>ERZ791903.138-NODE-138-length-118309-cov-10.230977_pt1 | contig 118309 bp, 114 predicted proteins | sample MGYA00510148_ERZ791903 | MGnify/ENA primary metagenome ERZ791903 (study PRJEB30046, sample SAMN00792080) | human gut metagenome | study: EMG produced TPA metagenomics assembly of the A metagenome-wide association study of gut microbiota in type 2...
CAAAGCCACTGCACGATGCAGTGGCACAAATGGCTGACGACCTGTACGGGGGCTATGCCCCTGCGACCCCATTTCCGATAAACAAGAGGTTTATCGACAGACTGTATTATTCTATTTTTAATTACCGCCTGCAATGAACGCTATCCGCAAAAAAATCACCCGCCGAAAAAGCGGGTGAAAGTAAATCAGATAAAGCAAAATCAGTCAGGAAATATACCAAAAAAAGAAGTGGTTGTCATTATAATCAATCATTATCTGCCTTGAGGACGGCATTCAGCATAACCGTTGCGCCCTCAGTGCAATGCTCGTGGCTTGAATATTCCGGCTCGCAGTGTGAAAGACCGTCCTTCGATTGTACGAATATCATAGTTGTCGGGAGCATATATGCGGCAAACTGTGCATCGTGACCTGCGCCTGAGTGGATATACTGGTGCTTGATACCGCATTCTTCTGCGGATGTCTTTACATAGCTTACCAGCTTCTTATCCCAGTAGACAGTATCACGGTTCCAAGCCTTTTCTACCTTGCAGGTACAGCCTGCCCACGTTTTTTCCTCGCAGGATTTTACGATAGCCAGTACCTTTTCAAGTACCTTGGGATCTTCGTGACGTGAGTCGAACGAGAAGTCAAAGAAGTCGGGTACGCAGGTATGTACGCAAGGGTGGCATACAACCTCGCCCGTTGTGTAAACAAGGTCGCTGTAGCCGAGCTTGTCGATTTCCTCATGCAGATAGCACAGAGCCTGCGATGCGGCAAAGAATGCGTCACGGCGCTTGGGCATCGGGAATGTGCCTGCGTGGGTCGTCTGTCCGTAGAACTTCAGCCTGTAGTTGAACATACCCAGTACACAGTCAACAACGCCTATATCGTTTCCTGCATCTTCAAGGATAGGACCTTGCTCGATGTGAGTTTCAAACATATACATATATCTGTCGGGTGACAGGCGGTACTTCTTGTCGCCCTTGAAGCCCGACTTGTCAAGCGCTTCACCGAATGTCGATGTATTGTCAAGGATACTCTTTGAATTCATCATATCCTCATACCTGAACTTGCATCTGATGTCCTCAGGCAGATAATCGTAGCATACGATACCCGAACACATCATAGCGGGCGGATACAGCGAGCCTTCCTCGTTTGTCCATATCATAGCGGTGAGAGGATGCTTATGGGGGATGTTCTTCTCGTGTACTGTTTCAAGCACCTCCATAGCCGACATAACACCGAGTATACCGTCATAGTTACCGCCGTTCTTTACCGAGTCGCAGTGGGAAGCCATTACGATACGCTTTGCGTCGGGGTCTGTGCCGGCGAGCGTTGCGTAGATATTCGCAACATCATCTATCTCGATCTCTGCGCCGATAGCCTTCATACGCTTGATGAACTCGTTACGGGCCATAATAGCCTCGGGTGAGAGCGAGTAACGTGTGATGCCGCCGTGGCCCGCATCACCGAATTTGCTGAAAGTGGAGATCTTATCCTTCATTCTGTCTAAACTGCATTCATACATTTGTACGTCATCCTTTCCTTTGAAAACAAAACGGCGCAGAACTTTCATCGTCCTGCGCCGTTGCGGTACTTGTTTTTTCTTTACCTGTATTGTACTACCGAAAGTCTGAGAGGTCAACCGGTTTTACAGGGTTTTGTGCTATAGCACAAGCACGTTTGTGCAAGTTTAGAATTGACAACTTGCAAAATGCGGTTATAAGATAACGTTGTGATGCGGATTTTCAGCGATTATTTGAAGTTACTTTATGATCAAAATGCAAAAAGCTGTCCGTCAAGACAGCTTTTGCGATAGCTATATAAAATTGGGTATAGAAATTTCTGAATTATTCTGCGAACATAGGTGTTGAGAGGTAACGGTCGCCTGTATCGGGGAGAAGGACAACAATGTTCTTACCCTTGTTTTCTGGGCGCTTAGCAAGCTGTGTAGCCGCATATACAGCCGCACCGGATGAGATGCCGACAAGTAAGCCCTCTTTTCTTGCAAGCGTTCTGCCTGTAGCGAATGCGTCCTCGTTCTCGACTGCGATTATTTCGTCATAAATCTTGGTATCAAGCGTTTCGGGAACAAAGCCTGCGCCGATACCCTGTATCTTATGAGGTCCTGCAACACCCTTTGAAAGCACGGGCGAGCCTGCTGGTTCAACTGCAACTACCTTTACGTTCGGGTTCTTGCTCTTGAGGTACTTACCTACGCCGGAAACCGTACCGCCTGTGCCTACGCCGGCTACGAAGATGTCAACCTTTCCGTCTGTATCTTCCCATATCTCAGGACCGGTTGTATTGAAGTGAGCGGTGGGGTTTGCGCTGTTTGTGAACTGGCTGGGAATGAATCCGCCCTCGATCTGCTGTGCAAGCTCCTCTGCCTTTGCGATTGCGCCCTTCATACCCTTTGCGCCGTCTGTAAGTACAAGCTCCGCACCGTATGCCTTGAGCAGATTGCGGCGCTCAACGCTCATGGTTTCGGGCATTGTGAGGATTATTCTGTAGCCCTTTGAAGCGGCTACAGCGGCAAGTCCTATACCTGTGTTACCGCTCGTAGGCTCAATGATGACTGCACCGGGCTTGAGTGCGCCCTTAGCCTCGGCATCGTCTATCATCGCCTTTGCGATTCTGTCCTTTACGCTTCCTGCGGGGTTGAAGTATTCGAGCTTTGCGTAGATGTTTGCGGGAAGCTCGTTCAGAGCTATGTAGTTGTTGAGCTTTAATATGGGTGTGCCGCCTATAAGGTCTGTGATCTTGTCAAATGTTCTCATTGTGATTTTCTCCTTTTCGATTCATAATCTGTTATACGTTAAGTTTAATTTTCGTTTGTTATTCTGTCGGTATAAAACCGTGTGTTGCATTTACAACAAAAGTATATCTGCCTTACTTTGAAGATGCCGCTAAAATCAACATCGGAAACCGCTGATATATCTTGTCATGTCCTTGTTCATATCCTTACCTCGTTTTCGGTTCGGTTTAATCTCTAAAAGCCTATCGACTTTGTAGGCTTTATTATATCACTGCTTTCGGCATTTGTCAAGGGGGTTTTGAAAAATTTTTCAAAAATATGCAAAATGAGTGGAGTTGGGTTTGGGGGAACTTGCGGAATTGGCGGTGCCGGCAAGAGCGATAAGGTTATAACGGGAGGGGCAAGCAAGGCATTACCGGAGCGATGTAAACAAAAAAAATCCGCCGTTAAAAAAACAGCGGATTCGACATATCTTTACATATTCAGAAAATACTCGTGTACTCTTGTATCGCCGTCAAGCTCCGGGTGGAAAGCTGTCACAAGCTGATTTTTCTGTCTTGCGGCTACTATTTTTCCGTCCACCTCCGAGAGAACCTGCACATCGTCATAAGCCTTGTCGATATACGGCGCACGGATAAATGTCATAGGAATTTCTCCGATACCCTCAAACTGCGCTTCGGTATGGAAGCTGCCGAGCTGTCTGCCGTATGCGTTGCGGTTGGCAACGATAGACATTGTCTGTAAATGCTGTGCACTGTCGTTTGAGATGGATTTTGCAAGCAGGATAAGACCTGCACAGGTGCCGTAGACAGGCATACCGCCTTCGATACGGCTCTTTATGCCGTCAAAAAGATCAAGCTCACGGAGCAGCTTTCCCTGTACCGTGCTTTCACCGCCGGGAATTATAAGGCGGTCGAAGCTGCGGTCAAGATCCTTTTTCTGACGTATCTCAAAGCTGTCTGCACCGAGCTTTGAGAGAATTTTTTCGTGTTCCGCAAATGCGCCCTGAAGCGCAAGAACTGCTACTGTCATTAGTTGTGTCCTTTCGGCTGAGCGGTTTATTACAGCAATCTTTTTGCTCAGCACTTTTATAAATCCGCCGTTTTGCAAGCCTTTACTTATTTCTAATGTTTATAAAGGCGGAATTTGAAGCGGCGACCCGCCGCAAATTGCAATAAGCTGGAATATCGTTTATTCCCGACCGTCCCACTAATCTTAGCTACGTTCCAACCTTTAAAAAGGTCGGAATTTGAAGCGGCACATTGCCGCCTTATTTGCCTCGTTCTGCCATGAGGAGAGCGATTTCCTGTTCGTTTATGCCGACCATAGCTTCACCGAGATCCTCCGACAGTTCTGCAATCATCTTAGCGTCAGTGTAGTTTGTAACGGCCTTTACGATAGCGGCGGCTCTCTTTGCGGGGTTGCCCGACTTGAAGATACCGCTTCCTACAAATACGCCCTCAGCGCCGAGCTGCATCATCAGAGCGGCATCAGCAGGAGTTGCGACACCGCCTGCGGCGAAGTTTACAACGGGGAGCTTGCCGTTTTCCGCAACATACTTTACAAGTTCATAGTCGACCTGAAGATCCTTTGCGGCCTGGTAAAGTTCGTCCTTTGACATAGATGTCAGCCTGCGGATTTCCTGCTGCATCATTCTCATGTGCCTTACAGCCTGTACAACGTCGCCTGTACCGGGTTCGCCCTTGGTTCTTATCATAGAAGCGCCTTCTGAGATACGGCGGAGTGCCTCACCTAAGTCCTTTGCACCGCATACGAAAGGCACGTTGAACTTTGTCTTGTCGATGTGGTACTTGTCATCTGCAGGAGAAAGAACCTCGCTCTCGTCTATATAATCTATCTCGATAGCCTCAAGTATCTGCGCTTCAGCGAAATGACCGATACGGCACTTTGCCATAACGGGAATTGTAACTGCGTTCTGAATGCCCTTTATCATAGCAGGGTCGCTCATTCTTGCAACACCGCCTGCGGCTCTTATATCGGCAGGGATACGCTCAAGCGCCATAACTGCGCAAGCGCCTGCCTCCTGTGCTATTCTTGCCTGCTCAGGCGTTGTAACGTCCATTATTACACCGCCCTTTAACATCTGGGCGAGGTTTTTGTTAAGTTCATATCTTTCGTTTGACATAGTTGAAAACTTCCTTTCCTGTCGGGTTGTTTTTAATTTGTAAACTTATTTTATATCCCGACAGCCCCCATTGCAATTCAACAGTTTCAACCGAGTTTTCAACATTTTTTGTTTATTATAATCTTTTTACATAAACCTTACATACGCTTTTTGTTGACTTTTCACAAACACTTTCGAACGACAAATTTACAGTATATTACATCGCCGTCAAAATGCAGAGAAAAAAGCCTACAGAACTTATCGGTTTTGGCGATTGTGTAGAAAAGAAAGAATCTATGCACCTATCTGATAATTATAAACGTAAATGAAGGTTCAAGTGGTGGTAAATGCTACGGGAGAGGCTTGCCCCTCTCGAATCGGTTTTGGTGATTATGCGCATATCCGATCGTTCTGTCACAGATATCCGCCGATAACGTAATCTCGACAAAGCAGAGGCAAAAAGAACGGCGAATTGTCAGCGGCAACCTGCCGCATCAACACAATAACTGCTTTCTCAGCCCCTCCAGTATCTTCTTCTCTCTGCGTGACACCTGCACCTGTGTCATTCCCAGTATTTCTGCCGTTCTGCTCTGCGTACACTCCTCGCTGTAACGCAGTATTATCAGCCTGCGGTCAAGTGGCTCAAGACGGGAAACAAGCTGTCGCAGTGCCATTCTGTCAAGCGCTTTCGGCTGTTCAGGCTCAACGGGCAGGTCAAAACTGCCCTCGTCGTTTTCCTCATCGTCATAACTGCTTAATGAAACAGGCGGAAGCGAAGCCCCAAGCGCAAGCGATGCTTCTTCGGGCGTTATCCCGAGTTTTTCCGCCAGCACCGAAATATGAGGTTCTTCGCCGTTTTTGATAAGTTCGTCACGGAGCCTGCAAATTTTCAGCGACAACTCTTTTAAACTGCGGCTCACCTTTACCGTACCACCGTCACGGAAAAGCTGTTTTATTTCCCCCATGATGACCGGTACCGCATACGTTGAAAACTTCAGCCCCCTGCTTTCGTCAAAATTGTTGCCTGCCTTTACAAGACCGACACAGCCTGCCGAAAACAGTTCGTCATATTCTATCCCCCGATTTCTGAATCTTCCTGCTATCGAATGCACCAGTGCGAAATGCTCCGTGATGAACGAATTGTCCTTGTCGGCGCTCATTTAAGCACCCTTTTTTCAAATCGGAACGTGAGCGTGACCGTTGTGCCTTTTCCCACCTTTGATGATACCTTTACCTTATCGCAACAGCTTTCCATAACCGCAAAGCCGAGTCCGCTCCGCTCAAGTTCCGGCTTTGTTGTAAACAATGGTTCCATCGCCTTTTTTACATCTTCTATGCCACAGCCCTTGTCGGTTATCTTTATGTATACTTCTTCATCTTTTATACGGGCGGTTATATTTATGATGCCCACCGTTTCACATTCCGAATAAGCGTGTACCACACAGTTCGTCACCGCCTCGGAAACCGCCGCCTTGACGCTCCCCAGCTCGTCAACTGTCGGGTCAAGCTGGGAAACGAATGCCCCCACAGCCGCCCTAGCATAGCTTTCGTTTCGTGACAGGGCAGGGAACGACAGCTTAACATAATTTTCGCACTTCATTTTTTATCCTCCGTATTTTTACCGCTTATTATAAGTCGTGACAAACCTGCCACCTGTATTATCCTGCGTACCGACGGCGACGGATTTTTTACCGCCACACCGCCGCCGAACGATTCCATAATGCGTTGCCTGCCGAGTATAAGCCCTATACCCGAGCTGTCCATAAATGATACGCCGGACATATCCAGAATAAGCATAGACGGCATAAGCCGCTCAAGCTCTGCGTCGATTCTTATTCTTATTCCCGATGCCTCAAAATGCCCGATTTCTCCGCTTATGACAGCGGTTATTCCGCCGTTTTGCTTTATTATCTCAACTCCGGCACCCGTAAAAACTCCCCCTTTTTCTTGTTGCGTTATGCTTACAGCTTGTATTTTATACCTGTGCTTGTGAAAAACGTGTCGTAACAAGGGCGGAGATCGGCACTTTAATTTGACAACGGCAAGTTAAATATGTTATAATAATCGTAATTGTAAAACAAAATGGGGTATAAGACGCAAAAAAGCGTAACACAGCCCATAAGACATAGATATAAGGAGATTTTATGCAGACAAAAACAGTATGCAGATTTGCACGCATTCCCAGGACCGTATGCCTTATAGCCTTATCTGCGGTGATATTTACCGGTATACTTGTCCTTATGGTATTTGCGCTTGCACTTACCGCAAACGGCATGATAACACTGCCGTCCGCATTTATACGCATAATAGGAAAGGGCAGTATTTTCGTATCCGACCTGTCGGAATATACGATGCTGTTTTTCGGAGCGGCAAGCCTTTTCTTCGGGCTTGGGCTGATACTTCTGAGCGTAGCGAGAATATGCCCCTTTGCCGCATCTTTTGTCTACAGACTTTTTTCAAAGACTAAAGAATGAAGCTGAAAGATCATATCCGCTTCCGCCATATCCGTGTGCAGAAGCTGACGGCGGTTCAGGTGCTTATCCGCATATTTTTCCTGTGCGGAGCGATATGCCTTATCGCTATGCTTATGTTTGCGCTGATAATCGACAAGGACTACCGCAGTAATGTAAAGCACGGGAGCGGGAGCTTCCCGTTTACGCAGTACCTTACTGTCGAAACAACGGATATTCCGGTATATATAACACGTTCTTCGGACGAGCTGATACACGTTTCGTATGTCAGCGATACGGAGGTTGATATTTACGAGGACAGCGGACGGCTTATAGTCGAGCAGGTGCCGAGCCTTGTGATAACGCTGTTCACCCGTGAGCAGTTCAGCTACAGGATTGAAATACAGCTTCCCGACAAGCCGTTTTCAAGCCTTAATCTGTACACTGCGTCATCCGACCTGCATTGCTGTGCGGTGAGCGGATATATGGTGAATATAAAATGCAAGAGCGGAAGCGCCGATATAGAAAGGCTGTCCTGCTCGGGAACGCTCGGCATCGACTGCGACAGCGGTAAAATAAATATGTATATAGACGAATTTTCGGGCGGAAGCCTTGTCAATTCCACAGGCACAGTGAATATTGATTTTGCAAAGGACGCAGACACGGTCATTTCGCAGGGAACACGTTGCTATATAAACGGCCTTGCGGCAGTGAGCGACGGCAGAGCCGCCGAGGATGACGATTTAGCCGTAACCTCGCCTTCGGGCAGAGTAAGAATAAATACAAACGTAAAACGTTAAATTAAAAGCGGCAGTGCCGCAATATGAAAGGATAAGCCTTATGAATAACGTAAAACAGACATTCACCATCACCATTCCCTCAAAGACAGGCTATATGGATCTTACCGAGGATGTAATGGAGTGCGTACGCAGAGCCAATATCAGAAACGGCATCATATCAATTTCTTCAATGCACACCACTGCGTCGGTGTTCACCGCAACAAATGATATTGAAGCGCTGAACGGTTATCTCAAATATTACGAAAAGGTATCCACCCTTGCGGAAGAGCCGCTCAGAGCGGCTATCTGCCACCAGCTTGCAGGCGGCTCGGTCGTTACCGCTATCTGTGACGGCGAGATTTCACTCGGTCTTACGCAGTACATAATATATATGGATTTTGACGGTGAACGTGAAAAGACGGTAGAAATAAATATAATCGGAGAATAAGATGATCTCAGTAGTTATACCTGCCTTCAACGAGCAGGAAAATATACCTGCCGCCGCAGAAAGGCTCGGCGGTATATTAGCGCCGCTGTCCGACTATGAGCTGATATTCGTTGACGACGGCTCAAAGGACGGAACGTGGGAGCTTATAAAACAGCTCGGAGAAACGGACGAGCATATAAGAGGACTTCATTTTTCGAGAAATTTCGGCAAAGAGGGAGCCGTTTTTGCAGGACTTAAAGCCGCAGACGGCGATTGCGTTGCGGTGATTGACTGCGACTTACAGCATCCGCCGGAGCTTCTTGAAAAGATGTATGCCGCATGGAAAAACGGTGCAGAGGTCGTAGAGGCGGTCAAAGCGTCAAGAGGCAAGGAGGGCATAATATACAAGCTCTTTGCAAAGACCTTCTACCGTATGATGAAGAACAGCTCAGCTATAGACCTTGACGGCGCAAGCGATTATAAGCTGATGGACCGCAAGGTTGTCAACGCACTCAACGAAATGCCCGAAAGGCTGACCTTCTTCCGTGCGCTTTCAAGCTGGGTAGGCTTCAGGACAGAGCGTGTCGAATTTGACGTTGCGCCAAGAAACGCAGGCAAGACAAAGTGGTCGTTCAGAAAGCTGTTCAGATATGCTATAAGCTCGATAACCAGCTTTACAAACGTACCTATGCAGATAATCACCTGGTCGGGAGTGCTGTTCTTTATATTTGCCGTGATACTGGCTATACAGACCCTTGTCAACTTCTGTACAGGAAAGGCGGCAGACGGCTTTTCGACCGTAATACTTCTTCTGCTTATAATAGGCAGTATACTTATGCTCGGTATCGGCATTATGGGATATTATCTCAGCAAGATATACGAGGAGATAAAGCAGCGTCCGAGATATATAGTCAGTGAAGAATCAGGACGCAGACAAAGACGTGAGGACAATAAATAATGGCAAATTTCAGAGAAAAAATGCTGTCATTCAGACACCTGTGCTATAAGAACGGTTATCTGTTTGCGGCGTTTCTTATCCCTGTTATACTGATGGGTATAGCTTATATATCATTTGATATATATCCGTTTGGCGAAAGGTCGGTGCTGTCGCTTGACCTTAACGCACAGTATGTTTTCTATTTCGACTATGTGCATGACGTAATAGGCAACGGTGAGAGCCTTATGTACTCGTGGAGCAGAAATCTGTCGGGCGAGTTTATGGGTATAATCGGCTATTATCTTGCAAGCCCGTTCAATATACTTGTATGGATATTCCCACGCAGTATGATAACCGAAGGCCTGCTTACAATGATGCTCGCAAAGTTCGGTGCGTGCGGTGTTACCTTTGCGCTTTTTGCACATAAGTCGCAGAAGCTGTCAAAGACAACGGCGGCCTTATTCGCCCCGATGTATGCCTTGTGTGCATATATGATAGTGCAGACAATGGACCCTATGTGGCTTGACTGCGTTATCGCACTTCCGCTTATCTGCTGGGGTATAGATTCGCTTATAAAGGAAAACCGCTTCAGACTGCTCATAGGCTCGCTTGTCTATGCGTTCGTGTCAAACTTCTACATAGGCTTTATGGCGGCGATCTTCTCGGTGCTGTATTTTATCTGCCGTTATTTTTCGCTTGAAACATATGCCGGCAACACAGGAATTAACATCGCAAAAAAATTTGTTACAAAAGGTGCGTTTTTCGGAATATGCGGAATAGTTTCCGCTATGATGAGCGCATTTATGATACTGCCTGTATATGATTCGCTTCAGAACGGCAAATTCAGCTTCACCGAGCCGGATTATTCGCTTGTTAATAATTTTGACCTTATAGATATAGCAAGAAAGCTGTTCCCCAATACCTACGATACGGTAAGGATGGAGGGTCTGCCGGCACTGTTCTGCTGTTCGCTTGCCCTTGTGCTTGCGGCAGGATTTTTCTGCTCGGGAGCATTTAAATTCAAGCAGAAAATTGCGGCAGGTGCGCTTATAGGCTTGCTTGTTGTAAGTATGTATATCCGTCCGGTCGATATGATATGGCACGGCGGACAGATGCCCAACTGGCTTCCCTACCGCTACTCGTTTATGCTTTCGTTTATCATAGTCGCTCTTGCGGCGCATTGCTTTGAACAGCTTAAAGCGGTCAGAGCGAGAACGGTCGGAGCAATTACGCTAAGTTATATTGTTCTCATAATATACACAGAGGCACAGGATACCTTCATAACCACGCTTGACAGCGACGGACGTGAGGTGTTTGACGGCATAACCGTTGCACTTCCTGCCATAGTATTCATGGCGGTCGCAGGCATTACCGTATATGCGGCAAGGCACTATATGAAAAAGAGCGAACTGTCAAAGACAGGCGTGATACTTGTAACCGCAGTGATATGTGCGGAGCTTTGCTTCAACGCAACAAATACGCTGACAAAAATGCACAAGGATATTACCTTCTCGACAAGGGACAGCTATTTAAGCGTTATACTTCCGCTTCGTGAAAAGGTGGAGGAGATAAAGGAGCAGGATGACGGCTTCTACAGGATAGAGAAAAACTTCTTCCGCTCGATAAACGACCCTATGGCTGTAAATATGTACGGTCTGTCGCATTCAAGCAGTACGCTGAATGCAAGAGCTATTGATATGCTCGGATTCTTCGGCTTCACGTCAAACGGTCACTATTCAAGGTTCTCGGGCAACACTCCGCTGACCTGCGATATTTTCGGCGTTAAATATATCCTTGATTGTGCAGGCGAATCCACAGCCAACATAAAATCAGCAGACGATATAAAAGTCACTGAAAACAAGGACGCACTGCCGATAGGCTATCTTGCAAACAGCAAGCTGTCCAAGCTTGAGCTGTCAAAGTATGACGTATTTGAAAATCAGAACGCTCTGCTTAACGCAATGACCGGAGGAAACAGAGAATTCTTTACGGTATTTTCCGCAGACGGCGAGCCTTATGCCGAAAACTGCAAAAAAGGCTCGTTTGAAAACCAGCATATAGGCTTTACGGATGTAACGGGCGAAGCAAGCGTAACATATACGATAACTGCGCCAAAGAGCGGAGAAATCTATATGTTCATACCGACCGACTATCAGCGTGAGGTTTCGCTTTATGTAAACGGCTCTTACAAGGGCGTATGCTTCGAGAGCGACAATCATAATATAAAGGATCTCGGCAGATTTGAAAAGGGCGAGGAAGTAACGGTAAAGCTCGTGCTGAAAAAGAGCGACCTTTATTTCAGAGAGCCGCAGTTCGCCGTATACAATGAGGAAGCGGAAACAGCGGCGATAGCTCAGATGCACGAAAAGAATGCCGAAACAAAGGTCGAAAAGGTAAGTCAGACCGACATACGCTTTACGGTAAACGCAAAAAGCAACGATATACTGTTTACCACTATCCCTGCCGAAAAGGGCTGGACGGTATATGTTGACGGTGTAAAGACGGACTATGATACCGCACTGAATGACGCACTGATGACAGTAAAGCTGTCTGAGGGCGAACACGTTGTCGAATTTAAATTCTTTGCCGCAGGACTTGGCACAGGGCTTATACTGATGGTTATCGGCATTGCGGTATTTGTCGGAATGATTCTGATTTATCTTAAGATAAAGAAACCCGTAAAGCTGTCAAAGGCGGTAAATACTGACGGGGATATTGACAAAGACAAAACAGATGCTATAATAGAAAGCGATATATCCGAAGAATCGGAGGGCAAAGAATGATACTTGCAGTAGATGTCGGCAATACTAACATTGTATTCGGCGGTTTTGACAATAACGGTGAACTGCGCTTTATATCAAGGCTCAACACACAGGTTTCAAGAATGGAAGATCAGTATGCGATAAAGCTGAAGGATATATTATCCCTTTACGGCTTTGAAAATGCGGCTATAACCGGCTGTATCATTTCCTCTGTCGTATCACCGATAACCCCCATACTTGAAAAAGGAATAGAAAAGCTCTGTAATGTAAAGCCTATTATCGTTTCACCCGGTATCAAAACAGGACTTAATATAAAGATAGACGATCCTTCCGTACTCGGAAGCGACCTTGTATGCGGCGGCGTAGCGGCGAAAAGCAAGTACCCCACACCCTGCATATTCATAGATGTAGGCACTTGCCTTAAGATATTTGCACTTGACAGGAGCGGAGCGATGCTCGGCGGAGCGATAGCTCCCGGTCCGAGATTATCATTCGAGGCTCTGTCGGGTAAAACAGCATCTCTTCCTCTCATAGGCGCTGAGCCTGTCGGAAAAATGATAGGCACAAATAGCCCCGACAGTATGCGTGCCGGTGTCATCGGCGGTATCGCCTGCATGATAGACGGTATGATAGAGCGATATGAGGAGGAGCTTGGAGAAAAGGCAACAATAGTTGCGACAGGAGGCTACGCAAGCCTTATAGCTCCGCTTTGCAGACGTGAGCTTATTGTCGATCCCGATCTTGTATTAGAGGGTCTGCATATTATCTACAAGAAAAATCAGAAGAAGTAAGCGGCATTGTGGACGGAACCGACAGATGCTATTTCTGCGGTTACCGGCTGTGAACATATTCTGAACGGCGGATGATATGTAAAATATACAACCCTGCGAGGTACCTGCTGACAACAGGACTTCAGCAAAGGAGATTTTTATGTCAAACACAAACAACTCATTAAAAGGCAAAATCAACACAAACACTATTATAGGTCTTGGTCTTCTGACCGCTATAGTTGTGGTTATGCAGTTCATATCAATGGGACTGCGTTTCGGAACATTCAGCATTACGCTGACGCTTATACCTATCGTAGTAGGCTCTGCACTTTACGGCTGGGGCTCGGGCGCATGGCTCGGCTTTGTTTTCGGTGTGACCGTACTGCTGACGGGTGACGCAAACCTGTTCCTTGCGGTAAACATACCCGGAACGATAATTACGGTAATTTTAAAGGGCACACTCGCAGGTGCCGCCGCAGGTTTTGTGTATAAGCTGATAAGCAAGAAAAATCAGATAGCAGCCGTTATAGTATCGGCTGTAGTCGCACCTGTTGTTAATACAGGAATATTTGTACTCGGAAGCTATGTGTTCTTCTTTGATTATTTATCTGGACTTGCAGAGGGTACAAACTTATTCGTATTTATTCTGGTAGGCTTAGTAGGCATCAATTTCTTTATAGAGCTTGGTATAAATCTGGTGCTTAACCCTGCTATACTTCAGATAATCCGCATAGGCAAAAAGAACTTCGGCGGAAAAAACCAAATTATCAAGACAAAATAAAAAACGAAGGGCGAAAAAATGGACAACAATTATTTAGCCGAGCTTCTGTTCGGTGACATCAAGACAACACCTGAGGATATGTTTGCAAAATATCCCGCAAGAACACTTCCCGACAAGGCGGCTGTGACAAGATTCGCACCCAGCCCCACAGGCTTTATGCACATAGGCGGTCTGTATGCCGCACTTATTTCAATGTGTATGGCAAGGCAGTCGGACGGTGTATTCTACCTGCGTCTTGAGGATACCGACAAAAAGCGTGAGATCGAACACGGAGCAGACGAGATAATCACATCTCTTGCACAGTACGGAGTATGCTTTGACGAAGGTGCGGCGGCAGACGGAGAAGCCGAAAAGGGCAGCTACGGACCGTACAGACAGAGTATGAGAAAAGAGATATACCAGACCTTTGCAAAGGATCTTGTTAAGCGTGGTCTTGCATATCCTTGCTTCTGCTCGGCGGAGGAGCTTGACGAAATAAGAAAGGCACAGGAGGCCGAAAAAGCCGATATGGGCTATTACGGCAGCTATGCGAAGTGCAGAAATCTGTCCATTGAAGAAATAGAAGCCAATATAAAGGCAGGCAAGGAATACGTTCTGCGCTTACGCTCAGACGGCAACGCAGAAAACAAGATAACCTGCCGTGACCTTATAAGAGGCAATATCGAAATGCCCGAGAACATAATGGACGTTGTGCTTTTAAAGTCAGACGGTATCCCTACATACCACTTTGCACACGTTGTAGACGATTTTCTGATGGGTACTACCCACGTTATAAGAGGCGATGAGTGGATAAGCTCATATCCTCTGCACGAACAGCTTTTCAGAGCAAGCGGTCTTAAAATGCCGAAGTATGCTCACATTGCACCGATAATGAAGCTGGACGGCGGCGAGAATAAAAAGAGAAAACTCAGCAAGAGAAAAGACCCCGAGGCAAGCGTTTCGTTCTATTCAAAAGCCGGTTTTCCTGTTCAGTCGGTGCTTGAATACCTTATGACTATCGCAAACTCAAACTATGAGGAGTGGAGAATGAAGAACCCCGATGCAGATATGTCGGAGTTCAAGTTCAAGCTTGAAAAGATGCCCGTCAGCGGTGCATTGTTCGATATGGATAAGCTGGCAAGCGTAAGCCGTGACGTTATATCGAAGATGAGCGAGGAAACGCTTTTTGACGAGATAAGCGTATGGGCAAAGGATAACGATGAAAAGCTGAACGCTTATATCACAGCTTCGCCCGACAAGTTCAGAGAAAGCATAAAGCTGTGGAAATATAACGGCAAGAAGGTACGCAAGGATATAGCAAAGTGGAGCGATCTGTCCGAGATGTTCCCGTATCTCTACGGCGACGGTGTTGACGGTTATGAGTTTGACGAAAAGCTGACAGCCGACGAGCGTAAAGCATTTTTAACGGCATATATTTCGGCTTATGACCACAAGGTTGACAGCAGTGCCTGGTTTGACGGTGTAAAGGCAGTCGGCGAGCCTTTAGGCTTCTGCCCCAACATCAAGGAATACAAGGCAAACCCCGACGCTTACAAAGGCTCGGTTGCCGATGCTTGCGGAATACTCAGAGTAGCGATAACCGGCAGAAAAAATTCCCCCGACCTGTATACCATAATGCAGCTGCTCGGTGAAGAAGAAACACTGAAGCGCTTGAAAGCGGCAATGTAAAAGTGAATATAAAACAATACGCACCTCGTTTTGAGGTGCGTATTTCAGACTGTCGATAAACCTTTGTGTTTTCTGAAAATGGGGTCGCAGGGGCGTAGCCCCCGTACAGGTCGTCAGCCATTTGTGCCACCGCATCGTGCAGTGGCTTTGTGCGGCTGACTGCAAGCATCCTTGCTTGGTCTGGGGCGGTAGCCCCACATTCAGCCCCGGCACGGACGCCGGGCGTGTATGCCCAAAGGCTCAGCACGATGCAGAGCCAACAAAGCATACACAGCCTTTCACGGGGGAAAGGGGTTTGGGGATAGGGATAATAAATCAGAAGTTTATTTCAAAAACAGACTTTTTCTACAAACTGCAATACGCACCTCGTTTTGAGGTGCGTATTTCTGTTCCCGATGTTTTGATTGCGTCTTATTCTATATATCCGAGTTCCCTTAAAGCTGTTTCAAATTCATTCTTATCCTTTACAGCTCCTATCAGATAACAGGTGTTGTTCTGAAGTCTTGAATTGACGGTGATGTGATCCGAGCCTTCCGTATAGCATATAGTAATGCCCGGTGCGGCATTTTTTCCATCACTTGTTATTACGGATATAAAAATCCTGTTTTTCCCGAAGCTGTTATCACGATTGAAGCCTTGAATCCTGTATTCCTTGCCGTCAAGCGTCAAGGTTCCGTCCGCATATTCCCTGCCGTATATGTTGCGTAGGATTTTTGCATTTACGCTTACGGTCTTGCGCGGTAATTGTTCGTACATTTCAACGCTGTAGTCATTGTTAATATCAACAAAATCTCCCGTACATCTTATTTCTTTTACTGTTTCCGTGTTACTGTAGTTGATGATATTCTGTTCTTCAAGAACATTTTTCAGACTCTCGCTGTCAGTTGCAGGTCCTGCCCACATTGAGCTGTCAGAGGAGTTTTGCGACTGCAATACGGTAATGATCGCACTGCCTGTTCCCTTTTCCAGCTTAACATTTACATCAAATGAGCCTTCGTTGTTAAGCGAATGGATATTTATCACAGAGCCTCGTGAGCTTGCGGAATCAAGAGCATACTCCATATCGCCTACTGCAATTTTTCCGCTTGCGCCTGTCACACCAAAAATGTTTCCGGTTAAAGTTGCGTCTATGCTGATTTCTTTGTGCGGCAGCTTGTCAAAATCCGGATTGTCGCTGTTTAACAGACTTATATCGGCAAATGTACCGTTTATTTTGATAGCTTCCGATGTGCCGGTAAACAGAACTACCGTTGCCGCCCCCAGAATAACAATGATTATAACGCATAGTGCTATGATGATTTTTTGAAACTTTGACATAAAATTATCTCCGATTTTTTAAAATTATTTTTAATATGAGTTGCTTGCTTGTTTATTATCATAATATCATATTGCATATCAAAAGTCAAGCATCGGACAGGCTGTTACGGTAAAAGCAGGTGTTACACACTTACGGCTTGTCGAAATAAGCAATCACAACAAAAAGCGGCACAGCCTTCGCCATGCCGCTTTAAATCCAGATCAATACTCCGACAACTCATAATTATTCGGTGTCCTGTGCCATAAACCGTCCGTTTCTTCGTAAATCTCCTTAAACGTAAACTTACGGAAATTGATTTTGCACCTTCCGCCGTAATTTGCCTCGTACACCCATATACCGTCGGTATCAACAGAGTATATCGTGACATAGTGCGGATAGCCGTACTTTATGTTGTCATATGCGAGATAGTCGCCCGGACGGAACGTATCGGTCATCCACTTCTTCAGCGCCGCCTCTGTCCAGTTTCCGTCGGAACGATTCCTTATCGTGAGGGTATTTTCGCCCGTTCCGTTTGTTTCACCGAAAAGATACTCGAACACCTCGATAGTAAATCCTGCACACTGTATGCCGGAATTATTCAGAACGTGACTTCTTCCTATAAGACAGGTACAGCCTGCCTCGTTGCCCGTTTCACAGTAGGAGTGGCAGGTACAAGGAGAGGTAAGGAGCGTGTTGTAATACTTGCCAAGCTGATAGCTGTGCCAGAAGTCATATATCTTCCTGTCCCACTTGCCTTCCATCATCTCATCAAGGCGCTTCTTGACAAGCGTTTCCATGTTGTTCTGCTTGACGATTCTGAAAGTGCCTTTTGCAGTGCCTGTGAAATTGCCTTTGCCCTTTACAGTAACGGTAGCCGTTCCGACATTCACTATGTTTGAATATCCCGATATATAGTAGTCAATACCGAGAGCAAGCGTTTTTCCGTTGAATGTAACAACGGGCTGTGCGGTGATGCCCTGTCCGGTATATATCTGATCCTCACAGCTTATGCTTGCAGATGATATAGCGGCAGGCGCTATCGTGAACTGCGTTTTCTTTTCCGCACCGGCATATTTTCCCTTGCCTGTGATAACTGCCGTAGCTGTTCCTGCATTAGTGTTATCATAAGCGCTCAGAATATAGTCCGTTCCGCTTTTCAGCGTGACAGAGCCTATCTTCACTGTTACCGAGGGAAGCTGTGCCGTGCCGTTGTATGTGACTTTACCTATTGTGACAACAGCATTTTCAAACGCTTCAAGCTCGTTGCTTATGCCGCTGATAGTCGCTGTTCCGCCGTAATTGCCAATGCCCGTGATAACCGCACTGACGCCTGTGCCTGATTCTGTTACAGCTACCTTATAATCTTTGTTCTGCGTTAAAAGCACACCGTCATAAATCACCGTTACGGTATAGCCCTTGCCGTCGGTCGACAGCGATAAAGACGATTTGGCATTTGCTATATCCGCTTTTGCCACATTGCATTTCACCGTGGTCTTGCCGCTGAAGTTGCCGTTTCCGCTTATTGTGAGCATCTGCTCTCCTGCTGAAGTCGGCACGTTAACGATGTAGTCACTGCTTTTAAGCGTGTAATTGCCGAATTTAGCGTTTATGCCGATCTTTACACCGTCCGGAGCATACGTTCCGCTTGCAGAAATCGAGGCTTTCGAAATATCCGCCTTTGCAATAGTGAAGCTCTTTGTTACAGCGCCCTCAAGGCTTCCCTTGCCGCTGACTGTCACCTGAGCCGTACCTGCATTGACGTTGTTTTTATAGGAAAGCGTGTAGTGAGTGCCTTCCTTAAGCGTCACATTACCGAGCCTTACATCAACGGCGGATTTTACCGCACTTCCCGTAAACGTTGCGTTCTTCACGGCTATCTTCGTACCTGAAATATCCGCCTTTTCTATAGGGAATGTTACCGTCCTGCTTCCGCTGAGATGGTTTTTACCCGTGACAACCACGCTTGCCGTTCCGATATTGACGTTGTCCTTGAATGACAGGGTATAGTCGCTGTTATTTATAAATTGATAGTTGCCGTAGCTTACAACAACATCGGGTCTTACCTGTACACCTGTAAATACCGTATCGGGTACGGTTACCTCAACATCGTTTATCGCTCTTGCGGTGATTTTAAATGTCTTTGATACACTGCCCGAATAGTTTCCCTTGCCTGTCACTTTGAGAGTTGCCGTTCCCGGTTCGGTGTTGTTTTTGTAGCTTACGGTAAAGTCCGTTCCGTTTTTCAGCGTCCTGCCGCCGACTTTAACCGCAGGCACAGGCTTTATCGCACTTCCCGTATAGACCTTGTTTCCCGTTCCCGATACGGCTGTGGCCGATATTCCGAGCCTCTTTATTGTAAAGGTCTTTTTTACGCTTCCGCCGTATATGCCTTTTCCTGTTATCGTGATTGTTCCCGTGCCTGCGTTTACGTTATTCGAATAGGCGACGGTATAGTCGGTATTCTTTTTAAGCGTTGCTTTTCCGTATTTTACAGTAACCGCAGGGCTGAGCGCCGAGCCGTTGTATGTGAGCGAGTTGTTATATGTAATAACTGCGTTTTTTATCGGCTTTGCGTTTATCTTGAATGTAACGCTTCTTGTTCCGCTGAGCTTTCCCTTGCCCTTAACCGTAATGGTTGCCGTACCGATTTTCGTGTTATTTCTATAACTCAGTGTATAATCAGTGCCGTTTTTAAACTTATAGTTATTATACTTTACCGTAACGGCAGGCTTTTGCGCCTTCCCGTTATAAGTCACTGACGGCACGGTGATTTTCAGCGTAGAAACAGGCCTTGCCGTTATGCTGAATTTCAGCGAACAGCTTCCGGTGTAGTTGCCCTTACCTTTTATATATACCTTCGCAGTACCCTTGTTTACGTTATTCTGATATGTAAGTGTGAAGTTCGTTCCGTTTTTCAGTGTCGTTGTTCCGTTCTTGATTTTCGGAACAGGCTTTATCTGTGAGCCTGTATAATACTGCGAGGCGATTTTATAAAAAGTACACTGCTTGTATATCAACGCAGGGTTTATCTTGAACGAACGCTTTACTGTCCCGCTGTAACTGCCCTTGCCTTTAATAATAACATAAGCGGTTCCTGCGTTTATATTATTCTGATAGCTTACCGTGTAATCCTTACCGTTTTTCAGCGTTTTATTCCTGTATTTTACCGTGATCGACTGCGTCTGTGCTTTACCCGTGTAGGTCTTTGTCGTCAGCCCCGAAACCTTGCAGTTTGTTACCGCCGCAGCGTCTGCACTGCTTCCCGTAAAACAGCAGACGGCAGCCGCACAAAGCAGAGCGCATACAAATGCCGTAAACCATTTTACCGCCGTCATATATCTGCCTTTTGCCGTTGCCGCCATGATATTTGCCTTTCTCAGTGTCTGTTATCTGAATTCGATGTCATTCGGACCGCAGACTATGTTGCATTTGCCGTACTCCGCCGATGTTGTGGTGGTAAAGCTGTTGAGATTTATCCTTACGTTAGGATAAACGCACTTTGTCACCTTTACCGACAGCGTTTCCTTGGCATTGATTATTTTCTGTATTTCGTCTATCCTCGCTCTCAGAGGCTTCTTATCCATTCCCTTTTGCACCTTGAGCCTTATCGCAGATGAAATATACGCTTCCTTCTCTGCGTCAAGATGTTCGCCGTTCCTCTTTTTTTCCTGCAGGAATTCGATAGACGTGTTTATTTTTTCTATGTACTCATCAATTGCGGTACACTGCTTTTCGAGCGAATCCATCTCAAGCAGGAGGTTTGTGGTGCTTCCTACCGATATTATAGTAGGCGTATAGCTCTTGTTACCGAGCTGTGCCACCGCAAATCTTCCCATTACACTGCAATCTCCGCCCACAAGTGCACCGGGGTTCTTGGTGCAGTCAAGGTCGCCCTCTATCTTTATCCGACAGCCGACAAGCGACGTGCTGGTAAGGTTTCCTCTTGTGATTATGGTATCGTTTTCTCCGAAAGCAATATTGATATTGCCGTACTGCGACTGTATGGTGCTTGCAAAAACTCCGTTCTTGACGGTTATATCACCCTGTGCGGTAAGCGTTGCACCGGTCACCATTCCCGATACGGTTATGCTTTTTCCTGCCGTTACCGAGAATCCTTCCTGCACACTGCCCTTGATGAGAACATCGCCAAGGAAGTTTATATTGCCCGTCTTTACATCTATGTCGGATGAGATCTGGAACGTGGTTTCAACATTGAACCTTCCGCCCTTATATACAAGGTTTCCGCTGTCTGCGGCGAACAGCTTGGTGCCGTCTGCCGAAAGTACCGTGTTCGAACCCTGCGGTACAAGCGGAGGTCTGCCCGGACGTGGAGCAATCACCTGACCGTATACGTTCATGCCCTCCTCGCCTTGTGTTTCGGGTACTATTTCGCATATAAGGTCATTTACTCTTACGTTTACTATAAGCCCGAGGTCACGATAGTCAACACTGCCGTCCTCCAGCTTTCTCGGCACCAGCTTCTTGTCTGTATCAAAAAGATTGTTTACCCTGCCGTTTTCGCCGTCAACCGCCGCATAGCCGCTCGCTACCGTGAAAATCTTGTCATATAATTTATTTGCCGCTATTTCCTCAAGAAGTTCCTCGTCTATTCCGTATACAACGTGCTCGTCCTTGAGTGCCTGCCGCATAGTTTCCACTGTTATATCCTTGCCGGAAAACTGCGGTGAAAATACGCACATATTCGCTTCCAGCTTGTTGTCGCTTACAACGACCTTTGCCGATGCGTCAACATTCAGCATAGGATTGTTTCCCTGCGGGCGTTGCATAGTCTTATTGTTAAGCTCGATGCCGTCAAGTGACGCAGCAGCTTCTTTTTCAAGTTCTATAAGCTCCGACATGGATATATCCGCCATTTTTTGTCTTTCCGTCTTTTCCATCGGTGTACCTCCCTGCCGTAAATCTGTCGTGTCAATCGTGTTTATCGTGTCAATCGTGTCATATAGTCTTGTTTCCCTTAAGACTTGACATTATCTCAAGCGAGCCGTCCGACGCATTGAACGATACCGTTCTGCCGTAGTTAAGTCCCGTGTCGGATGCGATTATCGGCACTCCGAGCTTTGCCAGCATTTTTTTGGTGGCATCAACGTTACGGTCGCCTATAGACATAGCAGGTGTTGTGGTAGCAAACATATTCGCTCCGCCTGCTATTTTTGCGGTTATTCTCGATGCCGCCGCACCGTTTTTTATCATGCTTTCATATAGCAGTTGTATGCCCGTATCGGCAAACTTGAATTTGTTCTTGTCATTCGGTATAGCGCTGCTGTCAGGCAGCATTATATGCGCCAGTCCCGCTATGCCGAGTGCCTTGTCTATCATACATATCCCGACACAGCTGCCAAGAGCATAAGTCACCAGTACATCCGGCGACTTGCACAGCTTCTGGTCGGAGATCCCCACGACTATCTTGTTCACTGGTCTTCAACCCCCAGTTTCCCAAGCAGAGTCCTCAGCGACTCTACCGTAGGTATAAGAAGCATATCGGATTGTATCTCAACTGAATCAATCAGAAATTGTTCGCTTATCATGAGTACCCTTTCATACGCCTCGGAAAGCTCCGTTGCAGGAACCGTCATTATAGCTCCGAGCATATCCGTTGTAAGTGCAGGTACCGACATATCAATGACCATACCGCTGAGATTGGCGATAGCATTGACATAACTTCCACCCATTATATTTCCTATTTCGCTCAGTACCGATATATCATCGGCGTTAAGCTCATACAGCGAAAACGAGCGTTCGCCCGTAAGACCCGTTACGATAGTTTTCGCAAACGCCTCTTCAAGCAGGAACATTATCATTCCGTCTGCGTCCCCTTTAAGCCGTATCAGTATTCCCACCACCAGCTTGTCGGGAGAGCCGAGCGACTCTATTGCGTCAGCTACGTCCATAAGCCTTACCTGCGGCACCTGCATATCTATGCTCCTGCCAAGAAGCTGTGACAGCGCCGTTGCGGCATTACCCGAGCCGATATTCCCTATTTCCTTAAGCACATCAAGCTGTACCGGGCTTAAATCATCGTAACTGTTTATCATAATAGACCTCTGAAATTATTAATCTTATAGCTGTATATAACCGCACAGCCTGCCGGTATATCTACCGACAGACCCACGGTTAAAATTCAGGAACGAAGCATCGTGCTTTATCCCCTTAAGTTATTGGTTATACGCTCCAGTTCATCGGCTGTCTGTACGACCCTTGCGCTCATCTGGTATGAACGCTGTGTTTCGATAATGCGTACCATATCGCCTGCAATATCCGTATTGCTGCGTTCGAGTGCCATTCTTATCTTGTCGATACTCCTGTCGGCAACCGCCTCTCCCGAACTCTCTGTAGCAGTCATCTTGTTACTGCCGAGAAGTTCGAGTCCAAAGTTGTTGTCGAATGTGTACACACCTATCATTTTCGTAAGCGCCTCATAGTCCGGCTTGCTCGTACCTTCTATAAAGGGAACTGTAATGTGGTTTCCCTCATAGTCAAGCACAAATTCTCCGTTTGCGCTTACAAGCTCCCAGTGGTCGCCTATCTGCGACATCTGGAAATCGCCCGCTCTTGTGTAGTTTACATCGCCGTACTTATCCATTACCGCAAAGAAGCCTTCTTCTGTCGGTATGGCAAAGTCAAGGTCGTTATCGGTATATGTAAATACGCCCTCGCTGTACATAAGCTGAGTGCTATGCACATATTCGCCGTGACCCGTCTGCCAGTCAGGTTCCGTATTTCTCTGCACCGTATAGATACAGTCCGCAAAGCTCGGACGGGAAGCCTTAAAGCCCACCGTATTCACGTTTGCAATGTTGTTTGAGTAAACGTTAAGTCCTTCCTGCTGTGCAATAAGACCCGTCTTACCCGTGTAGAATGCAATGTTCATGACATATCCTCACATCCGGTCATTTTACAGCTTGATTATCTCGCTTGCCGCTCTGCCGTTGATAGTATCCATATACTTCAGCACAGCACTGCTTGCTTCAAATAATCTCTGCGTTTCCATAAGAGAAGTGATCTCCTTGTTTGCGTCAACGTTTGACTTTTCAAAACAGCCCTGGATAATATCATACTTCTCGCCTTCGGGTATCGTCATATCCCCGTCATAAGAAAACAGGTTGTTTCCTACCTTTGTAACGTCTGCGTTTTCGGGTATGTAGCTGAGCCTCAGCCTTTCTATTACCTCGCCGTTTTCGTTCAGGATATTACCCTCGTTGTCAACAATGAAATCATCGTTTCCGATATATATCTCACCGTTCTGACCGAGTACACGTCCGCTGTCGTTAAGGCATAAATAGCCTTCTCCGTCAAGTTCAAACTGACCGCACCTTGTCTGATATACATTTCCGTTAGTACCCTGTATATTGAAATACACGTTTCCCTGAATACCTATATCAAACGGGCTTTCGGTAAACTCAAAACTGCTCTGCTCAAGGTTGCTCTTGCTTGTATCAACATACGTCTGCACGAATTTACCGCTTGTCTTTCTGCGGTTGCTGACAAGTATAAGCTCCTCCTGAAAGGTGTTCATTCTTATCTCGTCCTTCTTGTAGCCCGCCGTGTTGATATTCGTAAGATTGTTCGAGATAGCGTCAAGCGACCTCTGGTGGTTAAGCATGGATTGCGTCAGATTGTAAAATGCTCTCTGCAAGTTTTTTCACCTCCTTTCGTAAAGCGTGATTTTCCGTATTATAAGCGAGCCGGTAAACCTCCGACCCCTTGATTATATCATATCAGTTTTCACATAAATATGCAAGCCCTTCAGCCGTTTATATAGCTTTCCAGCTTGTTTTTGAGCGTCAGCATAGCCTTTGAATGTATCTGGCATACTCTCGACTGCGTAATGCTCATGACCTTGGCGATCTCAGAGTATTTCAGCCTTTCGTAGTAATACATTGTCACTACCTGCTTTTCCTTTTCGGGAAGCGTAGCTACAGCGTCGGCTATCACCTGCTTTTTTTCACGCTCATACATTTTTGCGTCAGCCGTTTCGCTTGACGCCGAAATATTTTCGTCAAGATTATCCTCGTATAAAAGCTCCTCAAACGACAGCGTTATCATTCCTGCCGTATTTGCCATCAGCTTTGAAAGCTGTGTGGTGGTCATATTCATACTCTCCGCAAGCTCCTCGTCTGTCGGAGTACGGCACAACTCTGAATTAAGCCTTGCAAAATTATCATCAAGCTGTTTCGACAGCTTTCTGAGCGTTCTCGGAACTCTGTCCAGCTTTCGCAGATAGTCAATAACAGCGCCCTTTATCCTGATACCTGCGTATGTTTCGAATTTTACATTCTTTTCGGGATCGAAGCCGTCTATAGCCGCCATAAGCGCAATAACGCCTTCATTTATAATATCGTCGCTTTCCGCATATCCCGTATAGATATTACGCATTGATACCGCTATCATTTTGACAAGATCCATATACATCAGCACGATTTCGTTCCTGACGTTCATATCGCCTGTCAGCCTGTATTTTTCAAGAAGCTCGTTCAGCCGCTCCTTGCTCTGCACTGCCATAGAACACTCCTTTCCCGGATATTTCCGACCGTGCGGCGTTTACATCGCTATATTGCCTATAGCCTGTATCTGTGCCGTATTGTCGATTTCGCTGTAGGACAGCACCGTTATATTCGGTATGAACTGGTCTATCAGTTTCTTGAAATATATTCTTACTATCGGAGAGGTCAGTATGATTATATTCGGTATAACATCCTTTACCTTGTCTATTTCTCCGCTTGTTATGTTGACGATTTTCTGTATAAGGTCGGGGTCCATCGCAAGATAGCTTCCTGCTTCGGATTTCTTTACGCTTGCCACTATCGTATCCTCAACCTTCGGGTCAACGGTAATTACTCTCAGCGAGTTTGCCTCCGCAAAGCGTCTTGTTATGGTACGCTTGAGCGCCTGTCTTACATATTCCGTTACAATGTCAATGTCCTTGAGCGCACCTGCGTGGTCGCCAAGCGTTTCGAGGATAGTTTCCATATCCCTTATCGGAACGCCCTCACGCAGAAGCAGGCAAAGCACCTTTTCGAGATAACCGAGAGAGATAGTGCCGGGTATAAGGTCGTCGATAAGAGTTGGGTTGGTCTGCTTTATGTTGTCCACCATCGTCTTTACGTCCTGACGTGACAAAAGCTCACTGCAGTGCTGCTTGATGACCTCTGACAGATGAGTTATCATTACGGACACAGGGTCGATAAGCGTATATCCCGCAACGTCAGCCATTACCTTCTTGTCTGCGCTTATCCACTTCGCAGGGATGCCGAACGCAGGCTCAACGGTGTCTATGCCGTCAACAGGGTTTACCACATCTCCGTTGTCAAGCGCTAAATAGTGGTCGGAAAGAATTTCTCCTCTTGCGACCTCCTCGCCCTTTATCTTTATAACATACTGGTTCGGGTTTATTTCGGGGTTGTCCGTCATTCGTACCGACGGTATTACCATACCCATATCCATCGCAAACTGCTTACGGAACATTACCACACGGTCGATAAAATGACCGCCGCTCTTTTCGTCTACAAGATGCAGAAGGCTGTAGCCGAATTCCATCTCTATCTGTTCAACATTCAACAGCTTGAATACATTGTCAATATCCCTGTAATAGTCATTGTCTGAGGTCGGCTGATCCTGCATCTTTGCAAGCGTTTCACGTTCAGCCTGAGCGGCAAGAGCCGCCTCTTTCTTCGCCTTCGATTTTGATAATCTCCAGCCGAATATAAACAGTGCCGCACCGACGCCCAGAAGTATCAGCTTCGGGAAACCGGGTATAACCATAAGAGCGGCAATAACAATGCCGGCTATCATCATTACGTTAGGCTGAGAGGTGAACTGCCTTTTAATATCGGCATTGAAGCTGTCTGTGCTTGCCGCACGGGTAACTACCATACCTGTAGCAACAGAGATCATAAGTGCAGGGATCTGCGAGCAAAGACCGTCACCGACCGTTGCCAGCGAGTAGGTGGAAAGCACAGAGTTTATATCCTGCCCGTGCATCATACCCAGTACCGCACCGCCGATAAGGTTTATGAGCGCCGTGATGATAGAAATTATCGCATCGCCCTTTACAAACTTCGTAGCACCGTCCATTGCGCCGAAGAAGTCGCTTTCACGCTGTACTTCCGCACGGCGTATCTTTGCCTCTTCATCGGTTATTGCGCCTGTGTTCAGATCTGCGTCAATAGCCATCTGCTTACCGGGCATAGCGTCAAGGGTAAATCTTGCGGCAACTTCAGATACACGCTCAGAACCCTTGGTGATAACAAGGAAGTTTACTATTACTATGATTACGAATATGATAAATCCGACAATAGCGTCACCGCCCATTACGAATTCACCGAACGTCTTTACGACCTCGCCCGCATAGCCGTTTGAAAGTATTCCTCGTGTAGTCGATACGTTCAGCGACAGTCGGAAAACCGTCGTCAGAAGAAGTATAGTCGGGAATATCGAAAATTCAAGCGCTTTTTTTATGTACATCGTCATAAGGAGTATGACGAGAGAAAGTCCTATATTTATTATCAGAAGAAAGTCCAGTATCGGAGTCGGCAGAGGAATGATAATCGCAAGCACGATAAAAATAACGAATACCGCAAAAACATTCGTCATCATCTTTTTAACCATTCGCACCGCTCCTTTCTTGTTCTTTCTCTTTCTCTGTCCGGACTTCGCTTGTCCGTTTTTATAATTATTTATAATCGATCCATGCAAAATTTGCACTAACACTAACCTTGGCTCCCTTGCTAAAGGGAGCTGGCTTGCGGCAAGGCACAAATCCATGAAAATTACCGCTTAATGAGATAAGTCAAACCTTCAAATAGCACTTACTTTTTCTGCCGTCAAGACTGAGGGATCGCTTGAACTGTCCCAGCTGTCTGCAATATCGTTGCAAAGCTCGCACTGTCTCTCGCCAAGAACATCAGCACAATCGTTAAAACCCGCCGTTTCGCCGCTTGTCGCCAAATTGCAACATTTCCAAAGGCGGAATTTGCAGCGGCTCACAGCCGCAAAGGCGGAATTTGCAACGGCTCACAGCCGCTTATGCTGTTCCTCATATACCATCGCCAGCACCTCTGCTACCGCAGTGTAAAACTCTCTCGGTATCTCCTGACCTATGTCTACCGCCTCGTAAAGCCCTCTTGCGAGCGGACGGTTTTCAGTGATATATACATTATGCTCCTCAGCCACTGCAACTATCCTCAGTGCCAGTGCATCTGTACCCTTTGCCACGACAACAGGCGCTCTGTAGGCTGTCTTGCGGTCATATTTAAGAGCAACCGCATAGTGAGTAGGGTTACGGACAACCACATCTGCGGACGGCACTTCCTGCATCATACGCTGTTGTGCCATTTCCTGCTGTTTACGCTTTATCTTGCCCTTTATCTGTGGGTCACCTTCGAGCTGTTTGTACTCGTCCTTGACCTCCTGCTTTGACATCTTGAGCTTTTTCTCAAATGACCACCACTGGAAAACATAGTCTGCCGCCGCCACAAATACAAGCATAACGAATATCGTTACAATAAGGCTCATCGCCGTTTCGCTTATATATGCAACTATCTTTATCACATCTGTATCTATCAGTTTTTTGAACTCGTTTATTCTGTCCATTACCTGAAAGTACAGTATAGCAACTACCACGATTATCTCGATAAGTCCCTTTACAAGTCCCACAAGCGCCTGCATCGAAAACAACCGCTTGATACCCGTAAACGGATTCAATCTGCTGAATTTCGGCTTCATCGCCTCCATACTGAAAAGTCCCTTTGTCTGAACGATTACGGGCAGTACGCTCAGTACAACCCCCACCGCCAGTATCGGACCTACGGTACAGACACAGATTATAGCCACCTTCCAGAATACGCTCATCGCAAACTCTACGGTATTGCCCGTCTTGTCAATAGATGACATCGACTGCTCCATAAAGTTTAAAAGCATCTGGAACATATAGTTTCCGAATATCGCAAGAAATGCGAATATTCCCACCACGAAAACCGCAACCGCAACTTCCTTGCTCTGCAGTACCTCGCCCTTTTTTCTGGTATCCTTACGCTTTTTCGGGGTGGCTTTTTCGGTTTTTTCTTCGCCTGCCATTTACCCTCCTAAGAACCCATCATGCCGAGCAGACCGTAAAGGTTCTGCCACATAATGCCCATCAGCTTTTCGATGAAGTCCGACATAGGCTGAGCCATTATCAGCACCGCCGCAAGACCGATAAGCACCTTAAGCTGAATGTTCAGCGCAAAGATATGAATTGACGGTACAGCCTTCATCAGCACGCCAAGACATATTTCGGTGATAAACTCGATAGCGATAATCGGTGCGGCAAGCTTTACCGCCAGCGTAAGCACGGTTGAAAAGTACGTCACCAATGCCCACGGCACGTCCGCAGTGAATCCCGAAAATCCTATCGGAAGCGTTTCATACGATATATGAAACAGCTTTATATATGACAAGTGTCCATTCGTCAGAAAGAAATACAGAATGAACATATAGTAATAAACGTTTGCAAAAAGGGGCATCGACACACCGGTCGCAGGATCCATCGCTCTTGCCATGGAAAGACCCGTCTGATAGTCGATAAGCTCACCTGCGGAAATAGTCACCGCCAGTATGAGATTCACCATAAAGCCGAGTATAAGCCCCAGTCCCAGCTCCTTCATCATATCGAACAGCATCATGAATATGCCGGTCGGCTCATATTTTATATTCCCCATGGACGAGGCAAACAGTACAGCAAGTGCTATCGTTGTGCCTGCTCTCAGTCTTACGGGAAAATTTGAACGGCTGAATATAGGGTTAAAGCTGAATATTCCCGACACCCTGCACATTATCAGCAGAAAGCCGAGAAAATTATTCAGAATCATATCCCACACATCGCTTAGCGTCATGTTGCACCAACCGTTGCCATAAGACCGAATATGTAGTTGAAGAACTCTATACAGCTGTTCATCATCCACGGGCCGAACAACAGCAGTACGATTGCAACCACTATGGCTTTGGGAGCAAACGAGAGCGTCTGCTCGTGTACCTGCGTTGCCGCCTGTAATATCGCTATGATAAGACCTATCACAACTGCGGCTATTAAAACAGGGAGGCCTAATTTAAGCGCAAGAACAAGTGCGGCGGTAAAGACCTCCATTGCTATATCCTGTGTCAGATCAAGCCCTCCCTTCAAGGAATATTATGCTACAAATTATACGAGTTGACAATCGTTCCGACCATCAGCTGCCAGCCGTCTACAAGCACGAAAAGTATTATCTTGAACGGCAGCGAAATCATCGCCGGCGGCAGCATCATCATACCCATTGCCATAAGCGTCGACGATACTACAAGGTCGATAACAAGGAACGGTATGAATATCAGAAAGCCCATCTGGAACGCACGTTTCAGCTCGCTTACTATAAAAGCGGGAATCACTGTTTCAAAGCCCAGCTTCTCGCTGTAGTTTTCAAGTGTTATATTGTCTGTCGCACCGCCTGTGACATCGCTCATGCTCTGACCCTTTAGATCCAGGAAAAACTTCATATCGTCATTCGTGGTCTGCTTGAGCATAAAAGTCTTGAGCGGCTTTCCTGCGGCGTCAATAGCCTGTTCCATTGTCATCTCGCCTGCCGCATACGGCTGATATGCCGTTTCGTTTATCTCCGAGAAAACAGGCCACATTATGAATATCGTAAGGAAAAGCGACAATCCCGTAAGCACCATATTAGGCGGCGTGGACTGCGTCTGCATTGCCGTTCTCAGAAAGCTGAAGCAGATAATGATCCTCGCAAACGAGGTCATCATCACAAGCAGTGACGGCGCAAGCGAAAGCACGGTCACAAGCAGTATTACCTCAAGCGACTGCGAGCCGTCTACCCCGATAAGATTCTTCATCACCGACGAATCCGCCGACTGCGTACCGCCCGAGGTGTTTGCCGAAGCCGTATCGCCGATACTTGTTGTCGTACCTGCGTTGCCTGACGCATTGTTATCCGCCGCAAATGCCGTTACACTGCACAGCACACCGATAAGTGCGATACATACCGTTAAAGACACGATAAAGCGGATAAAAATCCGCTTGTTGTCGATAAACATTTTTCTAATCGTAAGACCAAAAGCTCTTGTCATTTCGACTCCGTGTTCCTCTCGTCAGAATTTTTTGTCATCGGAATTTGTTCCGTCATCGGTTTTGCGAACATCGGGAAACTCATCGCCGTAATCCGATTCTTCGTCACGGCGGGCTTTCTTCCCTCTCATATTCTTTATGTTTTTAGCCATTGCGTCACTGAAGGCGGCGAAGAAGTTATCCTGCCTTCCGCTTCCCTCAGGATAAAGCTCAGACATATATTCTTCTTCCGTGATCGACAGATCCTCGATCTTGTCTATCCTGCCGGCAGTCACGCCAAGCACCATACACTTTCCTGCAACGCTCACGACAACCACCGATTTTTCACCGCCGAGCGAGGCACGGTCAAGCACCTTGAGCCGTTTTCCGCTTACGCTCAGTATCCCCTTGTTTACCTTTCTAAGTATCCAGAAGAACAGAAAAATCAGTGCAAGTACGCCGATAAGCGCACATACAAGCTGTACGTATTCCATCAGTCAAGTATTTTCTTAACGGTCTGAAGTATTCTCTCAGCCTTGAACGGCTTTACGATGAAGTCAAGTGCGCCGAGCTTGATAGCCTCGACAACCATAGCTTCCTGACCCATAGCACTGCACATTACGACCTTAGCGCCGGGATCCATAGCCTTGATTTCCTTGAGTGCCTCGATACCGGTCTTGTTGGGCATTGTTATGTCCATTATAACAAGGTCGGGCTTCTCTGCGGAATATGTCGAAACCGCTATTTCGCCGTCAGCCGCCTCAAGTATATTTGTGTAGCCGTTTGTCGTAAGTGTGTTGCGGATAAGCATACGCATGAATGCCGCATCGTCTACAAGTAATATCTTCTTATCCATAAGTGTAAGGTTTCCTTTCGTATCCCTGTTTTATTATATGTTATTCGCCTTTACCGAGGCTGTCCATAAATTTCGATTTTACTATTTCCGTTATTCTTACCGCAAAGTTATCGTCAATAACAACAACGTCGCCCCTTGCGATGAGGTTTCCGTTTACCATAACGTCAACGGGTGCGCCTGCCTGTCTTTCAAGTTCTATGATAGTACCCTGTGAGAACTCAAGTATATCCTTGATTTTCTTCTTAGTCGAGCCTATCTCGACAGAAATCTGAAGCGGCACGTCCATAAGGAGTTGTAAGTTTTCTTTCTGTTCCGAGCCGAGCGGAGCTTCAAAGTTCTCAAACTGCGCAAGCTGGGCATTACGGTAGTTTACCGCCGGCTGAGGCTGCATAACAGGCTGTACCGGCTGACCATACATAGCAGGATTCATAGCAGGATTCATAGCAGGATTCGGGTATCCGTAGTATCCCTGCTGTGCATACATATCCGCCTGCGGCACAGGTGCTACCTGCGACACAGGTGCTACCTGTGGCATGGGTGTCGCCTGAGGTACAGGCGCCGCCGCCTGCTGAACGGGTGCTACCTGCGGCATGGGTGTTGCCTGCTGAACAGGAGCCGCTTGCTGAACGGGTGCCGCCTGCTGAACAGGTTCTGCCTGCGGAACAGGCTGAGGTGCCGGAGCAGGTGCAGGTTCTGTCACAATCGGTTCGGGAGATGTCGCACCGCCGATCATTCTGTCGGCAAGCGTTGCCGCAAGATCTATATCAAGCACCGATATAAATTCCGATTTTATAACACCGTCAATGGTAAGGTCAAAATTGATAGCGGCAACCATATCCGTCTGCTCATAATTCTGCAGGTCGGCAATATTTATCTCGCTGAGAATGTACGGAGTAGGTGTCGATATATCAATACCCATACCCAGAAATTCCGACAGAGCCGTCGAAGAAGCTCCCATCATCTGATTCATTACTTCGCTTACCGCACTGATATTCAGCTCATCAAACTCAAAATCAGGAGATATAACGGGCGGCTTGCCCATAAGCTGATTAAGTATCAGCTGTACATCGTCCTGCTTTAAGATCATCAGATTTGAGCCGGAAAGCCCTTTTATGTACTCGATCTTTACGCATATCGCAGGTTCAAGTCTGTCGTAGTTAAGCTCTGATGCCTGAACTACGGTTACCTTCGGCGTAGTGATCCACACTTTGGCGTTGAGCAGCTCAGAAACTGCGGTAGCCGCACTTCCCATACTGATATTCATTATCTCGCCAATAGCGTCAAGCTGCATCCCCGACAGAGTGGTCAGTTTTCCCATTTGCCTTACCTCAATTCTTTAGTATATTATCAATCCTGAACGCTTTCTTTCCGTTCAGTGTACCGAGCTTTCCGTCAAACCAGCAGGTGCTTCCCACTTTAAGCTGTACGTTGTCGGTAATCGGCTTGTTCAGCGGTATTATGTCATTTACCTGCAGATTCAAAACGTCACGGAGCGTGAGCATTGTATCGTCAAGCACCGCCGTAACAGTAAGCTCCGACTGCGAAAGCGTTGACATAAGGTTTTCCTTACGCTCCGTTTCCTTAGTGGGACTTCCTGCCCTTTTGCCCGAGCTGAACTTAGCCGAGAATTTCTTCATTATCTGATCCATAGTAATTGCCGACATACAGAATGACACTATGGATTTTGAATCGTTTACCGTTACCTCCATCGCAACGATAATCATTGTTTCGTCGGCGTCTGCGGCGGATATTACCCTTGAGTTTGTTTCTATTGATTCCAGCTTCGGATTGGTATCAACATATCCGTCCCATGCCTGCGACATTAGCGAGGTAAAGCGTTCAACAATGCCACGCATTACGTTTATCTCTATTTCCGTAAAATCTCTGTCGGTATCCTGATATGTACCTCTGCCGCCGAGCATACGGTCGATCATTGTAAAGGTGAGCGAGTTTGACAGCTGTAAAACCGCATTGCTTTCCTCAATATCATCGTCCTCTATGCCGAGATCGACAATACCCATTATCGTGTAATCCGGAAGAGCATTGCTGAACTCAAAATACTTCTGTTCCTCTATGCTTGCAAGCGAAACCTTGCAGTACAGCCTTAACAGACCTGTTATGTAAGATGAAAGATGTCTTGAATAATTCTCGAATATCCTCTCAAGTATCTTTATCTGTTCCTTAGTGAACTTCTTCGGAGTACGGAAGTCATATTCCTTGATTTCTTCCTTTTCTTCATGCGTGTCAAGCGATGCGGTATCTCCGCCCGAAAGTACGCTTGACAGCATTGCGTCTATTTGTTCTTGCGTAAGGGTATCAGCCAAAAATTCGCCCCCCTTTCTTGTTTTCTCTTATTCTGACGTTTCGGTCGGTGCCGATGTCAGTATATCTGTAGGAATGCCCGTATATGACGGCTCATATTTCGGCCCTGCGGCGTTTGTGCTGTTGTTGCCGTCGCCCGAGTTATTGTCATACTTGCTTTCCATATTGTCGATTATTTCGTTTACAACGTCACTGTTGACGTCTGAGCTGTTGCTGTCGTTGCGTTCATAAGGATCTGTGTTCGCACCGTTCAGCCTGTATTCGTATTTCAGAATATCGTCTATGACAGCCTGAGATGTAGTGTCAAGCTGCGCTCTCACTATCATAATCTCTACACGTCTGTTCGCCGCTCTGCCCTCAGCCGTTGAGTTGTCGGCAATAGGCGTATAGCACGCTTTTCCTTCTACAGTGAACTTCTCGCTGTCAACACAGCGGTTGTAGTCCATATATTTTACAACGCTTGACGCTCTTGCCGCCGACAGATCCCAGTCGTTGACATCCGATACCGCCTTTGCGGTATGACCCGAAACCGAGCAGGATTTTATATACTTGTTGACCGCCTTTATACCGGGCATGAACTTGTTGAGTACCTGCTTGCCTTCTTCCTTCAGCACAGCACTGTTGCCGTCAAACATTATCGTATTATTGAACCGGATAAAGATTCTTGTCGGGGTCTGCTCAATATACACATACTGACCGAGATCGTTTTTATCCGTTGTTGTCTTTAAGAAGCTGTAAAGCTGATTGAAGTCGGAGGGAAGACCCTCTGTCTGTTCGCTTGTAGTACCGCCGTTCTGGGTGTTCGGAGGAGCTTCGGCATTACCGTTTGTATCGGCAGCGTTATTCTTCGGCTGTTCGTCCATTACGAAGGGGTTTATATAGCTTCCGCTTGACGTAAAGGATTGATATATGTACTGCCATTTCGTTTCATCTACCGATGATGCAGAGTACAGCAATACGAAAAAGCACAACAGAAGCGTAACCATATCGGCATAGGTATCAAGCCAGTTACCTTTTTCTTCGCCGCTTTCGGCTCTTCTTTTCGCCATTTTTCTCCACCGCCTTTCTTCTGACGCTTAACCAATATATTGTATCACATTTCAGCGATTATTTCAATACTAAATTCCTTTTGCTTCAGCCGTATTTCCCGTCCTGTCGGAAACAGGCGGATATTGTTACTTGCTGCCCTTCTTCTTTATATCAGTCTGTGCAAGCATAAATTCGAGTTTTTCCTGAATAAGTCTGGGGTTTGAGCCTGCCGCAATCGACAGCACGCCTTCCTCTATTATCTGCATACAAAGAAGCTCCTGTTCGTGACTGTTCTTCAGCGATGATGCGATCGGCGCAAACAATACGTTTGAGAACAGCGAGCCGTAGAAGGTCGTGATAAGCGCAACCGCCATACCGTTTGACAGGTTGCTTGAGTCTGCACCCATACCCTTAAGCATATTTACAAGGCCGACAAGAGTACCCAACATTCCGAATGCGGGGAATACAGACATACCTTTTTCAAAGAAAAGTCTGCCTCTTTCGTGACGCTCACACATAAAGTCTATTGCGTCGTCAAGCATACTTTTTACTTTATCAAGGTCGTTTGCGTCTACTATCAGCATAAGGCTTTCCTTGAGGAACGGATCCTCACACTTGTTCGCACTGTCTTCAAGCGAGATAAGACCTTTTGTTCTGGCGATTTTTGCAAATTCGACTATCTGTTCTATGTAGCTTTGCGGATTGAATTTTTTAGGGAACAACGCCAGCTTCAGATACTTCGGCAGATTTTTAAGGTATGAGAGCGGGAACGAGGCGAAAAGACAGCCTATAGTACCTCCGACGGTGATAGCAAGCGAAGGTACATCTATGAACCAGTCAAGCTGACCGCCGTTAAATATACCGAATGTAACCAGACCGAATGATACTACCCAGCCTATGATGATCGTAATATTCAAAATAACTTCCTCCTGTAAGGGTTTATATAGCACAGCCAACGGCTGTAATATTCACAATTTATATGCTTCTCTCGAGACGCTGACGTCTTACAGACAGCCTGTATTCCTTGATGAGAGAAAGTATCTCGTTCATCGACTGCTCAACTATGTATGAATGTCCCGTACTCGTGGTAATTACTGTGTCGGGATTTTCCGTTACTATTTCGATAAGATCGGGATTAAGCATAAACTTTTCCCCGTTGAGCTTTGTAAGTATTATCATATATTTCCTTCCTTTGCGGTATTATCCGCACTGTAATTGATTCCGTCTGTATGAATATGCAGATACAGCCGTTTATCATAACTGTTCAGGCATAATATAACGGGCATTCCGGCGGAGCTGACGCTCCGCCTGCCCTTATAAGCTTGAATTTATATCGCAGAAACCTGCAATTTCCGCCAAACTCTTGGCTTTTGATGAACGCTCTGTTAGCTTTGCAATGAAACCAAAGTCGTAATTTACATCAATAACTGAACCCCACCGTTTCGCTATCCGTCGCCGGACCGCAACATTTTCAAAGGCGAAATTACTACGTCACATTGCCGTCCCGCCGACAACGGAGGTTACGCCGCTGTCAAACCTTTAGAACGGCGGAATTTGCTATGCCCCACGGGAATTAGCGCTTGAGGTTTACTATTTCTTCGAGCATCGTGTCCGAAGTGGTGATGATTCTTGAGTTTGCCTGGAAGCCTCTCTGCGTGATGATCATATCGGAGAATTCCTGCGATAAGTCAACGTTAGACATTTCGAGCGCACCCGATACTACAGAAGCAGAACCGTTCTCGCCTGCAATGTTTACCTGAGGCTGACCCGATGAAAGAGTTTCTCTCCAGTAGGAGCTTCCCACCTGCTCAAGACCGTTGGGGTTATCAAATGTAACAATATCGATTCTGCCGAGCATTATGATGCCGTGTACGCTGTGTACACCGTAAATAGTGCCGTCCTCGTTGATATATACGCTGTCAAGATCCTTTACCGTCTGCGTAGCCGCAACACGGCCGTCTGTCATCTTGATATTGCCCAGAAGCTGGACCATATCAGAGTAGAAGTTGTTCGAACCGCCTGCAAGACCTACCTTGCCGTCTGTGGCAAGAAGCGTTTCAAGTGCGCCGTTCGCAGCATCCCAGTCCGTACTTGTAACCTTAAGCTGATACTTTTCGTTAGTGCCTGCCGCCTTGTCTACAGCCGCCTGTATGTCGGCTACCGTAGCACCGGGGCAAACGCTTATCGTAAGACCGTTGTCCGACCACTTTGCCGTTGTATCTGCGGCATTCTTGGAATATCTTAAGTTTATCGTGTAGTTGTTTGCATATTCTCCTGCGTTTACTGTCGTAAATGTAAGAGAAGCCTTTGTTGTTCCGTCGTCCAGCTTCATTGTGTTTGTAGCTGTCGTTGCAGGAATATCTGCCGCAGGAGGCACCGTATCAAGCTCAAAGTGGAGCGGAAGTACGCCCTCAATGCTTACACCGCCGTTTTCACACGCACGGGTCACAGCGTCCTCAAGATCGTTGAGGTTTGTATAATCATTCTTTTCGTTAAGCTGTACAACGAGCTTGTTTCCGCTCATATAAGCGTAATCGCTCTCACCTACGGTAAATCCTACAGATATGTTGCCGTCAGGTGTCGCTGTATCTGCCGATACTGTAAGCGGATATGTACCGCCCTTGTATGTAATTGTCTTTGAGTAGCTCGCTTCATTATCGAGGATCTCAGGAACTACGAATGTAATTCTGTTTGAAGATGCGTCAACGCCTGTTGCGTCACCGCTTACACCGAGTACCATATTACCGTTTGAGTCAACAAGGTTTCCTGCGTTATCAACGTTGAAAACGCCTGCTCTTGAATAGAAGATGTTGCCGGCTTCGTCCATTACCTGAAAAAATCCATCGCCCGATAAAGCACAGTCATAAACGCTGTCAGAATATGTGAAGCCTGACTGTCCCATTACCTGTCCGATAGCGCCAAGCTTAGTGCCGTAACCTACCTGAGAGGGATTCACACCGCCCTGGAGGTTAGAACCTGCCGAGCCGTTCTTCTTGGTCTGGTAATATACCTCCTGGAAGGTAGTTACACTTGTCTTGAAGCCTGTAGTGTTGACGTTTGCGATGTTGTTACCTATAACGTCCATCTTCTGCTGATGTGTCTTTAATCCTGACACGCCCGAGAATAAAGATCTAACCATGATCTGTTCCTTTCTCCATCGTGCCGACCGTTCTTACCCGTCTGTCATTCGGGGTAAGGAATACTTCCTTTCGGTCCGGTATTACATAATTACGGTCGAGTCGATGTTCGTAAAAATATTTCCTTTTAAATCTTCCTGTGACATAGTTGTGATTACCGTGCGGTTTTTCACACTCACCACAAAAGCAGTCCTGTCTACGAGCACCAGTGTTTCGTTACTGCCCTTTTCTGCGGCTATCTCAATGCCGTCATTAAGTCTTTGCAGCATATCCGAGTCAAGTATCTCGATATTTCTGCTTTCTATACGCTTCATTGCGTGTTTTGAAAAGCCTACCGCCGAGTTTCTTGCATCAAGCTCGCTTTGTAGAGCTTCTGCAAATGTTCCTCCCGACTGTTGTGCGGCCTTTTCAGCATTCCCTGCTTTTGCGGTGTTAACGTTGCCTGTCGAAATCTGCAGATTCCGCAGCTTGAGTTCATTTATCAACATAACACTGCCGCCTTTTTATTTACTTGTTGCCCTCGGCACTTCCTGCCGGAGCTTTCGTGTTCTTGTCAGCCGTACTTCCCGTACCCTCGCTGACGTGTACTATCTCGTCAATAGAGTAGAGATAATTGTCTATCACTATCTTTGCGTCGCCGTCCTGCATTTCTGCCGACTCGACCTTGCCCTTTGCGTAGTAGAATTTGCCGTCGTCGCCGAGTACCTTTACCGTTACTTCCTTGCCCACATATCCCAGTGCCTCGGTCATCGTATGTAACGTACCCTTGCTTACAGTATCGCTTATCGCCTTTACCGCCGATAAATCATACTGCTTGCCGTCAACTACTACCTTAACATCGCTTCCGCTGATGTTTACTCCGGTGCATACGCCCGATAAAAGCGTTCCGTCGTCGCTCTGCGCATTCATTGTAAGCGTCTTGCCTACAAGACCTGCCGCATAGTTTGACATACTGTACTTCAGATTGTCCTGCTGTGCCTGTAATGCCGTGAACTGTGCCATCTGCGACACGAACTCGGTATTGGACGTAGGCTCAAGCGGATCCTGGTTGCTCATTTCTGCCATAAGCAGACTGAAGAACGTATCTGTGCTTATCGTATCGTTCTTGCCCGAATTCTTGAAAAGGTCCTTATACTTTTCGTGATTTGACTGTACACTCTGAAGACTTGAAATGTCTGCCATCTGTTATCCTTTCATGTCAGTCCGACCGATAAAAAATCAGTCCATCGTCTGAATCTCCCCCAACAGATTCTCAAAGTCGTCCGTGTCATTCTTCTGCTGACTGTGCGACTGCTGTCTGTAAGGGTTCTTACTGCTGCCGTCAAAATCTCTCTGGAAAAGTTCCGCCTGCGAGGTTTCCACCTTGTACGAGGTAAGCTCCACATCGTCATTCTTCAGCGCATACGCAAGCTGCTGTGACTTTGCCTGTAAAAGTTCCTTCGCCGCCTGAGTTTCCGTCAGTATCTCAACCGTGAGCTTTCCGCCCTCATTTGCCATACGAACTGTGATTTTGCCCAGTGTTTCGGGTGTAAGCACAACCGTAAGCGTACTTTTGCCGTTTGCCTTAGGTGCGTGTTCGCTCACAAACTCAGCCATATCGCTTATCGGTACTCTGAGAGTGCGGATTTCCTGCCCGTTTTCGTCATAACGGCTTTCTGTTCTTGCAAATACATCACTGCCCTTTGCAAGCATATCGCTTACCGCATTCTTGTCGGTAACCTTCTGCTCGGTTTCAAGGTCGCTGTCCGATTTAGTGACCTCGTTTCCCTTGGTTATCGCTCTAAGCTCATCGCTCTTGCTTTCGATGTTCCTCTTGGCAAATGCCATTCTCGGAGCATTGTCTTCCTGCGTCTGTATATCCTGCTTTACGCTGTTGTCACCGTATTTTTCGTATGACGTTACCGTAAATTCAGCCTTTACAGCCTCAGGACTATCTGCTTTTACACCGTCCGCTTTTATAACGGCTGTTTCCCGACTTCCGATATTGTCGGTTTTATCGGTAGAAATCATATCCGCCTCAGATCGTATATTATCCGCATCTGAAGACTTTTCGGCATTTCCGACAGCCACGCTTGCAAAAGCGTCTGACTTGTCAGCCGTTGCAGCCACAGCATTTTCACCGACAATGCTGTCTGAAGCGATTTCCGCTTTGACGTTCGTTTGGTTTACAGTATCCGCAGAGTCACTGTTATTCATCTGAATTTCACTTGCAAAATCATTTACGGCGGAAATCTCTCCGTTTTGTAAACCGAGTGCCGTATTAACGTCATTCCCGTCTGAAATTCCGCTGAAAGCACCTTCTTCAGATAACATATCGCCTATCGGACTGCTGACCTCAAGACCGTTCATGATCTGCATAAGCTCGCTGTTGTCCGTCTGCATTACATCGGCGTAAAACTGCATCGTACCGCCTTGCAAATATCCTGCAAGCTCGGCTGTTTTAAGCAGTTCCTTCAGTTCTTTTGCATTCTGCTCAAGTTCGTTCAGTCCGCTTAATATCTCGCCGTTCATAACAGCCTTATTATCGGCATTCATTCGCACGGCCGAGTTCATATTGCATTGCTGACCGCTTGTTACCATAGCACCGAGCGTATCGGAGAAGCCTCCGGCAGTACCGCTTGCTGAGCCGTTTTGTACGCTACCTGCCGAGATTGTGGCGGCATTGCCTGCAAACGTTGTAACAACGGCAGGCAATACTGCTGTCCCATTCATCATATCTCACCCCCTTTCAGCGCTATTCATTGTCAAAAACAATATATGCTTTTTAACAACTTTTATATATTTAACGTGTTTGAACCGTTAAAATTTATGAAAATTGCACAGCTTTCCACCTTGTATTGTAACACATTTCGAACTATATGTCAACAATTTACGGTGTATTACCTCCGTTTGAAGAGCCGTTTGTCACAAATTCCTCTATGATCTGCTCCTGCTCCTTCTGAGAGGCGTATCTGTACTCTTCAAGCTGTTTTTCCTCCAGCTTTTCAAGCTTCGAAACCTCTTTTGTAGCGTCTATGACCTTCTGAAGCTGATTTTCGATTTCCTCACGCTTGTGCGCCATAAGCCCCTTTATGCGATATATGTCCTGTTGCAGAGAGGAAACATATTTCTTGTGCAGTGATAATCTCATAGCGGTAGTACCGCCCCGCACAAGCTCGTTCAGCTTGTCTATGCTCTGTTCGTACTCAGCCACCTTTGCGTCAAGCTCGCTTTGCATTTCCGCAAGCTCCGCCCTTAGTCTGCCGAGTATTGATTTCTCGCTGTCAAGCACCTGATCGTTGTACTTTTTCAGCGACTGCAATGTAAAATTAAACTTCTTCATATCGCATTAATATCAGGAAACCGCCGCCTTTAACAGCTTTATGGTATCCTCCATCGAGAACGATTCATACATTCCCTGCATCAGAAAATCGTTTATCTTGTCTATCTTCTTTATCGCCTCGTCAAGAGCCGGGTTTGTTCCTTTTTTGTATGCTCCTATCGAGATAAGGTCTGCGTTGTTGTTGTAAAGCGCAAGCAGATTTCTCAGCTTTCCTGCCGCTTTATTATGCTCCGGATCTGCAATTGCCGACATAAGACGTGAGATGCTCGGCAGTATGTCAATTGCAGGATAATGGTTCTGCGCCGCTATCTTACGGCTCAGTACTATATGTCCGTCAATTATACCTCTTACGGTATCCGATATAGGCTCGTTTGTATCGTCACCCTCAACAAGCACAGCATAAATTCCCGTTATACTGCCCTTTTCGAAGTTTCCCGCCCTTTCGAGCAGCTTCGGCATTGCGGCGTATATTGAAGGGGTATAGCCTCTTGCAACGGGAGGCTCGCCTGTCGAAAGACCTATCTCACGCTGTGCCATAGCAAAACGTGTAAGATTATCCATCATCAGCAGTACGTCTTTGCCCTGAGAGCAGAAATATTCCGCTATAGCCGTAGCCGTCATAGGACATTTATTTCTCATCATCGCAGGCTGATCCGATGTTGCGACAACAACGACTGACCTTGCCATACCTTCTTCGCCGAGGTCGTTTTCTATAAATTCTCTTACCTCTCTGCCACGCTCGCCTACAAGCGCTATAACGTTGAGATCGGCCTTTACCTTTCGTGCGATCATACCCATAAGCGTTGACTTGCCTACGCCTGAGCCTGCAAAGATACCCATTCTCTGCCCCTTGCCCATTGTGAGAAGTCCGTCGATCGCCTTTACGCCAAGCTCTATAGGCTCGTGTATTTTCGGTCTGGTGAGCGGATTTACAGGAATGCCTGCTATAGGCACTGTGTCTGTATATTCAATCGGCTCTCCGTCGTCAAGCGGATTTCCCAGTGCGTCGATTATTCTTCCTATCAGCTTGTCGCCGGCTCTTACGTTCAGCTTGTCGCCGGTGTTGTCAACTATACTGCCCGGACCTATGCCCTCAAGGTCGGTATACGGCATAAGCAGTACCTTATGCTCGTTGAATCCCACCACTTCGGCAGGGATATGCGACTTCATATCCTTTGTGTAGATACGGCACACATCGCCTATACTGCACAGCGGTCCGCTCGCCTCGATCGTCATTCCGACTATCTTTTCAATTTTACCCAGATACTTATATGTATCGGTAGTTCTGAGTTCTGTCAGAAATCCGCCGAGATCCATGTTAAAGTCCTTTCAAATAAGGGAGTTATTCGCTTTGTTCTTCGCCGCCGTCATTGTCGGTTTCTGCCTGTGCCGCAGGTTCCTCTTGCTTATCGGCCTTTTTTCTTGACGGCGCTCTGCGGTACTTTCCTCTGCCCAGCTCCTCTATCATCTTGAGCTGTGTCTGTATTCCGGCATCGGTAATTTCACTGCCGTTGTCAATTATGACAGTACCGCTCGGTGCGTCCTTAAGCACCTCGACCTCCACGTTTTTTACATTCGTGAACAGCTTTTTGAAATAGTCGGTATCCGCCGCCATTTCTTCGCTGACATCGGTCTTTGATAAGGTCAGTTTTACATATTCACTGCCACGGAAGCTTTTTCCCGCTTCCTTTATCGTTTTCTTGACGACCGCCTTGTCCTTCTGACCGAGAGAGTTCAGCGTTATGCGGTTTACTATCTCCATTACCGTGTCGAATATCTCGACCTCGTAGCTGTCAAAAAGCTCCGCCCTGTCGCTTACCATCTGCTCGCTGAGCCTTTTGATCTCCGAGAGCATATCACGGCATTTGTCAAGCCCTGCGGCATAACCGTCCTCGTGACCCTTCGCAAAGCCGTCCGACCTGCTTTTTTCAAAGATTGCCTCAGCCTGTGCCTTTGCTTGTGCGGCATAATCCTGCGCCTGCTGTTCGGTTTCGCTGAGTATTTTCTGTGCTTTTTCACGGGCGTCGGCAAGTGCCTTTTCACCCTGCTCACGATAATAGCTTGTTATCTTCTCTTTTTCCTGCTCAAGCTCCTGCCTGTGCTTTGCCGATGCTTCGTCGGTGACCGCCGTATTTTCTGCGGTGTCGGCTGTCACTGTTTCCTGCAAGGGAGCTTGCGGTGCGACAGGCTTTACCTTTATTGAGTTGTCGATAACAACTGTATCTGTTGTAGGCTGTACGGGATAATAACCGCCCCGACCCGCCTTGAATACGCCTGCCAAAATATATTCCTCGCTTTCGTATTATGCGATGATTTCGTCTTCCTTGTTGCCCTTTGAGATAACGAGAGTACCCTCGTCCTCAAGTCTGCGTATGATGGATACGATCCTCTGCTGAGCCTCCTCAACATCACGCATTCGGACATTGTGAAGATACTCAACGTCTGTCTGTACACTTTCACGCATACGGGTAGACATATTTGCATAGATGCACTCTGCGACTTCGGGAGTAGAGCCCTTGATAGCAACCGCAAGATCCTTTGAATCGACCTCGGGTATAAACGCCTGTATAGCCATATTGTCGAGAGTTACTATATCCTCGAATACGAACATCTTTGAGCGTATATCGTCCGCTAACTTCGGATCTCTCAGCGTCAGCTCGTCGAATATGTATTTTTCTGTTGCACGGTCTACATTGTTCATGACCTCCGCAACATAGTCTATACCTCCGACCTCTGTGGTGTCGGCGGTAACAAGATTGTCAAACTTCTTTTCAAGCGTGCGCTCTATAGACTTTACGACATCGGGCGATGCCCTGTCCATCTTAGCCATACGCTCGACTACATCTATCCTTGTTTTCTTGGGCAGTTCGCTTAAAATAGCCGATGCCTGATCGCTCCTTGCGTAAGAAAGTATCAGCGCAATTGTCTGCGGATGCTCGTTTTGTACCATTGCAAGCAGGTTCTTATAGTCTGCCTTGCGGACAAATGCAAACGCTTTTGTCTGGAACTGCTTCGTTATCTTTTCAAACAGCGCCTGTGCCGTCTGCGGACCGAATGCCTTTTCAAGTATGTCACGGGCATACTCCACACCACCCTCGGATATTACCTTCTGGGTAAGGCAAAGCTCATAGAACTCGTTAAGAACGCTGTCCACCACTTCCATAGGGTAGTAGTTCATTCTTGCTATTTCAAGCGTGATCTGCTCTACCTCCTCGTCGGAGAAGTGCTTGAATACCTCGGACGCATTTTCCGTACCGATAGAGCTTATGATTATCGCCGCCTTTTGTGCGCTGGTGAGTGCCTCCATATATATCCTTCCTTTATGCTGTCAATATCATTCGCCGTTTTTCATCATAGAACGTATGAGCTGGGCAACGACATCGGGATTTGTGCGTGAGAAATCCTTGATTTCCTTCTTGAGAACCGCACTCTTTGACTCGTCGTCATAGTCGTCAAGGTGCTGTATGTTGAATTCTTCGTCCGGCTGAGGCTGAGGCTCAAAGCTGAGAGCGGCTGATTCCTGCGCCGCCTGTGCCGCCGCTGCCTGTGCGGCCGCCGCCTTGGCTCTTGCTTTTGCACGTTTCTTCTTCTTTGCGTTGCTTGTAAGGATAGCTACGATAAGCAGTGCAAGCACAAGAAGTCCGAGCAGGAGTATGATATAAACCGTCCAGTCAACGCTTCCGCCTCTGTTTATCGTATTGCCGTTGCCGTTAGTGCCGTTGTTGCCGTTTATAACAAACGGGTAGTTTGCAACCGTAACATTTGCAACATCTGCGCCGATAGCAAACGCAATTACTTCACGGAGCTGTTCCTTATCCGCTTCAAGCATATTGATCTGATCTACAGTTACAGCCGCCGTTATTTTATCTACCGAATAGCCGTTCTTTTCAAGCTGTCTTATCTCGGTGTTTACAAGACGCTTTACGGTAATGCTGTTCTGATAGTAATATTGGTTATCGCCGTCGCCCGTGATAGTCGGATAGTTCGGTGAAATGTCGCTGTTGCTTGTTGTGCCTACAACGCCCGACAGCGAGCCTATTCCGCCCCAGCCCTCGTTCTTTGTGGAGCTTTCTATCATACCGCCGGATGTACCGTCCTCTGCTACAGACGGTGTGTAGATGGTATATTCCGACTTTGAGTTATCATAATTGAGCTTTACGTTTACGTTTATAGTGTAGTCCTTGTACAGCTTTTTCAGCGTGTCGTTGAGCTGGCTCTTGAGCAGGCTCTGCATCTGCTCCTGGAAGTTCAGCCTTGACTGGTACAGCACGTCCTCCTCAACGGTCGTGTTCTCACCGCTGAGCAGCTTGCCGTCCGAGTCGAGTATTGATATGTTTTCACGCTCAAGACCCGGCAAAGAGTTCAGCACCAGTGCATAGATACCCTCGACCTGATCGCTCGTAAGCTGTGCGCCGTTCTTTAAATCGAGCTTTACGCTGACTCTCGGTTCTTCGTTGTCCGTGGAGATAACATAATTGCTGTTCTCCGGCATAGTGATTATAACATAAGAGTTCTTGACCGCACTTATGGTGTTGATGGCTTTCATAAGATGCGTCTGTAACTGCTGTATCTGAAGTACCTTCTTTTCGGTGTCGGTTGACCATATACCTATGCCGCTGTTCCATACGTCAAAGTTGAACGTTGACTTGGGGTATCCCTGTATGCTGAGTTGCATTCTTACATTGTCCGCCTGGTCGCTCGGTACAGAGATACTGCCGTCCGTACCCATTTTTACGTCCGTTATTCCAAGCTCGTTTATAGCCGAAACGACCTGCGAGCTTTCCTCACTGTCAAGTCCGGTATAAATAGCCGTATATCCCTTCTGATTAAGCACTATCGCAAGCACTATTGCGGCAACTATTACTACCGATACCGCAGTTATTATGAATATCCGCAGATTTTTCGCAAGCGAGCTCCATTTATCTTTGAATCCGCTCCAGAAAGCGGAGAGCTTATCCTTCATCTATATATGTATCCTTCCCTTGAAGTGTAGATCAGTATTGATCAGACGGTCATACGCATTATCTCGTTGTATGCGTCAACAGCCTTGTTCTTGACAGTAACAAGCAGATCCACAGCGGTAGCCGCCTTTTCGAGATTTACCTGTATCTGTGCAAGATCGTCCACATCGCCGAGCATAAGGTCTATCGAATCCTTCTGTACCTGTGCATCGGTTTCCTTGACGTTCTTTACAAGCGACTCAAAAACATCAAAGAACGTTGCTTCGCCGTCATCTGTGCTTTCGATCTGCTTTTTCTGACTCATCGTTTCCATAGGGGTGATACTGCTTGTAAGCGGTACTATAAACATTTATATCAGTTCCTTTCGGGTATCGTTAGTTGTTTCCTATGCTGAGTGCTGTCTGCGCCATTGATTTCACAGCGTTCAGCACAGCAAGGTTGGCTTCATACGAACGTGTAGCCGCCATAGCGTCCATTTCCTCTTCCGCCACGTCAACGTTCGGCAGATAGTAATAGCCGTTCTCGTCTGCGTCGGGATGTGTCGGGTCATAGACCGGTGTGAGCGGTGTTTCGTCCTCGACTATCTCGGTAACAAGAACGCCCTTGTTTTTAGTCGCAGAAACAGTATTCGCAGGCACTCCCCCTGCTATTTTTTCTTTCCTCTTTGCTATAGTTTCCTCAAGCACAGAGTTGAAACCCTTGTTTTCACTGAACAGTACGACCTGCCTTCTGTACGGCGTACCGTCCTCCGTTCTGGTGGTTTTTGCGTTCGCAACATTCTGCGAAATTACATCAAGACGCAGTCTTTCCGCTGCCATGCCCGATGCGGCTATATTAAGCGAACTTAAAAATGCCATGCAAAAAACTCCTTTCTGTATGTCAAAAAAGCGTTGAAATCCGTTTCACTGTATATAATCCATTATTTTAAAGCGTCTGCTTTAAGGCGATAGCCGTTAATTGTGCGGTATAGCCTAAAATTACGTTTTCATTGCCGAACGCAGTCTTGTGAACTCTCCGTTCATCTGGTTCTTGAGAGCCTGATAGTGAAGCTGTACCTTTGCAAGCTCGTTTGACTGCGAATCAACGTCTACGTTGTTGCCGTCCGGCTGAGTGTTGGTCGCAGTGTCCTCGTACACTCTGGTAGCAAGCTCGACCTGCTTTGAGCCTTCCTTCGCCTTACCTCCGACAACGCTTGTGCTTTCCATCCTGTCCTTGAGTACAGCGTAAAAATCAAGATACTTGCAGTTATATCCGGGCGTATCCTGGTTTGCTATATTCTGTGCGATTATCTGCTGCTTCTGCCACAGAACAGACAGACCCTGTTCGGTAATGCGAAAAGCGTTTGTGTTGAAAAGTGCCATATATCCTCCTTTTCAAGCCGGTCCTTCTCAGGAAATGTTCCCCGTGTCATAAACGGTTAATACGATGAACGATTTCCGTATTTTGTATTTCGGTGTAACAAAGTTACAATATGTAGAAAACCACCTTAAGTTATGTTAACATTATATGGTTTTTGGTGCGATTTTAACAAATTTCGAGTTACAGTTCTAACAACTCAATTGTATATTATACAACATTTTTTACCGTTTTGCAAGGCTGGTAGGAAAAATCTGTTGATTTTTGTACGATTCTCTAAAAGCGGTGACTGACAATATGCAACGGCTGTATTTTTTAGTCAGACTGCACAATCGTATAAGCTACCACTTCCTGTCGAATGTGGGAAGCTCGGTAAACGTTCTTTTCCTTGCCTGTCTGTAGACCATTCTTGTTTTCGGTCTTGAAACGGGCTTTGTTTCGGCGGCTTTCTTTTTCTCGCACCTTAGCAGATACCGCTTCTGAGCGAGCGAGCAGTGTCTGAAAATCGTTTTCTGCTTTGGAAAGCACTGCGGAAGCGTCAGCGAGGATATTTCCCTGAAGCCGTTTTCATTAAGCCACCAACTGTCAAATTCAGGCTTGCCCTGCCTTATGTGGTATCCAAGACGGTCAGAGTCACCCTCATAGCATCTGATTTTCCCCGTAAAGACAAGCCTGCCCTTTTTCACAGACAGCTTCATCTCGTCATACGGTATTATATACAGCCTGCGTTGTATCCCGCCCGTGTCCGCCGATATTTTTCCGCCGTACCTGCTGAGAATTGCGGCGGATTTCTGTATCTCGAAGTAGGTGCATCGTTTTATACGTCTTGACCGTGTTTCGCATATAAAGAACAAAAGAAAGGTGAACGCAAGCCACACGGCAACGCATATCGCAGGAATAGCAAGTCCTGCGGCGAGAAACCCCTCCGTCCGCCAATTTCTTGTCTGTATTATCAGCGACATAAGGCTCAGAAGCGCCGGGAGCGCAAGCACAGCTCCGACAGCTACGCTTGCTTTCTCGCAGACAGTGCGTGCTTTTGATGTGTCGGCGTGAAAAAAATTCTGCATAGACCCTGCGGAACAACATTCCGCTACCGCACCTCCCTTATGACAAACTTCTGCTTATACTAATTATATTATAGCCGCCTTACAAAAGTCAACGAACTTTTCTTAATTAATTTGTATAAAAACAAGCTGTACTTTTTAAACAATTCGCAGAATTTTTAAAAACCGACTAAAAAACTGCCGATTCTGCTTGATTTATTGTTCAATTTATTGTATACTTAATGATAAATGATAATATAGGCGTGTTGGGTGCGGCTGTAATGCCTTTTCCCCGTGTCTTAAGGAAAGGGGAGTTGTGCTTTTTGAGCTATAAGAAAGAAGACTTTACTTCTTTTGAGATAACCTCGCTTGACGGTGAGCGGCTGATGTACACCGAGAGCAACTTCGACTTTCCGATAATGTATGACCTTAACGATAATATTATCGACAATATGCTGATGATAAAGGGCAAGAGAATGCCCGAGATCGACACATCTCAGTATGTTTACGTCATTGCCCGTATGCGTGACGGCGACCGCTACAGATACAAGACGAACGTATCCGTATCGACCGACCGCCAGCTTAATGTGATATTAAGACCCGACAAGGCGGAGCTTCTTGAAGAGCGCAGAAGATATTTCAAGATAAAAACGAATGAAAGAGCGTTTATAACGCTCAGAATGCAGGAGGGCGACGACAAGCCCACCCCGCTTGATCCGCCTGCCGAAATATACATCAAGGATATAAACGTCGGCGGAGTATTTTTCATCTGCACAGACACACGCAGGCATTTTGCCAAGGGCGACAAATTGCTGATGATAATCAATCTGTCCGGCTCACGCCTTGAACTTAATGCGGAGGTGCTGAGAGAACAGACGATAGATTCGCAGGAAACCGATACAGGCTACGGTTGCCGCTTTATCGGTGTTTCTCATTCGCAGGAAGAAACTATTTCAAGATATATCTACAAGCTGCAGTTTGAAATGCTGCAGAAGGAACGTGGAAAACGTGATATGTTTTGACGGAATTTAACATAAAATATGAAACGATTGATAATTTAAGGGTTTCGGAGGTTTTATAAAATGCAGTCATTAAAGATCAAAACGACTTTACGCATACTCACTACGGTTTTCGCCGTAATACCGATGCTGATAGTCGGCATAGTGGGATATTTCAGTATGACAGGCTTTGCCGCAAATTCGGTAAGCCAGTTTGCAAGAGCGGCAGGTGCGGCTCAGCAGGAGATAATCAATCAGTACATAAACGAGTGTATATCCGATGTTGCTTATCTTTCATTAAGCAGGCCTGCAGGAACACTTGCACAGAGCGGTCAGGGCGATGACGCAAAGTCAATGCTTTCTCTCATTGCCGAGAATATCGCCGACAGAAACAGCGGCTTCAAGAACCTTGTGATAACCGACTCCTCCGGCAATATCGTTTACGAATATGAGGATATACAGGGCATGAAGGAGAGCTTCTTCGGCTTCGAGGAGCTTGAGGGCTATTCCGAAGGCTCGACAAAGATTTCAAAGATCTATATGAATAACGAGGACTACGAAACAAGCGTGTTCTACGTTGCAAAGAGCATAGATGCTGACGGTCTTAACAATATCGACGGATTCGCCATAGAGATTATAGACCTTTCAAAGATAAGCGAAATACTGTCTAAGTCGTCATACGGTGAAGGCAAGGGCTATCTTTCCGTAACCGACGGCACAGGATGCGTGCTGAATTACGAGGGTACCGCCGTACAGAAGATAGATGATATTTCCGACAGCGGAATAATAGATGTTATGAAGTCCACAACTAAGCCCACATCGGCTGAAAATAACGTTGACTATAACGCAGGCGGTAAGCTCGGCTGCTACAATTATTTCACAGGTGCGTCCACGTCAAACTGGAAGTGGGTAAGCGTTTACCCTGCGAATATGGCAATGTCGCAGATTACAGTTCCTCTTGCAATATCGCTCGGTGTTATGGTGGCTCTTGCTGTTATATGCGCACTTCTCGGTATTCTTATCACAAAGTCTATCGTAAACCCGATGAACGAGATGGTAAAGGTTGCCCGTGAAATACAGGAGGGCGACCGTGACAAGCGTCTTGATATAAAGACACACAATGAGTTCAAGGATATTTCCGAGCTGTTCAACAATATGCTCGATGACGTAAGTATGTCTGAGGAGCTTCACAGAACGATTTCGGACATTTCGGACAATATGCTGTTCGAGTGGGATTTCCACAAGGAAACAATGTACGTTTCGGATAACTTCAAGGAGAAGTTCGACATAGACCCGTCAGAAGCTCAGCTTGCAAACGGTAAGTTCCTTGATAAGATAATGACGGAGGACTATGCCGAAATCTATAAGCGTGATATAAGCACACTGCTCAAGAACAGAACAGGTCACAGCGGCGAGTATCAGATGACCACAAAAAACGGAAGCCTGTTATGGTTCTCTATCCGTGCGCTCTGCGTTACCGACCGTCTTGGCGAACCGCTCCGTGTTATCGGTGTCGTAACCGACATAGACAGCGAAAAGAAGCTTGAGCTTCAGCTTTCCGAGCGTGCAAGCTACGACTTCTTATCACAGCTTTACAACAGAAGCACATTTGAGCGTGAGCTTAAGAGTGAGATTGAGCGTAGCGCACACTCAAAGGTTGCGGTACTCTTTATAGACGTTGACGACTTCAAGTTCATAAACGACCGTTTCGGACATTCCGTAGGTGACGAGGTTATCAAGTATGTTGCCGGCTGTATCAAACAGCGTGTAAAGGGTAGCGGATTTGCCGGACGTTTCGGCGGTGACGAGTTTGTTCTTTGTATCACCGATCCTAAGCAGATTGAGGAGATAGAGAGCCTGTCGCTTGACCTTATAGATGAGCTTTACGAGGGCTACCACTCCGAGCTTGCAAACGTTTCGATAAACGTAAAGGCAAGTATCGGTATAGCGTTCTACCCCGAACACGGCGATGACAGCAACAAGGTGGTTGCCGCCGCTGACGAGGCTATGTACTTCGTAAAGAAGAACGGTAAGGCAAACTACCACATCTATCAGCCCGAAGATTCCGATATGGAAGACCTTCAGCACACATTGTAATTAAAGTAATCAGAAATATTCATACCCGCTTTTTCGGCGGGTATGATTGCTTTTATCTGTAAATAATTTGAAAACCTAAAATTTAACCCGATAAGGCAAAGAGAGGATACACTGTATGGCAGTTGTTATAGCGATAACAAATCAGAAGGGCGGTGTCGGTAAAACCACGACCTGCGCCGCATTCTGCGGAGGACTAACCGAAAGCGGTAAGAGCGTTCTTGCAATAGACCTCGATCCGCAGGGAAATCTCAGCTTCAGCCTTGGTGCTGACGCAGAAGAGAGCTATACTATGTACGATGTATTCAAGGGAAACTGCACCGTAAAAGAGGCAATACAATGCACTGATAACTGCGATGTGATTCCCGCTAACATACTGCTGTCGGGCTGTGAGCTTGAGCTTACCGGTGTTGGCAGAGAGTACCTTCTCAGAGAGGCACTGTCGGACGTTATGGACGATTATGATTACATAATGATAGACACCCCTCCTGCGCTTTCTATCCTCACGATAAACGCATATACTGCGGCGGACAAGCTGATTATTCCGATGATAGCCGAGATACTCAGCCTGCAGGGAATAGCACAGCTTAAAGAAACGATTTTCGCCGTAAAGAAATATTACAACAAGGATCTGGAGATTACAGGCATATTGCTTAATAAATACAATCCCCGACTTGTGCTTACAAAAGAAGTTGAGGAGCTTGCCGGAATGATAGCCGAACAGCTTGGCACGAAGATACTAAGTTCAAGGATAAGCACAAATGTTTCCCTTGCGGAAGCCCCTGCACACGGCATTTCCATAATGGAATATGCCCCACGCTCCAAGGCGACCGCAGAATACCGCAGTCTTATCAACGAAGTGACCGGCGTACCGATGAAAAAATCGCAGAGAAAGGACAGCAAACGTCCGGTCCGCAGGCCCTCAAAGAAACAGTAATTCACGAAAGGAGCGCCTCCTGTGGCAGAAGAATATAAATCAAGCAAGACAAGACAGGTAATGAATCTTATAAACGCAAAACCCTCAGGTGTCAATCCGTTCTTACCGCCTGCCGAGCAGGAAAGAGAGAAGAAATCGCTTGCCGAAAGCACCGTAGAGGATAAACTGCGTAACTATACACAGTCAAAGCGAGGCACATCCGCTCCTAAATCTCACACAAAGCATAACCCGATGCTCCATATCCCCGAGGACGATGAGTCACAGCAGACGGTTAAAAGCGTAACACGTCACACAGGACAGATAACGATAGATATAAATCGTATAATCATTGACGAGATACTTGATGATGCGTTAAGACGTTTCAACACCTGCCACTGCGAAAAATGCAAGCGGATAATATCCGAAAAGGTACTTGACCTTGTTCCCGTAAAAATAGTAACGGTAACGCAGGATGAGGAGCGTTCGGTAGTAGACGGCTATTGCAGCTACGCCCGAAAGGATATATATTCTGCGATCGTCAAGGTCGTTCTTGAAAATAAACGCAGACCCTTCCACAACGAACGGCTGTGAGCCGCTTCAAATTCCGACCTTTTTAAAGGTTGGTGCGTTATTGAGGTAGTAAAACGGTCGGGAATAAGCGTTAAAAAGAAAAACCAAAAGTTTCGGTTAGTCCTTTTCAAAATAACCGCCGCTCTCATTTCACCGTTGCGGTGCTTGAGTTTAGCGACAATATGAAAGCCACAGCAAAAGCTGTGGCTTCAGTTATATACCCGAAATTCAAATCAGATAATGCAGAATAAAACAAAAACCCCTCCGCCATAAGCGGAGGGGTTGTATGCTCTTTAATTAAAGCGTTTAATCACTTAAAAGCGATTACTTGCTTCTCTTCTTAAGAACGATACCTGTTGTAGCAACTGCTGCTGCTGCGAGAACTGCAGGGATAACTGCTACTGCAGCACCTGTAGGAGGGTTAACGGGCTCGCCTGAGCATTCGCCGGGGTTTACAGTACCTGAAGATGCACCGGGCTCAGCAGGATCTTCTGTTTCGCCGGGCTTAACAGGATCTTCTGTTTCGCCGGGCTTAACAGGATCTGAAGGCTTTTCAGCTCCGTTGGGTTCGCCAACTGAGAATGTTATTTCGAACTTTGTGAAAGAGGGAAGCTCAACGCCTGATAAAGGAGCGTTGCCGTTCTTGAAGTTGTCGTTCCACTCGTTCATAAGAGTGATTCTGAGTCCGCCGCCTTCGTTGTTAACTGCGAGCTTTGTAAGATCGCCGTATTCCTTGCCATCAAGCTTGATAGAAGAAACCTTTACGTTGTCAGCATTGTATAAGTTAGTGTTGTTGTCATAATCTTCCCAAGGGAGATCTGTCTGAATAGCAACGTAGTTGCCGCCAAACTTAACAGGACCATACTGCCAGAAATCGTAAGTAATAGTCATGTCCTTACCTGTATCTCTGAAAGTTGTCTTAGGAAGTGAAGGCCATTCGCCGATTGTACCAACTGTTGAATCGAACTGAGCTTCGAGACCAACGTTTAACTTACCTGCGCGTGAAGTTGTAACTTCAGCAGTGGGGTCAGTGGGAGTTGTGTAAGCAGCAAGAGACTTGCCGTCCTTATCGAAGAATTCAACCTTGTCGATAAATGTTGTAGCAGGAGCAGTTGACTTGTCTTCGTTTTCAACTGCGTTCATCCACCAGATCTCAACCTTGAAGTAACCAGACTCTGATGTTTCGCCTGTTTCTTCGTTAGTAACCATACCTGATGCGAGACCGTTTAAGCCGTCCCATACCCATTCGCTTGTGCCTGCTGCAGCAGATTCGCACTGAGCAGAAGCTGCCCAACCGGATGTACCGTCAGCATTGATTACGTTACCGCCTAAAGCACCGTTAACGTAAGCTTCGTTTGTAATTGTAGCAACTACCTTAGTTACATTGGGAGCCCATTCGTAAACAGACTCATCGTACTTGAGTTCCCACTTGTTAGATGCGGGAGCACCGTTTTCTTCAACAGTTGCCTTAAAAACAGCTGCAGAAGCGCCGATTGCAAGTGAAGATACAGCTAAAGCTGCAGCTGCAACACTTGCTAAAGTTTTTGTAAACTTCATTGGTTTTGTCCTCCATAAAAATATTTTTCTAGCTTTTAAGCTATTTTTAATCATACTATATCGGGGTTTGATTTGCAATTGGCATTTTGCACAAAAAAACTTTTTTGTTTTGGTGAAACAATATAAATATTGGTGTGAGTCTGTGCGTTTACAGCATTAAATCTGAAAATGCAACAATTTGTATAACTAAAATTCAACAACAAGCAAAGCTCCGGTACTCTTTTTTAATAAGTTCCGTTTCGTTTGTATGTATTGCAAATGCCGCATTTTCTTTATACCGCTCCTTTTAGTATGTTCCCCTTGACTAATCGCCCCGTTTAATGTACAATATAATAGAGCAAATATGCCGACAGCACGCACTTCGTGCTATATATTCTGCTTTCCGGCAGTCAAAAATCAATATATGGTTATACTGCACAAAAAACATTCGTATTTTTTTACTTATCCGATACACAGAATTTTCATTTCGAGTGAAACTTTTTCTGAAATTCAGCCTACTACAAAGTAGGTGACAAAGTGAGGTGAGCCGATGGGCGCAGAGATTCACGGAGGTCACGAGAATATCGAAGAATATTTCAACCGTGTCTACAACGAAACCTGCAGATCCGTTTCCCGTTTTGTAGTCAGCAAATGCGGAAATATGGAAGATGCGGAAGATATTATTCAGAACGTCTATACACGTTTCTTCAAGCGCATAAGCGAAAAAGGACACGAGGACATCGAAAGCCCCGAGGCTTTCCTTATAAATATAGCAAAGTTTGAATGCCGCACCTATTTTTCGGGTAGGAAGAAGGACGAAAAGGTTTCCTCCTTTTCCGACTATACCGAAGAAGAAATGGTCGCTATCGAGCGGGAGATGTCCAAGCCTCAGCAACGGCTTGAGGACGTTATCAGCAACAAGATCGTTGCGAAACAGATTTTCGATGACATAATGAAGACCGATGAACTGACAGGTCAGATATTCTATCTTCATTTTGCGTGTGATATGAAGCTGGAGGACGTAGCGAAGGCGCTTGATGTCAAGCTGTCTACCGTTAAAAACAAACTCTATCGCACAATAGAAAAACAAAAGAAAAAATTCAAATTATAACGACTTACGGAAGGGGGCTTTCAGATGAATACAAACGATTTTTACAAGGAACTGATGAGCGAGTATTCGTTTGATTACGAGAAGATAAGAAAAGCCGCTATGGGTAAGTCTGTACAGGCTAAAAAGAGCAGGCTGAAAACGGTTTGGCTTTCTGTGGCAGGTGCCGCAGCCGCCGTAGCTATCACATTTTCAAGCGTCGCCCTGCTGAATTCCGGCAGTCCTGTTGTTGTTTCACCGACAACCTCGATAAGTGCGGAAGACCGTTTCAGAATGGCTATGGAGGCATACAGCAAGGCGGAAGAGAATACCGAAGAGGTTTTCCTTTACGTTACTTTCAGAAATACAGTAACGCCCGAAGAGATGCAGAGCATTTTAGCTAAGGCAGACAGCAAGGGCAACATCCGTGTTACAGAGGTTTATCTTTCCGATAACACAAAGGTAAAGGGCAGCGAGGCTATCGCCGCATTGTTCGAGGAGAACGCTAAGGATATTACGGCAGTAAAGGTATATTGCCCCGGCAACTTCCTGATAAAGCTGACAGCGCTTGACGGCGTTTACCTTGTCGAAACAGAAGATTCCTTCTCAAAAGATGATTTTTCTGCGATAGATACAAGCAGCGAGTACGATTATTACCCAGACTACAGCACAACCGAGCCGGTAGCACCGCCCGATGCTGTTCCCGGAGATACGACTAACGTAGCCGAGTAAAAATTTCTCCCTATATATTATAATAGTATACCGCCTGTAAGACTTAACGGTTTTACAGGCGGTTTTTTGCATTTTGCAAACGCCGTGTAATCGTTTTAACAAAATTTGCGGATACGCCTGTTTTGCTATTGACTTTTTCCGTGAAAACCATTACAATATGATTGACACAATAAAAAACGACTGTCCGCATCTCAAAAAACGGGCAGTCAGGGAAAGAAAGGTACCTATGAAGAAAAGAATGCTCGCCGCAATTTTAAGCGGCATAATGGTGATAACGGGGATTTCCGCTTGTTCGGGAAATGCCGCAACATCATCTGAAAACAGTTCGGCTTCAACAACGACAGCTACAACAACAGCTACTACAACAACGAAAGCCGAAACAACAGTGGCAACTACCACAACAAAGGCAGAAACAACGACCGTGGCCACAACCACAACCACAACTACAACGACAACAACGAAGCCGGAAACCGTTGCAACCACAACGACCACAACAAAGAAGCCGGAAACCACCACCGCAAAACCGGCAACAACCACAACAAAGAAGACCGAGCCTGCACCTGCCGCAACAAAAGGCGACTCTGTCAAGTTCTCACAGAACTTAATGCCCGGCTGGAATCTCGGCAATCAGCTTGAGGCAAACTCCGGCGGAACACCGAGCGAAACAACGTGGGGCAACCCCGTAATTACCGAAAAGCTCATCAAGCAGGTAAAAGCACAGGGCTTCAAGTCTATCCGTATCCCCGTATCATATCTTTCGAAGATAGGCGCAGGCCCTAATTACACTATCGACTCAAAGTGGCTCGACAGAGTACAGGAAGTAGTCGATATGTGCATTGATAACGGACTTTACGCTATAATCAACGTTCACGGAGACGGCTACTACAGCATAAAAGGCGGCTGGCTTCTCTGCGGCGAACCCGCTTCCGAGCAGAAGACTATAAAAGCAAAGTACAAAAAGGTCTGGGAGCAGATAGCAAAACGCTTCAAGAACTATGACGAACACCTCGTGTTCGAATCAATGAACGAAGAATTTGACGGAACATACAACAACCCCAATCCCGAATACTACAACAACATCAACGCATACAATCAGATTTTCGTTGATACGGTAAGAAAAGCAGGCGGCAAGAACAACAACCGTTATCTGCTTGTTCCCGGCTGGAACACCGACATTAATTATACCGCAGGCGATTACGGCTTCAAAATCCCGAATGACAGCACCGGCAGATTAATGATTTCTGTTCATTACTATGACCCGTGGAAATTCTGCGGCGAAGAAGCAGCGCCCGGCATATTCAGATGGGGCGACAGCATAAAGGGTCAGGCTATCCCCAACAACAGCGAAAAGTACACGGACGCTAAGTTTGATCAGCTGTATGATGCCTTCATCAGTAAGGGCTACGGCGTGATAATCGGCGAGTACGGCGCTATAGACAAGACATATAAGGACAGCCGCAGCACAGCTTACCGTGCTTATTTTGCAGAGTATATAAACTATGCCGCTCACAAGAGAAATATCGTAACGGTTTACTGGGATAACGGCTATAACGGCGATAACGGCTTCGGCTTATTCGACCGTAAAAACTGCAAGGTTACACAGCCCGAAATAATCAAGGGTATAATAAACGGCGCAAAGGCGACAAAAGCACCCGCCGCACCTACAGAATAAATTTAGCCGTAGGCTGAAAAAATTTGTATAATTTTCCGCTTGCTTTTTCGGAAGAAATGTAGTATAGTAGTCTTTACAAAAAGAAGAAAGGAATGATACTTATTATGAAGAAATTAACCTCTGCGGTTACAGCCGCAGCAATGTCGATATTACTGGGTATTACCTGCTTTGCCGAAGAGATCGGCGCAAGCACAGTAGTCGGAGCAAGCAGTGGCAACACAAACACAGGCGTTCAGTTCGACCCGACAATATATATTGTCTGCGGTGTTGCTCTTGCAGTTGTTATCGCCGTAGGCATTATAACAGCCGTACTCAGTAAGAAGAAAAAGAATAAGTAATTTCTTTGCGAGCCTTCCACACAGGAGGCTCGTTTTTTCTATGTCACATATTATAATATGTGCTGTATAAATAAATTTTCGCAGACACCGCCGAAAACACTTTCCGTGCCGACAAGGAGTTAATATTTTCGTGAGTACATCATTACAACTGCACTGACATTGACCCTTCAAAAAACGCACTATCCCTCGAAAAGCACCACCTCACTCACTTCTTTTCAAAGCACTGTTTGTTTCGCATTTGCACTATCCCACTCGCTTTTCGTAGGGGAGCGAGCTTGCTCCTCCCGTTGCACCAATTCCCTCGCTCCGCACCAACCATCCCAAAACCGCACTATCCGACAAAAAGAACTATCGGTAGCTTGCTATTATAGGCAAAGCTGAATGATATAACAGAAGCATATCCAAATAAAAGACTTTCCCCACAATCTGCGAGCCTCTCACACACGAGGCTCGTTCTTCTTTTCACAATATCAACATAAACTTTCAGCAAAGCTACACCATATTCCCCTGTTTATCAGCATAAAATGGAAAATATTCGCTTGACTTTTTGAGCTTTTTGGGATATACTATATTGTGTACAAAGAAATAACAGTACATCTCAGACGACAGCAGTACAGCGTTACTCTATTGTCGCACGGAGGGTAAAAATGAAAAGATACGCAGTCACTTTGTTTATTGCGGCGCTGACTTTAGCTTTGGTGCCGGCTTTAAGCGGATGCGGCTCGGATAACACATCATCGGACAATTCAACACCAGACATATCATCAACAACACCGCAGAGTACCGGCTCAGAACCTTCGTCACAGCAGACAACGGTATCGGATATAATATCGCTCCCAGAAAGCTCTGATAACAGCAGTACAATAAATGACCTTCGCTCTCAGATAGTATCGACCGCCGAGGCTCTTGTCGGAGTCGATTATGTCAGCGGTATGGCGACACCGGAGCAGGGCTTCGATAATTCGGGACTTATATATTATGTCCTTCGTGAAAACGGCTTTATCAATTGTCCGAGAGGAACAGCCGCACAGAAAGAAATGGGTACGACCGTACCGCTCAGCGAGATTGAGCCGGGCGACATCCTTTTCTTTACCGATAAAGATTCAGAAACAGGCGAGATGATTGACTTCGCCGCAATATATACAGGCAACGGTCAGCTTATTTACAGCCCTTATCCGGGTGAAAAAGTAAAGTTTGCCGACCTTAACAGCTCTTATTGGCAAAATTGCTTCAGCTGCGCCGTAAGAGTTGCTTAAAACCGATTATGACATTGTCCTTCATATAAAACTACAGGAATGCCGTCTGCTTTGCAGACGGTGTTTTTGTATATTTTGGGGAATAACTGCGAAAAGAATCGATTTTGTCACCTTTTTGTAACCGTTGTAACCGTTTTGTAACCATTTGTAACCAAATTGTTACCATATTGTAACCGAATTTTAATTGCTTTTTGCTTTTTTTGTGATATACTTAAATCAAGGACAGAGAACAATATAAAACGATAAAGCAAAGGTCGTGATATTATGAAAAAGAAACTATCGTTAATCTTGGCAATGTTTACAGTTTTGGCTTTGGCTTCACTTACCGCTTGTTCCGGAAACAATTCTCCGTCCTATGAAAGCGGAAATGATCCGCAGAACAGCACTCAGAGTTCCGTAGCGGAAAGCTCTGACAGCTCTTCCGACAACACATCGAGTGAGGATAACTCCTCTGATGATACGTCAAGCGAAGACAACTCTTCCGACAACACATCGAGTGAGGATAACTCCTCTGATGATACGTCAAGCGAAGACAACTCTTCCGACAACACATCGAGCGAGGATAACTCTTCCGACAACACATCGAGCGAGGATAACTCCTCCGACAACACATCAAGCGAGGACAACTCTTCCGATAATACGTCGTCAGACAGCACCGAGCCGCCCGCTCCCTCAGAAAAAGGCGATGCAATAGCAAAGTCGGCTTATGATATGCTCGGTAAACCATTCACTGAGGGCGGATACAGCGCAGAAACAGGTTTTGATAATTCGGGACTTATCTACTATGCGCTGACATCAAACGGTGTCGATTGTCCCAGAGGACTTACCGCACAGAAAGAAATGGGAACTGAAATAGCTCTTGAAAAGCTTGAAAAGGGCGATATAGTTTTCATAAAGGACGGCGACTCGTTCTTTGGCGGTATATATACCGGAGATGACACGATAGTGTTCAGTCCGTATCCGGGACAGAAAGTCCGCACTGCAAGCATGAAGTCGGTATATTATACCGACAACTTCTTAAAGGCTGTAAGAGTGGATTAAACGCTTTTATTGCAATTTTCCTTACTTTCCTAACAATTTCGCAACGCTTTGAAACAACGCATTTCAGTTATAGCAACGCACAGAAAAATCATACTACCGCATATATCTTCCGCCTTGCTTTATCACACTAATTTTTCCGTAACATTCCGCAGCATTTTGCAACGCATTAACATCATCATATAACATCAACACATCGCTGCATAGCAGCAAATTCTCCTCTCTTATATATTATGCCCCCTCGGACAACCGAGGGGGTAAAATCTTTTTGTGTTTAATTGCTTTTTGGCTTGATTTTCATTGTTCAAACTGTTACAATAAGACTAACGATTCATATTCATCTCAGAAGCCGAAAGGAAACACAGATATGAAAAAACGCAGAATTTTATTCAACGATAACTGGAGATTTACCCTAACCGAACCGGACAGTGACGGAAAGACGCTTGAAAACGCACATTGGTATAATGTTGAGATACCGCACGACTGGCTTATCGGCGATACAGCAAATCTCTATAAGTCCGGCTGTGGCTGGTACGAGAAGTATTTCACCGTAGACGCTCTCGGAGAAGACGATTGCTATATCCTGATATTTGACGGAGTATATATGGATACTACCGTTTATGTAAACGATAAGGAAGTCGGCAAGTGGAAGTACGGCTATACATCCTTCAGCTTTGATATAACCGATGCTCTGAAAAACGGCGAAAACCGCATTTTAGTCAGAGTAAACCATAAATCCCCGAATACCCGCTGGTACAGCGGAGCCGGAATATACAGAAACGTGTGGCTCAGAAAGACCTCACGCCGTCACATCGTTGAAGACGGTGTCTATATCAGCGCAAAGTGCAGTGACGCAGACCGCAGAGAACACGGTAAATGGAAAACTACTGTACAGATAAGCCTTTCCGCCACTGTCTGCGGATTGATTTCATATACATTAAGAGATCCCGAGAACAGAGAGGTTTACGTTTGCGAACGCAGACTTTGCGGCAAGAACGATAAGCTGGTGTTCTATATGGATGCCCCTAAATTATGGGATATAATCACACCCAATTTATATACCCTGTCCGTGATACTTTATGACGATAACGGAAACAGGCTTGATGATACCGTTGAAAAATTCGGCTTCAGAACCACAAAATTCAGCGCAAACGAGGGCTTTTTGTTAAACGGTATGCACCTTAAGCTGAACGGTGTTTGTATGCACCACGACTTAGGCGCACTCGGCGCTGCGGTAAATTACGATGCTACCCGCCGACAGCTTGAAAAGCTGAGGAATATGGGCGTAAACGCTATCCGCACCAGCCATAACCCTCCGTCAAGAGAGCTTATGGAGCTTTGCGATAAAATGGGCTTCCTCGTTGACAGCGAAATATTCGATATGTGGGAGCTTGCCAAGAACGAGAACGATTACCACCGTTTCTTCCCCGACTGGTATAAGAAGGATGTTGAAGCGTGGATAAAACGTGACCGTAATCACCCTTCGGTTATAATGTGGAGCATAGGCAACGAAATATACGATACGCATAAAAGCCCCAGAGGACTTGAGGTTGCGAAGATGCTTTGCGAGGAGGTCGAAAAGAACGACCCTATGCACAATGCCCCGCCCACGATAGCCTCAAACTATATGCAGTGGGAAAATGCACAGAATGTAGCTGATTATCTGAAGCTTGCAGGCTATAACTATACGGAAAAGCTGTATGACGAGCATCACGAAAAGCATCCCGACTGGGTCATTTACGGCAGTGAAACCGCCTCGACGGTACGCTCAAGAGGCATATACCACTTCCCCTACGATACAGGCTTACTGGTATATGACGATCTGCAATGCTCCGATCTCGGAAACAGCGTTGTAAACTGGGGAGCATCTCCGCTCAGATCCTTTGCTATGGATGCCGCCGCAGAATATTCAATGGGACAGTTCGTATGGACAGGATTTGACTATATCGGCGAGCCTACCCCCTACAATACCAAGAATTCGTACTTCGGCATCATAGATACCGCAGGCTTTGAAAAAGACTCGTTCTGGTTCTATAAATCGGTATGGGATATAGCCGAGGAAGAATCTTTCATTCACGTTTCCCCTTGCTGCTGGGATTTCAACGAGGGTCAGCTTATAGACGTGCTTGTTTATTCCGACCTTCCGTTTATCAGACTTCATTACTGCGGAGAGATGTATGACGGCAAGGTGATAGATCATCTCACGGAAGACAAGCTTTGCGCCCGCTTCAAAGTGCCGTTCCATAAGAACAAGCCGCTTGCGGTAAGAGGCTATCTCAGCCCCGACTGCGATGCTGACGATTACGAAAAGGAAACGGTTCTTTTCACCTCTCTTGATCCTCACAGCGTGAATATGACTCCCGATGTGAGTGAAATAGCGGCTGACGGAAGATCGCTTGCGTTTATTACCGTAACCGTTGACGATATAATGGGACAGGAAGTTCAGAATGCGGTAAACAGAATAAAGTTCACAGTAAAAGGCGCAGGCAGACTTGTAGGACTTGATAACGGCGACAGCACAGACTATGACAGCTATAAGGGCAATCACAGAAAGCTGTTCTCCGGAAAGCTCCTTGCGATAATCGAATCCACCTTTGAAACAGGCAATATAGTTATAACCGCCGAAAGCGAGGGTCTGAAGCCTAAAACGATAACTATAAAAGCGGTAGCCCCCGAAACAGAGTCGCAGGGAGTAAGCGTTGTTACTCAAAACGCATTCCCCGCAGTAACCACGCCCTACACAAATGAAATTCCCGTAAGAAAAATCGAGCTTTTCGACAGTGAGCCTCGTACACTGACAAAGGAACGTGATACTGCCGAAATTTCGGTAAAGATATTCCCCGAAAACGCAACCTTCCGTGACATAGAGTTCAAATGCTGTACCGATAACGGAGTTGAGATAAGCTTTGCAAAGGTGGTTTCGTTTGACGGAAATACGGCAACGCTTAAAGCGTTCGGTGACGGCAAATTCCGTTTGAGAGCATATTCAAAGAACGGTACCGATATTCCGAAGATTATCTCCGAGCTTGAATATACGGCAGAAGGACTCGGAAAAGCAGAAAAAGATCCTTATATCTTTATTGCCGCCTGCCTTTGCGATTTCTCGAATGTTCCTGTTACCACGATAGACAGAGGTTCGCTCGGCGGCTTTAACGGAAGAACGATCGTCGGCTTCAGCACCGTTGATTTCGGCGGCGGAACAAAGAAGATCACGATAAGCGTCGGCAACAGCGGCGGCGGTGAAGATTATCCCGTAGAGCTGTATCTCGGCGATGCCGACAACGGCGGCAGATATATCGGAACATTCGCAATAAAGAATAACGGCGGCTGGGACAGAGCATACCCCCAGACCTTCGACTTGCCGTGCAGAATTAGCGGAACACACGACATCAGCTTTGTTATCAATAATTTCTGCATATTCGGCGGCTTTGAGTTTGAAAAGTACGACCGTACCTATGCGGAAAACTCTGCGGCAGACAACGATAATCTGTACGGCGATGATTACAAGGTAAACGGCTCGTGCGTTGAGGAGATAGGCAACAACGTTGTTATCGAATTCAACGGCCTCGATTTTGCAGGCGGTACGGATAAGATAACCGTTACAGGCAGAACACCGCTTGATAACTGCACGATTCAGCTCAGAGTAAACGATGAGAACGGCGGTCAGACCACCCGCCTGCTCGAATTCCCCCATGCAGATGAGTACACGCCGGTAACGTTTGACATCGAGCATATCGCAGGCAAGAACAACATTGCATTCGTATTCCTGCCCGGCACACAGTTCGATATGAAATCGTTCAGATTCACAAAAACCGAAGATTAAACCGGTTCTTATTAAAGCAACACAGTGAAAATATATCGCAAACACCGCCGAAAACATTTTCCGTACCGACAAGGCATTAATATTTCCGTGACCTTATCAGTACAACTGCACTAACATTGACCCTTCAAAAAAACGCCACTAACCTAAGATATATGTACTAACTTGCGGACGTGTAGCGTTAAGCGTCCCTGCATTGACAAGATATACAATGTTCGGGTAGTTTTACGAGTTTAGCCAACACCCCAGCGGGGTACGGGTGTGGGTAAGGAAAGAGGGAGCCACGAGGGAGAAAACCTAAGGGATAGGGTTAGGGGCGGCAGTCCCTCACCCTAGTCCCTTTGGTTGTCTCCCTCGTGAATAGCAGCAACGTTATTAAATGGAATAGCGAACCCGAGAAGTGCTATCCGACAAAAAGAACTATCGGTAGCTTGTTACCAAAGATAAATACTAAAAAGCCACGGCACCCGCCGTGGCTTTTTCCTGCCCACCAACTAAAAACCACCTCTTTTTTCCAACCCCACTATCATTTGCATCCCTTCACTATAGACTTTTTGTGAAAAACGTGCTATAATATAAACGATTATAAACAACTGCACCGTGTTTTAATGCTTTGACAACGCAAGCGGTCAGACACAAGGAGGTGTTCGGAGCAGATGACTTATGAAAAGTCCTGCGGCGGTATTGTTTACAGAAAATTTCACGGCAATACGGAAATATTGCTTATAAAGCACATCAAGTCGGGCTACTGGTCATTCCCGAAAGGACACGTTGAAAACGGCGAAACCGAGGAAGAAACCGCAAAACGTGAAATAAAAGAGGAAACCGGCATAGACGTTTATATTGACTCAGGCTTCAGAGAAACAGTTACATATTCGCCACGCAAGGACGCAAAAAAGGAAGTTGTGTATTTTGTCGCCCGTGCAAGAAATTATGATTACACCCCCCAGCTTGAAGAAATTTCGGAGATACGCTGGGTAGGTATAGGACAGGCGCATAATCTGCTCGTCTATGACAACGACAAGCTGATAGTAAATAAGGCAAAGAGCTTTATCGCACTTATGAAATGAAGAAAAATTGTGTTTTGAGTAAAAGAAGAAAATGCGAAAGGAAACCCACATGACATACGAACAGGCATTTGAATACGTCGGTACTTTCACTAAATCCGGTACACCCGTAAAGGACCTTATAAGATTTGTTATTCTTATGAGGCTTCTCGGTAATCCGCAAAACGAGCTTAAAATAGTTCACGTTGCAGGAACAAACGGAAAAGGGAGCGTATGCGAATATATAAGCAACGCTGTAAAAGCAGACAACAAGAGCGTAGGAAAATTCACATCGCCCTATATTGATTGCATTGAAGAACGTATACAGGTGAACGGAAAATACATCTCACGTCCTGCCTTTGCGCTTCTTTGCGAACAGGTGAAAAACGCCGTAGAGCAGACAGGCTTTGACGGATTCTCACAGTTTGAGATACTTTGCGCCATAGCCCTGCTTTATTTCTATAAGGAGCAGGTAAACGTTGCCGTTATAGAAACCGGCATAGGCGGACTTCTTGACTGCACTAACGTTGTAAATCCCACTGTCAGCGTTATAACATCGGTAGATTTCGACCATACCGATGTGCTTGGCGATACGCTTACCGAAATAGCACGTCACAAGGCGGGCATAATAAAGCCGTCCGTTCCGTGCATAGTATATCCCGAACAGGCAAAAGAGGTAATGCGTGTCATTGACGATAAATGCCGTGAGTATAACTGCGAAGAAATTATCCCCGATATGTCAAGAGTGCAGACGCTCCATATGGATATTACCGATGTGTTCTTTTCGTACAAGGGCATGAATTATCACCTCATTATGTCCGGCGAGCATCAGATAAAAAATGCACTGTGCGCCATAGAGGCTTGCCGTATACTGAATATAGAGTACAGCAGTGTGTTTACAGGACTTGAAAGATCTGCCCTCAGAGCCAGAATGGAGGAGGTAAGCGTGAACGGCGCTACCTGCATCATAGACGGCTCACACAACCCCTCCGCAATGAGAGCCGCCGAAAAACTGCTAAGCTGCGACAAAAGAAAAATACACGCCGTAGTCGGCATGATGGCAAATAAGGACTGGCAGACCGCCCTTAAAATAATTCTCCCCCGCTTCGAAGACGTAATATTCGTTGACGGCTTTATGCCCGGCTGCGTACCCGCTTCTCAGCTTACACGCTTTGCCATAGAGCAGGGAGTACGTGCTACCGCCTGCGGCGACCTTAACAGCGCAATATCACAGGCAACGCTCAAGGCAGGAACAAAGGATATAGCGATGGTCACAGGCTCGCTCTACCTTGCCTCCGCCGTCGAAAAGATAATCAGCAAGTAAATACGATCAAAGCCGCCCGATAACCGAGCGGCTTTATAAAAACAAAAAGCCTCTTGTTTATTGAAAAATGGGGTCGCAGGGGCGAAGCCCCCGACAGGGGCTAGGGGCGGTAGCCCCAGTAATATAGCCCCTTCCCATGGGGAAGGGGTTTGGGGTTAGGGATAATAAATCAGAAGTTTATTTCAAAAACACACTTTTCTATAAACTAAAACCGACCTTATATAAAAGGCCGGCACAATATCCATATAGCAACTTTACCTGTAAGCCGAGTTTTGTCGTGTGCGATCATCTATCTACGCCCTGCGTCGCCGCAGACCTCAAGCCACCTTAAATCGGGACCGCCGAGCAGACGGTTCACCCCCGAAACCAATCGGTGTTGCATCGGATAGGGTTTACAGACAGGAACAGTCGCCTGCCCCGTGGTGAGCTCTTACCTCGCCTTTCCACCCTTACACTGTAAAAACAATGCGGTATATTTCTGTTGCACTCGCCCTGGAGTCGCCTCCGGCTGCCGTTAACAGCTACCCTGCTCTGTGATGCTCGGACTTTCCTCACGGTTTTCACCCCGTGACCGCACAGTAAAGTTGCGATAGTTATTGTATCATTTTGTGTTGCATTTGTCAATACAAAACCCCGATTATTGCCTTATTTCAAGGAGTAAAAGCATATTATGACCATAAAGCCGAATATAAAAAAGAACTTCAATATAACATGGCTGCTCCTGTACGGCGCAGGACTTATCACTGTCGGTATACTTGTACTTGTAAACGGAAAAATAGTGGTAGAGCCTGCCGCAAGGCTGGGCGGTATTTTTATCGTTGCAAACGGTATCCACCGCCTTATCCGTGCCTACGCAAGACATCAGCGACTGCCCGTGTTCAGCGGCATCGGAAACATTATAATAGGACTAATATCCGTTTTCTTTCCTGCCGCCACTCTTGCGCTTCTGTCGTTTATATTCTCGCTTTACGTTTTTCTTAATGCCCTTGTAAAATTCATCGACTTCGGCACAGCCCTTAAAAATGCCGTTCCCGATGCGTTCTATGACTTTTTTTCGGGAATATTCTTCACCGTTTTCGGCATTATTATGCTTTTCGGTACTCTTATGGGAAGTCAGGGAATGCTTGTTGTCATCGGACTGTATTGCATAATTTACGGTGCAGGCGAGCTGAGGCTGTTTATCCGTGAGGCCGCTCCGAATAAAGCCAAAGGCATTATCCGCCGCAGGATACGCTTTTCGCTTCCGCAGGTCATAACCACGTTCATACCGCTGAAAACCTTGCGTAGCTATACCGAGCGGCTTGATTCCCGTGAGATAGATATTGAAAAACTGCAAAACGAGGAGCGTTACGAGAAAAGCGCCGACACCCCAGATATACACGTTCTTATCCACGTCAGCGCCGACGGAGTAGGCTCTATAGGACATTGCGACCTTGTGCTGAACGGCACGGTAATATCCTACGGAAATTACGATAAAGCGTCCGAAAGGCTTTTCGGCGGCATCGGTGACGGTGTGCTTTTCAAAGCGGATTTTGACAAGTATATAAATTTCTGCGTCTATCACGATTTGCAGATGGTGTTTGACTTTGGCATAAAGCTGTCGGAAAAACAGCTTGCAAAAGTCAGAAAAGGCATAGCAAAGCTTGAACGAAACATCACACGCTGGAAACCGCCCTATCAGCTTGCAACCGAAAACAGCCCCACCGCCGATATTGCGGATTTTGACGATTATTGCAGCTCGCTGTGGAACGGCACACACGCACGGTTCTATAAGTTTAAAAGCGGCAGATTCAAGACCTATTTCGTTATGAGTACAAACTGCGTTTTCCTTGCGGACTATATACTCAGCAAGGCAGGAACCGATATAGTAAAGACCGCAGGCATAATAACCCCAGGCGACTATTACGATTATATGCAGAGCGAATATGCCCTCCCCGGCGGAATAGTCATAACCCGTGACATTTACAGTAAATATAATGTTTCGCCGGCTGAAACTTAAGTGAAAATCCTTGAACTTGACACGATAGTGTGATATACTACAATAGGACAAGAATTTACATTTACGGGCAATATAATAATACTCCCCACATAAAGAAAGGACATACTATGAAGCTAAATATCAGGTTAACAGCGGCAATACTTGCCTGTGCGTCAATTCTGACGTCGGCTTCCGCTTGCTCATCTCAGAATGCAAGCTCTGCCACGGACAGCAAAAACGAAAGCAGTATAACGGAAAGCTCCGTTACAGAAAGCAAGGATAATACAAAAAGCGATACGACAAGTGATAATTCATCCGCAACTTCAGAAAGCACAGCTTCTTCCGATGAATCATCGTCCGAAAACAAGAAGCCTGTCGGCGTTGACGGCGTTCAGACAAACGGTCAGCTTGTCGTTGACATTGACGGTCATACATGGGGCATCTCCCTTTACGGCGGCGGCGACGGTGCAAACTATGCGTCATACCTTAACGAGTTCAAGGAAAAGGTAGGCTCATCGGTAAACGTATTCAATATGGTAGTGCCTACAGCAGGCGCATACTACCTCCCCGAAGGCTACGAAAAATACAACGCAAGCCACAGAGATTCGATAAACAGCATTGCAAACAAGCTGGTGAACGTGATAAACGTTGACGGATACGCCGCACTTGAGGCGCACACAAACGAGTACATCTATACCCGTACCGATCACCACTGGGAACCCCTCGGCGCATATTATGCGGCAAAGGCTTTCTGTGAAATGGCACAGGTACCCGTAAAGGAGCTTTCAACCTACAAGACGGAAACGATAGAAGGCTTTGTCGGAACAATGTACGCATTTACCGAGTATAACGAGCGTATCAAAAACGACCCTGATACCTTCACCTACTATATCCCCTCTACAGATTACACCGCCACCTATTATACCACCGACTTCAAGGCTGACGAGCAGTTCACACAGTTCCACAGCATATTTGTAGATCAGCCCGCAAGCGGCGCATATTCGACCTTTATGGGCGGCGATCAGAAGATAGTAAAGATAGAAACCGCAAACAAGAACGGCAGAAAGCTCTGCATCTTCAAGGACAGCTACGGCAATGCCGAAGTTCCCTTCTTCATAGATTCCTTTGAGGAGATCTACGTTTGCGACATCCGCTACTTTGACCTTTACGCACCCGACTTTATAAAGGATAACGGCATTACCGACGTTCTGTTCACAATGTGTACATTCTCCGCTGTCGGTGAAAATGCAGAGGGTATAAAGAACAACCTGCTTTCAAAGTAAATCTCTGACAGGTTTTCTGAAAGGAGGAGCAGTATGAAAAAGCTCCCGAAGATAACAGCGCTTATATTGACATTATCGCTCGCCTGCGGATGCTCGGAGGTTTTCCCCGACAGCAACGCAAGCGGCAAGGACACATCGGCATACACCCTACCACCCGACCCCGTATCATCGGAAGCTCCTTCGGACACCGAAAGCGAAGAAACCGAACAGCCCGATACCTCCGCTCCCGAAACGTTACCGCCGGATACTTCCGCCGAAGAAACCTCCGCTCCCGAAACAGACGGCACTTCTGCCGAAGAAAGCTCCGCCCCCGCAAGCAACAGCGATATAAACAGCTACAGGGCGATAGGCGACAACGGCATATTAGTCGCAGGAATGGATAATCACTACCGTGGAATTATGTTCTATGGCGGTACATACGGCTACTGCGACCAATATATGACCGATGTAAAGGCGTTCCAGTCGGCACTTCCCGAAGTAACGGTATATTCTATGGTAATACCGACATCTGTCGATTTCTACAATCCGACCGAATACAAGGGCTACACTGAGCTTCAGAAGGATAAGATAGATTATATCGAAAGCGGACTTAAAAGCACAGGCGTTACAAATGTCAGCGTGTATGATACTCTGTCAAAGCACACCTCAGAGGAGATATACTCAAGGACGGACCACCACTGGATGCCGCTCGGCGCATATTATGCCGCACAGGTGTTCTGCAAAACGGCAGGTGTAAAAGTGCCGGATATAAAAAATTACCGTAAGGAAACCTACGGCGGTTATGTCGGCTCGATGTATTACTATTCGTCCGATGAGCATCTTAATAACGATCCCGAAACCTATGCGGTCTACTATTCTCCGAATGAGGATAAGCTGAAAACCACATATTACGATCGTTATTACAGCAACGGCTACGACAGCAATCTTTTCCTTTGCGACAACGCAAGCTATTACTACCTGTCGTTTTTAGGCAGTGACGACCTCATCGCCCACATAAAGACCAATGCAAAGACAGGCAGAAACTTAGTTGTGATAAAGGAAAGCTACGGCAACGGGCTTATCCCGTTCTTCACCGAGAGCTTTGATAATATCTATGTGCTTGACCTGCGCTACTGCGAGGTAAACGCAATAAAATTCTGCAAGCAGGTCGATGCGACCGATCTGCTGTTTGCAAACTGCGCCTATACCGTTGCAGGCGGCAACTGCGACTACTTCTCATATATACGAAATATCTGAAAATTGTCGTTAGAATAACGTTGTATATCAGCAGTGGTATGGATAGCAAAAATAACAACAAGAATTATTCGTAGGGGAGGGGCTTGCCCCTCCCGCAAAACAAGCACTACAATTGCTTTTTACATCGAATGTCTTATTAAGCTAAATTTATTTTAAGGACACACCTATGAAAGAACTTGAATACCCCTTCGACAGCGGTTATCTGCTGAAAAAGAAACGCTCTATAAAAAGACAGCTCCTGTCAGACGGCAGTGTGCGTATAAAGAAAAAAAATCGCCGTTCTCGGCGGCTCAACCACGAACGATATAATAAATATGCTCGAATTATTCCTGCTGAACTACGGCATCGAGCCGACCTTCTACGAGTCGGAGTACAACCGTTACTGGCAGGACGCAGTATTCGGAAATGAGGAGCTTGACAGCTTCTCACCCGACCTTATTTTCGTTCACACGTCCAACCGCAATATTCTGAAATATCCTGCGATAACCGACAGCAAGGAGCAGACAGACGCTCTTTTTTCCGAGCAGATGAAATATTTTGAAACGATGTGGGAAAAGATAGCTGAGCGCTACCACTGCCCCGTTATACAGAATAACTTTGAACAGCCGTATTTCAGGCTTATGGGCAACCGTGATGCGTTTGACTGCCGAGGCAGAGTGAATTTCATAAACAGGCTGAACACAGCGTTTGCCGATTATGCCGCATCGCACGAGAGTTTTTATATCAATGATATAAACTATGTCAGCGCCTGCTACGGTCTTGACAAGTGGAGCGAGCCGTCCTACTGGCACCTGTACAAGTACGCAATGTGCGTTCCTGCGATACCCGACTTTGCTTTCAACTTAGCGGCAATAATAAAGTCGGTATTCGGCAAGAACAAGAAAGCGCTTGTACTCGACCTTGATAATACATTATGGGGCGGAGTTGTCGGAGATGACGGTGTTGACGGTATCGAAATCGGACAGGAAACCCATATGGGACAGGTCTATGCCGAATTTCAGAAGTATCTCGGACTTGTGAAGGATACAGGCGTAATGCTGACCGTCTGCTCAAAGAACGATGAGGAAAACGCCCTTGCAGGCCTTAATCACCCCGAGGGCAGTTTAAAACCAGATGATTTCATAATGATAAAGGCAAACTGGGATAATAAGGACAGAAATATCGAGGCAATAGCGACAGGGCTCAACATCGGACAGGATGCGCTTGTATTCCTTGATGATAACCCAGCCGAGCGTGCGATAGTTTCCGCACAGTTGCCTACAGTAGCCGTTCCCGAAATGGAGCGTCCGGAGGATTATATAAGAGTGGTCGACCGCTCACGCTTCTTTGAGATAACCGCTTTTTCAAGCGATGATTTAAAGCGTAACGAAATGTACAAGGAGAATGCGGTAAGAGCCGCACAGCAGGCACAGTTCACCGACTACGGCGAGTATCTTCACAGTCTTGAGATGGTGGCTGTGATAGATGACTTCCTGCCTGTCTATCTCCCCCGCATAACACAGCTTACAAACAAGAGCAACCAGTTCAACCTCACCACAAAGCGTTTTACAACCGCAGAAATGGAGCAGGTATTCGCAGATGACAGCTATATCAGGCTGTACGGCAGGCTTGCCGACAAGTTCGGTGACAACGGCATAGTATCGGTAGTTATCGGAAAGGTGAACGGCGATACGCTCGACATAGATTTATGGCTGATGAGTTGCCGTGTGCTTAAGCGTGATATGGAATACGCAATGCTCGACAATCTCTGCGACAGAGCAAAACAGCGTGGACTTAAGACGGTAAAGGGATATTATTACCCCACCGCAAAGAATAAAATGGTGAAAGAGCTGTACGGCGACTTCGGCTTTACGAAGGTCAGCGAGGATGCAGACGGCAACACCGTATGGGAGCTTTCGCTTTCGGGCTACGAGCCTAAAAACAAGTATATTACTGTAGAAAGGAACAAGTAAAATGAGCGAGCAGGAAATTTACGAAAGATTAAACGAGGTTTTCAGAAACGTATTCGACGATGACGATATCGAGGTCGAAGCAGGCACAACAGCAGATGATATAGAGGACTGGGACAGCCTTGAGCATATCAACCTCATCTCCGCTGTAGAAGACGAATTCGGCATCCGTTTCAAGATGGGCGAGGTTTCTTCGATGAAGAACGTCGGCGAAATGGTCGACATAATAAAATCCAGAGCCTAATGGCGAGTCGCCGCTGACAATTCCGCCTGCGGCTGTGAGCTGCCTCAAATTCCGCCTTTGGAATTGTCGGCGGTCAGCTAAGATTGGCAGAACGGCGGAGTTACACAAAGCAATAAAGCAGATAAGCGGTCACAGCGACAAGCAGTGACCGCTTTTTATATTCTTATCGCACTATCTATCCCTTGCTTGCACCATCACACTTGCCTCCCTTGTTAAAGGGAGGTGGATTGACGGCAAGGCACAAACTGTCGCTTTGTTGCGTTTTGCTTGCGGTACGTCCACCTTTTTGATTTATCAAACTTTTTGCCGTCAAGACGGAGGGATTGCCTCACAACCATCCTTCGCTTGCACCAACCCTTCCAAAACCGCACTATCCCTCTCGCTTTTCGTAGGGGAGGAGCTCGCTCCTCCCGTTGCACCAACCCTCTCCATCCCCACAACCATCGCAAAAAGACAATAACCCCTCGTTCCGCACAATGTCCTTGCCTTGCTTGCCCCTCCCGTTGCACCGAACCTTTCCGTTCCCACAACCATTGCAAAACCGCACTATCCTCAAAAAGCACTATCACTCTTGCCATATGAACGCTCTGTTGGTTTCGCATCCTTGCGAAACTCTGGGCGTTCAACTTCGGGCATCCATGCCCGTCCCTTGTCAAAGGTGAGGTGCTGTCGCCGAAAAAATTCGGGCGACTACCGGAGGGATTGCTCCCTATACGCACCAACCCTCCAAAGACCTCACCATCCCTCAAAAATCGCCATCACCCTTGCCTTTTAATGAACGTTCCGTTTGTTTTGCATCCGCACTATCCCACGCCCCGCACCACCACACTTGCCTCCCTTGTCAAAGGGAGGTGGATTGACGGCAAGGCACAAGCCGTGATATTGTTGCGTTTTGCTTGCGATACGTCCACCTTTTTGATTTGTCAAACTTTTTGCCGTCAAGACGGAGGGATTGCTTGCTACAAACTGTTTCAGCCCTGCCGTCACCTTCGTTAACAATCCCTCAGTCACAGTGACGGAAATCTTATTAATTTATAAAAAATCTTCGACCTGATATTAAAAGTAACATCGAAAATATTGTACCGCACTGTGCCAGCTCCCTTTACACAAGGGAGCCAAGAGTGATAGTTCTATTTTTCAGAAAGCACTAACCCTACATGAATTTTACATCATTTCAAAAGGAGCAATCTCCCGCTTGTTTAATCGCTCCAACCTTTTCTGCACATTCTTGACATCTCCTTCTACCCGTGCTATACTTTTATTAGCGTTAGCGAAAACTAACTAAATATAATTGATTAGGAGCAACCTATGAAACATCTGCATTTTGAACCCGAAACCGACGGCTTTTACGGCGCATATTGGGAAAGCAAATCCCCGTCCGATACCGCAATGATAGCAATGCTCGGTGACGACCCCGAAGACTATATGGGCAAAACCTGCGTGAAATGGCTTCATACCTACGGAATTAACGTAATGACAATGTCACCCGGAAAGAAGAACTACAGCCACCACAACTATCCTCTTGAGCGTATCGGCTCGGCTATAGAATGGCTCAAAGCGCACGGCAACAAGAAAATTGGCATTGTCGGTGCCTCTACAACAGCCACAGTCGCACTTGTCGCCGCCTCATATTATCATGACCTCACGCTTACCATAGCCCTGACCCCGAGCGACTTTGTATGGCAGGGCTTTGCACAGGGTAAACGTGACGGCTGTAAGGAATGGCCTGTCGAAAACGAATCTATCGTGTCGATAGGCGGTAAACCCGTACCCTTTATGCCCTTTGTCTATAAGCACCCTGAGTACTGGCAGAAGATAGCCAAAGCGTCTAAGGAACACGGCGATTCCACATATTCAAAGGATGTGTTCGATGATTCCGAAGCCGCAGGACTGCTTAAAGAGGAGCATTTTATACCTGTAGAGAATATCGGCGGCAAGCTCGTTCTTGTCGGTGCGGAAGACGATTCTCTCTGGGATACCGCAAAATACATACGCAGAATGGACAGTCGCCTGAAATCCCGCCCGCATTCCTGCAAATACTCGGTGTATCTCTATGAACACGGCACACATTTTGTGTTCCCTGAAAGCGTACTGAAAAAAGCTCTGCCCTTCGGCGCCGATCTGCTTGTAAATATATCCTTCTCAGCCGCTAAAAAATTCCCGGATGAATGTAAAGCAATGCGCATTGATCTTGATAAAAAACTTACCGAAGAAATCCTTGATTGGAAATCAAACAATTAAAATTAGTAATATATAAGCAAAATATATTCAGTATATTAACTTATGCGTGAGATTTTTCCGCTCGCCCGACCGCCTTTATATATTATAATAGTATCACAAAATTCAGCCGCTCACCTCGGGCGGCTTTTTTCTGCCCTTAAAATCATCATAAATCATCACTTGTCGCTTCTACCGTTGCTGTTATCTTCATCATAATTCATCACCGTGTGTCCTTTACAAAGGTAAAAAATACGGGCTATACTATTATAATATATAAAGGACACATCACGACCGTATTTTCGCCTTCAGATCACCCCGATATTTCACGCAAGTATACGTTTACATTCACGCCTCAGTCACATTAAAAATGCTCATAAATCGGCTTTCCTGCTATAATATCGGCTGTTTTTCCGCCTGCCCGTCCGCCCTCACCGTGTAATTTTATTACCATTTCACAACACATCTGTATCAAAATCTGCGAATCGGTACAATTATTTTTGTCTAAAAACACAACAAAAATCAAAACTTCAATTTTGGGCAGATTAACAAATTAAATTACAAAATAAGTCAACAATAGCCAGAATTTAACTGATTACAAAACGGTAACAAAAAGGTTACAAAACGGTTACAGCTTTTTCTTGTGCATTTTCACCAAAAATGACTGCCCCAAGCTATTTGACATTTTGCAAAACGGAAATTATAATTGTCTAGAGCTTGAAAAAAGCCCGATAATAAACGTAGCAGCGGTTCTCTCCGCACGGGGAGTTATCGTACACGGTCAGTGGTGACAGACGGATTTAGCCGTAATTTTAATACCGTGATGCCCGTATGGGTACTGCTTAAACCTACCGATATGATGACGAAAGGCGGATATATGTTTCCCAGATTCAGAAACACCGGACTGACAATACGCATATCAAAGAACGCAGCACTTAAAATACTGCTTATATTCGGCAGTATCTTCGGAGTATTCCTTATGACAGGTCTGCTCTACTTCAGAAATGACGTTGAGATAATCGACGAGAACGAAAAGCGTATTGTTTATACGGTAAGTGCCGACCCTTATGAGATACTCAGAGAGAACCACATAACGCTCGGCACATACGACAGAATAGACTTCACCGGCTTTGAGGAGAACGTGGCAACAGCCACTCTTACTATCGAAAGAGCCTTTGACGTTGATATTCTGGAAGGCGGCAAGAAGACCGCCACTGCACACAGTGTAGACGCAACAGTGGCAGAACTGCTCGAGCAGGCAGGCGTTGAGCTTGGCGAATATGACAAGGTATCACCTGCAAAGACGGCTGTTCTTAAAGAAGGACAGAAGATCGCTGTTACAAGAGCCTATGACGTGAAGATTACGGCAGACGGAAAGACGACAACCGTAAAGTGCCTTGACAACACGGTTTCAGAGCTTTTGAAAAGAGCAAAAATAACACTCGGCAAGAACGATATGGTAAGCGAGGAGCTTGAATCCAAGATAACCGGACCTGCCGAGATAAAGGTTTCAAGAGTCGAGATAAAGACTGAAAATCAGGATAAGACTATCCCTTATCAGACATCCACCGTAACGAGCAACATTCTGGCTATAGGTCAGAGCGAGGTTCGTACGAAAGGTGTCAACGGCAAGATAAGAACTACAACGACTACCACCTACATCGATGGCGTAAAGACGGACGTAAAGAAGACCACAAAGGTAGTGACCAAGAAGGTTGACGAGGTTATAGCCGAGGGTGCGGCAATCGTAACTCCTTATTGCAAGATAGATGATACATCTATCGTACTAAGGAACGGCAGACCGGTTGACTATGAGTATGTGGTATCCGGCAAGGCTACAGCCTATACAGCACCCGAAGGTGCGTATACCGCAAGCGGCAGAATGGCTGAGATAGGTACAGTTGCGGTAAATCCCAACGTTATCCCCTACGGCTCGAAGCTCTATATAGTCGGTCAGTATGACAATATCTGCTACGGCTATGCTATTGCCGCCGATACAGGTGATGGAATGATGGCAGGTACGATTCCTGTAGACGTATATATGGGCAGTACAGAGGAGCATTATGACGATGCTTGCGCATGGGGCCTGCAATACGTTGATATTTACGTTGTAGAAGTCGGCAACGGCTAAGCGGGCGGCAATGTGCCGCTTCAAATTCCGCCTGTGGCTGAAAGCCACTGTAAATTCCGCCTTTGAAAATGTTTGAGGTTGGCTAAGCGTGGCAAAACGGCGGGGTTAAACAAAGCAATAAACAATATAAAGCGGTCACGGTGATATGCTGTGACCGCTTTTTGCGGCAATGTGCCGCTCCAAGTTCCGCCTGTGGCTGAAAGCCACTGTAAATTCCGCCTTTAATGCTGTTGCGGTACAGCTAAGATTAGTTAAACGGCGGGGTCAAACAAAGCGATAATTAGCAGATAAGCGGTCACAGCATATCACCGTGACCGCTTGAATATTTATGTGAATACTGTGGCAATTACCGGATTGATACTTGACAGCAATTAACAATAGTGATATACTAAAGAAAAAGTGAACTGAAATTAAAATATTCAGATTATATTATGAAATGGTGAGAGATATGTGCAAGATATTAAATCACAATTATATATGGCTTAGGGACATTCTGAAAGCGTCTCTGTGAGTAATGCACAAAATCTCTGCGTAAAATCCAATATGGTAATAAAGGCATAGTCTGCACGGGTGGACTGTGCCTTTTGTATAAATAATTATGAAAGAGGGATAAGTATGAGATTCAAGAAGCTGACCGCAGGCATAGTGGCGGCATCCTTGGCACTGTCTACACTGGCACAATCTGCCATTGCGGGTGGCATAACCTTCAGTGACGATCAGTGGTGGACAGTGGTGGACACAGATATCCATTAATCGTGACGATTTGCTTGAAGGTTATTACCCTGTTGACGTTTCGTCAATAACATTCTATTCACAAACCGATTATATGTTGGGATATTACTCGACATCAAGCGGTGAGTGGAAACAAAATAGTTATGACGCAAATACAAGGTATGACATCAGCGACATACAGTTGTATGACAGCGAAGAACAGTCATACGCTCTGAATGCGATACTCAGCCGAGCTTGCCGGCAGGAGTATTGCAAAAGCACTGAAAGGATCACAATAATTTGTAATTATTCAGACTGTCGATAAACCCACGCACCGCAAAAATGCAGAAAAGTAAACTGGCACAAACTAAAAATCCGATAAATAAAAAGAATTTCACACAGCCGTTTTTTACGGCTGTGTGAAAGCATTTTTGCTTACTGTGTCAACCGCTCCTCAACGTACCTTTGTACGCCTGTCGGAGCGGTTTCCTTGTCTGCGTGTGTCTCTCAACGTCTGCAGCGTGTCGAAAAATACTTTTTTGACACGCTGAATAATTTGTAATTATTATGCATATTTCACAATTATTTAAGCTTGGTTTAGTAGAAAGTGGTATAGACAAATTTCTCTCAAGATGTTATAATATTATAAATGCATTGATGCGTTGTTTCATTATGAAAATAATACGGGAGAAAAAAAGCGATGATTATTAATTGTATTAAGAAAACGCTTGCGGGAATACTTGCATTGTCACTTATAGCAGGGTCTGTGTCGATACAGACTTTCGCCGATGAGATAGAGCAATATGTACCGCAGTGGATAATTACGACATCGGGAAATGATGTCCTCAATCCATCCAAAAATGTACTGGTAAGTACTGCTAAGGGCAACTATCCCATAACAGATGCGATTACCGTTTACATTGATAAGGGAGAAAGCAGCGATTTTAATATTCTTCTTGGCGAAGGCGTTGAAAACTGCGATGATGAAGTCGTTCTCGCAGTAAGCGACACTAAAGGAATTAAATGCAATCTTACGGCGGGAGTCGCCGGTAATTTATCTTCAAAACTCAATATCAACGGTGTGACGCCCGGTACATATACGGTAACGGTCGCTACAAAGAGCGGCGAAGCTAATCAGAAGATAAAAGTTGTTGTGCTTAATCCTATAACTTCTATAAAGCTCAAACACGGTGATGAAGAAATTACAGGCAAGGGTGTAACTGTAGCTGAAAATCATCTGCTTTATCTTACTGCGTCATCAACACCTTCTACTACGACTGACGGTATTGAATGGAGCGTAAGCAACAATACCAAGGCTGAAATTTCGTCCGAAGGCACAATTACAGCAAAGCTGGCAGGTACCGTTACAGTAACTGCAAGAGCCGTTAATCCTCTTTATGAAATGAATGATTACACGGAAGAACAACGTGCGGCTTACGGCTTGAAGCAGAGAGATTTTGAGGTAACAACTTCTGTTACAATACTTAAGGCAAATCCCATAACAAAGCTTGAGTTTGATTATACAACGGATGATGCTGTAAATCTCAACGTAAATGATACATATAACGCATTTTCACATTTAAAAACAACTATACGAGATGAAAAGAACTCATCAACAGATAGTCTTGTATGGACTTCAAGCGACGAAAGCATAGTTAAGGTTGATGAAACCGGTATGATCAAGGCGCAGAATAAGAGCGGCTTTGCTACCGTAACAGTATCTTCTGACAGCGTAGAGCCTGTCAAGGCTTCGTTTGTTGTCAATGTTTCTTCGCCTGCTTCTGTCCTGAAATTTACAAGTGACAGATATCTTCTTGATATGAACGAGAAGAATACTGATTACATAATAGTGTCCGAATCTCCGAATACGGCAACCGAACCTCTTGAATGGACCGTTTCAAATCCTGACGGGGAAGAGATAGTAAAAATCATCGGGGAATCCGACGGAGATACACCCAACGTAAAAAAGCTTCGGTTACAGGCTCTTAAGACGGGTGTTGTCAAGGTAACTGCGTCAACAAAGCGTACACCGACAATCGAAGAACCGAATCCCAAGAATATTTCCGCTACCTGTGAAATAGAAGTAGTGGAATCCGTAGATAAATTTGTTTCGTTCAAAATCAGTAAAATGCCTGAAAATGTTACATATAACGGAACAATACAGATGCAGAAGCCCGAGGTTACCGACCGTGCGGGAAATGTTCTTGAAGAAGACAAGGATTATACGCTTACATATTCGGATGATGTTGTTAATTCCGGTATTGTTACAGTTACAGTAAATGGTATAACATCTGCTTCTCAGAACGGTAAACTGGTATGCACTTATCAGATACTTCCTGCCAATATAAGTGATAACGCTGTTACACGTCCTGTTATAAGGGATATGATATATAATTACGGCGATGAGCTTAAGCCTGCTTCCGATCCTGTTGTAAGGTACGGGGGCACGCAGCTTGTATTTGACAAGGATATTACGGTAACATATACTAATAATGTCAACGTTGGTACGGCAAAAGCGACCTTCTACGGTTTGGGAAATTACTGCGGAAGTTTTGTTACGGAATATAAAATAACCCCAAAAAATATCGGTTCGGCAAAGGTTGTCGGAATCTCGTCACCTCAGGTTTATACGGGTGATTATATAATTCCCGAATACAATCTCTACATCAACAACAATGCCGTAATGCTCGAAGAGAATGTTGATTATACTGTTGAGTATATTGATAACCTTGACGTAGGCACTGCGAAGGCTGTATTTACGGGTATCGGAAATTACACAGGTACATACAAGGCTACGAACTTCTTCAAGATTACCAAAAAAGACGTTACAGAAGATAATGAAGTATTCGTTGAAGATATTCCCGACCAGGGATATATGGGCGGTATGCCTATAAGACCCGAACCCATTGTTACATATAACGGTAAAAAACTGACCGAAAATGTTGATTACACATTAACTTATACCAATAACAAAAATCCGGGCGACGAGGCTTATATAACCTTTAACTTCAACAAATCGTTGAATTTCACGGGAATAATCAAAAAGTATTTCTCTATTGTAAACAGAAATGTTGAAAATCCCGCTAAGGCTATCAATGCATTTGACAGCAACGGCAATATGATCGGCAATGATGCAGTTCTTTATGTTGACGTAAATCAGATAATGTATGTAGACATTGCCATAGAGCAGGAAAGCGCCGATTGTGACGACTGTCTGCTTGTTGCAATTCAGGCAAACAACACAAACGCATCCGCAGCATTTATTGCGTATTCAGAAGACGGAAAAACAGCTAAAGTTGCGGTTACAGGTAAAAAAGAAGGCTCATTTACAATGCAGATTTCTTCGCTCAGCGGCGAAGTCAATAAAAAGCTGAACTTTACAATACTTGTGCCGGCTACTAAGATTGAATTGTGGAACGGCAAAAACAAAGTTACCGAGGAAGGCGTATTTGTTCCCGAAAATCATCAGACACAGTTTACCGCCAAGTTTACTCCTTCCAATACAACGGATAAGATAGAGTGGTCTGTCGATGATACAACAAAGGCTGAGATTTCCAAGGACGATGGCATACTGACAGCCAAGAAGGCAGGCACTGTAATAGTTACCGCCAAGGTAATTCCGACCGAAAATTCCGAAAGAGGATTATATGTTACAACTACGGTAACCGTAGTTAAGGCTAATCCGATAACTGAAATCAATTTCCCGTTCAAAGACATTTCGCTTAAAGTCGGAAGCAAATATGACGCACTTGCGGTACTCGATAAATCCATACTTGATTCAAGTCAGTCATCAACCGATAATATTATATGGACATCAAGTAATGAAAAAATAGCAAAGGTAGATTCTGTAACCGGAAATATTACGGTACAGAACGCTAAAGGCTCAGCTGTAATCACGGCAACAACAGACAGCCTTACGCCTGTCAGCGCATCGTTTACGGTCAACGCTTATACGCCTGTAACAACAATGACATTCTCTTCACAGAGTTATACACTGCTTACAGGAAATGATATTTATGAGATAGCGCTCAAGGAAAACCCCACTACAGCAAACGAAAAGATCGAGTGGGAGATAAGCGACGAGAGTATCCTCAAGATAGTTGACAGCACATACAATTCAGAATCCAACATTCAGCTACTCAAGGTAAAGGCACTCAAGACGGGCGATTGCAAGATTACTGCAAGAACAGTAAGAATACCCACATTAAAGGAACCCGAGCCTGTTCAGGTAGAAGCAACCTGCGGCGTAGTTGTTGTTGCTCCCGTAACTATGAGCAATACAACGATTACGCTTTCAGCAACTTCATTTAATTATACAGGAAAAGAGATAAAACCCGTTGTAACGGTAAAGTATGACGGAAAGGCGCTCTCTGAAAAGACGGATTACACGGTATCATATTTCGATAACAAGGATATCGGTACTGCAAAGGTAACTGTAACCGGTGTCGGAAGATATGTAGGCAGTGTAGATAAGTCGTTTGAAATCAAGCTCCCTGCCGTTACAGGATTTGCTATAAAGAGCAAAACCGACTCATCTGTGACATTCTCGTGGAACAGAAACGCAAATGCTACAGGTTATATCATCGAAAAGCAGAACGGAGCAAAGTGGACACAGGTAGCAAAGATTACATCGAACGGCACGGTTACTTACACGGTGTCAAAGCTGAGTGTGGCAACAACACACACATTCCGTATAAAAGCGTATAAGACTGTAGGTAATAGCACTTATTACAGCGATGTTTCAAAATCAGTTCAGCATAAAACTCCTCTCGGAGCGGTAAGCGGCTTCAAGGTTAAGTCATTAACCAGCACCAATGTAACATTGCAGTGGAACAAGAATGCAAATGCAAGCGGTTACGAGATAGAGCAGTACAAGAGCGGCAAGTGGGTGAATGTTGCCAAGATAACAAGCAACGCAACTACATCTTATACCGTCAAGGGATTAGCGGCAGGAACAGCAGGATACAAGTTCCGTATGAGAGCGGTCATGGATGGTGCTTACAGCGATTATACATCGGAATTGACTGTAAATACCAATCCTTACGGCGTTGGCGGATTCAAGTGTTCTTCAAAGTCAAGTACCTCTGTTACATTAAAGTGGAACAAGGGCACAACGGCAAGCGGCTACCAGTTACAGCAGTACAAGGACGGTAAGTGGGTAACTATTTATACCGGTACTAAGGCTACCAACACAAGCTACACTGTAAAGAATCTCAAGGCAGGTACAGCCGGTTACAGATTCAGAATAAGAGCTTACAAGACCTACGGAAATACTAAGCAGTACGGCTCGTGGAGCAGTGAAGTTAAAGTTAACACCAATCCTTACGGCGTAGGCGGTTTCAAGTGTTCTTCAAAGTCAAGTACCTCTGTTACATTAAAGTGGAACAAGGGTACGACGGCAAGCGGTTACCAGTTACAGCAGTACAAGGGCGGCAAGTGGGTAACTATCTACACCGGAACAAAGGCTACCAACACAAGCTTCACTGTAAAGGGCTTAAAGGCAGGTACTGCAGGCTACAGATTCAGAATAAGAGCGTACAAGACTTACGGAAATACTAAGCAGTACGGCTCGTGGAGCGGTGAGGTAAAGGTAAATACCAATCCTTACGGTGTTGGCGGATTCAAGGCTAAATCCACAGCCAAGAATTCGATAACGCTCGGCTGGAACAAGGGTACGACCGCAAGCGGTTACCAGTTACAGCAGTACAAGGGCGGTAAATGGGTAACTGTTTACACGGGTACTAAGGCTACTTCTACAAGCTGTACGATAAAGAGCCTGAAGGCTAACACAAGCTACAAGTTCAGGATAAGAGCGTATAAGACTTACGGAAATACCAAGCAGTACGGTTCGTGGAGCAAGGAGCTTACGGTAAGGACAAAGAGGTAAGCGGTTAAACTGAATATAAAAACGGGCATCGGCATTTACCGATGTCCGTTTTTCTGTTTATTGCCTGTCGAATCTTATATCAAACCACCTTAGCCGGTATTCTGTCTGCAAGAGATATGCGAAAATCTGCGGTTGTGCTTTCGGGCGGAAAACCGCACAATTACCGAAGATGAGCTTCGCAATAGTAAAAAAGCAATGAGGGTTCAAGGCGAATTACATAATTTACCCATCTGGGTAATGTCATTTTGCTGAATGCGGTGTAAAATATAATAAAGAGCAGTGGGCTTATATGAACTTTGAAAATTATAATGAGGAGGTAAAGGATTATGAAAATAAAATTTAAACGCATTACGGCTTTGTTTGCGGCACTTGCTATTATGATAACCGCACTGCCGCTGACAATCATACCTATCAGTGCCGCAGGCACCGATGGCGAAAGCATAGAGTATTCAAGTGACGGATACCTTATCGTCCGCAATTACCGGCAGCTGAGATTGGCGTACAACGGCAGTGAGGAGTCTAAGATAAGGCTTGGCGCAGATATTGACTGCGACCCTGAGGAATATAAACCTAATTATCTGACGAGATTGTGTCCGCCTATAGAAAGTGACAAGACGCTGGACCTTGCCGGATATACGCTTAAAAAGACAGGTAACAGTATTGACTCGCAGGATCATCTGTTGAGCGTCCAATACAGTAAGCTGACCATCGAGGACTCGGTGGGAACGGGTAAAATGTATTTCTATGCCAAGGATGTAGCCCAGAATCTGTTTTTGGCTGAGAACAGAAGTACGATCGTTATAAACGGAGGTACATTCTGCTACACGGGTACCAATGCGATGTATTGTGAAATGATCAAGCTGAGTGCGTCGGATCTTGTAATCAACGACGGTTATTTTGACGCACAGATCGGTACTCCGATAAAGCTGGATAACGGTTTTGCCGGCAAACAAAGAACGCTTAATTCTACTGCTCTGATAAACGGAGGTACTATAGTAACTACCTCCAGTATAGCGCTCTCCTCGATAGACGGTTGTGATTATTACGCATCGCTGGTTATGACGGGCGGAACCATCACAAACAAGAGCAAGGGCAGAGTGACCGATAAAACGGGAACGATAATTTCCGATCCGTATTTTGTCCGTGTTACAAGTGACGAGGCGTTACAGAAAAAGTATTACAACATAACGCTCCTGGGCGGAACCATGCCGCTTAGCCCAAATGATATAGAGGTATATTATCCTACCGAGAAGGCGGTACTTACTTCTAAAGCAGGTACGATCACAAATTCTGCAGAAAAGGTAGAGTACACGACTCTGCTTACCGCACCGCAGGCCGGCATTGACGAAAAGAAGGCTATGGCCGCAAGAGGCGCAGACGAAATCTGCAGGCTGAAGACAGACAGAAATAATTATGTGCTGAGCAATAACAAGCGCACACGTTTTACCGTCAACAGCAACAGCGTAGGTAAGATTGACCTGCTCACTCAGGCTCCCAATCCGTACGGTACGGGCGATCCGATAAAAACGGTAGATTGGTATGTATCCAAGAATTTCGGCTCGTTCACAGGAATTCCCGAAGCTATAAACGAACTGTCGTATACGCCGCCGGAGGTTACGGAAAAATGCACAATGCTGTATAAGGCTGTTATAAATTACGGCAATGTGCTGAGAATCAATGAGATAATAATAATTGATTATGACTTTGAAGCCGTAACGGGAATCAAGGCGGTCGTGTCAGGCTTTCACGGCGGCTCGAAGTTAAGCGACGTCAGCGTTGCGTCGGGTGAACCCGAAAAATACAGTCTGACGATAAACAATATCCGTGATGTTTACGGAAACAATATAGTAAACGATATTCAGCTGTGCAAAGGCTTCAAATACAACATATTTGTAAAAGTAAAGCTGAACAGCGGATACGTTGCAGCGTATACAACGGGCACAGTAAAGATGCGCAGGTTTGAGGATCCCGCAAATGAATGGCAAGCGGCAGACCATATTTACATCGGCCTTAACGAGATTGCATTTAAGAGCGTTCTTGTTTGCGACGAAGGAATCAGGACGGTCGGGGTCGAAATCAGTAACTTCCTGCCTTACAGACAGGTAAACGATCTGCAGCTTACTTCGTCAGAACCTGATAAATATTCGGTAACTCTTGTCACGCCGCTTTTAAACACATGGGAATATAACGAAGAGGTTTACGACGATGATGAGCTTATAGTAGATAACTGTTATGTGGTCGAATTCAAGGTAACGCCTAAGTCGGGATATGCGCTTTCTCCCGGTTATATATTCCGATGCAGGCTTGATACTTACAGAGAAGGATTCTGGATGACATCCGAAGACAAGGAACTGTTCACGGTTTCCAATGACGGAACGGTAGTGATTAACAGTCTGAGGGTGCCGTTTGAAGAATATGATCAGAATATATATGTACAGATAACGCCTCCGAAGGCAGGAGAAACTCCGGCAAAGAGTTTCATCTCGCATAATCTTCCTGAGCATATGAGCCTTATAAGTATTGACTGGTATGACGATGAAGAGTGGAAAACACCGACTGTATTTGAGAAGGGCAAGACGTACTGGTGCTATATATACATCAATGCCGACTGCTATGAGTATAATCTCAAAAAAGCAAAATTCTATCTGAACGGAACTCAGGTCAGACAGGATTACAGTTACAATTCAAAATACAAATACTACTATATTCTCGGTTATACGGAAATCAAGATCGAAAATGATGTTGCAACTCCTACAGGCTTTGCGGCGGAATCTGCGACTTCATCGAGCATTTCGCTGAAGTGGGATAAGAACGCAAATGCAAGCGGTTATGAGATAGAGCAGTACAAGGGCGGAAAGTGGACACAGATTGCAAAGATAAATAACAGCTCCACGGTTTCGTACAATGTAAGCGGACTTGCCGCCGATACAACGTACACGTTCAGGATGAGGGCATATAAGACTTTATCGTCGGGTACGTCATACAGCGACTATGTAAGGCTTGTGGCAAAAACGCAGCTTACAAATACCGACAAATTTGTCGGCACCGCAATATCTCCTACAGCTGTAAAGCTGGACTGGAACAGGAACGATAAGGTTACAGGCTACATAATAGAACAGTACAAGGGCGGAAAGTGGACGCAGATAGCGGTAACAAAGAACAACACAACGCTTACCTTTACTGTAAAGGGGCTGGCGGACGCAACGCCTTATTCATTCCGCATAAAGACATACAAGAATGCCGACGGCAAGACAAACTACAGCGGCTATACCACAGTTAAGGCGGAAACTCCTCCTGCGACAGTGAAGAATGCAAGAGTTACCTCGACCACGGCTACATGGATAACTCTTGAATGGGAACGTAACGCTAACGTTACGGGATATGCGATAGAGCAGTACAAGGGCGGAAAGTGGACGCAGATAGCGGTAACAAAGAATAACACGACGCTGAAGTTCATTGTCAAGGGTCTTAACCCGGATACGAAATATTCGTTCAGAATAAGAGCGTATAAGACAAACGGCACAAAGACAACCTACGGCGGCTATGTTTCGATGGCCGGAACGACCAGAATTGCGAACGTGGCTAAGTTCAATGCAACGGCATTGTCGCAGACGGCGGTAAAGCTCAGCTGGAGCCGCAACACAATCGCCTCGGGATATGTCATCGAACAGTACAAGGGCGGAAAGTGGACGCAGATAAACGTTATCAGAGATAAGAACGTAACGACAATGGTTGTCAGCCCGCTCGCAAAGGGAACAACGTATTCCTTCCGTATGAAGTCATTCAAAACGGTTGACGGAAGCAACAGGTTCAGCGAGTACATTTCCGCAAAGGCAACAACGGCGAAATAAAATCAAAGTGACAGCGAGGGCAGGTAGTGTTACCTGCCCTCAGATTTTTTGCAGTTTTCTATACCCGATGAAGCTCTGCGGCGCTACGCACCAAAGCATTATAAATAAGCGGCAGAAAAATTAACGAATACAGGCAGGCGGAACGGAAATAATAGCATAAAACCGATTAGTCAATATGCACAAAAATGCGGAGATTTTTAATTGCAAATTCTATCTGAAAATTTTTAAAAAAGGCTTGTATTCCGCATCGTAATGCTGTATAATAATTCTTGCGCGTGAAAGCGTACTGCAATGATATGCTGTGATGTCTGAGGTTGCGGCTATGCCGGTAATTCAGACGGAGTATGTCCAGTGAATGGGCGAAAACGGCTTTGCAAAGCGGTTTTCGGTGCTTTATATAAGTTTGGGATCGTTCTCCCGTCAAGACGGGAAGGGTTAGCAATAAGGTTGATACCCCCGTGGGAAAAGATCCTGTTTTATATGAGAGCATACGAAACACCCGGCACGGTATGTTTTATAGATACCGCAAACCGTATCTTTCCCCCGAAAATCTTATGAAAGGGAGAAACAAGAATGGCAGTTAAGGAAAAAGTGAGAATCAAGCTCAAGGGCTACGAGCACGCAACAGTTGATGCAGCTGCTGCAAAGATCGTTGAAACAGCCAAGCGTACAGGTTCAAGAGTTGCAGGTCCTATTCCGCTTCCCACAAACAAGGAAGTAATAACGATCCTGAGAGCCGTACACAAGTACAAGGACAGCCGTGAGCAGTTCGAAATGAGAACTCACAAGCGTCTTATCGACGTAATCCGCCCCACCAACAAGACAGTTGAAGCTCTGCAGAGCCTCGAACTTCCCGCAGGTGTGGAAATGACTATGGAAGCGTAAGCCATAGCGAGTTATGTTGGCGTAAAGCCAACCAATAACCTTCGGCACCGGAAACCCGAAACAATATCGGTGTCGGTGGTCAAGTCGGGAAACCGACCAATAACCTAAACAGGAGGATTTAAACCATGACTAAGGGTTTAATCGGAAAGAAAATCGGAATGACTCAGATTTTCGACGAAGCAGGAAAAGTAGTTCCTGTTACCGTTATCGAAGCAGGTCCTTGCGTTGTAACACAGCTCAAGACAGCTGAGAATGACGGCTATGAAGCAGTTCAGCTTGGTTTCGGCGATGTATCACCGAAGCACACAAACAAGCCCATGACAGGTCACTTCAAGAAGAATGACCTCCCCTTCAAGAGAACTCTCAAGGAGTTCAGATTAGACGACATCAGCAACGTAAACGTTGGCGACGTTCTGAAGGCTGACGTATTCGCAGCAGGCGACGTTATCGACGTAAGCGGCGTTAGCAAGGGTAAGGGCTTCCAGGGCGCTATCAAGCGTCACAACCAGCACAGACTGAAGGAAACTCACGGTACAGGTCCTGTTGTAAGACAGGCAGGTTCTATGGGCGCTTGCTCATCTCCCTCGAGAATATTCAAGGGCAAGGGCATGGCAGGTCACATGGGTGCTGAGAACGTAACAGTTCAGAATCTCGTTATCGTTAAGATCGATGCAGAAAACAATCTTATCGCAATCAAGGGTGCTATTCCCGGTCCTAAGGGCGGAGTTGTGTGCATTACCGATGCGGTTAAGAAAGCGTAAGGAGGAGGATCATCATGGCAAAAGTATCAGTATATGATATGACAGGAGCTGTTGTGTCCGACCTTGAGCTTAATGACAACATTTTCGGTATTGAGCCGAACACAGTTGTTATGCACGCAGCAGTGGTAAATTACCTGGCAAATCAGCGTCAGGGTACACAGTCAACGCTTACAAGAACAGAAGTAAGCGGCGGCGGTAAAAAGCCTTGGCGTCAGAAGGGCACAGGTCACGCAAGACAGGGTTCTACCAGAGCTCCCCAGTGGACACACGGCGGTGTTGCTTTAGGCCCCAAGCCCAGAAGCTACACATACTCTTTAAATAAAAAGGTAAAGAGACTTGCATTAAAGTCTGCACTTTCAGCTAAGGTGCAGGACGGCAGCATGATAGTTGTTGATTCTATCACAGCTGACGAATTCAAGACAAAGACAATCGTTAATATGTTAAAGGCTCTCAGCGCTGACAAGGCACTCATCGTTCTCAACAGCGTTGACGAAAAGGTTATCAAGAGCGCCGCTAATATTCCCGGCGTAAAGACAACTCAGGCCAACACTCTTAACGTATACGACATCTTAAAGTACAACAAGTTCATCGTTGTCAAGGATGCCGTTGCTACTATCGAGGAGGTGTACGCATAATGGCAAAGCTCGCTTATGACATCATTTTAAAGCCCGTTATTACAGAGAAGAGCATGGAAATGCTTACTCAGGGCAAGTACACTTTCAAGGTTGCCAAGGACTCCAACAAGATCGAGATAGCTAAGGCTGTCGAGGCTCTCTTCCCCGGTGTTAAGGTTGCTAAGGTAAACACAGTAAACTGCCGTGGCGTAATGAAGAGAATGGGCAGAAACGAAGGTTACACACCCGCTTGGAAGAAAGCTGTTGTAACTCTCGCTGAAGGCTCTAAGACAATCGAGTTCTTCGACGGAATGATATAAAGGAGTGATATAAATGGCTATTAAGACTTATAAACCTGTCACCCCCGGTCGCAGAGGTATGACTGTTACCGACTACAGCGTTCTGTCAAAGGTTGAGCCCGAGAGAAGCCTGCTTGAGTCACTCAAGAAGAACTCCGGCCGTAACAGCTACGGTAGAATCACTGTAAGACACAAGGGCGGCGCACAGAGAAGAAAATATCGTGTAATCGACTTTAAGAGAAACAAGCTCGGTATGGACGCTGAGGTTATGACTCTTGAGTACGACCCCAACCGTTCAGCATTCATCGCACTGATTCAGTACGAGGACGGCGAGAAGAGATACATCATCGCTCCCGACGGTCTGAACGTAGGCGACAAGGTAAGAAGCGGTTCCGACGCTGACATCAAGCCCGGTAACGCACTTGCACTTGCTGACATCCCCGTAGGTACGGTTATTCACAATATAGAGCTTTATCCCGGTAAGGGCGGTCAGCTCGTTCGTTCCGCAGGTAACATGGCACAGCTCATGGCTAAGGAAAACGGCTACGCTCTGTTAAGACTTCCCAGCGGTGAGTTAAGAAACGTATCCGATAATTGCATGGCTACTATCGGTGTTGTATCAAACCTCGACCACGAGAACGTTAACTACGGTAAGGCAGGACGTGTTCGTCACATGGGCGTAAGACCTACAGTAAGAGGTTCTGTAATGAACCCGAACGACCACCCCCACGGCGGTGGTGAAGGTAAGTCACCCGTTGGTCGTCCCGGCCCTGTAACTCCCTGGGGCAAGCCCGCTCTCGGTTATAAGACCAGAAAGATCGGCAAGAGCACAGACAAGTTCATCGTTAAGAGAAGAAACAGCAAGTAATAACTACTACAAGTCGTTGTTAATAAGTGCGGCGTTTGCGGCATAGCAGTAAAGAATCCGCCGCATATTAACTTGCAATCCACTTGAAAGGAAATTATACAATGAGCAGAAGTATCAAGAAGGGACCTTATGTGCAGGAAGCGCTCATGAAGAGAGTGCTCGCTATGAACGAAGCAGGCGAGAAGAAAGTTCTCAAGACCTGGAGCCGTTCAAGCACAATATTCCCTGATTTCGTCGGACATACATTTGCTGTACACGACGGCAGAAAGCACGTTCCCGTATATGTGACTGAAGACATGGTAGGTCACAAGCTGGGCGAATTCGCTCCTACAAGAACCTACAAGGGTCATGCAGGAAGCAAAACAAGTAAGTAAGGAGGAGACATCAATGGAGGCAAGAGCAGAACTCAGACAGGTTCGCATATCTCCCCGCAAGGTTGGCGTTGTTCTTGATCTTATCAGAAACAAGCCCTGCGACATGGCTATGGCGATCCTCAAGCACACACCCAAGTCAGCGAGCGAGCCTTTACAGAAGCTCCTCAAGTCAGCAATGGCAAACGCAGAGAACAATCACTCAATGGATCTTTCCAAGTGCTATGTTTCAAGCTGCCACGTTGGCGCCGGCGTTACTTTAAAGAGAATCAGACATAAGGATCACGGAAGAGCACATCGTATTCTCAAGAGAACTTCCAACATCGTTCTGGTTGTAAAAGAAGCTGAATAAGGAGGAGTACAATGGGACAGAAAGTTAATCCGCACGGTCTCAGAGTCGGAGTTATCAAAGATTGGGATTCCCGTTGGTTTGCCGGCAAGGCAACTTTTGGCGATACACTCGTTGAAGACTACAAAATCCGTGACTATATCATGAACAAGAGAATGCTCACAAGAGCAAACGGCGAAAAGTCCGACCAGCAGCTTTCAAGAGCAGCAGGTATTGCTCAGGTTGAGATCGAGCGTTCATCAGACAACAAGATCAAGATTCACATTCTTACCGCAAAGCCCGGTATGCTTATCGGTGCTAAGGGCGCAGAGATCGAAAAGCTCCGTGCAGAGATCTCAAAGATCGCAGGCGGCAAGGACGTTAACTTAAATATCGTTGAGGTTAAGAACCCCGATATGAATGCTAAGCTCGTAGCAGAGAACATCGCAATGCAGTTAGAGCAGCGTGTATCTTTCAGAAGAGCTATGAAGAGCTGCATCGGCAGAACAATGAAGTCAGGTGCAAAGGGTATCAAGACAATGGTAAGCGGCCGTCTTGGCGGTGCTGAAATCGCAAGAAGTGAGAATTACCACGAAGGCACGATCCCCTTACAGACATTAAGAGCAGACATTGATTACGGCGTTGCAAGAGCTAACACAACTTACGGCGTTATCGGTGTTAAGGTCTGGATCTACAAGGGCGAAGTTCTCAAGGGTGAGATTCCTGCACAGAGAACAACAGAAAAGCCCCGTCGCAGAAACAACGACAACAGATCACGCAGACCCAGAGTTGAGAAAAAAGAGGGAGGTAACGACTAATGCTGCTTCCGAAGAGAGTAAAGTACAGAAGAGTACAGAGAGGTCGTATGACCGGTAAAGCAACACGTGGTAATGTAGTCAGCCACGGCGAATACGGTTTACAGGCACTTGAGCCCGCTTGGATCACATCAAACCAGATCGAAGCTGCCCGTATTGCTATGACACGTTACATCAAGCGTGGCGGTCAGGTATGGATAAAGATATTCCCCGACAAGCCCATCACAGAGAAGCCTGCCGAGACCCGAATGGGTTCAGGTAAGGGTTCACCTGAGTACTGGGTAGCCGTTGTTAAGCCCGGCCGTGTAATGTTCGAGATCGCAGGCGTTCCCGAAGAAACTGCAAGAGAAGCTATGCGTCTTGCTATGCACAAGCTCCCCATCAAGTGCAAGTTCGTGACTAAGGAAACAGGAGGTGAGCAGTAATGAAGGTTAAAGAAATCAGAGAGTTATCTGAAATGGAGCTCGACAAGAAGCTCGTAGAGCTTAAGCAGGAATTATTCAACCTCCGTTTCCAGCTCGCCGTTAATAAGCTCGACAATCCTACGAGAATCGGCGCTGTTAAGAAGGAAATAGCAATTGTCAAGACAGTTCAGCGTGAGCGTGAGCTGGCAGCTGACAACAAGTAAGAGAGAGGAGGACTTTACTTTGAGCGAAAGAAATTTAAGAAAGACCAGAGTAGGTATGGTTGTAAGCGATAAGATGGACAAGACTATCGTAGTAGCAATCAAGGACAATGTCCGCCACCCCCTCTACAAGAAGATCATCAAGCGTACGATCAAGCTTAAGGCGCATGACGAGAACAACTCCTGCGGAATCGGCGACAAGGTTGAGATTATGGAGACCAGACCCCTTTCCAAGGATAAGAGATGGCGTTTAGTAAACATCATCGAAAAGGCTAAGTAATTTATTACTTTAAATTTATCGGAAGGAGAATTAATCCATGATTCAGATGCAGACACGCATGAAGGTTGCGGATAACACGGGCGCTAAAGAGCTTATGTGCATCAGAGTACTCGGCGGTACACGCAGAAAGTACGCTAACATCGGTGACGTAGTAGTTGCTTCCGTAAAGAAAGCAAGCCCCGGCGGAACTGTTAAGAAGGGCGATGTTGTCAAGGCAGTAATCGTTCGTTCAGCAACAGGCATCAGACGTGATGACGGAACATACATCCGTTTTGATGAAAACGCAGCCGTTATAATAAAGGAAGATAAGAACCCCAGAGGTACACGTATTTTTGGGCCCGTAGCCAGAGAGCTGCGTGACAAGGACTACATGAAGATCCTTTCACTTGCTCCCGAAGTATTATAATCCGGAGGTCGTAAATGAACACATTACACATCAAGACAGGCGATAACGTTCAGATCATGTCCGGCAAAGACAAGGGCAAGCAGGGCAAGGTACTTGAAGTATCTCCCAAGGAAAAGAAGGTTATCGTTGAAGGCAGAAACCTCGTAACAAAGCACGTTAAGCCCAGAAGACAGGGCGAACAGGGCGGTCTTGTAAAGGCAGAAGCTCCTATCTATGCGTGCAAGGTAATGCCTGTATGCCCCAAGTGCAACAAGCCTACAAGAGTAGGTCACAAGGTTGAGGGCGACAAGAAGGTAAGAGTTTGCAAGCACTGCGGCGCTGAGCTTTAATCAGACGCCCCGAATTACGACAGAGAGGTCGGATAAAGTAACTTCCGGCTGCTGTCGCTAAAGGAGAAATAAACGATATGACAAGAATGAAAGCATATTATAAGGAAACAGTTGCTCCTGCTCTTTTCAAGAAGTTCGGTTACAAAAGCACAATGCAGGTTCCCAAGCTCGACAAGATCATAATCAATGTCGGCTGCGGTGAAGCAAAGGAAAACGCTAAGGTAGTAGACGCTATCATGAGCGACCTTATGCAGATCACAGGTCAGAAGCCCATTGTATGCCGTGCTAAGAAGTCAGTAGCTAACTTCAAGCTCAGAGAAGGAATGGTAATCGGTGTCAAGGTAACACTGAGAGATGATAGAATGTACGAGTTCCTCGACAGATTCTTCAACGTAGCTCTCCCCCGTGTACGTGACTTCAGAGGTATCAACCCCAATTCGTTCGACGGCAGAGGCAACTATTCCACAGGTATCAAGGAACAGCTGATATTCCCTGAAATCGAGTATGATAAGATCGATAAGGTTCGTGGTATGGATATCAACTTCGTAACCACAGCCAAGACTGACGAAGAAGCAAGAGAGCTGCTCTCACTTATGGGCGCTCCGTTCGCTAAGTAAGACAGAGAAAGGAAACTATCAACTATGGCAAAGAAGTCAATGATTGCTAAACAGCAGCGTCCTGCAAAGTTTTCTACACGTTCTTACAACAGATGCAAGATCTGCGGCAGACCTCACGCTTATATGCGTAAGTTCGGCATCTGCAGAATCTGCTTCAGAGAGCTTGCTTATAAAGGACAGATCCCCGGCGTAAAGAAATCCAGCTGGTAATTTAAGAACAAATTTTCAAGGAGGAAGTAAGTAATGCAGATCACCGATACTATCGCAGATATGCTGACAAGAATTCGTAATGCTAACTCTGCAAAGCATCCTACAGTAGACGTGCCCGCTTCAAACATGAAGAAGCAGATCGCACAGATACTTGTAGATGAGGGTTACATTAAGAGTTTCAGAGTGATAGATGACGACAAGCAGGGCGTTATCAGAATCACCTTAAAGTATACTGAGAACAAGTCGCAGGTCATTACAGGTTTACGCCGTGTAAGCAAGCCCGGACTTAGAATCTACTCAAACAGCAAGGATATGCCCAAGGTTATGAAGGGCTTAGGAATTGCAATCGTGTCAACCTCTAAGGGTATCATGACAGACAGAGAAGCACGCAAGAACAACGTTGGCGGCGAAGTGCTCGCTTTCGTTTGGTAATTAAGGAGGAGCAGATATGTCAAGAATAGGTAAACATCCTATAGCTGTTCCTGCCGGCGTCGAAGTTAAAGTAGACGGTTCTACAGTTACAGTAAAGGGTCCTAAGGGCACACTCACAAAGGAGTTCAAGCCCTCTATGTCAATCGTGGTTGACGGCGGTTTTGTTGCCGTTACACGTCCTGACGACGAAAAGGAAAACCGTGCACTTCACGGTCTTACAAGAACACTTATCCACAACATGATCGAAGGCGTTACAAACGGCTTCAAGAAGGAGCTTGACGTAAACGGTGTCGGTTACCGTGTACAGAAGCAGGGTAAGGATCTTATAATGAACCTCGGTTACTCACATCAGGTAATCGTATCCGATACAGAAGACATCAAGATAGAGTCACCCGCACCGAACAAGATCATTATCACAGGTATTGATAAGCAGAAGGTTGGTCAGTTTGCAGCTGAAGTAAGAAGCAAGCGTCCTCCCGAGCCTTATAAGGGCAAGGGTATCAAGTATACCGACGAAACGATCCGCCGCAAGGAAGGTAAAGCAGGTAAGGGTAAGAAATAAACCGCAAGGGGTGAAAAATAATGGTTAAAGTAATAGACAGCAAGAAGAGCAGAATCAAGCGTCGCAAGCGTATCCGTGCTAAGATCAGCGGTACTGCAGCTTGCCCCCGTCTCAGCGTTTTCCGTTCTGCTAAGCACATTTACGCTCAGATCATTGATGATGAAGCAGGCAAAACCCTTTGCAGTGCATCTACAATGGAGAAGAGCTTTGAAGGCTTCGGCGGCAATGCAGAGGCAGCAAAGAAGGTTGGTCTTGCACTTGCAGAAAAGGCAAAGGCAGCAGGCATCAGCGATGTAGTATTTGACCGTTCAGGTTATGTATATCACGGCAGAGTTGCCGCACTCGCAGATGGCGCTCGTGAAGGCGGACTCAACTTCTAATCAGTAAGGCAAGGGTTTACTGAAACCCGCAATAAAAACAGGAGGACAAGAATTTGGCACTTTTAGATGCAAGCAATTATGAGCTTTCCGAAAGGGTTGTTGCTCTGAACCGTGTATCCAAGACTGTTAAGGGCGGACGTATCATGAAGTTTTCCGCACTGGTTGTTGTTGGTGACGGCAACGGTGTCGTAGGCTTTGGCATGGGTAAGTCGAACGAAGTTCCCGACGCTATCCGCAAGGGCCTTGAGGACGCTAAGAAGAACCTCGTAAAGATCTCATTAAAGGGTACAACGATCCCTCATGAAATAGTAGGAAAATTCGGTGCAGGCGCAGTTCTGATGAAGCCCGCTCCCGAAGGTACCGGCGTTATCGCAGGCGGCCCCGTTCGTGCCGTTGTAGAGATGGCAGGTATCAAGAACATCCGTACTAAGTCACTTCGTTCTAACAACCCCTGCAACGTAGTAAGAGCTACAATGGCAGGTCTTACAGCTCTCAGAGATGCACAGCAGGTAGCTGAGCTCAGAGGCAAGTCTGTAAAAGAGATCTTAGGTTAAGCTTTTACTTTGCAGAAAGGACGGAAACCGAAATGGCTTTAAAAATCAAGCTGGTTAAATCACTGGTTGGACGTAAGGACAGCCACATCGCAACAGCAGCCTCTCTCGGACTTCGCAAGATCGGTGCAGAAACAGTTCAGCCCGACAATGCAGCAACAAGAGGCAAGATAAAAGAAATTTCTTATTTAGTTGAGGTTACTGAGGAATAATTCCTTACACCTTATAGAAGTTAAATAAGCACATTAACAAATAGGAGGTGTAACAATTGAAGCTACACGAATTATACCCTGCAGCAGGTGCAACAAAGGAAGTTAAGCGTATCGGACGCGGACACGGTTCCGGTCACGGTAAGACAGCCGGTAAAGGTCACAAGGGTCAGTGGGCACGTTCAGGCGGCGGCGTAAGACCCGGATTTGAAGGTGGTCAGTCATCACTCGCAAGACGTATGCCTAAGAGAGGCTTTAACAATATCTTTGCTACAGAATACACTGTTGTAAACGTAGCCGACCTCGAAGCTCGCTTTGAGAACGGCGCTGTTATCGATACAGACGCTCTGATCGATGCAGGTCTTGTAACTAAGGTTCTTGACGGCGTTAAGGTACTTGGCAACGGCGAGGTTACAAAGAGCTTTACAGTTAAGGCTGCTAAGTTCTCTGAATCAGCTAAGGCTAAGATCGAAAGTGCCGGCGGAAAGGCTGAGGTAGAGTAATGTTTCAAGTCTTTAGAAACGCGTGGAAAGATCCCGCACTTCGCAAAAAGATTTTATTTACATTGCTCATAATAGTTATATTCCGCTTCGGCGCAGCAATCTTCGTTCCATTCCTTGAACCCTCGACTATCAAACAGATGATGGGTGAAGGAACGATACTTAATTATCTCGACGTTATGACGGGTGGATCGCTCAGCAACGGTACGCTGTTTGCTATGTCGATCACACCGTACATCAACGCCTCCATCATAGTTCAGCTGCTCACAGTTGCCATTCCTGCACTGGAGCGTCTGAGCAAGGAAGGCGAAGAAGGACGTAAGAAGATAAACAAGATCACGAAGTATGTAGCTTTGGGCATTGGGTTATTCCAGGCGATAGCATTCTACATCGGACTTCGCAACACTGTAAACGAAACAACACACAAGAGTGCTGTTCTCTATACGGAAGGCTTTGACGGAGTCATCGCTGCGATTACTATCGTGGCTTGCTTTGTAGCCGGTGCTTCGCTTATTATATGGCTGGGCGATCAGATCTCCCAGAAGGGTATCGGCAACGGTATTTCAATGATACTGTTTGCAGGTATCATATCAAGAGTTCCCGATATGGTTATCAATCTGATCAAGCAGATCTCGGTAGCTCCGCAGAACTGGTTCTTCGTACCGCTGATACTCGTTATCTATGTATTGATGATTGCATTCGTAATACTGATGACAAATGCAGAAAGACGTATTCCCGTTCAGTATGCAAAAAGAGTAGTCGGCAGAAAGATGTACGGCGGTCAGACAAACCACATTCCGATAAAGGTTGCAATGGCAGGCGTTATGCCTATCATCTTTGCGATGTCAATTATGTCGCTGCCCGCAACGATCGGATACTTCTTCGGTGTAACTGCAACATCGGGCCACGCATTCTGGAGCGACTTTATCGCTCTGTTCAGCACAAACAACGTGGTTTATGCAATACTTTATTTCTTCCTTATCATCGGCTTCAACTACTTCTATATTGCAATGCAGTATAATCCTGTACAGATAGCCAATGATCTTAAGAAGAACAACGGTGCTATCCCCGGTTATCGTCCGGGCAAGCCCACATCGGATTTCATCCACAACTCACTTTCAAAGGTTACTCTGGTAGGTGCAATATTCCTTGGTATCATCGCAATATTCCCTATTATATTCCAGAACCTCACAGGCATCACAGGTCTTTCACTCGGTGGTACGACAATACTCATCGTAGTAGGTGTTGCCCTTGAAACAGTCCGTGCTCTCGAAAGCCAGATGATGATGCGTCATCATAAGGGCTTCCTTGAATAAGAGAAAGGAATTAATATGAATCTTATTTTCTTAGGCGCACCCGGCGCAGGTAAAGGAACACAGGCAGAGGTAGTCTGCGAAAAGCTCGGTATACCCGCTATATCGACAGGTAATATGCTCAGAGAAGCTGTAAAGAACGGCACACCCGCCGGTCTTGCAGCGAAGGAGTGTATGGACAGAGGCGATCTTGTTCCCGATGAAGTTGTAATCGGCATCTTAAAGGACAGAATCGCACAGGATGATGCAAAGAACGGTTTCATTCTTGACGGTTTCCCGAGAACAGTTGCTCAGGCCGAGGCACTTGACGCTATGGGCGTTCAGATCGACAAGGTAATCGAGATCGCTGTTCCCGATGAGAAGATAATCTCAAGACTTTCAGGCAGACGAGTATGCGAGGGCTGCGGTGCTTCCTATCATGTAGACTTCAAGCCTACAAAGGTAGAAGGCAAGTGCAATCTTTGCGGCGCTAACGTTGTTCAGCGTATTGACGACAAGCCCGAAACAGTAATCGCAAGACTGAAAACATACTATGAAAAGACTGCTCCTCTCAAGGATTATTACATGAGAAAGGGCAAACTGATAACCGTACAGGGTCAGGAAGAAATCGCTGAGACTTCAAAGCTCACTCTTGCGGCAGTTGAGGCAAAGTAATGATTCAGGTTAAATCGGCAAAAGAAATTGAAATAATGAAGAAAGCCAATCAGATAGCGGCTGAGGCTCTTATCGTTGCGGGAAATGCAATAAAGCCCGGAATGAGCACATGGGAGCTTGATAAGATCATTCATGATTTTATCGTTTCAAAAGGCGCTGTCCCGTCATCGCTCGGATACGGCGGATTTACAGGCAGTGCCTGCATATCTGTGAACGCTGAGCTGATACACGGCATTCCTTCAAAGAAGAAGATCATCAGAGAGGGCGACATCGTTTCTGTTGACGTGACCGCTGAGATCGACGGCTATAACGGCGATAATGCTTACACCTTCAAGGTCGGCAAGGTTCCCGAAAATGCCGAAAAGCTCCTCGAGGTAACCGAGGCTGCTTTATATGAAGGTATAAAGATGGCACTTCCCGGTAACAGAATCGGCGACATTTCAAATGCCGTGCAGACTTACTGTGAGTCACGAGGCTACTATGTGGTAAGGAAGTTCATCGGTCACGGAATAGGACACGAGATGCACGAGGATCCCGAAGTTCCGAACTTCGGCAAGCCCGGCAGAGGCCCGAGACTTGTACCGGGAATGACAATCTGCATTGAGCCTATGATAAATGAAACTACAGCCGAGATCCGCATACTGCCGGACAAATGGACGGTGGTCGAGGCTAACGGCAACTACAGCGCTCATTTTGAGCATACTATCGCAATAACTAACGGTGAGCCTATTATTCTCACGGAAAGCTCACTTCACCACCCGAAGAATTAACGGAGGGCGTATGAACAATACGGTTATTGCAGCCGGTATGGTTGTAAAAAGCATGGCAGGGCATGACAGCGGAAGCTATTATGCGGTCATGAGGGTTGAAAACGGTTTTGCGTATATTGCCGACGGCAAGCTGCGCAAGGTCGAAAGACCCAAAAAGAAGAATCCGCTTCATTTACAGAAGACACTGACTACTGTAGAGCTTGCGGAAATCACAAACAAAAAACTAAGATCTGCGTTATCGGTTCTGAACCGAAGTGCAGACAACATCGCCGAGGAGAGTGACAAGCTTGTCTAAAGAAGATGTAATCGAGGTAAGCGGCAAGATAATTGAGGCGCTTCCTAACGCAACGTTTCAGGTCGAACTTGAAAACGGACATAAGATACTGGCTCATGTAAGCGGCAAGCTGCGAATGAACTTTATTCGTATCTTACCCGGTGATAAGGTAACAGTCGAAATGTCACCGTATGACCTGACTAAAGGCAGAATCACCTGGAGAGCCAAGTAATTCTGTATAAACGAATACGAGCGTATGCTCGTCTGTAACAATTACAGGAAGGATGATATTAAGATGAAAGTTAGACCTTCAGTAAAGCCTATGTGCGATAAGTGCAAGGTAATCAAGCGCAAGGGCAAGGTTATGGTAATCTGCCAGGAACCTAAGCACAAGCAGAGACAGGGTTAAGCCCGAATTTAACAGGAGGAAAAAGATATGGCAAGAATTGCTGGTATCGACCTGCCGAAGGAAAAGCGTGTTGAGATCGGTCTCACATACGTTTACGGAATCGGCAGAAAGACAGCTAACGACATTCTGGCAAAGGCCGGTGTAAACCCCGACACCAGAGTCAAGGATCTTACCGATGATGACGAAGCTAAGATCCGTGATGCTATAGAGCAGCTCGGCGTAGCTGTAGAAGGTGACCTCAGAAGAGAAGTAGCCCTCAACATCAAGCGTCTGGTTGAAATCAACTGCTTCAGAGGCACACGTCACCGTAAGGGTCTTCCCGTTCGTGGTCAGAGAACAAAGACCAACGCAAGAACAAGAAAAGGTCCTAAGAAGACCATCGCTAATAAGAAGAAGTAATCTTTACGGAAAGGTGGTAAAACAATGGCAAAGGCAACCGCTACTAAGAAGCCTGTAGTACGCAGACGTCGTGAGCGTAAGAACATTGAAAACGGTTCAGCTCATATCCAGTCTACGTTCAATAATACGATAGTTACTATCACAGACCTTCAGGGCAACACATTATCATGGGCATCTGCCGGTGAAATGGGTTTCAGAGGCTCAAGAAAGTCAACTCCCTTCGCAGCTCAGACAGCCGCTGAAACAGCAGCTAAGGCAGCTATGGAACACGGTCTGAAGACTGTAGAAGTTTACGTTAAGGGTCCCGGATCCGGACGTGAAGCAGCTATCCGTGCATTACAGGCAGCAGGTCTTGAGGTTAGACTTATCAAGGATGTAACTCCTATTCCTCACAACGGATGCCGTCCTCCCAAGAGAAGACGTGTATAATCATAAACTGAGTGTAGTTTACTCGGTGTCGCGGAAGGTATAATCCTTCAGAAACGATATTTATTTAAAAAACGGAGGTACTGACAAATGGCAGTAGACAGACAGCCGGTCTTAAAGAGATGTAAGGCATTAGGCATATCCCCTATGGTACTGGGATACAGCAAGGAAACAAATCGTCACGCAAACGCTAACAACAGAAAGAAAGTTTCTGAGTATGGAATGCAGCTTAAGGAAAAGCAGAAGCTGAAGTTCATCTACGGCGTTCTTGAAAAGCAGTTCTATCACTACTACGAGATGGCAGTTAAGATGGACGGCGTTGCAGGTGAAAACCTCATCAAGATTCTTGAATCAAGACTTGACAACGTTGTATTCAGAATGGGTATGGCTATCACAAGAAGAGAAGCAAGACAGTTAGTAACACACGGTCACTTCACAGTAAACGGCAAGAAGGTTGATGTTCCTTCTTACAGAATCAAGCCCGGCGATGTTGTTGCAGTCAGCGAAACAAGCAAGAAGAGCCCTAAGTTCGCTCAGATCATCGAACAGACAAACGGCAGAATCGTACCGTTATGGCTGGACGTAAATAAAGAGGCTATGACAGCCAAGGTTACTCGTGAATTCAACAGAGATGAGCTTGACTATGAAATAGCTGAGCACCTGATCATCGAGTTATATTCAAAATAATCTCGTCGAGCAGTATTGCGAAAACTCTTCATACTGTGGACATCACGGTATGTATCGGTTATTTTTAATTTACAATTCCGCACTGAGATATGTGCGGAGGGCATTGCCCGCCAAATCGTAATTTAAAATTAACCGGGCGGTTTTCCGCTTTTTGCGGGAATACAGCCCGTTCGTACATCGTTAACCCGATGAAACATCTGACAAACTTGTGGGAGGGTAAACCAAATGCTTGAAAAAATCGAAAAGCCTGTGATCGAGACCGTTAAGTTAAAACCCGATGGAACCTATGGTATGTTTACACTTGAGCCTCTGGAATGTGGTTACGGCAACACACTTGGCAACAGCCTTCGTCGTGTTCTGCTTTCGTCACTTCCCGGCGTTGCGGTAACGTCAGTCAAGATTGACGGCGTTCAGCACGAGTTTTCGACTATCCCCGGTGTTAAAGAGGATGTAACGGAAATTATCCTCAACATCAAGGGTCTCATTGCAAAAATGTATGGCGAATGCCCGAAAACAGTTTATATTGAAGCTGAGGGCGAGTGCGATGTTACTGCCGGTGACATAAAGACCGACAGTGAGATTGAAATTCTCGACCCCGGTATGCATATAGCTACCCTCGGCCCCGGAGCAAAACTCTATATGGAGATCACTCTTGACAAGGGCAGAGGATATGTGTCTGCTGAAAAGAACAAGCAGCAGCTTCAGCCGGTAATCGGCATAATTGCTGTCGACAGCATTTATACACCTGTTTTAAAGGTGAATTATACAGTTGAGAACACCCGTGTAGGACAGCGTACCGACTATGACAAACTCATACTTGAGGTATGGACAGACGGTACAATTTCTGCAAAAGAGGCAGTCTCATACGCCGCTAAGCTTCTGGTAGATCATCTTCAGCCGTTCGTAGAGCTGTCTGATGAAGCTATACAGCCTGAGCTTATGGCAGACAAGAGTGAGTCGGGCAAGGATAAGCTCCTCGAAATGACTATCGATGACCTTGACCTTTCCGTACGTTCATTCAACTGCTTAAAGCGTGCAAACATCAACACCGTTGACGATCTTATCAACAAGTCGCAGGGTGATATGATGAAGGTTAGAAACTTAGGCAAGAAGTCGTTTGAGGAAGTCAGAGCAAAGCTCCAGTCTTTAGGCTTTGACCTTGCAAGCGACGATGACAACAATTGACAAGTGACTTTCAATTTGTCTGAAAGGAGAAATATCCATGGCAGGTTCAAGAAAACTGGGAAGAACCAGTGATCACAGAAAGGCTATGCTCAGAGGTATGGTAACACTGCTTCTTGAAAAGGGCAAGATTGTTACTACAGTTGCAAGAGCTAAGGAAGTTCGCAGTGCAGCTGAAAAGATGATCACTCTCGGCAAGGCCGGCACACTGCATACAAAGCGTCAGGTTTACGGCTACATCACTAAGGAAGACGTAGCTAAGAAACTGTTTGATGATATAGCACCCAAGTACGCTGACAAGAACGGCGGTTACACACGCATCATCAAGATCGGCCCCAGAAGAGGCGACGCAGCAGAGATGGCTGTTATCGAATTAGTTTAATTTGATATAATTAAATAGCTTACGCCCACCTTTATGGTGGGCGTTGTTGTTTTATCGGTGAAAAAACGGTGAAATTGTGCTAACAGACAAAATCCGCTTGAAAAAGAGCTTGTTTTATGTTAAAATAAAATAAGTATGTTATAGGCTGTCGCAAAGGACAGCGGGAAAGAGGTACAATTTGGATACATTTGGTGAACAGCTTGTTAAAAAGGCAACAACAGGTGCAGACTGGGCAAAGAGAATAGGCATTGCTGTACTGGGACTGGTGTTAGCTACTGTGCTTATGTGGCTTTCGTTCTTTACCGGATTTATGATTCTGACAATGCTTGCTGTCGGCGCACTTTTCGGTCTTGTGTGGCTGCTTACGGGCATGAGCTATGAGTATGAATATATACTTACGAATGACGATCTTGATATAGACAAGATTACGGGCAAGAGAAAGAGAAAACGTCTTATTACGCTGAAAATGAATACAGTTGAGGAATTCGGCATTTATGACGGCACGAACGGAACTAATGCGGACGCTACCGTAATAGCTTCAGACGGAACGAACATAAACGCTTACTATCTCATTGCAAAGCATAAGACGCACGGCAGAACAATGCTGATATTTTCGCCCGATGCAAGAATGGTCGAGATGATACTCACAACATTACCCTATAAGGTAAAGCAGGAAGCAACACAGCGTATCAACGCAATAAAAGCCGATAGCGAAAAGGAATAAGCGAACACTGTCTATCGGGAGGGTCAATGTCAACGACACGCAAAAAGAATAACATTTTCAAAGTGATACTGTCGGGCGTTACTGCGGCGGTAATCATTGCGGCAAGCGCAGGATGCGGTACTGTAGATCTGACTATGGGCAAGAACAACAAGAACAGCAGTGACAACTCTGTTGTTGAGGTGATAATGCCTGCACAGACAACCACGACCGTGACCACCACAGCGGTTACAACAGAAGCGCCGCTGCCTGTAAAATCATACGGTGACGATTTTGTCAGATGCAATGCGGCTATATGTTACGACCTTACGGACGGTAAGATGATATACAGCAAGAATGCAGGTAAAAAGGTGTTCCCGGCAAGCACCACAAAGATACTTACCGCACTCACTGCCATTGAGTACACTGCGCCCGAATATGAGTACTATGTGGGCAGTGAGCTGGGGCTTGTCGCACAGGATTCAAGTATGTCGTGGATCGCAGAAGGCTCAAGCCTTTGCAGAAACGAGATACTGACGGCTATGCTCGCTCCTTCGGGGAACGATGCGGCATATACCATAGCGGTAAACGTGGCAAGGAAGCTGTACGGCGATGATATAAGTGATAATGACGCTGTAGCGTATTTTGCGGTGCTGATGAACGATTACGCAAAGAAGCTGGGTGCAAAAAACACGCACTTTACAGTGCCGGACGGGTATCACGATGATGAACATTATACCACGGCGGAGGATATGCTAAAGTTTGCAATTGCGGCAACGCAGAGCCGGACGATATGCGATATAACCTGTCAGCCGCTTGCTATAGTATATGACGAGCAGGGGAATGTTCACAGCTGGGATAACGGAAACAAGCTCCTTACCGACACCACAATTCCTTATGAGGTATACGGAATGAAAACGGGATTTACCGATGAGGCAGGCTTCTGCTTTATAGGATATGCAGGTATGAACGGCAAGAAGATACTGACACTGGTGTATGGCGGAGAGGTGGAAAACCGCTATGCCGACACAAAGAAGCTGATGGATCTGGGCTTTGATATTTATGACGAAAATCACGACTATTATACGGTAGAAGAATAAACAAGGATGACGAAGATGAAGATATTATCCATAGAAAGCTCGTGCGACGAAACTGCGGCGGCTATAACCGAGGACGGAAGAAAAGTTATTTCGTCGGTTATAGCCACTCAGATAGACGAACACAAGCTGTACGGCGGAGTAGTACCCGAAATAGCTTCACGCAGACATTGCGAGAATATAACCGGAGTATGTGCCGAGGCTCTTGAAAAGGCGGATATGACGCTTGACGAGATCGACGCAATAGCGGTGACGAACGCACCCGGTCTTATAGGCGCACTGCTTGTCGGGGTGAACTTTGCAAAGGGGCTTGCGCTTGCAAAAAACAAGCCGCTTATCGCTGTGCATCATATCAAGGGGCATATAGCGGCAAACTACATAACGCACCCTGAACTTGAGCCGCCGTATCTGTGTCTTGTGGTTTCGGGCGGACACAGCCATATAGTAAAGGTAAACAGCTATACGGAGCTTGAAACGGTAGGTAAGACGACCGATGATGCGGCAGGTGAGGCATTCGACAAAGCCGCAAGAGCAATGGGCTTTCAGTATCCGGGCGGAGTGCATATCGACAGAGCGGCAAAGCAGGGCGACGCAAAGAAGTATAAGCTGCCAAGACCTGCGACCAAAAATCCGTATGATTTCAGCTTTTCCGGACTTAAAACCGCTGTTATCAACCTTATACACAACAACGAACAAAAGGGCATTGAAACTGATGTAAATTCGCTTGCCGCCTGCTTTCAGGACACTATCACGTCTATACTTGCGGAAAAATTCATGGCGGCGGCAGATGAGCTTGGTTACACAAAGCTTGCACTTGCAGGCGGTGTAGCGGCAAACTCTATGCTCCGTGACAAGCTGTCGGAAATGGCGAGTGCCTGCGGCAAGCAGTTCTATATGCCTGATATTTCGCTATGCGGCGACAATGCGGCTATGATAGGCTGTCAGGGATATTATGAGTATCTGGCAGGAAATACGGCTGATATGTCGCTGAATGCGTATGCTACTAAGAAGCTGCATATGCTGTAAAATATAGATTTATACAAACAAAAAGTAATCCGCCGTCAACGGTTAATTCCGTGACGGCGGATAACAGCTTGTAGAAAAAGTGTTTTTTCAAAAAGGTGCTTGTCCGCAATCCCTATCCCCTTTAGGACACTCTGATGGCTTTGCTTTGTGCAAAGCTTGGTGTGTCCTTATTTTGGCATCCTTGCCGAAAACCCATTTCCCTGTGAAAGGCTGTGTATGCTTTGTTGGCTTTGCGTCCTTGCAAAGCCTTTGGGCATACACGCCCGGCATCCGTGTCGGGGATGAGTGTGGGGCTGCCGCCCTCACCAAGCAAGGACGCTTGCAGTCAGTCGCACACAGTCGCTGCACGATGCGGTGACACAAACGACTGACAACCCGCATTGGGGCTACGCCCCAAACCCCATTTTTAATAACGATAGAGTTTTTTCAACAAAAAAGTAATCCGCCGTCAATGGTTAATTCCGTGACGGCGGATAATTTGATATTAAAACGGATTTTCTTGTCATACAGCGTCAAGATTCAATGTCCAGCTGTTTATCTTATATGTTCCGTTATCAAGCAGATATTCTATCTTTGCACTGCGGTGAGCATCGTACAAGTCGAGATAAGGCACTGTTGCGGTAAAGCCAGTATCGGTAATATCGGAAATGACGCAGGCTGTAGTATCCCATATATTCTTTCCGTTTGAAACAGCGTCGGTGTTTTTGTACAGCTTGCCGTTTATATCCTTGTAGAATGCGGTTTCGTCCGCAAGATTCTTATAGAACGTGCTGTCAAGATATTCTTTTGTGAAATACTTCTCGGTATCGGCTTTAAGCGAGGCGAGAGTATCATAAACGCTTTCTACGGGAGAGTAGCAAAAGCCGTTATCATCGGTTACCGAAGCGGAATTATCTACAGGCAGACTGCAACGGTTATATATAGCGTAAAACTTGTCAGCTATGGGCATATTCAGCTTTACGGTTTCTTTGGCGGCTTCTTCGGTCAGTGCGGTCGTTTTATCCTCAGACGATACCGCAGAGCCGCTCTCCTGCTGTGATACGGCAGACGGTGTATTCTCAGCCGCACAGGCGGTAAACAGGGCGGCGGTAACGGCTAAGGCGATGAGTGCTATCTTCTTTTTCATATTTTCCTCCGTGTCAGTTGAGTATGTAGTATTTGCCGATTTCGTTATAAGTACGCATAAAACGTGAGCTTCCCGAATAGCCCTCGTTTATAAGTATCTTTTCGATTGCGGGGTCGAATATATACGTTGTGCCTTTTATATCAATCTCTGCCCAGCTATGTTCGCCGGCACCTCCGCCGGGATTTGTGTGATACCCGTATATCATACGGGTGTCAAAGCCAAGCGAACGTGTCATATATTTGAATGCAGAGGTAAAATCATAACATACGCCATACTTGTTATCAATTATAAAGCAGGCGTAAAGCTGTTCGGCATACTGCTTTTTGTTTTGAGGTATAAGCAGAGTTCTTTCTATATAACTCGATTGCATAAGATAATCGTATACGGCTCTCAGCTTTTGTTTGTCGCTCATATTCTTTGTGATTATCTTGTCGAGTATCGGCTGTATTTTTTCGTCAAGAGGCTCATATCCCGATGAGATATATTTGCCTTTCTTTATCGGGGTCTGCTTATTTGCCGTTGTAACTTCCGCAGGGACGGTCGTTTCGGGCGGCGGTGTTGTGGCAGTCGTTGTCCGGATAACGGTTTTTTCGCTGCTGAGATAATCGCAGTGAATAAATCTGCCGTTTTCCAGCTTATAATAATCAGTGTCGGTTATCGCTACTACCTTTACCTTATCGTTTATCATATATAAATCGGCGGTCGGCGCACCGAGATATGCCTTTGTTCTGCTGTATACTGATGTATTGAGGTACATTTCTGCGGATTTTTTTGTTTCCTTCCATTTCGGCTCTGCCGTTGTGGCAGGAGTTGAAGCAACGGTTGTCAAAACAGCGGTTGTTTCCTTTGCTTTTGTTGTTGTGACGGCGGTTGTAACGCTGACGGTGGTAGGAAGCGTGCTTTCCTCATATATTGTACCGCTTGTTGTGGTGGCTGAGGAGGAAGAGCCGGGTTCACTCCGGTTGCCGTCAATATAAGCCACTCCCTCGGCTGAACAGGCTGTGACGGAAAGAATGACCGACACGGCAAGAAATATCGCCATTTTTTCATTTGTTGATCTTTTCATTTTACCCTCTTGTTTTATCTGCGTATTATGAGATATTGTACTTGTATTTTAACACAAGGGCGTCAATTAGTCAACGGTATGTGTTACAAAAATCAACGGTTTGAAATCCGATATATGCTACACTTTAGATAAATGAACTGTTTATTTTATGTTTTCAGATTGTTTATATTAATTACGGAGGCTCGGATGGTTAAATTCGGAGAAAGAGTAAAGCAGTTAAGACTAAGTGCAGGCATGACGCAGGAACAGCTGGCTGAAAGGATATGGGTGACAAAAGCGGCAATAAGCAATTACGAATTGTCGGAGCGTAACCCTTCTCCCGAAACGATAATCAAAATAGCCGGAGTATTCGGAGTTACGACAGACTATCTGTTGGGACTTGAGGATAAGAGAAGCCGTACACTTGATATAAGCGGACTTTGCGAGGAGGATATACGCTTTTTGCAGTCTGCGGCGGCTCTGCTGAAAAAGAAAAACGCAGTGAAAAAATCCGTTGCAGAACATTGACAGCCGCTGTATTACGATGTATAATAGCTATATTGTACATTAAACAGATAGAAACGGTAGACTTAAAGGAGCGACTTATGGCAATAAGCATAACCGAAGCATCGGAGCTTAAAAAAGCGATACTTGACAATTTCGGCGTAACGCTGCATTTTCACGATGGCTGCGGAGGACAGTATTTCACGCTGGACGAGAGAAATGATGAGATAAAGCGGTTTATTGAGAGCTACTTCGATAAAAAGGGAATGACCGTTACATTTATAGCAAGGGGAACACAGTTCTCTGTAGGAGGTAACAATGCTTGACCGGTTTTCAAGAACACAGCTCGTTTTCGGAAAAGAGGCAATGGACAGGCTGAAAGGCTCTCGTGTTGCGGTGTTCGGCGTAGGCGGAGTAGGCGGATATACCGTTGAGGCGCTTGCACGCTCGGGAGTGGGAGCGATTGATATTATAGACAATGATAAGGTGTGTCTTACCAATATAAACCGTCAGATAATAGCTACGGGAAAGACGGTCGGTAAGTACAAGGTCGATGTCGCAAAGGAGCGAATCGAGGAAATAAACCCCGACTGCAAGGTGACGGCTTTCAAAACATTCTATATGCCCGAAACGGCGGACCGGTTTGACTTTACTCAGTACGACTATGTAGTTGACGCAATAGATACGGTTACAGGAAAAATAGCACTTATTGAAAATGCAAAGAAGGCAGGAACGCCGATTATAAGCTCTATGGGAGCGGGAAACAAGGTCGATCCTACGGCATTTGAGGTTGCGGATATATATAAGACCTCTGTGTGTCCTCTTGCAAGGGTAATGCGCTATGAGCTTAAACGCAGGGGAATAAAGAAGCTCAAGGTGGTATACTCAAAGGAAAAGCCGATACCGCCCATTGCCGACGAAGATCCGAACGGTGAAAACGGTTGTCTTTCTAAGGCGGATAAGGTGGCAGGAAAAAAGCAGGTGCCGGGAAGTACCGCCTTTGTACCGTCTGTGGCAGGGCTTATTATCGCAGGGGAAGTTATAAAGGATATAATAGGGTATAAAGCGGCGGACGAAATCAGATAATATGCGGATGAAGTATCTTTCGGAAGAGTATGAAGATACTTCATTTTTCTTGACTATGTTATAACTCAGTGATAGAATAAACGGTGAAATAAATCTCTCGATTGCATTATCAGCACGGAGGTGTTTGCTTGCTTTTGATATATCTGGCAATGGTTGATTCCGACGAAGAAAAAGACCTTGTCGAAAAGCTGTACAACACCTATAAAAACACTCTTTACAATATTTGCTTTGCGATAGTCCGCAACCGGACGGATGCCGAAGATGCGGTTCACGATACTTTTATACGCATTATAGACAATCTGTGTAAAATCAAAGATGTTGATTCTCCTCAGACTAAAGCGTTCTGCATAGTGATAGCAAGAAATGTGGCGGTGGATATACTCAGAAAAAGCAAGAAAAGTGTTTTTGTTACGGAAGAGGAGCTTGATTTTTACGAATCAGACGCAAAAAACGAGGAAGCTGCTCTTTCAAACATAGGTGTAGAGCGGCTGAAGCAGGCTTTAAGACGGCTGCCGAAGGAATACTATGATGTACTTATGCTGAATGTGAAATCCGGATGCTCCCTTTCCGAAATGTCGGGCATTCTGGGTATAAGCTATCAAGCGGTAAGATATAAGCTGAGAAAAGCAAGAAGTATGTTGCTGAAAGAAACGGAGGTTAAAAATGAACAACATTGAAATCGCACTGGAGGAAACCATGTATGAAATGATTTTCTCCGATATTCCAGAAACAAATTATAAGATTCGCCATTCGTTTGACCGGAGAATGAAGAAGATGATACGCAGTTATTTAGCCGACAATACTCTCGAAAAAAGCGTTCATAAGTCGAAAAAGCGATGGCGATATATCATAATCATTGCCGTGACCCTTGTTCTTACAATCACAGCGGCGGCGGTGATCTGCTATAATAATATCGTTCTTGAAAAGCATGATACATTTTCACTGTTACATATTGAGGACACTGAAAAAGCACCGGAAAATATAGAACGGGAATATGTAATCACGGCTGATATAGACGGATATATGAGAAATACGTATTATAACAATGATGGGTGTATGATAGAAGAATATAAAGACGGCGACAGCCAAATCATATTTTCTCAGATGACCTTCAGCCATTTCAACGGCACACGAATCAACACGGAAACAGTCGAAGACGCTATTACGGCTGTTGATGTCAACGGGATAACGGCATTGTATTTTGAAAACGGCAAGGAAAATATGCTGGTATGGAATAATGATGAGTATGTTTTTTCTTTTCAGGCTAATAAGCTCGGCAAAGATGAGCTAATAGCATTATCGGAGAGCGTAAAACCAAAGCTATGATACGTCAGAATGCACAAAACAGCGTTGGGAATTTGTGCATTTGTACAAAATAAGCCGAAGCGATAAAAAAAGCAGTACGCAGTACCTCTTTCATACGTTTTATTAATAGGGACTGAAATTAAGCCCTGATAAAACAACGGAGGTATTTATACTATGAAGAAAAGAGTACTCGCATTTTTACTGGCAACGGTGTTTGTTCTTACGCTTGTTATGAGCGTATCGGCGGAGGGGGTACAGTGCGACCTGTCCGGAACCAAAAACTGTACGCTTACGGTCAAAGGCACTACTGCGCATTGTCACAGCTCGCTTACCGATTCAAGCGGTACTATCAAAAGTGTGAAGGTCGAACAATCGCTTGAGAAGTTTGCTTTCCTGTGGTTCTGGAACACAGAGGGCGGACCTTGGACAAGAACGGTAAACTCGGGCGTAGCGCAATTCGATAATTACAAGGTCGTATCGAGCGGTACATATCGTGTGAAATCTGTATTCACCGTTACTACCAAGGATGGCAAGTCCGAAACGATTACTATGTACAGCAATGAAGTAAAAGTTGCATAAAAGCACCCTCTTTACCGGTCAAGCGGTAAAGAGGGTTTTTCTGTGCCGTTTTTCTTGACCTTGCGGGGAAATTGTGATATATTATCACTGTAAATGCAGATAATAAGGCAAAGGAGTGTTGCTAAAAATGGGCGGAAATCAGGCAGAATATGATATAGCGATAATCGGAACGGGGCCCGCGGGCATTTCGGCGGCTATCAATGCAAGAATACGCAACAAGAGCTTTATACTTTTCGGAAATGCAGACCTCAGCGCAAAGGTCGAACGCTCGCATATAATATCGAATTATCCTGCTCTGCCCGAAATAAGCGGCAGTGAGCTGAATAGGAAATTCGCCGCTCACCTTGAGCAGATGGATATAGAGATAACCTGCGAGCGTATTACCGGAGTGTATAATATCGGCAGGTATTTTATGCTCCTTGCAGGGCAGAAGGAATATAAGGCGGACGCTGTCATTCTGGCAACTGGCGCACAGACCGCAAACGAAATAAAGGGCGAGCGTGAGCTTCTCGGCAAGGGCGTAAGCTATTGCGCCACCTGTGACGGAAATTTCTATAAAGGGAAAACGATAGCCGTTATCAGTGATAACAAGGAGAGCGAGGAAGAAGTGGATTTTCTGGCGGAGCTTGCAGAGAAGGTTTATTTCTGTCCGTCATATAAGACGGATTATTCGAGAGAAAATGTTATCAGATTACCCGGCTTTGTCAAAAGTGTAAACGGAGAGCGTCACGCAGACGGGATAACGCTTTCTGACGGCAGTATAATTGCCGTTGACGGAGTGTTCTTTCTGAAGCAGACGGTTTCGGCGGATGTACTGCTTGACGGGCTTGAGATGAATAACGGCAGTGTTGCGGTAAATCGTGATATGTCAACAAGCGTAAAAGGGTGCTTTGCCTGCGGAGATTGCACAGGCAGACCGTATCAGATAGCTAAGGCTGTCGGAGAGGGGAATGTTGCACTTCACAGTGCGGTGGCATATCTGGCGGAAAACAAGGGTAAAAAAGAATAATAAAAACAGCAGCAACGGTACGGTGATTAGTAGCGTTGCTGCTGTTTGTTATTACTGCTGTGCTTCAAGGTCTGCTTTCAGCTTGTCGGAATATTCACGGATGACCTTGCGGTCCGACTTGTTTACGATCTTATAAGTCGTCCTTGAATAGAAATGGCTGTTGGTATCCCATATAACAGGAACGATGCCAAGCTCGGTCAGCTTTCCGAGTACAATCGACAAGCACTCGGAGGAATCGGTGTGGGTTGCGTCCTTTGCAAAGTTGCTTGCAGGATAGGTCGATGTCGTTTCTCCCATAAATACGGGGATGTCGTTATCCAGAAAAGCCTTTTTCAGCTCGGCACACTGGCTGTCGATATATTTAAGCCATTCCTCGCCGCCTATTTTATTCGACCAGTACATAGAGTTGTCAACATAGTGGACAGATACCATAAGTCTGTCATTTACAAGATCCTCAGGCATTTGAAATCTCGAAGAAGTCGTTTTATCTATGTTTGTCCAGTAGCCCGAAATGATAAGCACACGCTGTGCGTTATATCCGCCTGTGCCTCTTACTGCGTCTACAAAAGCCTGATTTAGCGTGTTGGTCATCTTGTAAGCATTGGTTTCAGACTGTGCCTTGAGATTACCGTTTGAATCAAACTGATCGCCGCCGAGATATTCGTTATAACCCTCGAAAACGAGCGTGTAGGGATAATCCGCAAAATACTCGGCTATCTGCGTCCACAGATGAGTGAATATCTCCTTGCACTTGTCAAGGTCGTTTCTTCTTATGATAAATTCGTCGAAGTGGTGGATATTTATAACGGAATATACGCCTGCCTTTTCGCAGTAATCAACAATCTCCTTAACTCTTTTAAGGTATTCCTTGTTTATCGTATATGTATTGTCATTTTCCATCATATTGCCCCAGAACACAGGAATACGAACTGTGTTGAAGCCTTCCGCCTTCATACCGTCTATTATTTCCTGCGTGGTAACATCCGCTCCCCAGCAGGTTTCATAGTCCTGCGGTTCGTTTCCGCCGACAACGGGAATCCATTCATACGTTATCTTTTCGCAATCGGTCGCTTCGTATGCCTCCATCGTGTTGCCAAGACTTATGCCCAGCCCCATTTTTTCAGCCATTTCGGTTGCTGTGATTATCTCATAGCGTGAGGCGTCGTTTTCGGGTGCAGATGAAGTATCACTGCTTTCGTTATCCGAAATATCGCTCTGAACGTCCGACGTCGGTTGACTTTCCGTTCCCGATGTGACATTTCCGGCACAGCCTGTCAGCATAAGTGCCATTACCGTAAGTATTGCCGTTAATCTCTTTTTCATAAGAATACCTCTTTAGCAAAAAGAGCCGTTACATAAATCTATGCAACGGCTCCCGAGTGTTTATGGTTTATTTTGCGTAATCTATAGCTCTGCTTTCTCTTATCAAATGTACCTTTATCTGACCGGGATATTCCATCTCGTTCTCGATACGCTGAGAAATTTCTCTTGCAAGAACTATCATCTTGTCATCGTCAACCTGTTCGGGCTTTATCATGATTCTTACTTCACGGCCTGCCTGAATAGCAAATGACTTTTCAACACCGTTGTAAGAGCTACATATCTCTTCGAGCTTTTGCAGACGCTTGATGTAGTTTTCGTAGTTTTCGCTTCTTGCGGCGGGACGTGCGGCGCTTATTGCATCAGCTGCCTGTACAAGAGCGGCAATAACAGAGTGTATCTCAACATCGCCGTGGTGAGCCTCGATAGCGTGGATGACCTCGGGACTTTCCTTATACTTACGGCAGACATCGACACCTATCTGAACGTGTGAGCCTTCAATCTCGTGGTTAAGAGCCTTGCCTATATCGTGCAGAAGACCTGCTCTTCTTGCAAGAGTTGCGTCAACGCCAAGCTCGCTTGCCATTATGCCTGCAAGGTGAGCGACCTCTATTGAGTGGTTAAGTACGTTCTGACGGTAAGAGGTACGGTAGTAAAGGCGGCCGATGAGCCTTACAAGCTCGTGGTGCAGGCCGTTGACGTTGGTTTCCATAACGGCACGCTCGCCCTCCTGCTTGATTTTAAGCTCGACCTCACGTCTTGCCTTTTCTACTGTTTCTTCGATTCTTGTGGGATGGATACGTCCGTCCTGAATGAGCTTTTCAAGCGCTATTCTTGCTATCTCACGTCTTACATGGTCATGGCAGGAAAGCGTTATAGCCTCGGGGGTATCGTCAATGATAAGATCAACACCTGTGAGCTGTTCAAGCGCACGGATGTTTCTGCCCTCACGGCCGATTATTCTGCCCTTCATTTCGTCATTTGGCAGAGGAACTACGGATACTGCCACCTCCGATACGGTATCTGCGGCAAGTCTTGAAATAGCAAGGGAGATATACTGTCTTGCCTTTTCGTCACATTCGTCCTTAAGACGCTGTTCGTAAGCTGTAATCTTGACAGCCTTTTCGTGCGAAAGCTCGCTGTCAAGCATACTCAGCAGGTGTTCCTTCGCCTGATCTAAAGTAAAGCCGGATATTTTCTCGAGAATATCCATCTGGCTTTTCTTGATGGATTCGGCTTCAGCCAGCTTTTCTTCAGCCTTCTTGTTCTTGTTCTGGAGCTGTTCTTCAAGACGCTCGATCTTATCGTTCTTCTTGTCGAGGTTCTCCTCTTTCTGCTGAAGTCTTCTTTCAGAGCGTGTTACCTCTGCTCTGCGTTCCTTGAGTTCTCTTTCGGTTTCGCTTTTGAGTTTCTGAATTTCTTTTTCGTTGTTTTCTTTGAGCTTAAAGATCTCGTCTTTAGCCTCAACCAGTGCGGTCTTCTTTGTTGCCTGAGCTTTTTCGTTAGCCTCGGATACTATCCTGCTTGCTTCCTTCTCGGCAGATTCTATCTGCGCTTCTGCCGTCTTTTTTCTATGCTCGATACCCATTTTGTACATAACAAAACCGAATATCGCCGCTCCGACTACGAATGCCGCCGCACAGAGTGTAACTGCAAGCCACACTTCCATGGGTTAGCGTTCCTCCTTTTCTGAATTGCCGTGTCACGCCGCCGCAAAACTGCATAAGCGCCTGCACGGCTGATTTTACATTTCAACATTTAATTGTATATATGTAAAATAAGCGGATTGTCCTGTCTTTTGTTGGTGAAAATTTAAAAGACAGCTGACTTTCCTGAGTTATAATAGATATTTACTCGATATTAATTTTACGGCATTTTCAACAAATTGTCAAGGGCTTTTTATAAAAAAACACTAAATTATTTTGGAAAATAGTGAAAATCTATTGACAACATTTTACCGCTATGATATAATAATCAAACTGTGAAATCGTTATTACCGTTATGCAATGCGGTTTTACGATGTATTTTAATAAGCCGATGTGATGGAATTGGCAGACGTGACGGACTCAAAATCCGTTGGTAGCAATACCGTGCGGGTTCGACCCCCGCCATCGGCACCAAAAAAAGCAGGGCTATGCCTAAACAGGCATAGCCCTGCTCAGTCTGTCAAAAAAGTCAAGCAGAAATGCTTGGCTTTTTCATTGATATGTGG
>ERZ791903.145-NODE-145-length-114493-cov-16.228648_pt1 | contig 114493 bp, 94 predicted proteins | sample MGYA00510148_ERZ791903 | MGnify/ENA primary metagenome ERZ791903 (study PRJEB30046, sample SAMN00792080) | human gut metagenome | study: EMG produced TPA metagenomics assembly of the A metagenome-wide association study of gut microbiota in type 2...
TTTGCGTTGTTATTGTTCTGTATCGTTTTCAAGGTTCGTACCAGTCTCGCAAGCGGCTTTGAGGCGGCTCGCGCAACCAGCTTTGTCAGTATACTACTTTTTCGCCCGCTCGTCAAGGGGTTTCTTGAAGGTTTTTGCGGTTTTTTTGCTTCTTTTTCATTTTCCGAACGATAATCACAATTTTCAGTGCTCATCGTTCGGAAATCTGCGAACCTTTCAGGTGATTTCCTTTTGGTTTATTCGTTCAACTCATGCCGGGCAGGAGTCACTCTCCCGCCCGGCACGTCCGCATCAATCCACCGCGTGATCAAGCATCACGTTTTCACCGCTCCAAATCCGCTTCGCCGTCCACGGAATCTCCGGCTTCGACCAGAAATCCGCCGTCGGCGCAAGCCCCAGCGGCAGAAACACGGTCAGGCATAGATACAAACTGCCGACGCAGATGTACCCCTCCGCCAAGTCCGGCTGATAGCCATACACGCCCGGCTGAAGCCACCCCTGCGCGTCGAACATCGCCGGATGCTCCGTCACCTTGCGGATGCACGCCGTCAGCGCCGTCCGAACCTGCTCCGGCGGCAGTTCATTCGGCAGAAAATCTTCCAGTGCTGCCTGTGACAGCAGCTGGAACGCGCCGAAGCGGTAGGTAATCGACCGCCCGATGACCGGGTAACTGCCGTCGGCGTTGATGTTTTTCTCCAGCTCCGCCGCATACCGTCCCGCGCGGTGCTCCACCTGCTTCAGCAGCTCGTCATAGCCGCGCCCAACATCCGCGAACGTCCGCAGCACATCAACATACATCGGCTGAATGACAAAGCTGTTGTAGTAATCCCAGCGGAATTTCGGGCCGTCACCGTATACGCCGTCACCCAGGTACCAGCTTTCAAACATGTTCACAGCGTAATCCACGCGCGTCAGGTCGTAGTCGCTTTCGCCCATCACGCGCAGTGCCGCCTCCACCATTGCGGAGAAGAAGAGCCAGTTCATCACGAACGGGGTGAATTTCCGCGTCGCACGCAGGACACCCACCAGATTCCGCTTCGTCTGCTCATCCAGCGCATGGAACAGCTGCTTCGGTGCGCGAACGATGCCGTGCGCCAGGAACGCCGCGTCCACCAGCGCCTGCCCATACCCTTCTGTGAAGTTCATGAAGTCCGGCGATTCCGGATTTACCGCGTTTGCAATTGCCTTGCGGGTCAGCTCGCGGTGTTCCGTCTGAATCTCCGCTTCTTCGCCCGTCAGGCCATCCAGTTCCAGCCACGGCGCAATGCCGCAGACCGTCCGCCCCAGCGCTTCGAGGTGCATATACTCCGCCCGGTCGGGATGGAACATCATCGGCATGTTCTGCTTCAGCGTCCCCGCCGCCAGGTTTTTCAGCACCGGATCAGCAATTTTCAGCATTGTTTGCAGCCAATACGCTCTTGCTTCCATCTTATTTGCCTTCCTTGTCGCATCCGTAGACTTCCCATTCGGTCAGCGCAGGGAATGCCGACGGGTCGTCGCTTTTCTGCATTCGCTCCAGCCGCATCCAGCGCACCGTGTGTTTTCCCAGCGGGATGATTTGCCTCTCGCCCGTCTTTTGCAGGTCGAACGCGACTTCCGCGCCATCGGACAGTACGACGTGTCCGCTGACCCAATAGGCATCATGCGGGAAATCCGCGCGGAGGATGAGCGCCATTGCATCCACCGTCACCTCGCGCCCGAAGTCGATGCAGCACCACGCGTCTTCCCGCGCGCCGATGCCCCAGCTGCCAAACGGCCACTCGCCGTGATAATTGTTGCAATGCAGCCCGTTGATGGCGTTGCGCGCGCAGAAGCACGCCTCATTGCGCGTTTCGACGTTCGCGGTGATATGGGGGAAGAAGTCCGTTTCGCCGCGCAGATCCGCCGGATTGCAGGCAATATCGCGCCGCCCATTCATTTCCTCTGCCGTCATCGGACGCGCCGTAATGACGTGCCGTTTCGCCTCAAACGCGCCGGGCGCATATGCCAGCCGATGTTCCCCCGCCGGAACGCGCCACCTCATGCGCCCATTCGGCAGATACACTTCGCCCGGCAGCAGTGTCACGTCCATTTGCACGCACAAATGCTTTTCGTCCGCAAGGATTTCCACCGTGTCGCCGTCTTCATAGGCGCGGTCAATGCACAGGCGCGCATCATCTGCACTCTGTGCTGAGGCAATCATCGTCCCATCTGCCGCTTTTACCAGAATTGTAATCATGCTATTCCTTTCACCGCCAGAGCATTGGATCGCTGCCCGTCAGCTTCGCCAGCGCCTCCACAAAGAAGTAGTCGCCATAGGTGATGTTCGTGTGCCGTCCCGCGCCGTCGTCGTGGTAGCTCGCAGTGCATTTCGTCAGCAGTCCGCAGCTGTTCTGCGTCCAGTCGATGCAGTGTTCAAGCAGACCATCCACCAATCGAACCGCCGCCGCGCGATACTCCGCCTTGCCCGTGATTTTCGCCAGTTCCAGCAGTCCGCACGCCGCCACCGCTCCCGCAATATTGTCGATGCGCTCTTCATCCTTCGGCTGACAGAAATCGCAGTCGGTCAATCCGTCGGGGCGGATATGCCGGATGAAGTTCGCCGCGATTTTCTCCGCCGCGTCCAGATATTCCGCATTGCCGCCATTAAGGTGCGCCAGCGCGAAGCCGTACAGCCCCCACGCCTGCCCACGGCTCCACTGTGAACCGAGGCAGTATCCCTGTCCGCCGTATTCCTTGACGCGCTTGCCTGTCTCCGGGTCAAACTCGATAATGTGGCTGACCGATCCATCCGGGCGCAGGAACTCCCGCAGCGTCGTCTGCGCGTGAATCTGCGCGACTTTCGCGAATCGCGGGTCGCCCGTCTCGCGGGTTGCCCACCAGAGCAGGGAAAGGTTCATCATGCAGTCGATGATGGCAAACCCGCGCTGATCAGGGTGATTCCACGCGCGGATGAACCCCGCCGGGTTGAAGCGCCCCATGAGAAGGCTTGCCGCGTGAAGCGTGTCGGTTTTCGCCTGTTCGTCGCCGGTCAGCTTTGCATCCGTGCCGCAGGACAGCAGGTACATGAAGCCAACGTCGTGGTTCAGGCAGCGGAACGTGCGGAATTCATCCGTAAGGAGCTTCTCCACGCGCCGCGCTTCTGTCTGGAACTGTTCATCGCCCGTCGCGCAGTGCAGCTGCCACATCAGCCCCGGCCAGAAGCCGCCTGTCCACCAGCTGTTGCCGTCGTAGGGGGATGCAACCCAAGCACCGTTTTCGCTCTTATACGGGATGATGCCCGCGTCCGCCGCCAGTTTTGCGCTCCAGCGGAACTTGTCGGCTGCCTGCCGCATGGCTTGCGTGTATTTTTCCACTCTTTTTCCCATCCTTTTTGATAAAGGGCAGACAGGGAATTTCCGCCCGTCTGCCCTTTTGTTTTCCTTCCTATTTTACCCCTTCAGGCCGCTCGTTGCAATGCCTTCGATGAAGTATTTCTGCAAGCAGAGGAACACCACTGACACCGGCAGCAGCGACACCAGCGACGCCGCCATGATAAGGTGATAGTCGCTCGTGTACTCCTGAATAAAGCGCCGCAAGCCGACCTGAATCGTCTTGTTCTCGTCGCGGGTCAGGTAAATCATCGGGCCCATGTAGTCGTTCCAAGTGCCGACGAAGGTGAAAATCACCAGCGTCGCAATCGCGGCAGTAGACAGCGGCAGCATGATTTTCGCCCAGATGCCGTATTCGCTCAGTCCGTCAATGCGCGCCGCTTCGCACAGTTCCGTCGGAATACCCTGATAGAACTGGCGCATCAGGAACACGCCGAACGCACTGAACGCCTGCAGCACAATCATCGCCAACAGCGTGTCATACAGCCCCATCGAGCGCATCATGATGAACTGCGGCAGCATGTACGCCTGCCACGGCACAGCAATCGTTGCGATATACGCCACGAACAGCAGGTCGCGCCCCTTAAAGCGCAGCTTTGCAAACGCATATGCCGCGAAAGAGGACGTCAGCGTTTGCAGGAACGTCACTGCCAGCGCGATAATCGCCGTGTTCTTGAAGTACGTCAGCAGCGACACGCGTTCCCAGATAACTCGGTAGTTTTCCCAATGGAACGTTTCCGGAATCCAGCGGATGGGGTACTGGAACACTTCCTGATCCAGCTTCAAGGAGGAGGAAAGCATCCACACAAACGGAATCAGCGTAAACAGCGCCATCGCAATCAGCACCGTGTACAACAGCACACGCCCTATTACCTTCATGACCGGGTTGTCCTTGCGAATCGCTTTTTGATGGGTAACAACAGCCGTCTGACTCATGGTGTTCTTCCTCCTTTCTTAGTCGTTGGCGAATTTCTTCTCGTTTGCGAACTGGATGATGGTCACAATCAGGACGATAACAAGCAGCACCATGGCAATCGCACTCGCCTGACCGTACTTGATGTTGTTGAACGCCACGTCGTAGATGTAGGTAACAAGCATCTTCGTCGCGCGTCCGGGGCCGCCGTTGGTCATGATGGCGACCGTGTCGTAAATTTTGAAGCTGCCAATGACCAGCATGATGGTGCAGAAGAACGTCGTAGGCTTAATCTGCGGCAGGGTCACATTGCGGAACTGCTGCCACTTGTTCGCGCCGTCCACCGTCGCCGCTTCGTAGAGTTCGCGCGGAACGCCTTGCAGCGCAGCGAGGTAGATGACCATGTAGTAGCCCATCGAGCGCCACACGCTGACAAGGATAATCGCCCACATCGCCATCGTCGAGTCCGCGGTCCACGATTTGTTGAAGTTGATGCCCAGCGCCATAATCATCTGATTGACCGGGCCATCTTTCATCAGCATGAAGTTCCAGCAGACGCAGATAGCGACCATGGAGGCAACATAGGGGAAGAAGAAAATCGTGCGGAACGCGACCGCGCCCTTCGCCTTGTTCAGCGCCAGCGCCAAGGCAATCGCGCACACCAGCGTCAGCGGCACGTTAATCAGCGCATAGAATACGGTGTTCTTCAGCGCAATGCCAAGGTCAACGCGATTGAAGAAGTACAGATAGTCGCCGTTTGCCCACTTGCTGGCAACTTTGTCCACCTTGAAGATTTCCGCGAAATTCTGCAGTCCGACAAAATGGGCATTGCTGATGTCGCCACCGTTCCACTCCACGAACGCCAGCAGGATTGCGCAAACTACCGGGACGAGCGTGAAGATAGCAAACCCCAGAAAGTTCGGCGCGAGAAACGAGTAGGCAATGAGGGTATTTTTCTTTTCCAGCCTACTCATCTTGTGTTTGCGCTGCTTGGCAGCAACCTCCGCCATAGTTGGACTCCCCTTTCAGCCTGATTTTCCGAAAAATCGACAATAGGCGGGAAGAGCGAGTTTTGGTCGCCCTCCCCGCCCACTGGCTTATGGATGCTTGATTTGCTTGCGGATGCCGATTACTCGTACAGTTCCGCCACGCGCTCGTTCATTTCCTCGATGCCTTCATCGACGGAGATTTCGCGCGTCATAATCATGGTGTGTTCTTCGTTCAGGATGGTCTGGATTTCCGCCAGCTTGTCGCTCACGCCGATTTCGATGGAAACCATGCTGGGCAGCAGCGCTTTCTTGGAATTTTCGTCCTGCGGGAAGCCGTCCACAGACGCCAGCACTTCCGCAACTTCCTCAGAGACCCATGCCGGACGGTTGCCGCAGCCAGCGGTGACCTTCGCGCCTTCCGGGCCGCACAGCCAAGAGACGTATTCCCAAGCCAGATCCTTGTGTTCGGACTTCTTGTTGATCATGATACCGGTCAGGTTGCCGAAGGAGGAACCCGCCTGCACATCTTCCTTGTGCGGCAGCGCGGTGATGCCCCATTCAAAGTCGCACAGACCATTCTTGATGTTGTTGATGAGGGTCGCGACGTACCAGTAGCCCATGGGCATCATGGCGGTGTCGCCGGTCTGGAACGCGCCGGAGTAGTGCAGGCCAGCCGCGGTCAGCTCGGTGTACTTGCGGCAGGCATCCGCGTCTTCCAGGGACAGCGCGAGGTCGTAGAAGTACTTCATTTCGTCATACTTGCCGCCCAGCAGCGTGAACTTGCCGTCGTCCACCGCAAAGTTGACGATTGCGGACAGCCAGGTGTGGTAGTGGCAGCCGTACTTGCAGTTGCCCTTGCCGGTCATTTCCTTCGCCAGCGCCGCGTATTCCTCCCACGTCATGTCATTGGTGGGGTAAGCCACGCCCGCCGCGTCAAACAGGGTCTTGTTGTAGAACAGCACCCAGAAGTCAGAGCGGAAAGGCAGCGCGTATTGCGTGCCGTCCAGCGCGTAGTTGGGTTCCATGCCCACGAAGCCGGACAGATCGTAGTTGTCCTTGGCAATGTAGTCAGTCAGCGGCTCCGCGAAGCCCTGCTGCGCCCAGTTCATGATGTTGATGTTCTGCTTGACCATGAACAGGTCGCTGGTGTCGCCGCCGGAAAGCATCGTGCCAGCCTTGGTGTCCCAGTCCTGAGACGCCACGTCAACGTATTCGATGGTCACACCGGGGTGGGTTGCTTCAAAGGCTTCCTTCTGCGCCTGATAGTACGGCGTCGTGCCAACGTCCCACGCAACGATGGTCAGCGTCGTATTTTCTTCCGCCGATGCGAAGCACGCCATGCTCAGCACCATTGCGACCGCCAGTACCAGAGAGAACAACTTTTTCATGCCTTGGTTCCTCCTCTTGAATCTCTATCTGAACGGGTTCATTCCCGTCCGATCCGGTTTTGAAAGAACGTCGTTTTCGCTTACAATTCTGCTTACAATTCATCGCCTCGGCAGTTTGTACCTTTGACGTTTCTTTATGACCTTATTATACATTTCAGAAACGTACTTGTCAAGGGGTTTTTGAAAAAATGTTTGAAAAGGCTGTTTTCTTTCCATTTACATCATGATTTCTGAAAAATATTTTCACTTGTTTTCTGTAAGCGGCTTGTTTTCTTTCACTCTTTGTGTTATAATGATGTCGGAACAGGAAAGGTTTCTGCCCATGATGGCAAGGTTACAGTATTTCCCTGTCAGCAGGGTAGGAAGGAGGTTTTCCCAATGGAAAACGGTAGAGTTACGATTTACGACGTGGCGGAGCGCGCGGGTGTCTCCATTGCCACTGTCTCGCGCGCTATGTCCGGCGGCAGCATCTCCGCCAAGTCGCGCCAGAAGGTGCAGGAAGCAATAGAAGCGCTGCATTATCAGCCCTCCACCGCGCATTCGCATCCGCAGGGGCAGGAGAAGCGCACCGGCACGCTCGCGCTGGTCATCGGCGATTTCGACAACCCGTACTGCTCGATGCTGATGCGCGGCGCGGAACTTGAAGCCACCCGCCACGGCTACGCGCTGGAGGTTTTCTGCCACACGCCGGGAACCATCACGAACGACCAGATGATTCGCCGCTTATTGGAGCATCGTCCGGACGGTGTCGCGCTGACGGGCGGTCTGGTGGAAGACGGCCCGGCGGAGGTGATTCTGGACAACTTGAAACGGCTGCACCACGCAATGCCCGTTGTGACGATCGGGCCGCTAATCGAGGGCATGTCCTCCATCAACATCGCGTCGGATTCCTTCGAGGGCGTCCGAAAAGTGATGACGCACCTGACGAATCTGGGTCATCGGCGGATTGCGTTCATCGGCGGTCGTCTGAACACTCGCTTTTCCGATGCGCGCATCACGATGTATCGTCAGGAAATGACACGCCTTGGCGTGCCGCCGGAGGAGCAGTATGTTTTCCCTACCGGCTTCACCACGCAGTCCGGTGAAATCGGTGCTGCGCGGATGCTGGCGCAGCTGGCGGACAAGCCCCTGCCAACCGCCATCGTCGCTATCAACGACGTCTGTGCCTTGGGCGTCCTCAGCCATTTGAAAAAGAGCGGCTTCCGCGTCCCGCAGGACATTGCTCTGACTGGCTGCGACAACCTCTTCTTCACGCAGTACCTCGATCCGCCGCTGACGACGGTGGATTTGCGCGCCACCGAGCGCGGCAGTTTTGCGATGGAGGAACTCATCAATGCCCTGAACGGTGGCGACACGACCCCCATCAGCCACAAGCTGGAATGCTCCCTCATCGTCCGCGAAAGCTGCGGCGCGATGCTGGGGAGGGAAAGGTTCCGGTAAAGAAGACCCAAGGGGCGTTGCCCCTTGACCCCACAAGGGAGAATGAAACGGGACGAAGTCCCCTCCCTTGACCCTTCCGCGCGATTGGGTTGGTAACGCCGGCATACAGTGTCCGCGTGTTTAGCCCACGAACCTACGGTTCGGATTGGACGCTCCGGTATATATTTTCGGCACAAGCCAAGAAACACGAAACTCAAAGAGTGGCGGCGCCGAAGGTTTCCAAAGGGCGATCGCAAACTTCGTTTGTTTTCATGCCCTTTGGTCGCGCCCGCAGGCGCGATTCCCCCATGTCCTATCAAAATCAAGCAGCATTTTTTCTTCCATTATAATACCAAGCAAAAAAGGAGGCTTCCCCATGCTCGCACCGCAATCCAACGCATCCCGCACCATCCTTGACTTCTCCGGCGTATGGGACTTCCGTCTCAAGCCCGACGCGCCGTGGCAGTCCATCGCTGTTCCCGCGTCCTACAACGACCAGTCCGCTGACCCCGAATTCCGCCGTCATGTCGGTCTGGCGTGGTATCGCCGCAGCATCACCGTGCCGTCCATACTCAAAGGTCAGCGCCTGATGCTCCGCTTCGATGCCGTCACCCATAACGCCCGCGTTTTCCTTGATGGTCAGCTGCTCTGCACCCATCGCGGCGGCTTCCTGCCCTTCGAGGCGGACGTGACCGACATCCTCCACCCCGGTCAAACTGCCCTGCTGGAAGTCGAGGTGGACAACACCATCAGCCACCACACCCTCCCTGTCGGCAACGAGGGCGGCACAGCGTTCTTCGGCTCGGATAACCCCGGCATCCCCTCTGTTGAGGCGGGCAAACAGCACCAGCATACGCAGGGCATCAACCTGCCGAATTTCGACTTCTTCAACTATGCCGGGCTGAACCGCCCTGTCCGCCTGTACACCACCCCGGCGGATTATATTGCCGATGTGACGCTTATTCCGTCGATTGATGGCACAGTGCGCTACACCGTCGTGACCCACGGCGAGGGTGACGTGACGTTGGATGTGCTGAATGCAGACGGGCAGGTCGTCGCCAGCGGCACGGGCGCGTCCGGCGAAGTGCATGTGGCAAATCCGCATCTCTGGGAACCTGCTCCCGGCGTGCCGTACCTCTACACCGCGCGTGTCCGCTTCGGTCAGGATGAGTACAGCCAGCCGTTCGGCATCCGCGAAATCAAGGTAGACGGCTGCCGTTTCCTCATCAACGGCAAGCCCTTCCACTTCCACGGGCCCTGCAAGCACGAGGATTCCTTCTTCCACGGGCGCGGGCTTGACCAGTGCCTGAACGTGACGGACATCAATCTCTTCCACTGGCTGCACGCCAACGCCTTCCGTACCAGCCATTATCCCTATTCGGAGGAAATGTTGTCCCTGTGCGACCGCGAGGGTATCGTCGTGATCGCCGAAACGCCAGCCGTCGGCATCGGTGAAGGGGGCAAAGACCCTTATCGCTGGGCGCCCGCCGATTATCACGCGCAGGTGCTGACGGACATGATCGCCCGCGACAAGAATCACCCCTGCATTGTCCTGTGGAGCTTGGGCAACGAGCCGAACACGGATGCGCATCCGCAGTCCGCCTACGACTATTGGCATCCGCTGTACCTCTTGGCGCATCAGCTTGACCCGCAGAACCGCCCGGTGACGCTCGTCGGCTGCCAGAACGACTACACGCGCGACATCACCATTCCGTCGATGGATGTTGTGTGCATCAACCGCTATTACGGCTGGTACAACCTTTCCGGCGATTTGGAAGCCGCTGCTTTCGCCATGCGCATGGAGATGGATTACTGGGCGACGGTCAACAAGCCCACCATCCTCTCGGAGTACGGCGCGGACACCATCGCGGGGATGCACGGCACGGAGATGTTCACCGAGGAATTCCAGGTGGATTACTACAAGACCATCAACGCCTGCCTAGACGAGCGTCCCTTCGTCGTCGGCGAAACGCCGTGGAACTTCGCGGATTTTGGCACGCAGCAAGGCCCGATGCGCGCCGGCGGCAACCGCAAGGGGCTTTTCACCCGCGACCGCAAGCCGAAGATGGCAGCGCACTATTTCCGTCAGCGGTGGGAGAATTTTAAGAAGTAAGGGTAGATGAAACCGAGGTCACTGTCGATTTGGGCGGCAGTGGTCTCGGTTTATTTGCATTTTCCCAGCATCTATGCTATCATAGAGCATATCGCCAATCTGTTTCATCGGAGGTGTATATGTCCAATCCTCACCGAATTTCTATTTTCCTTATCCTTCTGCTCTTTCTCGGGCTGATTTTTGTAGCCGTTAGCGACCTTCTTTCCTTCCACGAAGACGACTTCGACCTTTCGGAAGCCCTCGTGCAGGTACAGGTGCAGACGCCCCGCCATTATGATTCATCCGACGTCGAAGAACCCGTGAACTACCTGCTCGCCAGCAAACGCCGCATCCATTCCTGCGACCCTTTCACCGCTGACGAAGCCACCGTCTACTACGTCCCCAGCGAATGCTTTGACGCCTACATCGACCGTGCGCAGAACAAAGTCCTCAACCGCCTCGTTTCCGTCGCCGTTACGGATGGAAACGGCACTCCCCTCGAAGCGCCCGCCGTCCTGCCCGACATTTTCGCGCAGATTGCCACGCTGGAGCACACGTTGTTTGACATCCGCATCCTCGACGTTTCCAGCGAATACTTCGTTTTCCTGAAACTGAACGTGAATCTCCACACGCCCTGCGAGCTGTACTATTATAATCAGCAGATCGGCAAGCTCATCGAGCTGTATTCTTTTAACGACAGGGAGCTTCTGGGGCTGCATGTGATGTCAGTGGAGAGGCTGAAAGGGCTGGAATAACAAAATAAGCAGAGAGCCATCGTTTTTCGACGTTCTCTGCTTATTTTTATGCTGCCATTTCAAGAGGATTTTTCACTTTTACTTTCCGTTCAATCGTTTCTTCTGCTCGCTTCCGATCTGCCTGATACTCTTTTCCGGGGTCGGCAAATCTTCCGGCATCTGCGCCGCTTCCGCTAATGATTTGCTGTGGGCTTTCATTTCGTTGTTCACTGCTTTTTCCTCCATATTTGTATTCTCGTTATCCTTGTGTACGCTTACAGTTTAGCCAATACCATCACATTCTCAAGGGCTTCGCGGGATTCCAAGGGGTATTCGGTGACCTGACCGCCCTTTGTTGGTATGGGAAAATTGAAGGTGATATGCTTCAGCCAGTTGCCATCGGGCTGCTTTTCGGGATACAGCTCGATTTTTTCGATAAAGGCCTGCATGAACTTCTTCTTTTCGATTTCAGTGAAGCTGCCGTATAGCTGGTCGAAGACGAGGAGCAGCTGATAGATGCTGTCTGCGGTCAGCTTTTCCTGAAGCATGGCCTGAAGCTGATCGTTTGCGGCATCCAGCTCCTCTGTGATTTCCGCCATGCGCTCGTATTGAAAATCGTAGCGCCGCTGCAAATCGGCAATCTTCTGATCGAAGAAGGGATCATCCGGGTTCATGGCGTCCATCTGCCGTTCAAGGTGGGATTTGATGCCCGAAGCCAGCCGCAGGGAGTTCTTGAGGGTGTCGATCTGCTTTTCGATCGTGGAGGTGTCCACCGCCGTGCCGAGCTTTTCCTGGATCGCTTCCACGAACTCGGGACGGTTGACCATGGCGGAGATGATGGATGCGACCAGACTGTCGATCTTCGATTGCTCCAGATTGAAGCGGAAGCCGCAGCTGTAGCCGGTGGCTTTTACGGGGTTCTTGCAGTAATAATAGTACCGGATCTTGTTGTCCTTGGTCTTGCCGCGCGCGACGTTGCCATAGAGTCCCTTGCCGCAGCAGGGGCACCGCAGAATGCCGGACAGGACGTGCGCGTGATCGGAATCCTTGAGCTTTTCTTTGGCAAAGCAGGTATTCTTGCGTTTCTTCTGCGCAAGCTGCCAGACCTCTTCGCTGACAATGGCCTCGTGAAGTCCATCGTGAATGGGATAATCATCTGCCCATACGATGTGCGTTTCGTTGCGAGTGCCGACCCTTTTCACCGTTTTGCGGCGACCGTATGCGATCTTGCCGCAGTAGATCGGATTGTCCAGCACTGCCTTGACGAAGTCGGCGGAGAAGGTGGGCAGCATGTTGTTCTGTCGCAGCTTTTTGGTGTAGCCGTTGCGGTTCAGATACTCGGCGATGGTGCTGATCCGGTCGCTCGTATGCACATACCGGTCATAGATGATCCGGATGACCTCGGCTTCATCCTCGGCAATCAGGATCAGGCCGTTTTCCAGCCTATAGCCGTAAGGTGCAAAGCCGCCATTCCACTTGCCCTCGCGGGCCTTTTGCTCTCGGCCGGCCATGGTCTGCGCGCGGATATTTTCACGCTCGATTTCTGCCACAGCGGACAGAACGGAGATCATCAGCTTGCCGCTTTCCTTGGAGGAATCAATGCCATCCTCCACGCAGATCAGGTTGACGCCATAGTCCTGCATGAGTTGAAGGGAGTTCAGCACGTCCGCTGCGTTTCTGCCGAAACGGGAGAGCTTGAAAACGAGAACATAATCAACGCTGTCCTTCTGCGTCTGAATGTCCTCAAGCATCCGCCGGAATTCCATGCGTCCCTGAATGTTCTTTCCGGAGAAGCCCTCGTCCGAGTATTCGCCGACGACGGTCATTTCCTGATACGCCGCATATCCGCGGAGCTTTTCTCTCTGCGCGTCCAGAGAGTAGCCGTCAACTTGCATGCTGGTGGATACACGGGTGTAGATGTAGCAATTAGTCCGTTTCCTCATCATCTGCATCAGGATTCACCTCCGTCGGGAAAGAATGGACCAAGCCTTCATGGGTCACGTAGTATTCCAGTAAATTGAGGACATAGGGCGGAGCGTGACGGGTGCCGCGCTCCCATTCGGTGACGGTGCGATAGGGAATATCGAAGTATGCACAGAACTGTTTTCGGGTCATTCCGGTACTGAGCCGTATTTGCTTGATTCGCGTACAGAAATCCATGCGAACCTCCTTTCCGATGGATATATACACAATGTGTAACTGTATTATAGCAGGGATAAGCGCATTCGTCAAGAGGAACGCTGCAATCCTGAACAAGGGGAAATAAAAAACGTCCCGTCTTGACAAACGGAACGGTAAACGCTAAAATGTAACCAAGAGGTTGCAGTGCCTCACGATGATTCCGCTTTCGAGGGAACAGCTATCAGCAAACCGCCGCCATGTAGTTGCTACCTACACGGCGGCCTTTGCTTTACTTGCGGAGCGTGTAAACCGCCATCAACAAAGACGCGACAGAGAGAAGAACGCAGAGAAGTTCGACGTTCGTCATCGTGCCTCACCTCGCTTTCAGCATTTGTATGCGAAAGCGGGGTGTCACCGTGTAAGCCCTCTTGGTTACTGCATAAGCATACCATAATCTGGGAAAAAAGACAAGGCGTTCACTCTGTTTGCAGGCATTGAGGATGCCGGCTGATACAGAGAAACTTGCCATAAAAGGGAAAAATCAGGCAGCCTGCCCGGTCTGCTCAGCGTCATATTCGCTGCATTTCTCTTCGGCATCCAGCTTTTCCAGCAGTGCTGGGCCGTACTTCCGGATCAGCTGCGCGGTGAGATCACCCCATCGCTCAAAGGCAGCGCGTTCAGCGGAATCTTGAATTGTATAAGCCATAATACCTCCGTATGATCATTTGATAAGTTTCGGTGGGGAAATGGGCGCATAAAAGTTCAGTGCACCTTTCTTTCTCTTGCGTATATGCGAATTTTCTGCGTACATACGTACATGTGTACAATCCCTTTGTATGTGTGTACGTATGTACACAGAGAATCGCGGAAATTCTCACTTATAGGGAATTTCAAATAAACGGGTTATCATCCGAGCAATCGCGCTGCCATCCGTCTGCCGTCCTGAGTGGGAGCCTTAGTACCGGCTCAATGCCGGTAAAGCCCCACACGCGGCGGCCGACGAGGTTCGTCAGGTTATTGGAGTGCTCGATGCTGTACTTCTTCTGGTTGGCGATCAGGAACTCTGAGAAGCTCCGGTTTTTGAGCGGTGAAAAGCCGTTCTCACGGCACCAGACGGTGTAGATTTCATAAAGCTCTTGTGAGCCAACCTTCCCTTCAGGTGTGAGACGGATATAATCTCCGGCCTCCATAAAGAGCAGCACATTGTTGCCATCTTGCTTAACCGCTTCCCGGTTGGAACGGGCGCGGGCGCTTTCGGTGAAGCGGAAATGATTCGGCACCAGACGCTGCAGCCCTTCAAAGGCCCAGAGAAAGATGCCTTCCAGTTCGCGGCACATCTTTTCCGCGATGTCGGGGTCATCCGCGCGATCTGGCGGGCGCTCCTTGGTGGTGAGAATCAGCTGGCGGCGATAGAAGCCGTTGCTGCGGTCGTAGAGGGATTGGAGATCGCCATTGCTGAATGCCAGCAGCCGGGCGAACATCCAGCCCTGATAGCTTTGCCTGCCCTTCTTTTCCAGATCCATGCGGCCCTGCGCGGTGACCAGCGACTTGACATAGTTGGTCTGCCGCAGGGCTTCCATGCGCATGTCATCGTCGATCAGCAAATGGATGTGCTCCAGATCGGCGCGGGCAAAGCGGTTTTCGGACACCTTGCCCACGCTGCCGTCCTTGGCGTTGCAACCAAAGAGATGGGACAGAACGGTGCCGATCTGCGACTTGCCCTCGCCACCGCTGCCCTTGATGACCATCATGCGCTGTCCCTTGTTGCTGGGAATCAGGCAGTAGCCGATGTATTCCTGTAGGGTGGGAATGTCATCTTCATACAGAAGGCCATGAAGAAAGCTCAGCCACGTTTCTGGGCTGGGTGCAGAGGGATTGTAGGCCACCGGAAAACGGCTGCGCACGATTCTGTCCTTAGCTGTGGAGAACGAGCCATCCAGAAACAGTGTGCCGTTCGCGACGTGAATCCGGTCTGTCTGCGGCGGGAAGTCGTCAATGTGCGCCGTGATTTTCAGAAGCTCGATGATGTTGGATATCTTCTTTGGAACGCTGGTGGACGCATACGGTTCGATGATCTGATAGATTTCAGTCTTAAGTGGCGCTTCGTCGGTCATGCGTCCTTCCGGCGTAAAGAAGCTGTTTTCGGTGTAGAGCAGCTTGTGCGAAGCCAGAAACTCCCGGCAGAACGCCGCTTCATTGATACTCTGTCCGTCGTACCAGGGCGGGAACTGGTCAGGCCGCAAGCGCTTCGTCATGTGCGTTCGCCTCCTCTCTGTGGGTGGCGTTCCAACGTTCGATGCTGTGTATGGTGCCGTCGCCGAGCAGAGAGTTGGCGGTATCTTTGCGGATAACGCTGTCTGCATCGTACAGACAGCCGATCATATAGGACACCTGCGGCAGCGCATGGCTGGCGGATCCGAAGCGGCCGTCCCATTTATCCGAGGGATGAACAGGAGCAAATCGTTGCTGACGATTTTTCAGGAGCCGTTCATATTCGATCAGCACGGAGGCGCAGTGCCCTTCCCGTTCCCGCTGGGATTCTTCCTGCCGGATGCGGGGAAGTGCGACGGCAGCGGAAGCCGGCGTGTTGGGGTCGATGCCGAAATCCAATGCCAGCTTGCGCGCTGCATCGAGGGGAGACAAATTGAACAGTCTGGCGGTGAAGTCGATCACGTCGCCGGTGAAGTGACAGCCGAAACAGTAGAAATAGGTTTTATTGATTTTCATGGAGGGCGTCTTGTCCGAATGGAACGGGCAGCGGCACATGCCGTTTTGCCCGATCCTGACACCGTAATATGCAGCTGCCTGCGGAACGGTCACGCGGGTCTTGAGGGTATCGAAAATTCTCGTATGTTTCACTTCCTTGTATTCTGCCAGTTTTGTAGGGATTGATTGTTGAAGATGAGTTTTCAGGTTATCGGTTGGTTTTCCATGCTTTATATCGGCTATGTTCATGGGTGCTGCGCTGAGACAGCAGCCTGTCAATTTCATCCGAGCCGAGCGTGCGGGTCAGCCTGTCTAGTTTGGAAACTTTCTCCTGCATGAGTTCATTGGGTTCTGCTTTTCGCTTCCAGTACGCGGTTTCTCTGAGCATATCGTTGTTCTTCTGGCGCTCGTTGAACAGCAAAGCATAGACTTCTCTCAGCTTGCGGACGAGCTTTTTGATGACCGGGAGAACCTTGTTTTCGCGGTAGCTCCTGGCGGTTTCCAGCATCCCGGTGTCGGGCAGAAGCTCGTCTGCGGAACCCAGGCTTTGTACGAATGCTTTGACCTCTTTGTCGCTCTTCGCAAGTGCATCTATCTTCCTTTTTGCGGCTTCGACTTCATGCTCAGCCTCCTCCCGATTCGCTTGCGCCAGATGCACGGCTTGCTCCGCGCTTTGCTGCTGCGCCATAATCGCATCGAGGGCTTCCTGTTCCTTCATGACCTTGAACTGCACGGTGGTCAGGTGCTCCTCGGTGCTGCCGCGTTCGCCGCGCTCCACGTCGGTGTAGCCCGCAGCGAACATGGCGTCGTGGTACTGATCCTGCAAAATGCTGTAGGATTTCTTCAGGACAATCTTGCCTGTTTTCGTGCGCAAGGGCTCTCCGAATTCATCCAGCACGTGCCGGGACTGCCACTTTTTGCTGTGGCTGATCTGCATGACGGTCTCCTTGACGGTGCCAACCAGCGCCGGGTCCTTGCAGCGCTTCGACCACAGAATCTGTTTTTCGACGACGGGCACATAGACTACGTGGAGATGGTAGTGCCAGACGTCGTAGCCGAGGGCCTTGCTCATGCCCTGGTTGCGTTCGTCGGCGTGCATCACGGCAGAGAGAATGTACTGCTCGCTGCCGACAATATCGACGGCAGCCCGGTATGCCTCGGCGTAGAACGCCTGTGCAAACTCGTAGCCGCCGTGATTGTGGAAATACGCGGAGTTGACATCGAAAACCAGCTCGCCATAATGGATGGCGTCCTGCTTGAGACCCCGGGTAGAGATGGTGCCGTCCTGCTCCATCTGCCGGAACATCTCCTGATAGCTGCCGGAGGGCGTCTTGAAATGGATGTTCATATGGCTGCGTTCGGGGACAATATCCTCGTTCCGGTAGCAGGTTTTCTGGCGTTCGTTGTGGGCTTCAGCGTCGGCGATATTGTTTTCGGTTCGGGGCTGGTTGCGGACGGTGGTGCGATCCACGCCATCGTTTCTTGCCATGGAAGCACCTCCTTTCTTTCGTGGGTGTGATGATGGTTCGTTTGGGGCACGGGGTGACGGTGGCGCGGCACTTTCTGCGAAAGTGTAACTACCCACTATGACACTTTCTGTCTTCCTGCGGAATCCAGCAAAGTGCCGTGGGCCAGAGCGCTCCGCCTCTGGACTCCGGGCAGGGACGCTGCCCTCTGCACACCCGGTAGGCGCTGCCGCCCTGCACCCCGCAAAGCAGGAAGCCATGCTTTTGACGGCATGGCTTCCTGCTTTGCGGGGTTGGTGCACGGTGGTGCGTTCTGGTGCCAAAGGTATCGCGCGATACGAAGCTGGAGATGGAATTGCAGTGCGTCTGAGCACCAAAGAGCATCAGCAACCGAAGCTGTCCAGCGCGTCGTCGAGATCGTCGTCGTCAGGCTCATCACTTCGGATGGGAGAAGGAGCTGTCGAAGATGTGACTATGTTCAGCGTTTGCAGCAGATCGCCAAGCTGAACAGAGGGAGCTGCCAGCTCCTCCCGGACGATTGAGCGAATCGTCTCCCGCAGGCTTTCGTCTGCGGGTGCCTTGCCGTATGGAAAAACATGTACACCTGCGCTGGAGCTACGCATTCAGCCATCTTGCGTTGCTGCCGCACGGTAGAACCACTTGGACTGGCGCTCAGACAGTGTAGCCTTTATCCTCATACACACTTCAGCTTGCACCTCAGTCGTGGCCTGATGACTGGCCAACCTGGCGCTTTCCTGCCGTGCTATGTTCCCTGGTATCGGTTTCCCTCACAGGTCAGGCAGGTGCTTTCAGACATGGAGATTCGTCTGCTACCTTGCGATTGGTAGATTCATTGCAGCGCCTTTTACGGGCGTACGCCGTAGCCGTGGTCGATGCCAATGATTTGCATGTTCTTAAGATGTTTCATAAAGTACCTCTCTTTCGGTCGTTTGGAGTAAAAGTTATGTTTCTTATTCAGAATCTTTTACTTTTTGTCAATCCTTTTATCTTTATGGGTGTCCCTTGCCTGTTCCCGGCTAGAAACCTTGTTTGGCTCACAGTCAGTCCATATGAGGCGCTTGCTTCCGGGGAAGGTGCTTGCCAGGGGGACGCGGGGGTAACCGGAAGGTCATGGCGGTATATCGGGCAAAGGGCTTCGGGATGGGTTGTCAAGGTTCTGTGTTCTGTGGAACGCAGACAGTATACCTGACAAACCCCATGCTTTGGCCTATGTCCGAAACGATGGAAAACCCGCAAAAACCCCTGTCTTTCCACGCTTATGGAAATGTGGTATGATAGGGTTGAAACTGGTTATGGAGGCTGGAAAATGTACGTTCAACTGACAATGGCCGAGCGTCTGAAGGACCTTCGTGTGATCGATAAGAAGCTGACGCTGGAACAGATGGCGGAGCAGACCGGCTTATCGAAGTCTGCACTTGGCAAATATGAGAGCGAGGATTGCGGCGACATCAATCACTACGCCATTCAGAAGCTGGCAAAGTTTTATGGCGTATCCACCGATTATCTCCTGGGCTTGACAGAACAAAAAAATCACTCAGATGTGGACGTGGCGTCCCTGCATCTGAGTGATGAAGTATTGGAGCTGCTACGCAGCGGGAAGATCAATAACCACTTGCTCTGTGAAATGATGACGCACCCCAAATTCCGCCAGCTGATGGCAGACATCGAGATCGTCGTAGATCGCATCGCGGATATGCGAATTCAGGATATGAACACGGTACTGGAAGTGGCGCGCCAGAAGGTCATGAAGGAATATGCGCCTGATGAGATGGATGTTTATATGCGCACGCTTGAGGTGGCGCAAATCAATGAGACGGATTACTTTTCGTATATCATTCATGAGGATATGGATGATGCAAAGAAAGCCGAGTTTTGAGACGGCATGCATCCTCAATGAACGGATGGAGCCTGCAACCTTGCATATCGGGGATAAACAGTAGGAATGTCACCATCATAGTCTCCTGATATTTCTTAATAAAACCAAACCGCCAGTCTCTAAATTGATTCTTCAGACAATCTTCAAACACCGTACAACCCAACTCCAAAGCGCAGAGGTATACTCGGTGTATCCCCGATGAAAGGGGAAAAAGGAGGTTGTACGATGAAAAAAGTGTTTTGTGTGTCTCTGCTTGCTTTGATGCTGGTGTGTCTGCTTTGTGCATCTGCGCTGGCGCAGACGACCGGCATCGCCATGGACGGCAAGGTGTACACGTTCACGGGTGGCGAGGGAACCTATCAGGCCGATGGAAAGACGTTCATCATCGGCGCGGAGTCCGTCATCATTCAGGAGCCGGGGTTCCCAGACCGCACGCTGGAGCTTGCTCGGACGCAAGACACAGCAATCTTGCTGGATGGACGGGATGGGCATCCTGCCGCTGCCGGGCAGGAAACGGACGATTCCACAGTCATCTGCGAAGGTACAGCAGCATACGAGGCTGCGGAGGCCATTGCGGTGTATACGCAATACTCCTATTCGTATCCAGAGAATAATGAAGCCTGGGCCAGGCGCTTTGAGCCGTATGCGGAATACGGATTAAGCTGCGACCCGGAAAGCCGGACGCTCATGTATCAGGGGCATCGGGTGCACTCCTTCACGGACGCCTACTCGGTGAGCGGCGGCGTGTGCACGATCATCGAATTTACGGACGAGCAGGGAACCATCGACCTGCGAACCGAGCGCGACCAGACCCGGCTGATTCGCCATGCGGACGGCTCGCTCAGCCCGGAAGGCCTGCTCACAGGAATCCGTGCGCTGACCGGGGAGGAATCCGCCGCGCGAAGCCAAGGCGGGAGCACATTCCAAACGACCGCCACCTCAGAGGGCGAAATGACTGCTGCCGAAAAGCAGGTCTTCTTCGCGCCCTACGCGGCATTTGGCCTGTGCTACGATGCGGCGAGCGATGAGATGGTCTTTCAGGGACAGCGTGTGCGCCGGTTTCTGGACATTCGCCAGAGCAATGGCGAACCGCTTGACAGCGGACGCTTCCATGGCAGCATGACGAGCATGGTCTGCTGCGATGACGATCAGGGAGAGGTCGATGTTGAGGTCATTCGGGATTATGCCAAACCGGACGCAAACGGCGATGGCGCTTTGATCGGCATGATGGCAGAAAGAGTGCGATAAATGCGAAACCTGCGAAGGGGCAATGGCTCTTTCGCAGGTTTGTGAATATTTCGGGAAATTCAGAAGAAATCCAAAAAGGTATGCTATACTGTCCTGTATAAGGAGGCGCAGGACATGTACCGTATTCTCATCGTTGAAGATGATTTTGATATTTCGGAGCTGCTTCAATCCTGGCTGACCGAAGCCGGGTATCAGACCGCTGAGGCGGAGGATGGACTGAAAGCGCTGGAGGTTTTTGAAAGCGGGCAATTTGACTTGGTGCTGCTCGACCTGATGCTGCCGAGGCTCGACGGCTTTGGCGTATGCGAATGGATTCGAAAGAAATCGAATATCCCGATCGTGATGCTGACCGCGCTGGACGGAGAGGAGGAGCAGCTTCGCGGCTACGATCTGCGGATTGACGATTACGTCACCAAGCCGTTCTCCATGCCCGTGCTGCTGCGCAAAATCGGTGCGATTCTCCGGCGATGCCGGGGCGAGGATCGCCCGGGCGCAAATTTGCTGCGCTACCGCGACCTGACGCTCGACCTGGACGCCTATACCGTCATGCGCGGCGACCAGATGCTGGAGCTGACCAACCGCGAGTTCGAATGCCTGCGGGAGCTGCTGCAAAATCAGGGGCGCGTGATGACCTACCCAATGCTCGTTAGCCGCATCTGGAATTACGACTATCTGGGTGACGACCGCGTGATTTATAGCCATATCAAGAATCTGCGCCGCAAGCTGGGTGCAGATTACATCCGGACGATCAGAGGGGTGGGCTATCGTGTGGATAAGGATTAAGCACAGCCTGACGCTGCGCATCTTTCTGATGACCTGCGGCCTGATGATCGCCGTCTGCGCAGCCACCTATGGCGCGATTGCTTATCTTACGCCGCTTACTTATACCAGTATTCTCGAAGAGGAGCTCGATCAAAAGACCGAAGCGCTCCTGACCGCGCTGTCCGGGCGGGAGCCGTCCGCGTGTGACGAGCTGGTTTCCACCTTTTGCAGGGAGACGGGCGCAGCGCTCCGCTTAACGGACGCATACGGGCGAATCCTGTACGATACGATTTCGTCTGAGGCTTATCTTGTGGAAGGCACCGCCGGGCGTATGGCGATCACCACGGAAGACAGTGAAACGCTTGAACAGGATGCGGTTATGCAGGCCACGGAGACCGAAGACGCGACCGGCACAGCGGAGAGCGTCATCCATCAGATCACCGTCACCGATGCGTACATATCCGCCGATGAAGCAAGAACTTTTTTCTTCCAGGATGGAACGATGGGGTATTTGCTGGTTGTCGGCGGAAAAAGGGCTGTCAATCGAGCGTCGGAGGCCATGAAAAAGACGCTGCCGTTTCTCGCGCTGCTGATCCTTGGTGTCTCGCTGCTGACCTCGTTCTTCTACGCCAGATGGATTACCCGGCCCATTGTGGACATCAGCCATATCGCCGCAAGCATCGCCGCGCTTAATTTCAGCTCCCGCTGGGCACAGCATCGCACGGATGAAATCGGAGCTCTGGGCGACAGCCTGAACACGCTTTCCGACAACCTTTCCGACGCGCTGACGGAGCTGAAAACCGCCAATGAACGCCTGCAGCAGGATATGGAGCGCGAACGGGACATGGAGCGTCAGCGCTCCGCGTTCTTTTCAGCGGCTTCGCACGAGCTGAAAACACCGGTGACGATCCTCAAGGGGCAGCTGAGCGGTATGCTGGCGCAAATCGGCGTATACCGGGACCGGGACAAGTACCTGGCACGGGCGCTTCAGGTGACCGGCAGGATGGAAAGCCTCATCAAGGAAATTCTGATCATCAGCCGAATCGAAGCCGGAAGCTTTGGCCTCAAAACGGATACGGTCAATCTGAGCGAGCTAATCGAGCGGCAGCTGGAGCTGGATGAAGAGCTGCTTGCGCAAAAGGCGCTGCACATTGAAAAGCACATGGCTTCGGACGTGACAATCCGGGGGAACCAGGATCTCCTGACCAACGCGCTGGATAATGTTCTGATGAACGCCATCCTCTACTCCCCGCAGGGTGCTAGCATCCGCATTTTGCTGGATGCGCATACGATGACGATTGAAAACACGGGTGTCTCCATCCCGGAAGAAGCTCTGCCTCAGCTCTTCACGCCGTTTTACCGCGTGGAGCAGTCCCGCAACCGTCAGTCTGGCGGGAGCGGACTGGGGCTGTATCTGGTCAGGCTGATTCTCGAGCTGCACAATGCCTCCTGTGACATGAGGAATTCGGAAGAGGGCGTCGTGTTTTCGGCGCGGTTTACTTGATTTCCGACAGGAATTGTATGAACTGCATGGCCGCTGCTTTCCAATAATTAGTGCGAAGAATGTGTGGTTGCCTTTACAATGTGTTCATAAAGCTCTTTTTGCAGCCTATTGGCGTGATCAAAGCCAATAGGCTGCGGTCTTGTCCAGATACTGCTTCCGTTCCTTCCAGTCCGGCATCAGCATCGTGAGGAAGGCATAAAACTGCCTGGAGTGGTTGGGGTGAACCAGATGGCAAAGCTCGTGCATGACGACATATTCAATGCAGTGCCTTGGTGCTTCGAGGAGACGCTTGTTCAGTGTGATGATTCCCTTCTTCGCCAGACAGGAGCCCCAGCGCGTTTCCATGTCCCGGATTCTCAGAGAAGGCTTCTGCACGCCGTATTTTTGAAACGACGGATACAGCGCATCCATCACGTCGCCAAATACCGTTCTGCACTGCTGATCCAGGAATCTGCTGACGATACGCCGCTTCTTTTCTGTATCAGAGAGATCCCGAACGCCCAAATGAATATAGATGCCGTCCGCTGAAATGGAATCCTTTGCGGCCTGTGTGACCCGCAGGCGCAGGCCTCGCCCCAGAATGTTGAATGTTTCGCCGCTGACATACTGCTTCGGTTGAGGTCTGTATTGGGCCATCTCATGGAAGTGGTTAAGGGCCTTCAGAATATACGGGACCTTGCCGGCGACAAAGGCGTCGATTTCCCCGCAGAGGACGCCCGGATCTGCTGAAACCCACACGCTGCCATCCTTCCGCACCCGCAGATTGAGGTTTTTGACCTGCTTTCTTTCAAGACTGTATAGGATTTCGCGCCCATCGGCGGTTATGGTTCGTTGGCAGGTGATGTCCATCGCTCAGAACCTCCGCAGGGCAACAGTCTTGACATTGTCGATGATCTTGTCGATGAGATCGAACGAGAGCTTCAGACCATGCTCCTTTTCGTATTTGTAGAACAGATCGTCGATGTCCTGTGAAATGCGGTCGTGGATGGTCTTGTTGTTCGTCCAGTCCACCTGACTGTGGGAGGCGACGATTTTTGTGATCTCCTCGGAAACCTCTGCAACGAAATCGGGTGTAATCCGTTCGTCCTCCACCTCGTCAAAGAGTGCGGTCAGCACACCGAAAAAGGCCTGTGCGTGAACATTATTCTTGATGCGCTCCGGATAGCTGACGGTGCTCCTGCCGGCGTGGTAATCCCCCATGATGGTGCGCATCTTGGCAAGGTATTCGGCTTCGGAGATGACCTTTTCCTTGTAGAGCGCAAGGGCGTCCCTGATCCGCTTGGAGAAGCTGTCATAATAGGCGGGATTCTCGTCGCGCTTCTCGCTGATGCTTCGGGTCATCCGGCTGGCTATCGCATCAGCTTTTGACCGCAGCGAGCCCAGCTCCTCAAGCTCCTTTTCAAAGTCGTCCTTGTTCAGAATGTCGATGGGGCTTGTGATCTTCTTCAGCCCGGCGACAGACAGGTGCGTGTCGAGCAGATTCTGCATCAGCGGTTCATACTCTGCGTTGTCGATGGCGTCGCAGTACTGGAGCTTGACGCTGCGGCGAACCTTTGAAAAGAAGATGAACGTGTCCTGATACTTCTGCCGTTCCTCCTTGCTCAGCGCGTTGTATGCCTGCTCCGCATTCAGCACCAAATGCAGCGCCCGGCCGAAGGCACAGAGCAGAGTATAGAAATCCTGACGCATCTTGTCATCGGCGAGGAACACCTCGACGGCTTCCGCATCGCTGATGCTGCCCACCGGGGCAAAGAGCTCTACCAGCTGCGTATAGGCGCTGCGGAGATTCCCGATGGCAGACATCACATCGACCACGACGCCCTTCAGATCGCCGCCGTCGAAGTTCTCCAGACCAGCGCCACTGTACATGTCCATGGCGGTGTCGAGCTTTTCAATCAGGCCGCGGTAATCGACTATCAGGCCGTAGTCCTTGCCCTCGTGCAGACGGTTTGTCCTCGCGATGGCCTGCAAAAGGCCGTGCTCCTTGAGCTCCTTGTCGATGTAGAGCACCTGACACAGCGGCGCGTCGAAGCCGGTGAGCAGCTTGCTGCACACGATCAGAATGTCGATTTCGCCATCGCAGAACCTGTTCTTGATGGCCTCCTCGTAGCGGTCGGCATCCCCGTACTGCTGCATCATCTTGTTCCAGAAGGAGACGACTAGATCGTCCGCACCCTCGTCGACGTCATCGACGCCTTCGCGCATGTCGGGCGGCGAGATAACGACGGCGCAGTTCAGGTCGCCGAACTGCTCAAAGCATTCCAGATAGCGGATCGCGTCACGCTTGTAGTTGGTCGCGAGCATGGCCTTGAAGCCGGTTTCCTTATAGCCCTCAATGAAGTGCTCGCTGATGTCCAGCGCGATGCGCTTGATGCGCGCGTCGGTGGAGGTTAGGCGACGAATGCTGCTCCACTTTTTGCGCAGATCCTCCCGCTGCGCCTCCGTCAGGCGGCGGGTGGTTTGCTTAAACCAGAGGTCGATATTTTCTTCGTCCACCTTTTGCTCGACAAAGCGCCCTTCATAGATCAGGGGGACAATCGCGCCATCCTCCACGCCGTCCCGGATGGTGTACTTGTGAATCAGCCTGCCGAACCGGGCCATGGTGTTCTTTTCGCTTTTCATCAGCGGCGTGCCGGTGAAGCCGATGTAGCAGGCGTTGGGGAATACGCTGCGCATCCGGGTCGCCATGAGGCCGTAGTTGGAGCGGTGGCTTTCGTCCACGAGCACGAAGATGTCGCGGGAGGGGTTTTTGACCTCCTGCCGCTCGACGGTGTTGAACTTGTTGATGATGCTGGTGATGACGTCCGCTCTGGCGCTGTTCACCAATTCCACCAGATGGCGTCCGCTCGTCGCTCTGGCAGGGGTCAGTCGGGTATGGGCGAAGGTGGCGGCAATCTGCGCGTCCAGCTCCTTGCGGTCCGTGACGATGACCACGCGGGGATGGCAGCCCTTCAGTTCCATCAGGATATACTTCGCCAGCATGACCATGGTCAGGCTCTTGCCGCTGCCCTGCGTATGCCAAATGACGCCGCTCTGGCGGTTGCCGTGCTCGTCGCTTTCGGCGATGGTCTTCATGATTTCCCGGACGGCGAAGAACTGCTGATAGCGGCAGACCTTCTTCACGTTGGCGTCAAAGAGAATGAAGTAACGAATCAGCTCGAACACGCGCTCGGTGCTGAACAGCGAGACGATATTCCTGTCCTGTTCAGTGGACATTCGATCCGGGACGAGCGCTTTCAGCCGGGTTTGCAGCCATTCGTCATCCTGCTCCTTCCAGACGCTCCAGAATTTTTTGGGTGTGCCGGCTGTCGCGTATTTGACGGCGTTCTTGTTGGTCGCCACGACGAGCTGCGCAAATTTGAAGAGATGCGGGATATACGCTGCCTGCTGGTTGCGGATCATCTGCCCGACGGCCTCTTCCACGGGGATATGCGGGGCCTTGCACTCGATGACGGCAAAGGGAATGCCATTGATGAACAGCACGATGTCCGGGCGGGCGTTGTGCTGCCTGTCCCGGCTGTCCACGGCGAACTCCTCCGTGACGTGGAACACGTTGTTCTGCGGGTTGTCCCAGTCGATATAGCGGAGATTGAAGCTGAGCATTTTGCCGTCGCCGACGGTCTCCGGATAGCTTTTGCCCAGCAGCAGCGCGTCGTAAATCTTTTCGCTGGTGCGCACGAGGCCGTCCGTCAGCGGTTCGTCCAGATCCTCCATGGCGCGCTCGATGTTGGCGGCGGAGAACTCGTTTTCTGCGCCTGCATAGACATAGCGGTTGAGCCTGCGGAGCTGACCGCGCAGGATGTCCCGGAGCAGCACGTGATACCGGCTGCCGCGCTGCTTGTCGCAATCCGCCGGAGAAATGTAGGTGTAGCCCATGGCCTCAAACAGCGCAAGGGCGGGGCGCTGGCTTGCGTTGATTTCCAGATAGGCGTCTTTGTCCATGGAGAGACCTCCTTTCGCAAAGGGCTTATATGCAGGAATAGCGGGGCAGGGGGCTGCCTCGCTTAACTCAAATGCAGGAATGAAAAGTACAGTAATATCGCTTTAGCAATCTCTTCGGGTGTATGGCCTGCGTCGATGATGTTTTTCAGGTCTTGCTTGACCTGATCGGAGTAATTCGGGCTGTTGTCAACGATGAGTTTCAGCGCTTCCTTGGTGAAGTGCTCCTGCGTGTTTTCCTGATTCATCATCATATCCTCACAATCCCCGTCAGCAGAAGCTGCATCAGGGCTTTTTTCTGTTTTTTCATTTCTTCCAGCTTACGCTGATGAAGGGTGATAAGGTTGTCGAGATTTTCAAAATATTCGCCTATTTCCTTTTGTTCATCCAAGCATGGCACTTTGAATTCCATTTTGGAAAACATATATCCCGTGATTTGGTTGATTGTTGCTCCCATATTCATTGCGATTTCTTCTTCAAATCTTGAAGTATTGAGCAAAGCATTTGTAAACTTTGGACATTCTGAACGAATACCCGTCATAAACGCTCCGATTACCGTGTTGGGCATAAAAGCCTTAATTTGTGCGTGTTTTCCGATGAGTGAACGAGAGCCATTACGAACAACAACAACTATATCGCCGACTTTAACATTCTCAGAATTAACAACTTGCGGATTCACATAGACATTATCTGCATCGACAACCTCGCCGTTGCTTACATTTGATGAACGAAGCACAAGGGTTCCATTTTCCTGAACATCATTAGGCGTATAAGTTAATCCTGAAAAGAACTCAACAAACTCAGTCAACTTACGCTGTTCCCAATCGTCCGTAAATCCGGGGAATCTTTTTTCCGGAACCTTTTGCCCTTTCCTCGGGAACATCTTTTCCAGACAGCCCTTTTTGAACCTTTTCAGCTCCTCGATTTTGCGCCCTTGCAGTTCGATTGCCTTGTCCTGCGTGGCGAGAATTTCGGCAATCTTCTTCTGCTCTGCAACGAGGGGAAGTGAATACTTGAGTTGACCAAGTTTTTTGAGAGACAGGACTTGCTGGGCTGTACCTTCAGCATACGGATACATTCTCCGATAGATAGAGAAGTTGAGCAGATACAGCATATATTCGTGGCATACTTCTTCACTGAAAGAGAAAACGGGATAGAAATAGCTTATTACACCGCGCTCGATTATCCGGTTTTCATTGAATCGGAAACGACCATCATCGCTTCGGCTCCGAAATGTTATATAACCGTAGGGCAAGATATTGTAGCCGACGTTATCCTCAGTTGTTACTTGCCGATTGGAATAATAATCTGTCTGTAACATCAAGCCGGTTCGTGCGGATGTCAAAACAGGATATTGATTGGGTATCGTTGTTTTTTCAGTATATTCACGAATATACTCCCCTATTGGAGACTCTTTCCAGTCGGCAGGAACAATATCGGTCTTTGTTTTCTTGTATCCCTTCGGCACAATCCCCTGCCGGATTTGTTCGATTCGTTGTTTGACTTCGGGTGTCATGGTTTACGCCTCCAGAGAATTTGGAAGTTCATAAATGACCAACAACAACGTCGAAAGGAAAGTGATCACCTTTTGTGTCTCTTCTCTTTCTTTGATGACGATTTCATGATTTGCAACATTTCCTGAAGTGCGAATATAGTCCACCCATTTTTTGCCGTTCGGAGGAATATAGCCTTTCTCATCCAAATAGGTTACATACCGGGCAAAGGGCAATCCCTCTTCTGCGCCCTGCTCAACGGCGATGTGCATCAACAGCGTTCGCGCAATCATTTGGGCTGATGTGTAGCATTGATTGGCATAGCATGTACGGCATTCGTTGTACAGTGTTTGAATGTTGTCGGGGAGATTCTTGATCTCTCGACCATAGGGCGCGCCTGGAATGGTTTCCTTAGTATCGATAAAGAAGATAATGGGGTTTTTGCAGAGCGGACACTGATAAACATATCCCATATCCCTTTTTCTGTTAATTGTATCGGCATATAAACAGTATCCGATATGCGGGGCAATGTTTTGCCCGCAATACCCGCATGTTATAGGATGACTTGGAATAGAAAGGCTATTGCTGTATCGTATCTCGTCTCGATAAAAATTAAAATGATCTTTCATGATTGCTCATTTCCTTTCAAGCGCTTCTTCTGCTCACTCTCAATCTGCCTGATGCTCTTTTTCGGCGTCGGCAGGTCTTCCGGCATGGTGCCGCCCAGCTCGGCGATGGTTTGCCTGACCTTCCTGCCAACCTCGTAGTGGGTTTGATTAGCCTTTTCCTTGCCTCGAATATTCTCGCGACGCAGCTTTTCGTCTGTCTGCGTAGCGCGGAACAGGTTAGCAGCCAGCTCGGTGCTGCCCATGTGGTCGAGGATTTTCTCGTTCTTCTTCAGGCCCTTGCGCTCGTGGATTTCCTTGACGCCAAGCCCTCCGTACAGACCCTGATACCCTTTGTTCTGGAAAATGGCGAAATCCCGACCCGCCTCGACGCCGGCCATCTGCGCGGATTCAATCTCGTTGTTCATAGCCCCAGCTCCTCCATGTACTTCGCCATCTGCGCCTGCACCTGCGAAAGCTCTGCCTCGATGCTGGCGATATTTCGCTTCACCTCGTCAATGTCCACCAGCTCTTCCTCCTCGAAGGTGTCCACATATCGGGGGATGTTCAGGTTGTAGTCGTTCTCGCGGATCTCAGCGCGGGAGGCGCGGTAGCTGTACTTGTCCACCTTTGCCTCGCGCGCCTCGTAGGTGCTGACGATGCGGGCAATATCGCTGTCCCGCAGTAGGTTCTGGTTCTTGCCCTTTTCGTAATTGCCCTCGCCGGAGGCGTCGATGAACAAGACGTCGTCGCGGGTGCGGCCCTTTTTGAACACCAGAATGCAGGCGGGGATACCCGTGCCGTAGAACAGGTTCGCGGGCAGGCCGATAACCGCGTCCAGCAGATTCATTTCAACCAGCTGCTTGCGAATCTTGCCCTCGCTGGCACCGCGAAAGAGCACACCGTGGGGCAGCACGACGGCCATGCGCCCGTTCTCCGCATCCAGACTGTTAAGCATGTGGAGCACGAAGGCATAGTCGCCCTTGGAGGAGGGCGGAACGCCCCAGTCGAACCGATGGTGTTCGTCCAGAGAGGCAGTCATTTTCTCCGGCTTCTTTCCTTTTTCATCCGGACCGGCCTTCGAGAGGAAGCCGCTGTCCCATTTGTCCAGACTGAAGGGGGGATTGGCGACCACCACCTGGAACTTCATGAGCTTGTCGTCCTCGAGGTTCTGCGGATTGGAGAGCGTGTCGCCCTGCCAGATGCGGGCGTCATCCACGCCGTGGAGGAACATGTTCATCGTGCAGAGCGCCCAGGTCTGGGCGTTCAGCTCCTGACCATAGACGGCAACCTTGCCGCTGGGCACCTTTTTGTAGGCCTTGAGCAGCAGGCCACCGCTTCCGCAGGTGGGGTCGTAAATGCGGTCGTTTTCCTGCGGCTTGACGAGCGAGGCCACCAGCTCGGATACCTGGCTTGGCGTGAAGAACTCGCCGCCTTTTTTGCCTGCGTCGGAGGCAAAGTTGGCGATCATGTACTCATAGGCGTCTCCGATGATGTCTGCGGAGCCGAGCTGACCGGGACGAAGATCGAGGTCGTGGAAGTCTTCCAGCAGGTTGCGGAGTGTCGCGTTCTTTTCCTTGACGTCGCCGAAGTCAACCTGGGAGTTGAAGTCGATGGCGCGAAACACGTTGCGCAGCTTTCCGCTGTTGTGATCCTCGATGTGGGAAAGGGCGACGTTGATCTTCTGGCCGATCTCTGTATCCGTGCGGTTTTCGTACAGATAATCGAAGGTGGATTCCCTGTCGAGGGAGAACCGCTCCCGGCTCATGGCGCGCTCGACGCGCCGTTCGTCACCGTCGTACTGCTCCATGTACAGGGCGCGTCTTTCGAGGGTGACGTCGCTCAGGTATTTCACAAACAGCATAGACAGGATGTAGTCCTTGTAGCGGGAACTGTCAATCTTGCCCCGGAAGCTGTCGCAGGCCTTCCAGAGAACGCGTTCGATATCGTTGCGGGTCGTCATGGTGCATACCTCATTTCATGATCGAATGTACATTGCGGATCAGCAGATCGTAGTAGCGCTCCTTCTCTGCCGACAACTGGCGAAGCAGCGCCGTCTCCTTTTTCGCCAGCAGATGCAGTTCGGCGATTTTCTGCTGCTGGAGGATGGACAGCGGGGGAATTTCAAATTCGGAAAAGAATCTGGCGTTGATGGCGCCCAGCATGTTGCTGCTGGTGTTTTCATAAATGGCTTTCCTGATCTTCGGCGTGTTGATCAGCCAGACCAGATATCCGGGCAGGAGCCTGCTTCGATCAACACGGATGATGACGAAGTTTGATGAAACCACCATACCGACGGATGCCTCATTGATGAGAACAGCGGTGTACGGCGAGGTCAGGCGGATGATGACGTCGCCGATCTGTGTCAGGTACTCCGGTGATAACTGCTCCGCAGCGTCAAAACCATCCAGCTGTTCCATGTCGATGTATCCGTTTGGGTGGATGGCGCGAAAGCTCAGTAGGGGATACCGCATCTTGACGGGGGCGCCTTTGCACGCCTGTTTTCTGGATAAAACCAGCCCGCTTCGGACGGTTGCCAGTTCGCCTAACTTCATGGGTTCACCTCGACTTTGTCATGAGCAATAAATGACTGGTAAGGGTCTTCGAAATGCTTTTGCACTGACGACAGTATAACATGGAATCTTCATTCTGTCAACAGGAAATATTGTCACGGCGGAAAAATGACACGGAACGACGTCCTATCAATCCATCGGATTCGTTCTGGCTCAGATTTACATCGGTTCAATTTATTAAACCGGATCGAGCGGGTAGTATTCCCAGCCGATCCGGTTTGAAATCTTTACGCAATCATCCCAAAGAACCTCAGTGCATCTTCAATCGCCTTTTCCTTATCCGGCGGGCAGATTAGCATCTTTGCGCTCTCGGATTTCGCCTTGTTGTAGCACTCGCGCTCAATGATCCCATGCTTCCGCTTCACCTGTGCGATGTACAGTGGTGTAACGTTCAGACCGGTCTGCTCCTTGACGCGCGCCTGAATCTCGCCATAGGTCGCCTTGCTTTCGGCCTTGGTGATGGCCAACTCGTCCGCGTCGATGCCGACCTTGACGATATCATCCGGCTTCTGTTGGACTAATGACATAACCGTCTCCACCCCGCTCGTCCAGCAGAACATATCAACGCTCTGCACCTTCTGCACCTGATACCCCTTCTCCACAAACAGCGCCGCGTCGCGCGCCTGCGTCGCGACGTTGCAGCTCACATACACCACGCGCTTCGGGGCGGCTTGCGCAATCGCGTCAATCACGGCGGGTTCAACGCCCTTGCGCGGCGGGTCGATCACAATCACGTCCGGGCGCAAGCCCTCCGCCACCAGCTTCGGCAGCAGCACCTCCGCCGCGCCGCAGCGGAAATTCACGTTCCCGATGCCGTTGCGGACGGCGTTCTCCTTCGCGTTCTCAATCGCCTGCGGAACAATCTCGATGCCCAGCGCCTCGCGGCAATGGCGCGCCATCATCAGCGTAATCGTGCCCGCGCCGCAATACACGTCGCATAGGCGCTCGTCGCCCGTCAGCTCGGCAAAATCCAGCGCCGTCTGGTACAGCACTTCCGTCTGCGCCGGATTAACTTGAAAGAACGCCGCCGGGCTGATTTCAAAGCGCAATCCGCACAGTTCGTCCGTCAGCGTGTCACAGCCGTAGAGGGTGCGGAAGTGCCGACCCATGATGACATTCGTGCGCTCGCGGTTTTCATTCAGAATGACGCTGACCGCCCCCGCCGCTTTCAAGGACGCAACCAGCTCCCCCTCGTGCGGAATCTCGCCGCCGTTGATGACCAGCACCGCCATTGCTTCGCCTTTTCGGTTGACGCGGACGACGATGTGCCGCACCAGCCCCGTGTGCGTCTCTTCGGCATACGGCGCGACGCGGAAGCGCTTCATCCACCCCAGTACGCGGCGGCAGATTTCGTCCGCCGGCGGCATGGCGTTCGGGCATTGCGCAATCGGGATAATATCGTGGCTGCGCGGCGCGAAAAAGCCTGCCACGGGTTCCTCCACCGTTCCGCCGACAGGCAGCGCCGTCTTGTTGCGGTAGTGCGATGGGTCTGCCATGCCCAGCACCGGGGGCACGTCGATGTCGATATGCCCGATGCGGCGGAAGCAGTCCTGCACCTGCTGGCGTTTCGCTTCCAGCGTCGTTTCGTAGGTCATATGACGCCCCGTGCAGCCGCCGCAGCGGGGGTATGCCGCGCAATCCGGCGTTTTCCGGGCGGGTGACGCCGTCAGCGGCTTTCCCTCCATACGCCCGAACGCGAATCGGGACTGCACCTTGACGATGCGCACCCTCGCCGTCTCGCCGGGCAGCATCCCCGGCACAAAAACGGCCATGCCGTCGGCGCGGCACACGCCTTCCAAGTCCGCCCCAAGGCCATCCGCCGTCAAGGTCAGCAAATCGTTCTTCTTCATCCGCTTCGTCCCCTTCCTGTGTTGGCTTCCATTATAACAGGGTCGCCTGATTTTGACAAGAAGGCGCAGGGATTTCGCGCCTGCGGGCGCGACAAGGGGGCTTTCCGATCGCCCCCTTGCCCCCTTCGGGTTCGCCACTCAAGTTACTTTTGGGTGTGCGTTTCTTGATTTTTCCGTTCCCCGGATAAACACGCGGACACAGCATGAAGTTGTCACCAATTGAATCGCGCGGAAGGGTCAAGGGAGAGGACTTCGTCCCGTTTCATTCTCCCCTGCGGAGTCCAGAGGCAGAGCCTCTGGATTTTCCCTCCGTCAAAGAAAATTTTTCTGAACCCCTTGCAATCGCGCGAATTGTGATGTATAATCAATAACTGGCACATCCTTGCGCTGCACAGGATGCAGCGCCAAAAGTCCAAGAGGAGGTGAAAATGATGAATAGGTATGAACTGACCTACATCATCGATACTGCACTGGAGGAAACCGCTCGCAAGGAACTGATTGAGAAGGTTTCTGCTCTGATTGCTGCTAACGGTGGTGAAGTGGAGAAGGTTGATGAGGAACCGTGGGGCAAGGGCGCAAAGCGTCTGGCCTACCCCATCAACTACAAGACCGAAGGCTGGTACGTGCTGGTGACCTTCAAGGCGCCCGCTGACCTGCCCCGTGAGCTTGAACGCAATCTGGAGATTTACGACGACGTGCTCCGCTATCTGGTTGTGAAGCTGGAAGTCAAGCGCAGCAACGTGAAGCCCCGCGCGCCCAAGGCTGCTCCCGCTGTGGAAGCGCCCGTGGAAGCCGCTGAAACCGTCGAAGCTCCCGCTGATGCCGAGTAATCGGATTTCAGCAATGACCTGTTAAAGAGGATAAGCAGATGAACAAGCTGACGATCATTGGTAACTTGGCTCGTGATCCTGAACTTCGTACTGTGCGCGACGGCATCAGCGTCTGCGATTTCACGGTTGCAGTGAATCGCCGCGGCAGCCGTCAGAACACCGCAAACGGTCAGTCGGACGCGGATTTCTTTCGTGTAACGGCATGGCGTCAGTTGGGTGAACTGTGCGCGAAGTATCTGGCAAAGGGACGCAAGGTCTGCGTTGTCGGACCTGTGTCCGCGCGTACCTATACTGCCAATGACGGCACGACCCGCGTATCCTTGGAGGTCACGGCAGACGAAGTCGAATTCCTGTCCAGCCGCATGGATGACGGTGCTCCGGCATACAACAATGCCGCGCCGTCCGCAGCCGCTGCTCCCGCGCCTACCGCGCAGAACAATGGCTTCACGGCGGTCGAAACCGACGAACTGCCTTTCTAATCGGCTGAAAAAGTGCCGAATTGCGATTTCAAGTGAATGAAAAGGAGGTCACACTCATGTCTGAAGAACGCTCTGAGCGTCGTCCGCGTCCGCGCGGAGGTCGTCGTCCCCGTCGGAAGGTCTGCTCCTTCTGCGTGGATAAGATTGAATACATTGATTACAAGGACATCAACCGCCTGCGCCGTTTCGTCAATGAGCGCGGCAAGATTTTGCCCCGCCGCATGAGCGGCAACTGCGCGAAGCATCAGCGTCAGTTGTCCGAGGCTATCAAGCGCGCCCGTGCCATCGCGCTTCTGCCCTACACGGTGGACTAATCGTGTCTTCAAGCCCCTGCATGTGCAAGCATGTGGGGGTTTTCCAATTGTCCGAATAGGAGGATGTTTCTCATGGAGCTGCTTTCTGCCAGCCGCGGCTTTCTCAAATGCAATTTCCACTGCCACACCACTTGCAGCGACGGTCGCCTGTCCCCCAAGGATGTCATGGCTGCCTATCGCGCGCTGGATTACGACGTGCTCGCCATCACCGACCACCGCGAGGTGACGCGCCCCGCCGCCGATGAAATTCCCGCCGGGCTGACGCTCATTCCCGGCACCGAGCTGGATTTCCTCCTGCCGACACAGGCGGTGCATCTGCTGGGTCTGGGCGTTTCGCCGGATATTGCTGATTGCTGGAATCCAAACGGCACACCGCAGCAGGCAATTGACAGCATCCGCGCGTGTGGCGGACGCGCTGTGCTGGCGCATCCCGCTTGGTCGCTGAACACAACGGAATTGATGTGCTCCTTCCGCGGGCTGAGCGGCGTGGAAATCTTCAACAGCGTCTCCTCCGTGCCCACAAACGCCTTGCGCGGGGATTCCGCCGCCATGCTCGATCCTGTTTTCGCCAATGGACAACTGCTCAACTGCTTTGCCAACGACGATTCGCACCGCTACGAGGGCGAATGCGGCATGAGCGCCACAATGCTCAACACCAATGACCGCAGTGTCGCAGGCATTCTGCGCGCCATTGACGAGGGGCGGTTCTATGCCACGCAAGGGCCGGAAATTCGCGAACTTTCGCTGACGGATGGCGTGCTGCATATTGCGTGCTCGCCGGCGAAGTATATTATTTTTTACAGCAACGAGGTGTGGATTCCGAATCGCACACGGTCGCTGGAAGGGCAGACCAGTGCGGATTATGTGGTTTCGCCGCGGGAGACATTTGTGCGGGTGCAGGTTGTGGCGGAGGATGGGAAATCCGCATGGACATCGCCAATTAAATTGGGATAAGGTTGGGCGCGTCCGCAGATGCTCCCCCAACTTGCTCTACCAACTACTCGCACATTGTCGTGCCAAATGGGTGCGACTGACCAGCATCGGGAGAAAATTTTCTCTCGGTGCTGGTCTTTTTGATTGCAGAGGAAATCATCTGCAATCTTCCCTCGTTCTATTCTCCGCATCCACCGCATACACTGTATCATCACCCGAAGGGGAAAGGAGAAAAAACGCATGTTGATTGATACCATTGCCCTCGTGTTGACCATCATCGGCGCGATTAACTGGCTGCTGGTCGGCGTGTTCCAGTTCGACATCGTGGCGTGGCTGTTCGGCGGGCAGGGCGCGATTCTCAGCCGCATCCTATACACCATCATCGGCGCGGCCGGCGTCTGGTGCATCACGCTGCTGTTCAAGAACAATAGAAGTACTTGACCCCGGCGGCAAAAGGCCCTACAATAGGAGGTGATGAATTTTCTCCCGAAAGGATGAAGTGCCATGAGCAATGACCTGTTTGCGGGCATCGGCGTTGTGCCGGGGACGTTCCTGCTGCCGCGCCCAGATGCGAATTGGACGGCGTGGGCGTGCGTCGCGTGCGACCAGTACACGTCCGAACCGGAGTACTGGCAACGGGTAGACACGCTGGTCGGGCATCAGCCGTCCACCTTGCGCCTGATTCTCCCTGAATGTGACCTGCCCGCGCCACCAGAGCGCATCGACGCGATTCACGCAGCCATGCGCGACGCGCTGAACGTCCTGCACCCCGGTGTGACGGACGGCTTCGTGCTGCTGGAGCGCACCACGTCCACCGGCAAGCGGCTTGGGCTTGTCTGCTGCGTCGATTTGGAGCGGTACCGCTACGACGGCGCAAAGACCCTCATTCGCCCGACCGAGGAAACTGTTGCGTCGCGCCTGCCCGCGCGTCTTGCCGTCCGAAACGGCGCACCGCTGGAGTCCAGCCACGTCATGCTCCTGCTGGATGACCCGCAGCGCACCGTCATCGAGCCGCTCTACGCCCGCCGCGACCAGCTTTCCCCGCTTTACGACTTCGACCTCATGCAGCAGAGCGGCCATGCACGCGGCTGGGCGGTCACGTCCGACGCGGACAAAGCCGCCATCGCCGCCGCCTTGAATCGCTTAAAATATGCCCTCGGCGCTGACCCGCTTCTCTTCGCCGTTGGCGACGGCAACCACTCCCTCGCCACCGCGAAAAAATACTACGAGCAGCTCAAAGCGACCCTTCCCGCCGAGGAAGCCGCCGTTCATCCTGCCCGTTATGCGATGGTTGAGCTGGTCAACATCCACGACGATGCGCTGATTTTTGAGCCTGTTCACCGGGTGCTGACGAACGTCCATCCGGCGGATGTTTTGGCGGACTGGTCAGCCTACTGCGCCGCGCACGGGATGGCGCTGTCTTTCGTTCCGCCGGATGCGGATGCACAGGAACTTCGCGTCGTTTCCGCGTCGGGCGAACAGACGGCGTTCATTGCCCACCCGGACGGCGCGCTTCCCGTCGCGACGCTCCAGCGCTATCTGGATGACTTTCTGCGCCGCCACCCCGAAGCCGCGATTGACTACATTCACGGCGACGAGGTACTTCGCCGCCTGAGCCGCGCGGACGGCGCGATGGGCTTCCTGCTGCCTGCGCTGAACAAGGCGGATTTCTTCCCGGCGATTGAGCAGCTTGGCATCCTCCCGCGCAAGACCTTCTCGATGGGTCACGCGCACGACAAGCGCTTCTACATCGAGTGTCGAAAGATTCTTTGATTTGCAAAAAAGTTATCCACAATCCCTGCACACCATGAGGACAACCAAAAGCCCCTCGACGGATTTTGCTTCGTCGAGGGGCTTCGTTTATGTTTTGGGGAACGTTGCACGCCCAGCCTTCTCCTTTGGGAACGTTGGCTGAGCGCAGCGAAATTGGATGAGATGGGTGCTGCAACGGGGAAACCCAGTAACATGGTTATGCACTGCGAAGCGCGAAAATCCCCTGCTTCCGCATGTTTATCCCTGTTGACCTTAGGCTTACCCTTCCCCCAATTTTTCCTTCAATTCCGCGAGGTGCCCTGCTTCCTCCCGCACAATCTCCAAAAACGCTGCCTGCGCCTCCCCCTCACACTTCTCCGCGAATTTCGTATATGTCTCCACCGCATTCGCTTCGCTCTCCATCGCATACCGATAGAGTCCCGTCAGCGTCGTCAGCGCATCCTCCCGCGCCATTTCCGTTACGCCGCCGCGGAATAGCACATCCGCCGCCATCGCCTGCAAAAGCACCTGCTGTTCCGCCGAATTGACGGTCTTGTCCCACATTTCGGTAAAGCGCTTCAAGTGCCGCCGTTCGTCGCCCAGAATGTCCTCAATGCCCTTGCGAACTTCCTCGTCCTTCGCCAGCAGCAGCGCACGCTCGTAAGTCCGGATAGCGCGGCGCTCCATTTCCATCGCGACGGTCAGTGCCTGTCCCTGATGCTCAATAATCACTTTTGCACACCCCTTCCACAGGAAATTCCCATGTATTCCACAGCTGTTCACTGTTTTTCCACAGACTTATCCACAGTTTCCACATTTCTGGGAAGGCTAACAGCCTGTTAATCCACAATATCCACAGTGTTATCCACATGCCCCGTTGATAGTTTTTTTCTGCGGAAAAATCCGCAAAGCCAGTAAAATCAACGGTTTGCTCGTTTATACTATTTCCAGATAAGAATGCGCCAAGGTGCGCAGGTAAATCCGAGAATCGTATTACCAAAATCAAATTGGGATTCCCCTGCCTGTGGGCAAAGGAATCCCGTCTGTGCTTATTTGGCTTGGAAAACGGTATTGAGCTTTGCAACCAGCTCTTCAACGTCGTTGCCATGCACCATCGCGGCTTCTTCGAGCGTTTCCGCCGTCGAATGCGGGCAGAACAGGCAGTGCATCCCCATATCGGTGAAAATCTTCACCACCGCGTCCATCGCCGCGTCCGAGCAGGAGCGCAGCACTTCGCCTACGGTCATATCCTTGTTAATCATGCGTGGAACTTCCTTTCCCGGCGCACGATTGGGCGCGCCGCTCTTCTATGATACCCCGGAAAGGCGCATCTGTCAACCCTTTCGACAGGAAAATCACTCCATATCCACCGGCAGGTCAGAATCGTTAAACGGATTCTCGCCGTCGTATGCTTCCAGCTGCACCTTCTTGTTCCGGGCGACTGGCGCGCTGGTGACGGACTGCATGTGAACAGTCATGTTCTCCTGCTCATCAAATTCAAGCAGAATCATGTCGCCGGGTGTCGTCATGGCGATAATCTCCGTCTGCGGCGAACGGCTTCTCCGCGCGTATTCGCGGATGACCTCCGCCCGCTCCCAGAAATGCATAGGAATCATCAGCCGTGGCTTGACGACCATCGCGAAATAGTTCGGCCCCGCGTCGAACATCATGCCCAGCCGCGGATCTACCGGGAAGAACGCCACATCAACCTTTTCCCCGCGCATCGTCTCCATCACCTGCTGAAAATCGCGCTCCGCCTCTTCAATCTCGCGCGGCGTTGATTCCTCCCGCCAGTGCCAGTTGTTGAGGTCGCCCGCGTGGAAGATGCGGATGCCGTCCATTTCCACAAGGTACGACAGCCCTTCATCCGTGGAGTCGAACGCCTTCACCTTCACATGCCGCGACAGCGTCAATTCACCACCGATGCCCATCCGCCGCCCATGCAGCGATGCATCCATCGTTTCCGGCAAAATGTACGTCACCGGCGCATACTGCTCCCATGTATACACAACCGGGTCGAAGTGGTCCTCGTGCCCGTGGCTGATGAACACGAACACCTCGCTGAAGTGGCTGAGCGTTTCTGGCGTAATCCGCTGCGCTACGGGCAGCTTTTTCCCCTGCCGCCCCATCCAGTAGTCAAACACCAGCAGCGTTTCGCCGCTCGCCACCGAGAACCCGCTGTGGTAGTAGTATTTCACCGTCATCTGTTCTGTCAAGAATGAGCACCCCCGTCAACGCCCTTCGGCTTTTCACCGCGGACAAAATGAATTTTACTTGCCGCCGCCGGAGCGCTCCCACGCGCCTGCGGATTGATTTCGCTCATCCTCTTTATTATGCCACGATAAACCCTTTTTGTCAAATTTTTTGGCGTTTTGAGTGCTGAAAACCCATTATTTCTTTGATTTCGGCAAAAATTCAGCGTAATTTCCCCACTTTGCAACCACTTTTCGCACGAAAAAGCCTCCTGCTTCCCCCTAACCTCATATCTTCCAATATATCGCCTTGCGCCCCTCAAAACTGACCTGATACTTTCCCCCAAGCGCCCGCACCATCTCCTTCGCCCGTTCCACATCCGCATAATCCCGTGTCGTATCATGGCTATCACTGCCAAACGTGAAATTCTCACCGCCCAGCTCAATATACCTGCGAATCAGCGACGAATGCGCAAACGTATCCCCCGTCGTCGCGTACCCTGATGTATTCACCTCGATACACTTTCCCAGTGCAATCACATGCCGGAAAATCGCATCAAACGCATCCGGCGCATCCTCGTACACCAGCGCGCGCTCCTTCCCCGTATAGATGGAGAACTTCGCCACATACCCGATATGCGCCACGCTGTCAAAGTCCTCCCAGTCCAGTATCGACTCCGCCTTCGCCTCGGCGTATTCCCGATACGCTTGCGCACGCGTTTTGCCTGTGAAATACTTTTCCGAATCGTAGCAGTCCACGCCGTTCACCAAGTGCAGCGACAGCAGGCGGAAATCCAGCGGCAGCGTGTCCAGCAGTGCCTTCGTCTCCGCCCGACACAACGGATTGTCCCCAATCTCGATGCCGCTGCGGATGACCAGCGCCGGATACGCAGCCCGACAGTGCGCAATCTCCGCGAACCAATCCGCCCACACCGGCGGCACGTCCATCTCTTCTTCAGGATGACCGGGTTCGATATGCTCCGTCAGGGCGATTTCCTGCACGCCGCGCGCCAGCATCGTTTCGCAAAGCTCAGGCATTGTCTGCCGCCCGTCCATCGAGTGATTCGTGTGCAAATGGTAGTCCATTCGACGATGTTCCACGTGAAACATTCCTTTCTCGCCTTATTTCGCGTCTATCTCCGGCACGGCAATCGCCTTCCCCATGCGCAGCGAATACAGGTATCGCTCCTTGACCGGCTTCCCCGTGATTTCTGTCAGTGCCCGCGCATACCATGCCAGCTGCTCCGCGTACCGGTTCACCAGCGTCTGTTCGTCGTCCACACGGTCAGTCTTGTAGTCTACCAACACCCACGCGCCGTTTTCCTCGAACGCGCAGTCAATCACGCCTTGCAGCAGCAGCGCCTGCTGACCCGTCAAGCGCAGGTTGAATGCCCACTCGCGCCGGACATTCCCGCTTTGCAGCATCCGCCGCCCAATTTTGCTCGTGAAGTACCCGCTGATGGCGCCCACGCTGATGATGTGCAGCTCCTCCTCCGTGAACAGCCCGCGCTTCTGCATCGCTTCCAGTGCCTCACGGATGACCGTCGGGATATCGTCTGCCGCCCGCAGCGCATCCAGCGGCATCAGCGACAGCGCCCGATGCGTCAGCGTGCCGCGCTCCGCCGCCGTCATCCGCTTCTCCTCCATGAATGCTGGACGGCGCGGCAGTTCCGACAGCAGCAGCGGCGTGCCGTTCTCATCCACCGCGTGCTTCGTCTCAGCGTCCTCCTCCGCATCCGAAAGCGGCAGTGCGTCTGCCTGTTTTTTCACCAGTGCGGATACCGACGTTTTCAGCGGCAGAATGTCCGTCTGCACCGTTTTTTCCGGGAAAACGCCCTCTGGCGGTGCCGTTTGCAAAAGCGAAAGCACCTTTGATGCATCCGCCTCCGTCTCCCCTACTTTATCCACAGTTTTCTGAGGCAGTTCGTCCCAATCTCGGCAATCCCATGGGGTTGAGGCCTGTGGATAATTTGTGGATTTCGTGTGTGCATCGGTGGATATCGCCTGCATCACCCATGTAATCATGCTCCCAGCCTCTCGCACGCGACTGTCGCTCGGCGGCAAATCCAACTCCCACTTCGTGCGCTCAAGATCCGTCACCGTTGCCACCAGTTCCAGATGCAGCTTCGCCCGCGTCATCGCCACATACAGCAGGCGTGCCCGTTCCGCCAGTTCGTCCAGCCGCCGCTGTTCTTCGAAAGCCTCCTGCATTAGCGTTCTTCGGCAGATGTTCAGTTTCCGGTTAATGTACGGCATCGCCACGCCCAGCTTCGGGTGCAGCATCAGCTCACTGGTCTGCATCAACAGAAGCCTGCGCTCCATGTTCATCAGGAACACCACGGGGAACTCCAGCCCCTTTGATTTGTGCATCGTCATCACGCGCACCAAATCTTCGTTTTCGGTCAGCATTTTGGCGGATATGCTATCCCCGCCCCGCTCCTGCTCGTCCATCCGCGTGATGAACGCCGCCAGCGTGACGCCGCCTTCCGCCTCGAATGCCTGCGCCCGTTCGTACAGCATCCGCAGATTCCCCTGGCGAACTTCCCCTTTTGGGAGCGCCCCGACCGCCGCGTAGTACCCCGAATCGGTCATCAGGTGCCAAATGAAGTCCGATAACCGCATGACTTCCGCCTGAAACCGCCATGTTTCAAGTTTTTCGCTGATTTTTCGGCACTTTTGGGCGAATTCATCCTCCCCGCCGCACGCTTTGGCAAACGCCTGATAGAACGGCACGTTCTGCCCCGTCTGCATCAGGCGAATTTGCGCCAATTCCTCGTCCGTCAGCGAGAATGGCACCATTTTCAACACCGTCAGCAGCGGGAAATCCTGCTGCGCATTGTCCAGCAGGCTCAGCAGTGCCTTCATATCCATGATTTCCGGCAGGTTGAAATAGCTTTCCGCGCCGTCGTAAAAGGTCGGAATCCCCTCTTCCGTCAGCGCATCGACAACTGTCTGCGCCAAATTCGTTGTCTGCGCAAGCAGAATCACCATGTCGCGGTACGAAATCGTCTTTCCATCCGGCATCGTCGTTCCCAAAAGCTCCTTGATGCGCCGCGCCACCACGCGCGCCTCTGTCTGCAGCACTTCCTCGTGGCCAGCCGCCTCGCTCGCACTCCCCTCCAGCGCATCCCTGATGTCCGGCCCTCGCAGCAGGTGCACCATCACGGGCGGATCGTCCTCCCGCGCACCCAGCCCGCAAATCAGCTCATCCTCCGGCGCATAGGTCAGCTCCGTCACCGCGGGGCGCATCGTCTGCCGGAACACGCGGTTCGTCGCATCCAGCACCGGGAAGCTGCTTCGGAAGTTCTGCTGAAGCACAATTTTCCGCTCCCTTGCCCCCTCGTCTTCCGAAAACGTCTGCATCCGCCCCAAAAAAAGCGTCGGGTCTGCCTTGCGGAAGCGATAAATCGACTGCTTCACGTCCCCGACCATGAACAGGCAGTTCTGTTCCCCGTGGATGGCCTGCAGAATCGCGTCCTGCACCTGACTCACGTCTTGGCACTCATCCACGAAAATGTGGTCAAACTCCCCCTGCATTTGCGCCCGCACTTCCGGCTGCTCCAAAATGTCGAGCGTGTACTGCTCCATGTCCCCAAAGTCCATGCAGTTCCGGGCGTTTTTCTCCTCGCGGAAATGCTGATGCGTCCGTTTAACCAGTGCCGCCAGCCCGCGCAGCTGCGCCTGAATCGCCGGAAGTTCCCGTTCCAGCTGCGCAAAATCGGGATTCAGCAGCTCGTTCGCCCTTTCTGCGCGCTTTTTGATTGCCGTCCGCCCATCGCTGAAGCGCTTCCCCCATTCCTTTTCTTCCGCCGACAGGCCACGTTTCGGGGACAATCGTGGCAAGGAAAAGTTCGCAACCGCCGTCCGAAGCGCCTCCCCCTCCAAACCTTGCAGTCCCGAAATCAACTGCGCGTCTGCATTCAGCGCTTCCATGCGATCCATCACCGCGTTCGGCAGGTCAAATAGGCTACGAATCGCTATTAGCGCATCCTCCATCGCTCCCACCTGCAATTTCGCCGCATTTTCGAGCGTTTCCACCCACGGCTGCTGCATAAGCGGCTGCGAAAGCTGATCCACATGCTCATCCAGCCACGCAAACGGCTTCGGCAGTGCCATCAAAAAGTCGTACAGCCGCGCCGTCAGCGACAAAAGTTTGTCCTGCTTCCACGCATCTGCCAGCAGAAGGAAGTTTTCATCCGTTCGCTCGTCTAACAGCTCGTCCATTGCCGTCGTGAACGCGGCTTCAAAGAGCAGTTTCTGCTGCTGTTCGTCGCACACGCGGACAAGCGGATCTACGCCCACCTGCTCGAAGTGGCTGCGAATGACGCGCTGACAGAATGCGTGAATCGTCGAAATCTGCGTCGTTTCCAATTCATCAAGTGCCTTCACCATTGCCGGGTCACGGCTGATAGCCTCTCGGCTGATTCGCTTTGCCAAGCGCTGGCGCATTTCCGCCGCCGCCGCCTTCGTGAATGTGACGATGAGCATCCGATTCATCGACGCGCCTTCGCGGACAAGCGAGACGATCCGCTCCACCAGCACGGCGGTTTTGCCCGACCCCGCGGCGGCACTGACGAGAATGGTGTGGTTGCGCGCACGAATCGCCTGCTCCTGCTGCTTCGTCCAATTCGGCATCATGATTCCTCCTGCGTTTTTGCTGTCTCCATTTTACCACAAAGGCGGATGTGATTCAATGTTTCACGTGAAACATTCCTTTTTGCGCTGCTTTCATTGGCGTTCTTCGTATAGTGATGATAATATAATTATTTTGTTCGTGAAGCGCTTGATTTTCCGCATTCCATCAGAATTTCGCTTATATTTGCATTCTCATTTACCTTAATGATTCGTCCTTTGTCCGTCGCATCATTCGCTCTGTCTCAGCGCATTATACAAAAACGGCTGACAGGCGCTTTTCTGCCCGTCAGCCGAATGTTTCACGTGGAACAATTTCATTTTCCGGATGGTTCATCGAGTTCCGGGTCATGCAGCAAGTCCGGCTTCATCACTTCATCGCCCGCTGACTCTTCCTGAACATGCCCCTCCCCGTCGCTGTCCATCCACACGCGGTAACTCCGTTTTTCTCGGCAGCCGTCGAGGTCGCTTTCGTCCGTGCAGGTGATGAATGTCTGCACCCCCTCGATTTCGCGCAGCAGCCGCGTACGCCGCGTCATGTCGAGTTCGCTCATCACGTCGTCGAGCAGCAAAATCGGTGTCTCCCCAGTTTCTGCGCGGAACGTCTCCAGCTGTGCCAGCTTAATTGCCAACGCCGCCGTACGGATTTGCCCCTGCGACGCGAACACCTTCATGCTTCGACCCATCAGCGACAGCCCGATGTCCTCGCGGTGAATACCGCAGCCCGCACCGCCGACGCGAATGTCCTCCTGCCTGCTTTTTTTCAGCTCCGCCCGAATCGCCGGCACGGGATTGCTCGTTTCCGCCACGCACGGCTGATAGGTCATTCTGAACATTTCGTTCGGCCGTCCGCTGATTCGCTCATACTTCTCCGCCGCGATTTTCGCCAATTGCTTCACCAATTTGTCCCGCAAAGGCATGATGATGCCGCATGGTGTCGCCATTGCTTCTTCAAACGTATCCAGCAGCACCGGATCAGGCATTATCCCGCGTTTTGCCTCGCGAAGCAGCGCCGTCCGCTGCTCCAGCGCCTTTTGATACTGCTGAAGCGCGCTGAAATACGCTGTTGACAGCTGTGAAAGCATCATATCAAGCATTCTGCGGCGGATTGCAGGCCCTTCTTTGACCAGCATCAAGTCTTCCGGCGAGAAAATCACGCACTGAACATGTCCCATCAGCGCTGAAATGCGTTCTGCGCGCTTGCAGTCAATAAAAACCGTTTTTTTTCGCGCTTCTGATGGCGTTAATTTTACCGCAATTTCTGTTTTTCCGCTTTTTTTGCGCAGCGTCACGCCAGATGCCGCCATCATTGCGCCTTTCCGCACCACTTCGCGGTCTAATCCTGTGCGGTGTGAGCGTCCAAGGGCGCAATAATGAACGGCTTCCAGCAGATTTGTTTTGCCGGAGCCGTTTTGTCCGAGGAGAATATTCACGCCCGGATGAGGGGTCAATATTAGCGAATGGTAGTTGCGGAAGTCCCGCAGCCGAATGGTTTCTATCTGCATTTTCGTTATGAATCCATATCGGATTGGTCGCGAAATGGGCGCACAGCTTTTCCCCGTGCGCCCGGTTTTCTTCCAGCTTTATCCTCTTATTAGGTGAACACGCGCACCGGCAGAATCAGGTAAAGGTAATCCTCCCCTTCCTGCGGCGCAATCACACACGGGCTGACATTGCTGTTGAAGCGCATGCACAATTTTTCGTCCGTGATGTTGCGAATCACGTCGGTGATGTACTTCGCATTGAAGGCGATTTCAATCGGGTCGCCCGTCAGTTCCGTCTCCAGCTCTTCCAGCACGTCGCCCAACTCCGCGTTCGACGAGATGGCAAGCGTATCGCCCGAAAAAGACATGCGAATCAGATTATTCTTGCCTTCCCGAGCCATCAAGCTCGCACGGTCAATGGCGTTCTGCACGCCCACGCGATCCGCCAGCGCCGTCGTGCGGAAGGAAGCAGGCAAAATTTTCCGATAGTCGATGTACTCGCCCGTCAGCAGCACCGTTGAAAGCGTCGTCGTCCCGAACGATGCCGTCATGCGCGACTGATCAAATACCAGCGTGCAGTATTCATCCGTGTCGCCGAGCACCTTGCTCATTTCGTTCAGCACGCGCCCCGGAATGACTACACGCACATTTTCTTTTCCGCCGGGCAGTTCAAAGGGCATAACCGCCTTCTGAATCGCCAGCCGGAATCCGTCCAGCGCCACCAGGCGCGCTTCGGTGGGCTCAACCTCCAGCAGACATCCTGTTAAAATCTGGCGGTTATCTTCCGTTGCAATCGCGAACACAACACGGGAAATCATTTCCTTCAATTTATCCTGCGGAATGCGGACGGTTGTGCCCTCCGCCACACGCGCCATCTCCGGATAATCAGTCGGATTCATGCCCGCCAGATTCGACTTCGAGGATAAGCAGCGAATCGATGCCGCATGATTTTCACCCACACGGATGGTCACTTCCCCGCCGGGCAGCTTGCGGCTCAGTTCCGTAAACAGGCGGCCCGGCAGAACAGCTGTGCCTTCCTCCTTCACGTCCGCCGAAATCGACATTTCAATAGAAAGGTTGCCGTCAGAGCAGGTCAGTTTCACATGCTCGCCCGCGGCGGAAAGGTGCACGCCCTCTAAAATCTGTTTTGTCGGACGAGCCGACAGGGCGCGGGTAACGGTATTCAAGCCGTCCAGCAGCAGCTGAACATTGGTAGTAAATTGCATGGCGCGAAGCCCTCCCATGAGAGAATGCAGGGAATTATATTTCCGCAGTCGTAGTAGGGGATGTGGATGCTGTGGATAACCCCTTTCCTGCTTGATTTTGCAAGGGTTTGTCCACAAGGATAACGCTGTGGATATCCATCCTGCTTCTCCACAGCGCTGTGGACACGGCGGTTGCGCTCCAGTCAGGGAATCCCCTCTGACTCTGTATATTCGAGTTCCTGAAGGGGGATTCCTGCCTGTTTTCCAAGAAAATCTCGATTTTTTTCGCAATGAAGTTGCAAGAAATCCTGCAAAACGTGGAATTTCCGGCTTATCCACCGTATCCACAGGCTGCACATTCCACCGTTTGTGGATATTTCCAGCGGGTGATTACGGGAACTTTCGGCAAAAACTGCGGAGATTCCACAGCTTTTCCACAAGTTTGGCTGTGGATAATTCCATTGTCCGCTCAGCCTGCGAAAAGGACGAATAACCCGCTGGTTAATCACTTTTTTCGGACATCTGCGAAAGAAAAAACGCCATGTAACCTTTTCGCTGATACATGAAAACACTGCAGAAGTCCCTGCAAAATTTTGAAGGATGCATGGCAAGCAGGTTGCAAATTTTCCGCGCGCGTGATAAAATCAAATGGAAAAACGTCTGCGGACGAAATGGAGGAAAAGAGCCTATGAAAATTGCACTGATTAACGAGAACAGCCAGGCCGCCAAAAACGCGATGATTGAAGGTGTGCTGCGCAAGGTGGTTGAACCGATGGGCCACGAAGTGGTGAACTACGGCATGTACACGGCGGAGGACGAATGCCAGCTGACGTATGTGAAGGCGGGGCTTTTGGCGTCGCTGCTTTTGGAAACGGGTGCGGCGGATTATGTCGTAACAGGCTGCGGAACGGGCGAAGGCGCGATGCTGGCGTGCAACTCGTTCCCCGGCGTGCTGTGCGGGCATGTGGTGGATCCGTCGGACGGCTACATGTTTGCGCAGATCAACGACGGCAACTGTGTGGCACTGCCGTTCGCCAAAGACTTCGGCTGGGGGGCGGAGCTGAAATTGGAGATGATTTTCCAGCAGCTGTTTGGTTTCGGGCATGGCAATGGCTATCCGAAGGAGCGTGTTGTGCCGGAGCAGCGGAATAAGAAGATTCTGGACGGTGTGAAGAAGGTAACGTATCGTCCGCTGTTGGATATTTTGAAGGATTTGGATCAGGATTTTGTGAAGGAAACGATTTCGGGAAAGCATTTCGCGGAGTATTTCTATCGCGACAGCAAGGACGAAGCGATTAAAGCGTACTTGAAGAACCTGTAAGGGAAAAGCGCTCAAGCTGGGGCGCCAAAAAGGGGTCAAGGGGGGGACTTCGTCCCTTTTCGTCTGCCCCTTGCAGGGTCAAGGGACAGCGCCTCTGGTAGGGTTTGGGGCAACGCCCCAACCGTTCCACGGGCGACCACTCCAAAGGAACAGCCCACAAAGGTGCAGGCAGCGAAGCGTCCCTGCCAGTAACTTTGCGCATCCGCAGATGCGCCCCAAAGCTGCTTTTTGATCTGCTTCATATTGAGCGCGACCAAACTGCTGGTCTTTCAAGCAGTGCTGTGCTTTTGTTGATGCAGCAGGACTCCCCTGCTAAGGGAGCTGTGTTTTTTGTAGCAGGGGAATCGCCTCTGCGGAGGCGACAAGGGGGCAATGGAAACGGACGAAGTCCGCGATCGCCCCCTTGACCCCTTCGGCGCGGACACTCCCATGGTGCTTGACTTTTTTTGCAGCAGGGATTGACATCCATGTTACTGGTTTTTTCATGTTGCAGGGGCACGCCTGCGGACGCGCTGTGGGGCATTCCGGCTTTTGGGACGCACCAATTTCCCTGCAAACCATTTCTTTGGGAACCCTCTTTTTCCGCCCCACGCTTTTGGGGCGCGCCTCTCCCACCACCTACCATGCAAGGAGGTCATCGCATGACAGCAGCCCACTCTTCTTCCCCGACGCCGCGTTTCCCGGTTTTCCTGCACGGCGGCGACTATAACCCTGACCAGTGGCTGGATCATCCGGAGATTCTGGAACAGGACATCGAGCTGATGCATAAGGCACATGTGAACTGTGTGTCGATTGCGATTTTCGCGTGGGCGCGGCTGGAGCCGGAGGACGGCGTGTACGACTTCGCGTGGCTGGACGAAGTCATCGACCGGCTGTGGCGCGGCGGCATCCACATCATTCTGGCAACGCCGTCGGGCGCGCGTCCGGCGTGGATGGCGCAGAAGTACCCCGAAGTCCTGCGCGTGAATCAGCACTATGAGCGCTACCATTTTGGCGGACGGCACAATCACTGCCTGACCAGCCCGGTTTATCGCCGCAAGGTACGGGAGATGGACACGGCGCTGGCGCAGCGGTATGCGCATCATCCGGCGGTCATCCTCTGGCACCTGTCCAACGAGTTTTCCGGCGACTGCTACTGCCCGCTGTGTCAGGAAAAATTCCGCCAGTGGCTGAAAAAGCGCTACGGAACGCTGGAAAACCTCAATCAGGCGTGGTGGACATCGTTCTGGAGCCACCGCTACACCGACTGGTCGCAGGTGGAAGCACCCGGCGAAATGGCGGAAACCAGCACCAACGGCATGTTTATCGACTGGCGGCGCTTCTCCACCCATCAGTGCAAGACGTTCATGATGGCGGAGCGCGACGCGGTTCAGGCGGTGGATGCGACGCTGAAGTGCACGGCGAACCTGATGGAGCGTTTCTGGGATTACGACTATTTCTCCCTTGCGGAGGGCATGGACGTTGTCTCGTGGGACAGCTATCCCGCGTGGCATTCAGGGGATGATGTGGCGAAAGCAGCGGAGTTTGCCATGAACCACGACATCATGCGTTCGCTGAAAAATCAGCCGTTCCTGCTCATGGAATCGACGCCCTCGCAGGTCAACTGGAAGCCCGTCAACAAGCTCAAACGCCCCGGAATGCACCTCTTGTCCTCCTTGCAGGCAGTGGCGCATGGCAGCCAAAGCGTCTGCTACTTCCAGTGGCGCAAGGGGCGCGGCGCGGCGGAGCAGTTCCACGGCGCGGTCGTTGACCACGACGGGCGCGGCGATACCCGCGTTTTCCGCGATGTGACGCAGGTCGGTCAGGCGCTGGAGACGCTGCAGCCCCTGTACAGCAAGCCAAACGCCCCCGCGAAGGTGTGTATCCTCTTTGACTGGAGCAACTGGTGGGCGATTGACTACGCGCAGACGGGGCAGAAGGGCAACATGCGCTACTTTGACAGCGTGAATATGCACTATCGCGCGCTGTGGGAGCAGGGCATTGCGGTGGATTTCCGCGATATGCGCCCCCGCACTGATTTGAGCCAGTACCGGCTGGTCGTTGCGCCGATGCTCTTCCTGATGAAGGAGGGCTTCTCCCAAAAGCTGCGCGCGTTTGTCGAAAACGGCGGTACGCTGCTGATGACGTATTTCTCCGGCGTGGTGGATGACAGCGGGCTGGCGTATCTGGGCGGTACGCCGCATGACCTGACGGATGTGCTGGGCGTGCGCGCGACAGAACTGGATGCGCTCTACCCGCAGGATGTGCAGCACATGGTTTTCCCGGACGGGCGGCGCTATGCGGTGCATGAGCTGTGCGAACTGCCGGAAAAGCATGATGCGCAGGTGCTGGCGGAGTACGGCGAGGACTTTTATGCAGGACTTCCCTGCCTGACGAAGCACGCATTCGGCGCGGGGCAGGCGTACTATCTGGCGGCGAAGCCGGAGCAGGACGGACTGGATGCGATTTACACCGCGATTGCGGCGGAGCTTTCGCTGCCCAAGGCGATGCAGGAAAAGCTGCCGACCGGGGTGATTGCGACGGAGCGCGGCGGCGCGGCGTTTGTGCAGAATTATTCAGGCAAAACGCAGCAGGTCACGCTGGACGGCAGCTATGAGGAGATGCTGACGGGCGAGGTGCTGTCTGGCACGCAGGAGATGCCGGTGAATGGTATTTGGGTGCTGAAAAAGCAAGCCTGATGCAGTCTTGACGCAGGGATTTCGCCTCTGCGGAGGCGACAAGGGGGCAATGAAAACAGACGAATGTCTGCGGTTGCCCCCTTGACCCCTTCGGCGCGGATACTCCCATGCGGCTTGATTTTTGTTGTTGCTTTGGGAAACGAAAAGCACACCAACTAAAAAGCAACGATAACAGCCAATAAACTTAGATGGGGATGCGAAGCAGTCCAGAGGGCGAGCGCAAAGCCCTCTGTTCGCTCCCGCAGGAGCGAAATCCCTGCATAAACACGCGGACACTGCATGCAGTTGTCACCAACTCAATCGCGAAAAAGGGTCAAGGGAGGAACTCCCTTGCAGGGTGCAGGGACAGCGTCCCTGCTGGGGTCAAGGGGCAACGCCCCTTGGGTCTCCCCTCGTTCCCCCTCCACACAATCGTCACAATTGCAACGGCAGTGCAAGGAAAGTGTGAATTTGCTGTAACAAGTGGGGCGAAAAGGTTGCGCGCGGGGAAAAAGCGTGCCATAATAGAGAACGAGAAAGCCCGATGAAACGGGTGTGAAAGGAAGTTCAAGCTCATGAAATCTCCTAAGCGTTTGATGGCGCTCGCTCTTGCGGCGACGCTGATGTGCCTGCCGGGTGCGTCTCTGGCAGAGGATGCCGCGACGACGGATGCGCCGGCTGCAATCGAAGAAACGACGACGACGGTGGCGGAAGACCCGAATGAGGTGCTGGCGACGGTCAACGGCGTGGAAATCACCCGTGCGCGTTTCAACACCTTCTATCAGTCCATGCTGTCCTACTATGGGCAGTATTACGACACGACGAACGAAAGTCTGCAGGCGGCCATCCGCCAGAGCGCGCTGGAAGTGGCAGTGCAGTATGAGCTGATGAATCAGAAGCTGGTGGAGCTGGGGCTGTCACTGACGGACGAAGAAACCGCCGCCGTGGAAGCGGAAGCGCAGACCAAATGGGATGCTGCCGTGCAGAATGGCATGGAGTACATGGGCATCACCGATGATTCCACCGACGAAGAGCGCGCCAGCGCCATGGTGGAGGTTCTCTCCTCGCTGGAAGCGGAAGGCTTCACTGAGGAATCCTACAAGGCGAGCTGCGTGGAAGAAGCGGGTTACAATAAGCTGATGGACGATATCGTCAAGGATGTGACCGTCTCCGACGAGGATGTTCAGGCGGAGTTTGACTCGCTGGTGGAAGCCGACAAGGAAAAGTACGAGGGTCATGTCGATCAGTATGAGAATGACCAGTACATGAACCGCATGTACGCCGCCTATGGCTACACGGACTACATCACGCCCCAGTACTATGTGCCCAGCGGCTACCGCGGCGTCAGCCATATCCTGCTGGACGTGGATGATACCCTGATGGAAACGTACACGAACCTGCTGGCAACCTACGAAGAGCAGCAGGATCAGATTGAAGCGGGCGAAGAAGTGACCGAAGAGCTGGTGACGCTGGAGCAGGTGGAAGCGGCGAAGCAGGCGATTATCGACTCCGTGCAGCCGACGATTGACGAAATCAACCAGAAGCTGGCGGATGGCGTGTCCTTTGACGAGCTGATTCAGGAATACGGCACGGATCCGGGAATGCAGGATGCAGCAACCCGCGCAGAAGGCTACCCCGTGCATATGGACTCCACCAACTGGGATGCGGCGTTCACCGCGGGCGCGTTCACGATGGAGAAGATCGGTGACATCAGCGAGCCGGTTGTCGGCAGCTATGGCGTGCATATTCTCCAGTATGTCCGTGATGTGCCTTCCGGCGCGGTGGAGCTGGATACTGACCTGAAGGAATCCCTGCGCGCGGAGCTGCTGTCCTCCAAGCAGCAGGAAACCTTCAACGCCGCCATCACGAAGTGGATGGACGAAGCCAACATCGTCTACACCGACGCTGGCCTTGACATCATGCCTACGACGGTGGACAACGCGGAGTAACCCCAAGGGGCGTTGCCCCTTGACCTCACAAGGGAGTTCCTCCCTTGACCCTTCCGCGCGATTGAGTTGGTGACGCTATCATACTTCTTCCGCGTGTTTATTGGGGGAAACGAGGTGTGCTATGAAGAAAGGGCTGGCGCTCGTGACGGGCGTGATGCTGATGTTCTCCTGCGCAGCAGCGGAAAGCGAATTGCAAGCCGTGGTGTCTCCGGCAAACCAAACCATCGTCGCGCTGGCTTCTAAGACCTACGATGATGCGCAACTGCTGGAAATCTCCCAGTTTGACGGCTCGCTGAACGAACTTAACGCGCAATATCCTGCCGAATGCGTCCGGGAAGAGAACGGGCTTTACCGCGTCTCCTACCTCGGAAGTGAAAGCGTTGCAGCTCTGCTGTTTGACGGCGCAGGCAATCGTCTGCTGGGCAGGGTATACAGCGCACAGCTGCAAAAGGCGGATTTCGACGCCATCAGCGCCGGACAGTCGCTGGATGACGTGCTGCACATTGACCCGAACGGCGAATATCTCTTCCTCTTCGCAGGCAGAAATGACTTGCCGCGTGTATCTACCCATTACACCAAGGACGGCTACATCATTTCGGTGGAATATGATACGTCCAACACCATCATCAGCATTCGGGAATCGCTGGTTTGAATCAGCCAAAAACAAAAATTCGGCGCTCCGACAGGATTCATCCTCCTGCCAGAGCGCCGTTTTTTATACTATTTCCTGCATTCACCTGTACCATCTGCTCGCGCATTTTGGTACATTTTCATTTGGAAATAGTATTCCTTATTCCACCCATTTCTGATACTGACCAGACAGCATCAGCAGCGAGAAGAAATACAGGCAGTTGTCGTAGTACCGCCGCTTTCCTGTCCGCATCGGCAGCTCCCAGAACCGCTTTAGCCACATTTCCGCCGTTTCGCTGTCACTGGCGATGCTCCCCGCCGCGTTCACCGCCGTAATCGCCACCGGGTGCATCGCGGGTTCGTCCCAGCGCGTGCCGTCCAAATCATACGCGCGGTAGTTCTCTTCCGGCAGCTCCTTCGCGAAGAAGTCCTGCACATGCGTCGCAATGTCGCACAGCGCCTGCGTCCGCCCGTTCCAGAGCGTATCCAGCGCAATGTTCATGATGACGCGGTACGCATCCGAATAGTAAGCGTAATTCTTCCCGAACATCAGCACCGGCGTGCCGTCATATGCCGCATATTCCGGGCTCAGCCCCGTCACCGGGTGCGCACACAGCACGATATACCGCCGGGATGCCGCTTCCGCCTCTGCCCAGAAGGCATGGTCGCGCTCGTCGCTGAATTTCGCGAACAGGTGATAGAAGTGCGGCAGATGATACGACGGGTCGCTGATTTCCATCCCCGGCACGAACTTGATATAGTGATTTTCCGGATTCCACATCGGCTGACCGCCCTCGACCATCTCCGCTTGATGCACGCAGTGGCGCAGAATATCCTGCGCCCAGTGCCGATACGCGAAAATCCCCTCGCCGTCGCCCCAGCGTGCCGAAGCCATCAGCAGCGCCATCGCGAAATACTCTTCTCCATCCGGCGCAGGGCCTTCCGCGTTATGCTTGCCGTCCAGCTGCACCGACCATGCGAAGTAGCCCTGATGCACGCCAGACGATAGGTGCATATAGCGCATAGAGAACGTCCATAGCTTGTCAAAGAGATCTTTGCGGTTCATTTGGACGCACATCATCATGCCGTAGCTCATGCCCTCGGTGCGCGCGTCGTTGTTGCCGGTGTCGACCATGCAGGCAGCGTCGGCGTCGGTGTCATGGGGATGGTAGAAGCCGTTTTCGGGATCGAAGAAAATGGTGGAGAAGCATTCGTTCAGGCGGGAGAGGACGGCTTCGTCGGAAATGCCGATGCGGGCGAACTGGTTGGGGTAGGTGGACATGGAAAAAACTCCTTTCAAGCAAATAAAAATCAACAATTAGCAATGAGCTATTAGGAATGAAGGGCAGTATGCAGCGAACAGAAAAGTTCAATGCAGTTCCTTCAGCGGAATTGGTTCTGCCGGAACGCCGCCGAAGTTCCCCAGCGGGAGACAGAGCCAAATCACATCGTGCCAAGCATTGTGCTTGTAGCCGGTCTTTTCCCAGATGCCGATGTCGCGGAAGCCCAGCGAATGATGCAGCCCGATGCTGCGGTCGTTTGGCAGCGTAATGCAGGAGTAGGCGTTCATGTAGCCTTGCCGCGTCAGCAGCTGGATGCACTCGGTCATCAGCGACTTGCCTATGCCGTGTCCCTCAAAGCCGGGGCGCAGGTAGACCGTCAGCTCCACATCCCAGCGGAAAGCCCCGCGAGAACGCAATTCATGGGCAAAAATAAAGCCGGATAACTGACCATCATCTGTTTCTGCGACCAGAAAGGGATATTTTCCCACCGCAATCATATTGGCGTAGATTTGGGGAGTGGAATGCTCCAGCGCAAATGTGATGCAAGTGTTGTCCACATAGTAATTGTAAATGTCCGCAATCAGCGGCGCATCGGTAACTTTTGCGGATCGAAGCATGAAATTCGCTCCTTTCCGATGTTTTTGCCATATGATAGCACGGAAAGAGGAAAAGTGCAAGCTGCCAAAAGCAGAAATCTCGTTATTTTCTGAAATGGCTTGCAGGAAAGTGCTCAAAAGTGTCGAATGTTCTTATATAAGTATGATTTTTGGAGGGCAATGCGGCGATGACGCTGAATGATACGATTCGTGCGCTTCGGCGGGAGCGGGGCATGACGCAGGAACAGCTGGCGGAAGCCATGAATGTATCTGCCGCCGCCGTGTCGAAGTGGGAGAACGGGCAGAGCGTGCCGGATATTCTGGTACTCACTGCGCTGGCGGATTTCTTCGAGGTGTCGCTGGATGCGCTTGTGGGTTACACCGTTCAGGCGCACCGCCGGGGCGACATGGTCGCGCGAATCCGCCAGCTGGTTGTGCAGAAGAAGCACACCGAAGCAACGCGCGCGGCACGAGAAGCGCTCCGCCGCTATCCCAACAGCTTCGATGTCGTGTATGAAGCGACGCAGGCGTACGGTTATTCCGGCATGGAGCAGAACCGCCCGGAGGATTTGCGCAAGGCGCTTTCACTTGCTGAACGCGCGATGGTGCTGATTACTCAGGATCAGGAGCGGGAGAAACATATCCGCCCCGAATCCATCTGGTCGCTCATGGGCAATTATCATGCGCACCTGAATGAGTATGACGAGGCGATTCGCTGCTATGAAAACGGCAATGTCGCGGAAGTGAACGACATTGCTATTGCCAACAGCCAGACGGAACTGGGCTGCTATGACCATGCGCTGCCGAAGCTCTCGCGCGGGCTGGTCGTCAGCGTGATTCGCCTGTTCAATGCCGCGACGGGCGCTATGAACTGCCTGATAGCTTCCGGTCGGCAGCAGGACGCGATTGCGCTGGCATCGTGGCTCTGCCGCGCGCTTGATGGCATGGAAAGCGCGTCGGGCAGTTATATTTGGAAGATGAAAACAATTCTGTACACCAATTCCGCACGGGCCATGGTGCGCATGGGGCGCATGAACGACGCGGAATTGCAGCTGCGGCAGGCGATTCACTGCGCTCGCCGCTTCGATGCCGCGCCAAGTTACAGCGTTAACGGTTTCCGCTTCTACTGGGGCGAGGAAAAGTCGATTCTGGACATTGCAGGCGAAACGGCAATGAGCGCGATTGCACGGTGCATTGACCGCTATGATGATGCCCGCGCGGAACTGCGGGAAATCTTTGCGCGCTTACAGGCATAATTTGAATTGCACTTTTGATGCAGCAGAGGGTTTTGCCTCTGTGGAGGCGCGGAGAGGACGTCCTGTTCATCCCGCGCCGCCCCTTCGGAACTCGCAATGCTTGGGGAAAATTCAAATAAAATTTCCTGCCGGATGAAAGGAGAATGTTCATGCTGCACGCGAACCCGCTGCTGCGGGATATCAGCTGCGACAAGAAATTCATTACCGTGGGTGAAATCATGCTCCGCTTGACGCCGCCGAACTACGAGAAGCTCCGCATGGCGAACAACTTCGAGGCATCCTACGGTGGTTCGGAGGCGAACATTGCGCTGGCGCTGGCGAATCTGGGTATCGACAGCACGTTCTTCTCGGTTGTGCCGAATAACTCGCTGGGCAAGTCGGCAGTGCGTATGCTGCGCTCCAACGATGTGCACTGCACGCCGATGATTCTCTCCACGCCGGAGGAAACGCCGTCGCACCGGCTGGGCACATACTATCTGGAGACGGGCTATGGCGTTCGGCCGAGCAAGGTGATTTACGACCGCAAGCATTCCGCTATGGCGGAATATGACTTTTCGGATGTGGATTTGTCCGCGCTGCTGGATGGCTTTGACTGGCTGCACCTGTCCGGCATCACGCCGGCGCTGGGCGAGAACTGCGCACAGCTGACACTTGATTTGCTGCGCGTGGCGAAAGAAAAGAACATGACCGTCTCCTTTGACGGGAATTTCCGTTCGGCGCTGTGGACGTGGGAACAGGCGCGTGATTTCTGCACGCAGTGCCTGCCGTATGTGGACATTCTGCTGGGGATTGAGCCGTATCACCTCTGGAAGGATGAAAGCGATCACAGCAAGGGCGACTGGAAGGACGGCGTACCGCTTCAGCCCTCTTACGAGGAGCAGGACGAGGTGTTCCAGCACTTTGTGGAGCGTTACCCGAACTTGAAGTGCATTGCGCGGCATGTCCGCTATGCGCATTCCGGCTCGGAGAACAGCTTGAAGGCGTTCATGTGGTATGACGGGCATACGTTCGAGTCGAAGCTGTTCACCTTCACGATTCTTGACCGTGTCGGCGGCGGCGACGCGTTTGCGTCCGGTTTGATTTACGCCATGCTGCACGATTACAAGCCGATGGATATGCTGAATTTCGCCGTAGCGTCCAGCGTCATCAAGCACACCATCCACGGCGACGCGAACATCACCGACGATGTGAAGTCCATCCGCAATCTGGCGGACATGAATTACGACATCAGAAGGTGACGCAAGGGGCTTCGCCCCTTGACCCCACCAGAGGCTTTGCCTCTGGACTCCGGCAGGGCGCTGCCCTGCACCCGCGAAGGGTCTTCGACCCTTTCGACACCCATCTCGCGATTGAGTTGGTTTCACTTTCATGCTTCTTCCGCGTGTTTATCCGGGAACGGAAACGCAGCAGTTGCAATCCACATAAAAATCAGCAAAAAAGGCAGGAATCACACCATGCAGGAACTTCAGCAGCGCATCCTCCAAGACGGTGACATCCTCCCCGGCGGCGTTGTCCGCGTCGAGCGCTTCCTCAACCACCGCGTTGATACCGCCCTCGCACGCCATATTGGGCAGGCGTTCGCGGACGCTTTCCGCAATGACCAGATTGACTGCATCCTCACCGTCGAAGCCAGCGGCATCATCTTTGCCATGACCACTGCGCTGGCGATGGGCGACCTGCCCGTCATCATCGCCAAAAAGGGTCAGCGCCGCAACCTTGGCGACGATGTGTATACCGCTGATGTTTTCTCCTTTACCCACCAGACGACCAGTACCATCCACGTTGGCAAACGTTGTCTGGAAAAGGGACAGCGTGTGCTGCTGATTGATGATTTTCTTGCTAACGGCGAAGCGCTCAAAGGCTTGATGGACATTTGCCGTCAGGCGGAGTGCCATCCCGTCGGTGCGGGTATCTGCATCGAAAAGTGCTTCCAGCCCGGCGGCGAAACACTGCGTGGGATGGGCTTGAAGGTGGTTTCGTTGGCAGCAGTGGAAAAGACGGAGAACGGCGAAATCCGCTTCCTCGGCGAGGAGTAACGCAGCAAACGCCGCCAAACACCCGCAAAGGGCATCAGGAGCGTTTGCAGACACAGAATCAAGGAAATAGCCCTCCACAGCATCATCGCCTGTGGAGGGCATTTCTGTGTGCTTATCACTATTCCGCTTCTTCGGATAAACACGCGGGCATAGCCTGATAGCGTCACCAACTCAATCGCGCGAAAGGGTCAAGGGAGAAACTCCCTTGCGGGGTCAAGGGGCAGCGCCCCTTGGGTCTCCCCTACTCCCTTTCGATTTCGTCCCGTAATAACGCAACGGCTTTCTTTTCGACACGGGAGACGTAGCTTCGGGAAATGCCTAAGCGGCGCGCAATTTCGTGCTGGGGATGCTGACGGCCGTCGGTCAGTCCGTAGCGCAATTCCAAAACGAAGCGCTCACGCGCGGGGAGACGGTGCAGCACCTGCTGTACTTTTCCCGCTGTCACGCGGCGGATGACCGTGTTTTCTAACTCGTCCGCGTCCGTGCCGAGAATGTCCTGATAGGTGATGTCGTTGCCTTCGCCATCGCTGCCTACCGGGTCGGAAAGCGACACGTCCCCGCGCCGCTTCCGGCTTGCGCGCAGCGTCATCAGGATTTCGTTCTCGATGCACCGTGCCGCGTATGTTCCCAGCGGCGTTCCTGATGCGGATTTGAAGCTGTCCACCGCTTTAATCAGTCCAATCACGCCAATGGAAATCAGGTCGTCCGCGCCGTAGCCGGGAATCTGGTACTTCCGCGCAATGTGGCTCACCAAACGCAGGTTGTGCGTAATCAGCTCCTGCCGCGCGTTGTGGTCGCCCGCATCTAACTTTCCAATCAGCTCAGCTTCCTCCGCCCGATTCAGCGCCGGCGGAAACTCCGATCGCCCGGTGATGTATCCCAGAAAAAACAGGCATTGCTGCATCAGCAGCGCAAGCAGCTCCAGCATATGCATCCCTCCGCGAAAAGCGTATGCGCCGCGCCGGAAAAGTATCACCCGTGCATTGACAAGCGCCCTCTTTCGCGGCTATAATGGAAGAAAGCTGGACAAATCAGGAAAGGCGGAAACAACGATGAAGCAGATTGGAAAATGGCTCGTGACGGCAGTGCTGGCGCTGCTGCTGATGATTCCGGCGGTGCTGGCGGAGGAAACGGCGTCCTTCATGACGCTGACCGTGCCCACGACGGCGCAGGAAATTGATTTGGGGCAGAACGTCGTGACGGATTACGACGCGCTGTGCCGCTTTCTGGATGAACTGCCGGACGTGCGCAAGGTAGATATGTTCTCCACAAAAATCAGCCGCAAGGATATTGAAATGCTGGCGGCACGCTATCCGCAGGTGAAGTTCGGCTGGACGATGCGCGTGGGCGACCACCTCGTCCGCACCGATGCCACCGCGTTTTCCACGCTCCATAACAACCAGAGCGCGACGCACACCAGTGCGGAGCTTTCGGTGCTCAAATACTGCACGGAGATGCTCGCGCTTGACATCGGGCATAATCAGGCGACGGATATTTCCTTCCTCGCGGAAATGCCCCAATTGCGCGTGCTGATTATCGCCTGCAATAAGGTGGAGGATATCTCCCCCTTGGCGAACCTGACGAATTTGGAGTATCTGGAGGTTTTCAAGAACAAGATTCGCGATATTTCTCCCCTTTCCGGGCTGACGAATCTGATTGACCTCAATATCTGCTTCAACTACGTCAAGGACTGGACACCACTGGAAAACCTGACGCAGCTGGAGCGCCTGTGGGTCTATAATTCCAATAACTACATGGAGAATGACCCGATTTCCAAGGATGTTGTGCGCTCACTGAAGGAACATCTGCCCAATACTTATGTTGATTCCAAGTCGTACTCCACCAGCGGCGGCTGGCGTGAGCATGACCGCTATCAGATTGTCTACAAGATGTTCAAGAGCGGCGAATACATCCCGTTTGCGCAAAGTCCCGCGACGCTTGCGCCGGGTGAAACGCCTGCCCCGACGGGTGTGCCGACGCCGACACCTGTGCCGACTGCCACGCCGGAACCTACCGCCACCCCCGCCCCGATGGTTCGCTACGCCAACATGACGTTCGACCGCGACGCGGAAGCGATTGATTTGGGCAAAACCGTCGTGTCGGACTTCAAGAAGCTGACGGCGTTTCTGGACGAGCTGCCGAACCTGAAAAAGTGCGATATGTACGGCACGAAGATGAAGCGCGCAGACATGGAAATGCTCTCGGAGCGCTATCCGCAGGTGGAGTTCGGCTGGACGATGTACGTTGGCGACCACCTCGTCCGCACGGATGTGACGGCGTTCTCCACCCAGCATACCTATCAGAGCAAGTTCCACACCAGCAAGACATTCTCGGTACTCAAATACTGCCACAATCTGGTTGCGCTGGACATTGGGCATAACGAGGTCAGCGATCTGTCCTTCTTGGAGGATTTGCCGCAATTGAAGGTGCTGATTCTCGCGGCGAACAATATCACGGATATTACCCCGCTGGCAAAGCTGGAAAATCTGGAATATCTCGAATTGTTCCTCAACCACATTTCCGACTTGACCCCGCTGGAGGGGCTGACGCATCTGCGCGACCTCAACCTGTGCTATAACAGCATCACGGACTGGTCGCCGCTGGAGAATATGCCGTGGCTGGAGCGACTGTGGCTGAATTATAGCGGCAAGTACGCGCGGATTAACCCCGTTCCGGCGGAGGTCATCGCCCAACTCAAGGAAAAGCTGCCGAACACAGAAATCAATACAACCGCCGCACATTCCACGGCGGATGGCTGGCGTTCCCATGCGCGCTCGACGCTGGTGGGCGACATGTTCCGCAAGGGTATCTACGTCCCGTTCGAGGATTGAGATGAACCCTTGCGCCGCGGGCGAAAATATGGTATGATAGCCGTTGGAAATCGAAGCATAGCGTATAAGGAGTTATGAACTTTATGGATATGAAAACGAAACTCGCCGGACTGATGGCGCAGTGCTTGACCGACACATGGCAGGACGCGCAGGGTCTGCCGACGGCGGAGGAAATCCGCGGTCTGCTTGCCGTGCCGCCTGACCCGAAAATGGGCGACTACGCGCTGCCGGTGTTCCGTCTGGCGAAGGCACTGCGGATGGCGCCGCCGAAAATCGCCACGACCGTGGTCGAAAAGTGGTCGCATGAGGACGTTGCGCGTGCAGAAGCCGTCAACGGCTATGTGAACTTCTTCCTCAACCGCGTCAATTTCGCGGCGGAAACGCTTGAAAGCGTGCTCAAGGCGGGAGAAAACTATGGCTCGTCCGACATGGGCAACGGCAAGACGATTTGTCTTGACTATTCCTCCATCAATATCGCCAAACGCTTCCATATCGGGCATTTGTCCACCACGATGATTGGTCACAGCCTGCGCCGCATCTATGATTTCCTCGGATATAAGACCGTCGGCATCAACCATTTGGGCGACTGGGGAACGCAGTTTGGCAAGATGATCTGCGCCTATAAGCTCTGGGGCAACGAGGAAGAGGTGGAAAAGGGCGGCGTGAACGAACTGGTGCGCCTGTACGTCAAGTTCCACGAGGAGGCCGAGAAAGACCCCGCGCTGGACGATCAGGGCCGCGCGTGGTTCAAGAAGATTGAGGATGGCGACGAGGAAGCCCTGCGCATCTTCAATTGGTTCAAGGCGCTGACTCTGCGCGATACCGAGCGCGTCTATAAGCTGCTGGGCGTTACGTTCGACTCCTATGCAGGCGAATCGTTCTATAACGACAAGATGGATCGCGTTATCAACGAGCTGAAGGAAAAGAACCTGCTGACCATCTCCGAGGGCGCGTCTATCGTTGATTTGAGCGAGGACAACATGTCCCCCTGCATCATCCTCCGCTCCGACGGCGCGACGCTTTACGCCACCCGCGACCTTGCGGCGGCCATCTATCGCCATGATACTTATCATTTCGATAAGTGCCTGTACGTCGTGGCGTATCAGCAGGATTTGCACTTCCGCCAGATTTTCCGTGTGCTGGAAAAGATGGGCTACGAATGGGCGAAGGACTGCGTGCATGTCGCGTTCGGCATGATTTCCTACGAGGGTCAGGCACTCTCCACCCGCAAGGGGCACGTCGTCTATCTGGAAGATTTGCTGGAGCAGGCGCAGAAGAAAGCGCTGGACATCATCAACGAAAAATCCCCGAACCTGCCGAACAAGGAGGATGTTGCGCGTCAGGTCGGCATTGGCGCGGTCGTCTATACCGATTTGAGCAACAACCGAATCAAGGACGTTGATTTCTGCTGGGATCGCGCGCTGAATTTCGACGGTGAAAGCGGCCCGTATGTGCAGTACACGCACACGCGCTGCTGCTCTGTCCTGCGCAAGGCGGCGGAAATGTCCCTGCCCGAAGCGGATATGAACGCGCTGACGGACGACGAGGCACAGGCGCTCCTGCGTCTGCTGGGGCGCTTCCCGGATGTCATTAAGGAAGCGGCGGAGAAGTATGAGCCGTCAATGATTACCCGCGCTGTGACGGATATTGCGCAGGCGTATAATAAGTTCTATTATGAGCATCGGATTCTGGATGGTGAACCGGCGACGGCCGCCGCGCGCGTGGCGCTGACGAAGGCGACGAAGGATGTTATTAAGACGGGGCTGTGGCTGATTGGCATCGAAGCACCCGAACGCATGTAAGAAAAAAGAAGAAACGCACGGAAGGCGTATGGAAGAAAAAGCAACACAATCGCGCGTGAATTCTTTTTCTGCCCGAATAGGCAGGAAAAAGCGACTGCGTTGTAGAATACCTGATTGTTTGCTAATGAACAGAGGTCAGTCTCTCTGTTCAGAAAAAAATCAAAAAAAGGAGTGAAGCACATGGCAGAGATTCTCGAATTCAAGTTCGACACGCAGCTGCTCATTGAAGGGCACGACCTCGACGAGGACGAAATCAACGACTACATCACGGAGCATTTCAAGGGCGACTGTCTGCTGGCAGTGGGGGACGATGAATTGATTAAGATTCACTTCCACACGAACGAACCGTGGCAGGTGCTGGAATACTGCGCGTCGCTGGGTGAAATCCACGACATTGTGGTGGAGAACATGCAGCTGCAGAGCGAAGGTCAGCACGGCTAATTGCACACAATATAAAGGGGCGCTGTCCGGCTTGGTGGTCGGAACAGCGCCCTGCTTATGTGATATGATTTTCCAAACGACAGTGCATCATAATTGCGGAATGTCATTTTTTCTGCTTGGCGGGAAGATGGCAATGCTGTTTGAAGGGCAACACCGCACAACTCGGCGGTGTCACCTTAAACGTTCAGGTGTGCCTTCTTCAAGCGGCTGGAAATCATCGGGCCAATCAGCACGACAATCACCATCTTCACGATGTCCAGCGGAATGAACGGATAGACGCAGATGGCCAGCGCTGCGCTCGCTGTCTTGCCCGCCTGTACGCAGAACCAGACCGTGCCAATCAGGTACAGCACGACTTCACCCGCGACCATTGCCAGCAGGTGCAGCCACCACTTGTCGCTCTTGCTCATCAGGAAACCCGCCAGCGCCACCATCGGGATATAGCCGACGATGTAGCCGCCCGTCGCGCCCGCCAGCTTCGACACGCCGCCCGTGAAGCCGCTGAACACCGGCACGCCGACCAGCCCCAGCAGGATGTACAGGCAGACGCTGATGGTTGCCTTCTTCCAGCCCAGCACATAAATCGACAGGAACAGCACCAGCGTCGCCATGCTAATCGGCACAGGGCCAATCGGCAGCGAGAGCGGTGCAAGCACGCAGATAACCGCTGTCATCAGCGCAATTGCAACCAAGGTATAGGTCGTATTTTTTGTAGAAGCTGTCTTTTCCATCGTCGGGAATCCTCCTTGCGTAAACCAAAATGCGGTTTTGAGTTTACCATAGTTTCAGACGTTTGTCAACTGCTTTTTGCGCTTTGGTTGACGATGCGGAATTTTTCGCCCTTCCTTTTTTTCTCGAAATGTGGTACACTGAACACCGTGAAATGCCAACATTCGACCTGATACTGTTTTCGGATGAAAATGCGACGAGCAGATGGCGCGGATGAATCCGAAAATAGTATGAGAAAGGAGCGATTTTTATGGATTACAATCAGGCTGCCCTGCAAATGCACGAGGAACACCACGGCAAAGTTGCCGTACAGAGCAAGGTGAAGGTCGAGAACCGCGATGACCTGTCCACCGCGTATACCCCCGGCGTGGCAGAACCCTGCCGCCGCATTCATGCTGACCCGCGCGATGTGTACCGCTACACCGCCAAGGGCAATCTGGTTGCAGTGGTGTCCGACGGCACGGCGGTGCTGGGGCTGGGCGACATCGGCCCGCTGGCGGCGATGCCTGTCATGGAGGGCAAGGCGATTCTGTTCAAGGAATTTGCGGACGTGGACGCATTCCCGATTTGTCTGGATACGAAGGACGTGGACGAAATTGTGCGGACGGTGAAGGCAATTGCGCCGACGTTCGGCGGCATCAATCTGGAGGATATTTCCGCGCCGCGCTGCTTTGAAATCGAAAGCCGCCTGCGCAAGGAACTGGATATTCCCGTTTTCCACGACGACCAGCACGGCACGGCGATTGTCGTCTCCGCGGGTCTGCTGAACGCGCTGCGGCTGGTTGGCAAGAAGATGGAGGATGTGAACATCGTCATCAACGGCGCGGGCAGCGCGGGCATCTCCATCGCCAAGCTCCTGCTGCAATTCGGCGCGGGCAACATCGTGCTGGTGGACCGGGCGGGCGCGGTCAGCGTGGATGAGGACTGGCTGAATCCGGCGCAGCGCAAGATGGCGGAAATCACGAACCGGCACAACGAGCGCGGTTCGCTGGCGGACGTGATGAAGGGCAAGGATGTGTTTATCGGCGTTTCCGCCCCGAAAATCGTCACGGCGGAAATGGTTTCGACGATGGCGAAGGACGCGATTGTGTTCGCAATGGCGAATCCCACGCCGGAAATCATGCCGGAAGAAGCCGCGAAGGGCGGCGCGCGCGTCATTGCGACTGGGCGCAGCGACTATCCGAACCAAATCAACAACGTGCTGGTTTTCCCCGGCATTTTCCGCGGCGCGCTGGACGCACAGGCGACGGATATTACGGAGGACATGAAGCTCTCCGCCGCCCGCGCGATTGCGTCCATCGTTTCGGACGATGAGCTGAAAGAGGACTACATCATCCCCGGCGCGTTCGACAAGCGCGTCGCTCCTGCCGTCGCGAAGGCGGTCATGGACTGCGCGAAAGCATCCGGCATCAGCAAATTGGGGAAGTAAACACCCTTTCGGTAAAAAATATCGGAACACAAACTAAAAAACCTTTGCTTAAGCTCAACTTGCTTAGATGGCACCGAAGGTTTCCAAAGGGCGTTCGCAGACTTCGTCTGTTTTCATTGCCCTTTGGTCGCCGCCGCAGCGGCGAAACCCCTGCGATTGAAAGAAGCACCTTCTTTCGGAGAGAATACCATGATTGCAGAAATTCTATGTGTCGGCACGGAACTCCTGATGGGGCAAGTCCTCAACACCAATGCGCAGTTCCTCTCGCGCCGCCTGTCCGCGCTGGGCATCACGCAGCAGCACCAAACCGTCGTGGGCGATAATGCGCAGCGCTTGGAGGACGCCTACCGCCTTGCACTCAGCCGTGCGGATATCGTCATTACCTCCGGCGGCCTCGGCCCGACGGTCGATGATATCACCAAGCGCGTGGCGGCGAAGGTTGCGGGCAAGGAGCTTGTCCTCTTTCCGAAAGCGGAGGAAATGGTTCGCACCCGCTTCCAGCAGTATCACCGCAACATGACCCTCAACAACCTTTCTCAGGCTATGTTCACGGCGGATTCTACGCTGCTGATGAACCCGAACGGCACAGCCCCCGGCGCGATTGTCCCGATGGGTGATGGAAAAGTCGTTATCCACCTGCCCGGCCCGCCCTGCGAGCTGGAGCCGATGTTCACCGCATCGGTCGAGCCGTACTTGATGGCGCGGTCAGGGCGCGCGCTGGTGAGCCGGTATGTGCGCATCTTCGGCATGGGTGAATCCGAGGTGGACACGCGCCTGCGCGACTTGGAGAACGGAGAGAATCCGACGTTATCGCCCTACTGCGCGTTAGGCGAGGTGCAACTGCGCGCAACGGCAAGCGCTGATACGGCGGAGAAGGCGCTGGCACTGCTGACACCGCTTTTGGCGGAGGTCAAGGCGCGTCTGGGCAATGTTGTGTACGCGATGGAGGAAACAGACGGCGGTTCACTGGCGAAAACGGCGATTGAGACCCTGCGGGCGCGGGGCATGACGTGCGCGACGTGCGAAAGCTTGACGGGCGGCAAGGTCGTTGCGGCGCTGGTGGATATTCCGGGCGCATCGGCGGTTGTCCGCGCGGGTCTGGTGACGTACCAGACGGACACGAAGACGATTCTGGCGGACGTGCCTGCGGAGGTCATCGAGCGTTTCGGCGTGGTGAGCGTGGAGACGGCGTGCGCAATGGCGGAAGGCACGCGGAAGCGGCTGGGTGTGGACATTGCGGTGAGTACGACGGGCGTCGCGGGGCCGGACGGCGGGACGGAGGACTGTCCGGTGGGGACGGTGTGCGTCGGCGTATCGACGGCGGGCGGCACGAGCGCGGTTCGGCTGGCGCTCTCTGGCAACCGCGAGCGCATCCGCACGCTGGCAATGAAGCACGCGCTGCACACGCTGATTGAAAAGGCAAGATAATAAAGCAGGCTCATGTCCCGGTGATTTGGGAGCATGAGCCTGTTTTTATGGAGTTGTAGAAAAATTGTTAGGAGGATGGCTTTCGTGCTTCTCGGTCGCGCCCATTTGGCGCGACAATGTGCAAGTGGTGGGGAATACTATTTCCAGATTCACCTGCGCCATCTGCTTGCGCCTTTTCCCTTCTGGCGTCCGCTCATTCCACTTAGCGTAGCGCTGCTACGCTGCGTTTCATTCACGTTAGCCAGAATGAAAAATTCGCGGCGCATCTTGGCGCATTCTTATCTGGAAATAGTATAAAGCGAGTTGGGGGGCGCATCTGCGGATGCGCAAAGTTACTGGCAGGGACGCTTCGCTGCCTGCGCCTTGTTGACTTTTCCCTTGGAGTAGGTTTGACGAGGAACAGTTGGGGCGTTGCCCTTACCACTTCATGAACCAAGTCGAAATATACCCGGTCTTGCCATCAACCTCAACCTTGCACCAATCCGTGCCGTGCTCCAGCACTTTCACTTCCGTACCCACCGGCACGCGCGCAAGTACTTCCGCATTCAGCGATGCGCCCTTCCGGAAATTCACATAGCTGCCGCCGTTGACATTCCACAGCTTTGCCGTGAACGGCTTCACTTCGCCCGCTCCCCCGCTCACCTTCAAATACTGCTTCATCATGTAGCCAATCTTGCCGTCCTGCACCTGTACTTTGACCCACTTGCTGTCCACATTGCCCAGAATCGTCACCTTTGTGCCGTTGTGATAGTATGCCAGCACCTGTGCGTCGAGGTTCGGTTCGCGGCGCAGATTCAGCACCTGCGTGCTCTTCGGGTTATGAACGACAGCTGCCGTGCCAGACACGCTGCCGGAAGAAGAACCGAAGTTCAGGTACTTCGTTGCCACATAGCCCTCACGGTTGCCGACCTTGACGCGGCTCCAAGGGCTGCTCTTCTGCAGGACGCTGACGGACTGACCGTTCTTGATCGCCATGATAATCGTGCCGTTCATGTTCGGCTGCTCACGCAGGTTCAGTCCCGTGCCGGTGTTGGTGCGGACGGTCGCGGAGATAGCGCTGTCAGCGCTATTCAGGTACTTTGCCAACATGTAGCCGGTTTTGCCGTTCACGCTGACACGATGCCATTCGCTGCCCGCCTTGATGATTTCCACCAGCGTCCCGGTGGGGTACTGCCCCAGCACCTTCGCGTCCAGCGACGCGGTTTCGCGCAGGTTCAGCGCGCCGCCCTTGACGAGCGCGCTCTCGGTCGTTTCTGCCATCGCCATGCCGCTCAGCGCGAGCATCGCCGCCGCGCTCAGGCCAGCCAAACAGGTCAGATTCTTCTTGTTCATGGATTGTTGCCTCCTTTTGCTTTCCATGGAAGAGGATGTGCTTTTGAAGCGGCGTTTCTTTCCGCTTCACCCATCCAACGACAGGAGACGGATGTTCGTTGCTGGCGCATTTTGGGAGATTTGGCGGATGCGCTGGAAACAGCGTCGGATTCTTCCTCATCCTTGTAGCGCAAATCGAGAATTTTCCGCGGAATAGGTGGAATATTTTTCTGCAAACCGTCTTTTTCCGCGATTTTCTGCGCAAAGTTTACATTTTCCACACATTTCGAGGGTGTACAAGGGCGGATTTTTGCGGTACAATAGCATTGGTAAATCATATCGTTTCCGAAAAAAGGAGCGCTTGACGATGATGAAACGGATGTTCTGTCTGCTGCTGACGGTCTTGATGGGGGTAAGCTGCATCTTCGCATCGGCGGAAGATGCGCAGGACAACAGCGCGGATGCCCTGACGCTGGCGGAACTGCAAGCCTTCGCCGCGCGGATGCAGACGCTGGCAATGGCCTCTACGCCCCTGAACGATCCGGCGGATGCCAAGACCGAGGACGGCTATGCCTTCGAGTATTCCTTCGGCACGATTTATGCCGATTCGCCCGCGATGAGCATTGACACGCAGCTGCTTTCCATCGTCCTGACGAGCGCCGAAGAGCAGGGGCCGCGCGATATTCAGGTAGGTGACGAACTGTCCATCGTGCTGGAAGCAAATTACAGTGAGAACCCGTCTCTGTGCGGCAGCCGCGAATCCGCCGTGCTGTATGTGCTGGACTTGCTGCCGGAAAGCATGAGATGGGGCGAAGTGAAGCGCGACGGTCAGCGCGTGCAGACAGTGGAATACGCCGTGCATGAGCGCGTGGAAACCGATGGCGAGGGCTACACGGACACGGGCGTCATCTTTACGATGGAGGACAATATCGTCAGCGCGATTCGCGTTTACGGTCTGTCCGCGCGCACGACCGAGGCGGAAATCAGCACCGTGCGCGACAATCTCCGCTTTGATGCGCTCTTTGACGACTATGTGCAGGTTCCGTCGAGCTACAACGGCGCGGATTTGCCCATGTTTGACGGAACGGACTTGCAGTTCTCCGGTATTGACTTCATGAGCCTGACGCCGGAATCCGCTGCGGACGTGCTGGGAGACGTGATTGACGACGTGTGGGTGGAGAACGGCACAGATGGCTATGTGCGCACGATGACGTTCGCGGCGTGCGACATCACGTTCCTCTACGACGCGCAGAAGCAGAACCCGCAGGTGGAAATGCTGCTGATTGCCGCCGATGGCATGGAAGGCCCGCGCGCGAGCCGCATCGGCGACACTTTCGCGCAGGTATACAACCGTTTCCGCAATGACAACACCGCGATTGATGAGAACGACACTGAGCACCTTTACGGCGACGAAGAAAGCGGTCAGTACGGCGTGGTGGAGTACACCGTGGACGGCACGGTCATGCGCTTTGGTCTTGTCCTTGATGACGGCGTGCGCGTTGTTCTGCGCCTTGAATTCACCGCGTCCGTCCTCTCTGAAATCATGGTGTATATTGAGTGAGGAGAGGCGCCAGAGGCTCTGCCTCTGGACTCCGCAAGGGAGAATGAAACGGGACGAAGTTCCCTCCCTTGACCCTTCCGCGCGATGGAGTTGGTGACTTCTGCATACTTCTTCCGCGTGTTTATCTGGGAACGGGATATAGAAGTCACAATACCCCAAAGCATGGAAGTGGCGACCGAAAAGCCCTCTCCTCGCCTCCGCAGAGGCGAAACCCTCTGCGACAAGAAAAATCAAGTAACAAAAATGTACGCTGCAAAGGAGGCATTTGCCCTTGAAGATTGATTTGAATAGCCCCGTCGAGGTCTGGCGCATTGATGCGCCCAATACTGGCTTCCCTTCCTGTGAGCTGACCCTGTTCAATCTCTCCGGACAGCAGGTCGTCTCCGTGGAAGTCACCCTCACCTTGCTTGATCCAGACGGACAGGAAATCACCCGCATCACCCACCGTGCGCACGGGCTGACCGGCGCACCCATGCGTACATTCTCTATGACCGTGCCGGTGGAAGAGCCCGCGAACGTCGGCGGCTGCGAAGCGATTATCGAGAAGGTTTGGTACGATAACAGCAGCATCTGGCGCCGCGGCAAAGAGCCACTGACGGAGTACACGCCGAACAACCTGCATCGCAGCACCGCGCTGAGTGAGCTGCGCGAGGTGGCAGGCAACATGGCGGCGGGCTATCCCGAAATGCAGGGCGACCTATGGCTGTGCGTCTGCGGCCGTCCGAACCCCGTGTCTGTCGCGACGTGCGCCCGCTGCGGACGCGATAAGCGCGATGTGTTCACCCACTTCAGCAAAGAAGCGGTGGATGCCGTGATTGCCGCGCGCGAAAAGGCGACGGACGACCAGAACCGCGTCGCCGTGGAGGAAACATCAAAGCTGCAAGCCCAGCGTGAGCAGGAAGTGAACAAGCGCCGTCGGCACCGCCGCGTTGTGGCGGGGGCAGTTGCGCTGATTCTGCTGATTCTCGGCGGTGGCTACGGCATCATGTTCCACCTCCTGCCGCAGATGAAGTACAACGACGCGCAGACGGCGCTCACCAATGGTGAATATACCGCCGCGGCGGAGAAATTCGCGGAAATCAGCAGCTACAAAGATGCGGCGGACATGGTGGAGGAAAGCAACTACCGCCATGCGGAAGCCCTGCTGGACAGCGACAACGTGACAGCGGAGGATATTGCACAGGCGCGCACGCTGCTGGACACGCTGACGGACCAGACACGCACGGATGACCTGCGCAAGTCTGCCGACTATCAGGAGGGGCTGCTGCTGCTGAACGAGGGCAAGCTGGATGATGCCGAAAAGCTGTTCACGGCGCTGGGTGATTACGAAAATTCGCGGACGCAGCTGCAGGAAATCGCGTATCGCCGCCTATCCGCCGAAATGGAGACGGCAAGCGACTACGATGCCATCCGCGAAGGGCTGACCGCGCTGAACGGGTATCAGGACAGCGCAGCGCTCATCGAAAAAACGTGGTATCTGGAGGCGAAGAGCCTGCTGGAGGGCGACAATCCTGACCCGGTATCCGCCATTGCCTGTCTGGAGGAAATACCGGATTACGAGGGCGCGGCGGAACTGGCGCGTCAGGCGCATTACGCCTATGGCAAGCAGCTGCAAGCGGCAGGAGAAACCGCAACCGCCGCCGAGCAGTTCTACCTTGCGAAGGGCTATGAGGATGCCGATGAACAGGCAAACGTCAGCTATTACGCGCCGGCAGTGAAGGCGCTGGAGGCTGGAAAATTCAAGGAAGCAGCGCGGCTGCTGCAGAACATCCGCGATTACAGCGACGCGGACGACCTGTGGAAGAAAGCCATCTATCAGCAGGCGCTGGTGGAAATGAAAGCGCTGGATTTCGATGCGGCGACGGCGCTGCTGAATCAGCTGCCGGCAGATTACAATGATGTCGCGACGCTGCTGAAAGACTGCGTGTATCAGCCGGCGCAGATTGCGTATTCGCGCGGCGAGTATGAAGCTGCGATTGCCGGGTTTACGGCTGTTTCGGACTACTCCGAAGCGGCGGACATGATTCGTCTGTGCAACTACGATTGGGCGGCGAAGAAGGCGCAGGATGGCGACTACGACGGCGCAATCGCGCTGTATGAAGCCTTGGGCGACTACAAGGACAGCGCGCAGAAAATCAGCGAAGTGCGCACGATGAAGGCGCAGGCGCTTGCATCGACCGGCGCGCTGGACAATCTGCAGTCCGCCGCCGTCATCTACGCCGAATTGGGCGACGAAGCGAACCTTGCCGCGACGCAGTACCAGCAGGCGGCGCTGCTGCTGGAAAATCAGCAGTACACCGATGCGCGGGAGATTTTCGCCGCGCTGGGAACGTATAAGGATGCCGCGACGCAGTTGAAGGCGTGCGACTACGCCATTGCGCTGCAAAAGAAGGACGCTGGGCAGTTAGACGAAGCGGCGGCGCTGCTGGAAAGCATTTCCGGCTATTCCGACGCGGATGAGCAGCTTAAAATCGTGCGCTATGCGCAGGGCGAAAAGGCCGTGGCGGATTCGCTTTCGCTGGCGGCAGCGCAGTTCTTCACGCAGGCGGGCGACTATTCCGATGCCGCCGATCGCGCCGCGGCGCAGTATGCCGCCTACTACGGCCCGATTGCCGACAGCGCCCGCGCACAGTACAATCAGCAGGAGTACACGGCGGTGGCTGACCTGCTGATGAATCTGGACATGGAGAATTTGCCCGCGGATTACGCCGATTTGCGCGATATTTTCCGCGAAAGCTGCTATCAGGCGGGCGAAAGCTATTATGCCGCCGGACAGGTGTATCAGGCGTACCCGTACTATCAGGAAATCAGCGACGAGCGCCGCGTGAAGGAGCGCCTGAAGGAAGCGTGCTATCTGGTGCTTGGCACATGGCAGGATACGGAAGGAAACTCCTACACGTTCAATCTCGATGGCACCTGCACACTTGCGGGCGAATCGCTGTATTTCGCGGTGGATGGTCTGACCATCCGCACGGGCACATCTGCGGATTCGCTGACCGCTACGCATCAGCTGACCGGCATCAGCGCCACCAGCGCATGGCTCTTTGATCAGCGCAATGGAGCGAATGTGCGGATTCGGCTGACGAAGGTGGAGAAATAAGGACAGAAGAATGGGGCGTCTCTCTCGGAATGGAGAGGGACGCCCCTGATTTTTGTGCTATTTTGTTGACTGAATTACTGCCCCTGATTGTCTTGATTGTGCCTCAAGGCTTATACTTTGCACTATACGCCTGCACTTCATCGTCCTTGATAAGCCACCCGAATTTTTGTAAAAACTCCAGTTTTTCATCATCCGATTTCCATGTTTTCCTTTTGCGCAGCGCTCCGGGGACATGTTCATTTTCTTTGCCATTAAAATATTTGCTGCCGGGCCCTTGCTTATATTGAATCGGAATACCATCTTCTATGCAGCTCCACACGCTTGATCCGCCATCCGTTGTTAATACATTACCTACAAGCCCCTCTAATTCGCCAGCTGCTAATCGCCTTAATAATTTTTGTTCTTCGTCCGTCATATTATTTATGTCCTCCATTGGCTTACGTTAATTTCTTCCGAATCATATGCCCCCAGCGGATATTCCCGAATCCATCCTTTAATTTGTATTATTGTTCCACATTTAGGGCATTCATATACATCTTCCGAATCGAAGTAATATACTATATCTTCCCCCATTCCAGAATCATAATCATCGCTGGTCTGTCCACTCTGAAACTCTTCAAGGTCAATGCACAATCTCTTATGGCAATGCGGACAGCGTATATTTCTGACCTTTGAAATAGTGCAGCTTTCCTCTCCAGCATCCATGAAATCTTCGCCAGCCTGCTCTTTCTGCTGTACATATTCCCAAAGTTCTTCTATGGGCATAGTATCATATTGGACATTCGCAGACAGCAACTCATCTAACAGCAGCAGCGAAGCCTTCATCCGTTCCATTTCTTTAAAAATGGATTCCTTCCGGGTTTCTGCGATTTCTTTTAAGGGACGCCCCGCTTTTTCTTGCATTTTCCTTATATCGGCGCAAGACAAGCCCGCCTTAGAGAGAATCACAAGTCTTTTTAGATTTTCTAAGTCATTGTTGGTATAGTCAGCTCTTCCATTCACTGACCCTTTTTCCGGAGCAAATACCTTCTCCTTTTTATAGTATTTTATTCGCTCTCTCGAAATATTAAGAGCTTCAAGTACATCCTTTGTCCGCATATCTGCAGCACCTCCTTTCAAGAAACATAATAGCATATGGGGACTTTGTCCCTGTCAATAATATTTCAAGAAAAAGTTGTTGTTGAAGCTCCAAATAATTGGTGCTTATTTGACCCTTCTCCCCGCCCCGCATTCCGCCGCCGCAATCAGCGCCAGCAGCACGACCATCGCGCCGTACCCCACGAACGCGGGCAAACCGGACTTATCCAGCGCGAACTCCACGCCGACCAGCCCCGCCGCGCACAGGAGCAGCGCGCCAACCGGCCACCAGCGCTTCGCAAAGGACAATGAACCTGCTGCACGGCGGCACTCCACAATCAGAATCACCAGCAGTGTCAGCGCGCACAGGAGCTGCTGCACCCGCACGAAGCCCCACTTCATGCACTCCGCCAGCAGGCTCTCGCACATGATTTGCGGCAGCGCCAGATAAAACGCGGTGCGCAGGAAAAGCTGACCATCGCGTCCGCCGGGCTTGCGGGTCAGACCGACAATCGCCACAATGAGCGCCGCAAGGCAGGACAGCATGAAGATGGCGGGATAGCTTTCGCCCCACTCGTTCGTCAGGGCAAAGGGGAAAAAAGCCAGCTGTTCGGGCATCTCAAAGCCCGCCGTGCCGATTTCGCCCAGATACTTTTCGCCGAAGCGGGCAATGGCGACCAGCAGCGCGCCCGCCGGGGCAAACGCATCCAGCACGGGCAGGACGCGCTGATGCGTCAGCTTTGCGCTGATGATGACGCCCAGCACCACACCGACCGCGCCGCCGAAGAAGCAGAACGTATCCGGCCGAAGGACAGTGAACGCGCCCCATCCCCAGTGCGGGAACGCATAGTGCCATTGCAGCACCACATAAGTGACCTTGGACAGCACCGCGCCCAGCACAATAGCAGGCAGAATCGGCAGATAGCGCACGTTCCGGGCGCGCAGACGCGCCTCCAGCACAACGATGCCGAACGCGACGAGTACCCAATAGACGGTATTCACTCGTCCGCCTCCTCACCTGTCCATGCCGACGCGAAGTACACGATGTCGGAGATGGCGCGGGTGTTTTCATTCAGTACGTCGTTGATTTTCTCGCCGTTGAAAATCATCATGGTGGAGTCGCCGCCATCGAGATTATAGGCGATATACGCGCCCTCATCGGCGCAGAGCTTCGCAAACTGCTTGAGTGTCATGCCCATCGAGCCGCGCGCCTGCGACGCACAGCAAATCGCCATATATTCCAGTGGGCCAACCTGTGCAATCGCCATGCGCTGCCGCGGCTCATCGAACGCCATGCCTTCCGCCATCGGGTTCAGCACCGCTTTGCCCTCGCGCACCAGCACCGGGCCGAAGAAGAAGCTGTTGATGACCTTCTTGCCGTCCACCGTCCCGTCAAGCGAATTGCGCTTGGGGCGGAGGACATAGTGGAAATCGCCGTCCTCATCAATCAGGAGAACGTCGCGGTCGCCGCGCAGGTGGTCAAGATACTCCGTGCCCTGCCGGACGATATAACCGATACCGGTATAGCAGAAATAATCGCCGTCAATGGCAAGGATGGCGTTGCTGCGCTTGGCCATAATCGTGCCCTTGACTGTGCGGGTGGAGTCAAAGCCGCCGGCGGACATGGTGCGCAGCTGGGAAGCATCCGCTATCTTGATATGCGCAACCCAATAGTCGCACTCCGCCTTGCGCTTCTGCGTCACCTGCACGCTGATGGTGGGATCCTCATAGCTCCAAGTGCCGTCACCGAGGGTAAAGCCGTCCGGATCAGCGGGCATACCGGGAGAGAAATCGATGGGCAGGGAAACCATCGGTTCCGCCGTCGCCGGGGTTTCCGCCGATTCTTCCGTGTTTTCCGCCAGCGATACACTACCCATCAGCACGATGGCACTCAGCAGCGCCAACAGTCGTTTCTTCATCAGGGTTCACTCCTCTTCATGCTTGATTTTGCCACAGCAAAACGTCCTTTTCCCGTCTTTCATTATACCGGAATGGGGAAGGGTTGTCAATTCTGGGGAACAGCATCGGGGCGGATATTTTCCTCCGTATCACGGCGATGATAGACGTACTTTTCCGCACTGCATACAATTTCCGGAAGTCCCAGCAGCTCCGACACCGTGACCAGCTGATAGCCTTCCGCCACCAGCTGCGGAATCAGCACGGACAGGCACTTCGCGTCCTTCTTCCGCGCATGAAAGAGCAGGATGCTGCCGTTCTGCACGGCCGCCAGCGCCTTTACCGGGTCGGTCTCGCTCACATCCCACTTGACCACCGCCAGATACCCCACTTCCGCGACACTTTCCTCCACCTTCTGGTTCGTCTTGCCCATTGGAGGACGCATGACCTGCATGGGGTAATGGCAGTCCAGCAGTGCATCTACTTTTTCCTGCGTCCGAAGCATCTGGAACTTGATTTTCTGCCGGCTCAGCTTCGTCAGGTAAGTGTGTCCCCATGAGTGATTGCCGATTTCGCACCCAGACGCCACAACCTCCTGCCAAAGCGCCGCATCCTCGTACTTGAGTGCCTTGCCGATGGGGAAGAACGTCGCGCGGACGTCGTTTGCCTGCAAAATATCCAGCACCGCCCGAACATCCTCTGCGTGATAGCAGTCGTCAATCGTCACCGCAATTTTCTGCTCCTCGCGGCTGCCGAAGCGATAAGTGATGTCCAATTTGTCCTCTGCCAGCGCACACCCCAGCATCAGCAGCGCCATGCAGCAGCTTATCAGCCGTCTGACCATACGCTCCCTCCTTTTCCAGCCTGTTACCTATTAGACGAATCAGAAATGCCATTCGTTGCACCCAAAATGCAAAAACAGAAAAAAACTGTACAAGCATTGCCCCCTTGCCTAAATCATGCTATAATGGGAACAAAGCAGCCCGGAGGTGCATGTTCATGAAGCAGTACGGTCTGATTGGGGAGAAGCTGGGGCACAGCCTGTCCGTCCCCATTCACGAGGCGATTTGGGAGAAAATCTCTCTGGCGGCGAGTTATCGCCTGATTGAGATTCCGCGCGGTGAATTGGCGGCGGTTGTACCGGAACTGCTGTGCACGCTGGACGGCTTCAATATCACCGTGCCGTACAAGACGGACGTGATGCCCCTGCTGGATGAGATTACCCCTTTTGCGCGGGAGGTTGGGGCGGTCAACACAGTGCTGACGGGTAAGACAAGCCGCGGCTACAACACGGACGACCCCGGCTTTGAGCAGATGCTGCGCCACTTCGGCATGAATCCGGACGGACGCCCGGTGTTCATCCTCGGTTCAGGCGGGGCAATGCACGCCTGCCGAAACGCCGTGAAGCGTATGGGCGCGCGCGAAACGTGGGTGGTATCCCGAAATCCGAAGCACGCGGATGAAATCAGCTACGACGATTTCTATGCGCGCTTCCCCGATATGGGCGGGCTGATTGTCAACACGACCCCTGCCGGAATGTACCCGCACGTCGAGGGCTGTCCGATAGATACGGCGCACTTGACCAGCATCGTCGCCCGCGCCGACGGCGTAGCGGACATTATTTTCAACCCGGCGGAAACGGTACTGACCGCCGCCGCAAAACGGGTCGGGACACCCGCTTGCACAGGGCTGTATATGCTCATTGCGCAGGCGGTGGAAGCCGAAAGCATCTGGCAGGGATGTTCCATGCCGCCGAACCTTGCGGAAACGCTGATGAAGGAGCTGCATTTGCTGTGAGCGAACCGAAAAAGATTCTCATTCTCAACGGCCCGAACATCAACCTGACTGGGCTGCGTGAAAAGGCAGTTTATGGCGCAAAGACGTATGACGATCTGCTTGCGCTGTGCCATGCGGAAGCGGAAAAGCTCGGCGTGGAGGTGCGCTGTGTGCAGTCCAACCACGAGGGCGACCTGATTGATGCGCTGCAAGAGGCGTACTTCGACGGCTTCTGCGGCGCGGTGTTCAATCCGGGTGGGTACACGCACACGTCCGTTGCGCTGCATGACGCGATTGCGTCTGTGCCGATGCCGGTCATCGAGTGCCACATGAGCAACGTCCACGCGCGGGAGGAATTCCGCCATAAATCCGTCACCGCCAGCGCCTGCCGGGGGCAGATTGTCGGCTTCGGCTTCTACGGCTATGTGATGGGAATGCGCGCCCTGCTGGAGGCGGATTCATGACCGCCTATCGCCCGAACTGCCGCAGAATCCCGGAGTTGAACGGGCTGCGCGTGCTGCTGGTGTTCATCGTCAGCTGGTATCACTTCTGGCAGCAGTCGTGGCTTACGCCGTCGATTGGCCGTTACTCGCTGGACTATCTGCTGCGCGCTGGATATATGCCGGTTGACGGCACAATTCTGCTGTCGGGCTTTCTGCTGTTCCTGCCGTATGCGCGGACGATGATGCTGGGCGAGCGCGTGCCGGACACGAAGGCGTTCTATCAGCGGCGCATCATGCGCATTGTGCCCAGCTATTATTTCCTGACGCTGCTAATGCTTGTCGCCGTCGCGATTCCGTACAACCTCTACGGGCGCACATCAGAAGCCGTCCGCGACGTCCTCATGCACCTGACGTTCACGCAGACGTTCAATTACGCCACCTACATTGCCACGCCTATTGGCGTTGCATCGTGGACAATCGCCATCGAGATGCAGGCGTACCTGATTTTCCCCCTGCTGGCGAAGGGCACGATGAAGAATCCGCTCGGTACGCTGATGAGCATGGCGGCGGTCGCGTTTGCGTTCCGCGGCTGGTGTTTATGGCGGCTGGATGAGTACAACATGGTTGTCAATCAGCTGGCGAATTTCCTTGATGTTTACGCAATGGGCATGGGCGCGTCCATCTTGTATGTGCGCCTGACGCAGCTGTACCCGGCGGAAAGCCGCCGCAAGTGGCTCTGGCAGGGCGCGGCGACGCTTATGTTCTGCGTCTCTTTCTACGGGATGCTCCGCGTCATCCGCGCACAGGCGTACACGTCCGGACAAGCTGCCATGCAGGCCGCGCAGATGATGCGCCGTCCACTGCTCTGCCTGACGATTGCGGGGCTGATGCTTTCGCTCCCCTTCGCCGTGCGCCCCCTGCGCTTCCTGATGGGCAACCGCGTCATGGGCTGGCTTGCCGCCATCTCGATGAACTACTACCTGCTGCATCAGAACCTCGCCGTCCACCTGAAGCGGCTGCACATCCCGCCGTCCGTGAGCAATGAACCGAACCGCGTCGGAGAACAGCCGTGGCAAAACCAGTACATGGCGCTCTGCTTCGGTCTGTCCCTCCTTGGCGCGATTCTCATCACCCTGCTGATTGAAAAGCCCTGCGCGTGGGCACTGAAAAAGCTGTTTACTCGGAAGCAAAAGGCTTGACCTTTTTGTGCGCCCGCAGGTGCACCCCTGCAACCCAAAAGCACTTTCCCAATAAACTCGCGTAACCAAGGCAAAAGAGATTCTTTTGCCAATCATTTCTTACCCACAAAGAAAGGAGTCTTTTCCCATGATGATTCTCTACCCCTACGGTCTGCGCAAGGCGCTGACCCTCTCCTACGACGATGGCGTGGAAACCGACATCGAACTCATCCGCATCCTCGATGAATACGGTATTCTCGCCACCTTCAACCTCAACAGCGGCTGCTTTGCCCCAGAAGGCACGGTTTACCCTGCCGGCACGATTCACCGCCGCATGAGCGAATCCGCCGTTAAAGCGCTTTATGCCGGCGGCCGCCACGAAGTCGCCTCCCACGCGCTGACCCATGCGTCGCTGTCCGCGATTCCCGCGCCGCGCATTGCCTATGAGGTTCTTGCTGACCGCGATAATCTGGAAAAGCTGTTTGGCAAAATCGTCCGCGGCTTTGCGTACCCTTACGGCACATACAGCGACGAAGCCATCGACACCCTGCGCACCTGCGGCATTGCCTATGCCCGCACCGTCGTCAGCACCCACAACTTTGAGATTCCCAACGACTGGCTGTGCCTCCACCCAACTTGCCATCACGATGACCCGAAGCTGGACGAGCTGTGCGACCGCTTCCTTACGGGGAAATTGTCATTCGGGCTGAAGCTGTTCTACCTGTGGGGACATAGCTACGAGTTTGAGCAGCATAACAACTGGGAGGTCATCCGCGCCTTCTGCGAGAAAATGAGCGGCAAGAAGGATATTTGGTACGCGACAAATATCGAGATTGTGGACTACCTGAACGCCAGCCGCCAGTTGCGTACCAGCGCCGACGGGCACATCGTCTTTAACCCGACCGCCACCGACATTTGGGTGGAGAACAAAGGCGAGGTCATGACGATTAAGGCGGGGGAAACGGTCAGCGTGTAACAGAACAACTGCATCGAAACGCGCCCTGCTCCGGCGGATGAGTTTGCCGGGGCAGGGCGCATCTTTATGTGGTTTTGTGGAGGAAAGCATACAATCCGTTCGCGCCTGTCTGGTGCAATTGATACTAATTCTCATCTAAAACATGTCATTCGCCCAGCATCTTTTCCGCTCCGGCTTTGCTTCGTTCCGCTCGCGCGTACCTCCAGTACGCCTCGCTTCACTCAGCTTTGCCGGAACGAAAAATCTGCTATGCTCGATGCCATGTTTTAGAATCGAATTAGTATGAGTTGGTCGCGTTATCATGCTTTGCCCGCGTGTTTATCCTCGTGTTTGGAGTTCCTCTTTACTTTGACCCATATGTCCCATTTGTATCACTGAAAACGCTTTCCCCTGTCTTTACCCGCGACGTTGCCCGACGTTCATTGAGCTTCTCCAAAAACAGCTCCTCGTCAATCGGCAAAGTCACCGGATGCCCCAGCCACGAGGACAGATGAATCGCATTGGACAGCATCAGTCCGTTGATGCCCTCACGCCCGTCCGCGACCAGCGGTTCGCCGCGCAGAATATGCGCCGCAAACGCGTTCAGCACCGCCGGATGCTGCCCGTTCTGCCCGTCTGTCTCGACCTCGATTGTTTCGTAGGACGGCGCACGGAAGCCTTCCTGACACGTCGCGCACCATTCACGCTCGTCCATTTCCAGCTTCTTCATGATGAGCTTGCCGTCCTGACAGATGAGCGTCGCCTTCGTGCCTGTAATCTCCAAACGGTTCGTGCCGGGGGCGTCGGCGGTCGTGGTGATGAAAACGCCCGTTGCGCCGTTCGGGTACTCGAAATAGGCGGTCACGTCATCCTCGACCTCGATGCTGTGCCACTTGCCCTCGTGACAGAAACCCTGCACCTTGCACGGCAGTCCCACCAGCCACTGCACCAAATCCAGCTGATGCGGGCACTGGTTCAGCAGCACACCGCCGCCTTCACCCGCCCACGTCGCGCGCCATGCGCCGGAATCGTAGTAGAACTGCGTGCGGTACCAGTCGGTGATAATCCAATTGACACGCTTTAAGTCACCGATTGCGCCGCTGTGAATCAGCTCGTGCATCTTGCGGTAGGTGCAATTCGTGCGCTGGTTGAACATCATGCCGAAGGTCAGCTCCGGGTGACGGTCCGCCTCGGCGTTCATCTCGCGCACTTGCAGGGTGTAGACCCCGGCGGGCTTCTCCACCATGACGTGCAGCCCGTTTTTGAATGCTTCAATCGCCAGCGGCGGATGCTGATAGTGCGGCGTGGCAATCAGCACGGCTTCGCACGCGCCGCTATGGATGAGATCTACGCCCTCCTCAAAAACCTTCACGCCGGGGAGGTTTTCCTTCGCCCACTCGCGGCGCGCCGGGTTGCGGTCAGCCACCGCCGTGATTTCGATTTCTGGCATCAAGCCGTCCAGATAGTTCTTGCTGTGACCCGTGCCCATATTGCCAACGCCGATAATACCCAATTTCACCTTTGCCATCGCTCAATACCCCATCTTTCTCACATTGTCATAGCTGCGCTTCAAGCAGTCAAACGCGCTTTCGCCGTAGCAGTCATCCTGTTCGACGAGCATATACTTCGTCTTGCCCAGCGTTTGCAGCTTTTCCAGAATCTTCGGGAAGTTCAGATTGCCCTCGCCGACGACCGCCTTGCGCTGGTCGAAGCCATTCACGGACATGTCTTTCAGGTGGACGCAGGGGATGCGGTCTTGCAGGATGTCAATCCATTCCAGCACATCCGCGCCTGCCGCCTGCACCCAGTAGGTATCCAGCGTCACGCCCATCAAGTCCGCCGGCATCTGTTCCAGCAGCACGTCCATAATCCGGCGGCCGTCGCGCAGGCGCGTCCATTCCAGATTGTGATTGTGGTACATCAGCAGTTTGCCCGCGTCGCGCATCTTCTTCGCGGGCGTCGTGAAGTCTTTCGCGAACTGGTCAATCCACTCCGCGCGCTGGTACTTCGGGTTCATCATGCCGATGCCGATGTAGTCGCAGCCAAGGATGTCATGGTCGCGGATGACGCCCTCCGGGTCGGCAATCATGCGATCCGGGTTCGTATGCGTCAGAACGATTTTCAGCCCAAATTCATCGCAGATGTCCCGCTGCGCCTGAACCGGCACATTGCCCACCGCCGACAGCTGCACGCAGGTATAGCCGATTTCCGCAATGCGCTTCATCGCTTCCCGGAAGTCCCACGTCGTCTGCATATAGTCCCGCACGGTAAATGTCTGCGCACCCAGTTCCATTTTCATCTGAAATTCTCCTTTCTATCCCGTCAATGTTATTTCAGAAGCACCAATGCTTCATAAGGCTGCAAGGTGATGGTCTGCTCCGTCTGCTGTGTCCGCCCGGTGTTGGAAATCAGCACCTGCGCGCCCGCGAAGCCCGCCGGAATTGCCCATTCTCGCGTCTGCTCTTTGAAGTTGCACATCACGAGCAGTTGCGCATCATCCAGCGTGCGCGTATAAATGAACAGTGCCGGGTCGTCCTTTTCCAGCAGTTCATAGCGCCCATGCACAATCACGGGGTGCGCCTTGCGCAGGCGGATGAGCTTCTGGAAGTAGTAGAACGTTGAATCCGGGTCAGCCATCGCCGCCGCCGCGTTGACCTCCGTGTAGTTCGGATTGACGCGAATCCACGGCGTGCCGCAGGTGAATCCGGCATTCGTGCTGTCGTCCCACTGCATGGGCGTGCGGGCATTGTCGCGGCTCTTGAACAGCAGGTAGGGGAAGAACTCGTCGTGCGTGAGCGGCCCGTCCGTCACCCAGCGGCGATACCCGTTCAGGCTGTCAATATCCCGGAACTCGTCCAGCGACTGGAACGGACAGTTCGTCATGCCCAGCTCTTCGCCCTGATAGATATAAGGTGTGCCCTCCATCATGTGCAGGCAGGTCGCCAGCATTTTTGCGCTGCGGACGCGCCACTGCGGGCGGTCATCGCCGAACGCGGACACGGTGCGCGGCTGGTCGTGGTTGCCGAGGAAGAGGCTGTTCCACGCCTTGCCGTGCAGCTCCGTCTGCCATTTGCTCAGTACCTTTTTCAGGAACAGCATCGGAATCTGTTCCGTGCGCCACGCCCCGTATTTTCCGGCGACGTCCACATGCTCGAACTGGAATACCATGCTCAGCTCATGCGAATCTTCTCCGGCGTACTTCTGTGCCTCCTCGATGGTCACGCCCGCCGTTTCACCCACGGTCATCAGGTCATAGCGGGACAGCACCCGCTCGTTCATTTCCTTCAGGTATTCATGCACATGCGGACCGTGAATGCAGTATGCGCCAAAGTTTCCATAACCGCCGACGGGGGCGTTCGGGTCATCCGGCATTTCATCGGGTTTAGAAATCATGCTTATGACATCCATGCGGAAGCCGTCCACGCCCTTGTCGCACCACCATGTCATCATGCGGTACACGTCGTCGCGCAGTTTCGGATTCTTCCAATTCAAATCGGGCTGCTGCGGCGCGAACAGGTGCAGGTAATACATGTTTGTTTCCGGGTCAAGCTGCCACGCCGATCCGCCGAAGCACGAACCCCAGTTGTTCGGCGCACTGCCGTCCTCTTTCGGTTCGCGCCAGATGTAGTAGTCGCGATAAGGGTTATCCTTGCTCTTCCGACTCTCCACGAACCACGGATGCTGGTCGGACGAGTGGTTGACAACCAAGTCCATCACGATGCGGATTCCACGCCGATGCGCCTGCTTAAGCAGCTCATCGAAGTCCGCCATCGTGCCGAATTCCGGCTGAATCGCCTGATAATCGCTGATGTCATAGCCGTTATCGACGTTCGGGGACTGGTACACAGGCGACAGCCAAATCACATCGATGCCCAGCTCCTGCAAGTAGTCCAGCCGCGAGGTCACGCCCTGCAAATCGCCGATGCCGTCGCCGTTTGCATCCATGAAGCTGCGCGGATAGACTTGATAGACGACGGCTTCCTTCCACCATGCGTCCTTCATGACTGATTCTCCTTTTTCATTGCTGATAGACCCGCCGGGATAGTGACCGAAGCCGTTCGCCGCGCTGCTGGGCGGTATAATACTATTTCCGAATTCACCTGCACCATCTGCTCGCGCCTTTTCCATTCTGGCGTCCGGTCGTTCCACTTAGCGTAGCGCTGCTACGCTGCGTTTCACTCCCGTTAGCCAGAATGAAAAATTCGCTTCGCATTTTGGCGCATTCTCATTTGGAAATAGTATAAATCAGCAGCACGTTGGGGCGGCGAAGAGATTCATAGGTTCTTCCTCCGCGGTATCAGAATTTCTCAAATGCCACGCCGTCGTCGGGATTCAGGACGCTGTTGTCCTTGATGTACTGTACAATCTCGTCCACATACCCGAACGCCAGCCCGACGCAGGTGTCCGCCGAGCCGTAATAGATGGCAATACGCCCGGTGTCCGCATCCTGAACCGTCGCGCAGGGGAAGACGACATTCGGCACGAAGCCGCTGACTTCATAGGGCATTTCCGGCGTCAGCAGATAATTCTCGCACCGGTACAGCACCTTCGACGGCTCATCCCGGTCAAGAATCGCGCCGCCCATGGAGTACACAAAACCGTTGCAGGTGCTGGCGACGCCGTGGAAGAACATCAGCCAGCCTTCCGTCGTCTCAATCGGACACGCGCCCGCGCCGATTTTCACCGCTTCCCACCACATCGGGCCGCGGCTCATCACATGCCGGTGGCGTCCCCAGTAAATCAGGTCGGGGCTTTCGGAGAGGAAGATGTCCCCGAACGGCGTATGCGCGGAGTCCGACGGGCGCGACAGCATCTTGTACATGCCGCCGATTTTCCGCGGGAACAGCACGGCATTGCGGTTATAGGGGATAAACGGGTTCTCCATGCGCGTGAAATGCTTAAAGTCCTTCGTCTTCGCCATGCCGATAGCCGCGCCGTGGAAGTCCGTACACCAGATGATATAGTAAGTATCCTCCACCTTCACCAGCCGCGGGTCATAGGCGTAGTTAGGCATCCACGGCTCGCCGTTTTCGTCCACGAACTGCACGCGCTCGCGGTCTACATTCCAGTGAATGCCGTCCTTGGAGCGTCCCAGATACACATGCGGCACGCCATTGACCTGCTCGCCGCGCAGCACGGCGATATACCCATCCTGCCACGGGACGACCGCGCTGTTAAAAATACGCCCGATTTTCGGCGTGGGATTGCGCCCCATGACGGGGTTTTCGGTGTAGCGCCACAGCACCGCACCTTCTTCAAGGTCAGCCGGGCGCTCCTGCCACGGGATATTCGGCAGGGATTGTCCATTGATCATCTTAATTTCGCTCATAAGGCTCGTCCTTCCTGCTTAATTTCGCGTTTTTTACAAATTTTCTCCGTTCGTTTCCATAACCTGCTGATACCAGTATGCGCTGTCCTTCAAAATGCGCTCCTGCGTCTGATAATTCACATAAACCAGACCGAAGCGCTCCTGATACCCATGCGCCCACTCGAAATTATCGAAGAAGCTCCAATAGAAGTAGCCCAGCACCGGCACACCGTCCGCTACCGCCTGACCCAGCGCACGCAGATAGCGGTGCATGTAGTCCTGCCGATTCGGGTCATGCACTTTGCCGTCCAGACTGACCGCATCGTGGGCATCCATGCCGTTTTCGGTAATCAGAATCGGCGTATGATAGCGCTCATAGAGGAAGCGCGGCCCCCAGTACAGCCCGCCTTCATTGATGGGCCATTCCAAGGCGTTATGCGGATGACCCGCCGGGTAGCGCACATGCTCCGGCTTGCCGTCCGCCCCCCTGCGCCACCACTGCCCCTGATAGATGTTCTGCCCGTAGAAGTCCAGCGGCTGATGGATGGTCTTCAAGTCCTCCTGCCAGCCGTCAGGAAGGTACTGCTCGTAGCCGACCAGCCCATCCGCCGGGTACTGCCCCAGCATCACCGGGTCAGAGAACCACGCAATATTCCACGCAGGCCCGACTTTCTCGTCAATATGGACGGTGAAATACTCCTTGCGGGCGGCGGCGATGTCCTCTGGTGAATTCGTATACGGCACGCACGGGTCGCCGCAGGGGGCATAGCCGACGCGAACGCCGGGAACGTGCGCCCGAAGCACCTGAACCGCACGGCCGTGCGCCAGCATCAGGTGATGCGCTGCGCGAACGATGTCCGCCGCGCAGCATTTCAGCCCCGGCGCGTGAACGCCCAACGCGTACCCTGAACCAATGATGCACTGCGGCTCATTGATGGTGATGAAATCCTTCACGCGGTCGCCCAGCGCCTCCGCGACGATGGTCGTATAGTTTGCGAACCATTCCGGCATATCAGGACTCAGCCATCCGCCGCGCAGGTGCAGCGCATAGGGTAAATCCCAGTGATAGAGCGTGCAGAAGGGGCGGATGCCGTTTTCCAGCAGGCAGTCCACCAGCTCGGAATAGAACGCAAGTCCCTTTTCGTTGACCGCGCCCGTGCCGTCAGGGAGGATTCTTCCCCACGAAATGGAGAAGCGGTAGTTGCGAATCCCCATCTTTGCCATCAGGCGGATGTCCTCGCGGAAGCGATGGTAGTGGTCAATCGCTACATCGCCGTTCGAGCGGTCTTTCACCGTGCCTGGTACGCGAGTGAATACGTCCCAGATGGATTTGCCCTTGCCGTCTTCATTCACTGCACCCTCAATCTGATAGGAGGACGTTGCTGTTCCCCACAGGAAGTCTTTCGGAAACTGCATACTTTTGCCCTTTCTCCCTTACGGGATGTAATTCTTCCAGATATTCGCCGCGCGCGCCGGGTCGGACACAAACAGGAACCGATCCGGGTCTTCCTCGAACTGGCGGTAAATCGACTTGCCCTTTTCCAGCCCCAAATCGCTGTAATCGCGCGGAGGCTTGATGGTCAACTGACTGGTATGATAAGCGGGATTGGGTGTCCAGCGAAGTTTGCCCTCCGCCGTCAGCAGCGGAAACCACGCAATGCCCCCATGACGGCGGACGTCGGCGTACGCAAAGCCATAATCGCGGTCGCACCATGCGCCGAAAGTCAGCGGCTGCTTGGGGTCAGCGCTGATGGTGGCATGAACCCACCCCGGCGGCACAATCACCACATCGCCCGCGCCTGCCTCAACCGCGAAGCACCGTCCGGGGTCATCCTGCCCCGATTCCTGCATATAAATCACAGCTTTGCCCGTCCAAATCTCATAGACCTCAGGCGTAGACCACCCGCAATGTGCGGAAACCTTATGAATATGCCCCTGACTGCGGATAGGTTCATCGCCCAACTGCCCGGCGGCATACGTCACGACGCCATAGAGGAGCATCCGCTGCTGCATGGCGGGCAAGTCCGTCTTGCGCCCGACATCCATCATGATGGCATAGACGTTTTCCGGCCCATCGCAATTCGGGTCGCGAAGGCTCTTGCGGACGCTGTCGAGCTTGCGGAACTCCGTGCCTTTATCGAAGCAGTCAGCCCCCAGCCGGAAGCCCTCATCCACCGACAGCGGCGTAATATCGAATCCGGGATCAAAATCAAGTTTCATGGTGTTTTTCCTCTTCTGATAATGATTGTGTGTGTCATATTGGACACAGAATCCTTACTCGCGGCGAAAACCAAGCAGCATGGCAGTGTCCGCTGCGAGGGGGGCAAGGGGGCAATCGCAAACTTCGTTTGTTTTCATTGCCCCCTTGTCGCCTTCGCAGGCGCGAAATCCCCTGCTTGATAAATGTAGTTGCTTTTTCTTTTTTCAAAGTGGTCTTTGGCATAGTCCAGAGGGCTGCCCGATCGTTACACCCTCACAAATGCTTTCACCGTCGCCAGGTTCTTTCCGATACTCTTCCCATGCGGTGCAACCGTATACCTTCCCACCGCCGCCGGAACAATAAACGTCTCCGCATAGTGCACCACAAACGGCGCAAATTTCCCTTCCGGACTCTCTACCACCGCTTCTTCACCTTCCACCAGATTCAGCACATTCACGCTTCCGCCCGTCTCATGCTCCACCTTCCGGTCAAACCAGTGCCGCCGCGTCTCAATGAACTCCCGCTCGTGCAGCCCGGTGCGTTCCTCACGGATGCCCTCTTCCTCGTGAATCACCTCCACGCGGTTGACAAGATTTTTCTGCACCCAGTCTGTATCGCGGTCGAACTGAATGTTCTTCATGCCATGCGCAAGGTGAATCGGGCGCGGGCGTCCGTCCAGCCCAAGGCGCCCCCAATCCCAGAGCTTGAAGGTGAAGATATAGGGCGTCGCGCTGATTTCCAGTACCATGCAGTCCTTGCCGGAGCAGTGTATTGTTCCGGCGGGAATCAGGAAGTGGTCGTGCTTTTTCGCCGGAATAACGTTGACGAAGCGTTCCGCGTCGAACTGCCCGGTCTGCTGACTGTCTTCCAGCGCTTTCTGGAATTTTTCCGGCTGAATGCCCGTCTTGCAGCCCAGATAGACATGCGTGTCGGCGTTTTCCGCCGCGTCGAGGATATAGTAGCTTTCGTCCTGCGTGTAGTGCATCCCGAACGTGTCCTGAATGTACTCGGTCAGCGGATGCACCTGCAAGCTCAGATTTCCGCCGCCGATGGTGTCCAGAAAGTCAAAGCGAATCGGGAATTCCGTGCCGAAGCGCGCGTGAACCTTGTCACCCAAGAGCGCTTTAGCTTCCTCATGCACCAGATTGATGGCGGGTGTTTCCACAACGATGCCGTCCACATCCAGCAGGAGGCTGTTTTCCTCCGGCACACCATCGAAGCTCCATGCGTAATTGGGCTTTTCCGGGTCAAGCCCGCAGACGGACTTCATCCACTGCCCGCCCCAGACGCCGGGGTCGAAATACGGCGCAACGCGGAAGGGCTGCGTGACCGCCTGCTTGAGCGCATCGCGGAAGCAGGTGCCGGTCATCATGCGGGGCGTCTCGGCGTCGTTGGTGTCCAGCAGGTAGTCAATATGCGAATGCAGCGTCCGCTTATGGCGGTCGAGGACGCGCCATTCGATGAAGTAGCCGCGCTTATATTTGCGCAGCGGGTCTTCGCCGTAGTTGTCATTGAGCCAGTTTGCCAGTTTGCCGGAGCGGAAGCGGAGCTGGATTTCCCAGCGCGCCATGTCCGCATACACCAGTACATCGTGATGCTCGCACAGCAACGCCGCGCCGACGCCGAACACCAGCCGGACACCATGCGCCAATGCGATTTCCTGCCGAAGCGCCGCCACCCGTTCCATGTCGAAGAACTGCTCGATGCGGTAGTGCGCCATGATGCCGAACACACGGTCATCGGTCAGGTGGTCTTTCAGCATGGCATTGACCTGCTCTTTGGGGAGCGTCGCCTGTGCCGTGCAGAAGACGCGCGATGGGTTCAGCTGCTCTGTCAGCGCGCTCAGCACATCCGATTCCCACACGCCGTGATAGCAGTCCACGCAAACGACGGCGTCGGGCTTGCCCGCAATGGCTTTGCGCAGCTGTGCGCCGATAGCTTCCCAGCCCTGCCATGCGCTGACACCCTTTGTCCGCACATGAAGGACAGGGCGCTTATCGTAATTGCTTTTTCTCATGCCTGCCCCTCCTGAACCAGCGTCGGGACGCCGCCGACGTTCATCAGCCGCGCGGTGAAGCCATGTTCGGCGATGGACGCATAGTCATGTCCCGCGTCGGACGGCCAGCACGCGCCGACGCGCAGGGGCGTATCACCCGTATTGGCGAGGCGGTGCGCGATGTAGCCGGGGATATAGTGGAGGCTGCCGGGCTGCATCGGCTCGAACCAGCACTTGCCGCTTTCATCCATGAGGATGAGCGCGCCCGTGCCCTGAATGCACCAGTAATATTCGCCGCATTCCCGCCGCGCGTGATAATGTCCCTTGGTCATGAAGTATTCGCCGCCGACCTGACCGGGCATGACGTTGCTCGTGCCGAAGAACAGACCGCCGGGCGTTCCGTCTTTGACCGCCATATGGCTCTGAACTTCATAGACGATGGTCGCAGGGTTCATTTGGGCGCGGGCGGCTTCGTCCTGAAATACGTTTTTGAGGTCGCCGAGTGTCCGTTTGGATTCGCTGATATTGCCACCGCTCAGGTAGCCACTGAGCAGGTCAACCATCGTTCCGTTCATGGTGAGCTTTTTCTCCTTTGTTTGTACTGTTTCTGCATAGTATTGCGTTGTCATGCAGAGGGTTTCGCCTCTGCGGAGGCGGCAAGGTGCCTTAAATCAATACCGGCGCATCCAGCCCAATGCCGTCCACGGTCAAAATCGGGCGCTCGGTCGTGTGCGCGGTGAAGTCGTCGAAGCCGATGCGGAAGCGGCGAGACCACTGTACCCGCGTCTGCCAGCGCTCGCCGGGGAGGAGCGTGCGGAAGTTGTCGTCGCGCACCAGATTCCATTCGTCCGACGCATCCGTGATGTCCGCAAACAGCACGGCCGTGTCGCCCGTGTTGCGCACCTCAATGACGGCGCTGTCCGGGGACGTTTCCAGCGCCCGCGCGGTCAGGTGTCCGCCATGCAGGGATGCCGCCGCGCGGTAGGGGCGATTGTTCTCGCAGGAGAAGTAGCATTCATTGACGGCGGTTCTTTCGCCCAACCGCACTGTCAGGCGCACCAGCACCAGTCCATCTGCCGTCTGCGGCATGACGAACGCGACGTCGCCCACGCGGTTGACCGCAGCAGCCGCCAAGTGCGCTGTGCGGGTTTCCTCGGCATAGGTCGCGCCATCCAGACCACGCACAGACCACGCGACTTCCGCGTCGCCCGCAATGCCGCTGTCCGTCAGCACTGTCAGGGGAAGTTCCACCGCCGTTCCTGCTGCGTAGTCCAAGCGGCGGTAATCCAGCGTCGGATGCAGGGGCGCAAAGGCGTCCTTCGTCCAGTAATACGCCTGTTTCTCATGCCCGTAATAATCGACAATGGACGTGCAGGAGAGATTCGGCCACGGCTCGCTGAGCTGCCAGATGATGCTGCCGCTGTTATGCCACTTGCGGCGCTGGTTGCTCTCCAGAATGAAGCGCAGCCCCTCTGCCTGCATCCATTGGCTGAGGCGGATATAGCGCCGGATGTCCTCCACATGCCCGAACATGGTTTCCTCGCGGTCGTAGGTGCACCACCAGTCGCCGTGGAAGCGCCAGAGATCGTTGTCCTTCATGCGCTCCGGCTTCGTCGGGCATTTTGACAGCGTCCGCGCAACGGTTTGCATACTGCTCATGCCGTCGCAGCCGAATTCGCTGTGCAGCAGACTGTCCGTATCGCCGAAATAGCTGTACTGTCGCCCGTTGCCCTGATACTGCCACCAGCCGTGCACATCATGGCTTCTGCCCGGTGTGCGAGAAATGTGCGCCTCCGGGCCGGAGGGCGACGTCGGCACGAACATCCGCGCCGGGTCAAGCATCCTAACCAAGTCTGCCAACATCGCGATGTTCTTGTTTTCCAGCGTCACGGGCTTGCGGTTCTCGTCCATCAGCTCGTTGCCGCCGCTCCAAATGACCAGCGATGTGTGATTGCGCTTGACTTTCAGCGCGTGAACCGCTGATTGCCGCAGGAGTGTGAGGAAATGCGGCAGTTCCGACGGAATGTTGTCCACGCCGGAGGAGGACTGAATGAATTCCTGCCAGACCAGCAGACCCAGCTCGTCGCAGAGGCGGTAGAACGTTTCCGTCTCAATCACGCCCCCGCCCCAGACGCGCACGATGTTCGCATTCAGCCGCTTCGCTTGATGCAGTTGATATGCGACCTGTTCCGCCGGAATATCGCCGTAGATATGATCCATCGGCGTGATATTGACGCCCTTCATATAGACGCGCTCGCCGTTCATGATAATGGTATAGGGGAGCGCACCCGCCGGGGCGTCCTCATTCTGAATCATCTCGAAGTGGCGGATGCCTTGGCGCATCGTCCGCTCGTCCAGCACGGTTTCGCCGTTTCGGAGCGTCAGCGTCACGTCATAGAGCGGCTGTTCGCCCAGCCCGTTGGGATACCACAGTTCCGGCGACGGGATGGTCAGCGTTCCAGCGAATGCGCCGTCCTGCACGGGCAGTGTCGCCGCGGCTTTCTCTGTGCCGTCCTTTGCGCAGCGTACCGCCACCGTCAGCGGCAGATTGCCATCCGCACGGGTTGTGCCGGAAATATGCAGCAGCCCCGTGCCGTTCGCTGCGTCTGAATGCACATAAAGGTCGTCCAGCGCGGCTTCGTCCTCCAAAATCAGCGATACATCCTGCCAGATGCCCAGATTGACAAGTCGGGTGCTGAAATCCCACTTATACCCGAAGCGGCTCTTCTGCGTCGAAGTCTGGCTTGTGCGCCCAATCTGCCCCATTTCGTCCGGCGCATGGAGAATCAGCACATCCAGCACGAAATGCTCCGCCGTCTGCAGAAGGTCGGTCATGTCAAAGGCGAAATCCTCATACATGCCCTCGTGTTCGCCCAGCAGATGCCCGTTCAGGTAGACCATGCAGGCATAATCGACACCCTCGAAGTGCAGGAGGGTCTTGCGGTGCGCGGGGATGTCCCGGCGGTCGAACTCGCGGCGGTAAATCCACCAGCGGTTTTCTATCCACTCGCACTTCAAGCTGTTCATGTCCACATAGGGGTGGTCAATATAGCCTGCCTGATACAGCGCGCGCGCCACGCCGCCGGGAACTTGCGCGTCCATCCAGCCGGTCACGCCTTCCAGCGGCTTGCCGGTTTCCATGCTCTTATCGCGCAGCGGCACATAGGATGCTGTGCCTTTGAGCTGCCAAGTGCCGTTTAGGGAAATCTGCTCACGCATGTGTTCGTTCTCCTTTTTCCCGTCTTACCTGATTATCCAGAATTGATACACAGGGATTTCGCCTCTGCGGAGGCGCCGCCACTTTTAGGGTTTACCCCCATCGGTTAACGCCAGAAATATCTGCTTATACCGCAGCTCGACTTATTTGGAAGTGATATTTCATTCCCACCGCATCGCGCGCCCAAGCGCGGTCTTTTCCGCTTCCGGCGGCAGAGTCGCTTCGTGAATCATCGTCGTCAGACGCTGATGCCATGCAACATCCCGCCACATGCCGCAGAACTGCGGCGCGGCGAAGTTGCTCGTCGCCATCAGCGCCCACTGCCCTGTCTGACACGCCGTCTCTACGCCCAGCGCACACAGGTCTTTCACCCAGCCCCACGGGAGCATCGGGAAATCCTTGTAGTCCGTGATGCCCCAGCACTCGGTCGTCGCCAGCGGAAGCCCTGCGGCTTTCGCGTCCGCCGCGAGCGTCTGAATGCCGTCCACAAGCAGCTGCTTCCAATAATCTTCCTTGTTGTGGTACACATCCAGCGCATGGTCAGCCAGCAGGTGATACGCTTCCTCGGTGAATCGCCCGTTCTTCGCCTGACCGACCTCGTGATAGAACTGCTGCTTGTTCAGCTTCGTCATCCAGATATGGTGCTCCGCCAAATCGAAGAAGGAGAGGTCGCGTTCGCGGTAGAAGTGCGTATTCTCGCCGTCGAAGGAGAAGCAGTACGGCAAATCAGGGTATTCTTGACGGACGAGCGCAATCGCCGTGCGCATATAGTCCATCGCGGCGTCGGTGTGCCAGCAGCTCCACGTCATCCACGGCGGGTCATTGCGGAAGTACGGCGCCCAGAAGTCGCCGGGGAACTCATTGCAGAGGTCAACATAGAGGATGGTGTCCATCAGCCCGGCGTTCGCAATCAGGCGAAGGGTATCAATCCAGCATTTCGCCATCGCCTGCGGGGTGCTGAGCGCCATGCGGACGTTATCGGCGTCTTCGCGGAACCAGCTGCTGAGGGCGACCTTGATGCGGTGCGCGCGGCAGGCTTTCAGGAAGTCGATGAGTGCAGGAAAGAGCCGAACGCGGACTTTATAGGGGCTGCCCCAGTCATTGGAATACCAGACAGGCAGGAGCAGCCATTCTTTTTCAGGGGCTTGGGACAGCAGGTGGGGGAATGCGTCGATGCGGACGGCATCATAGCCGCGTTCCTTGACGCCGTCGAGAGCAGCGTTCCAGTCCTCGAAGCCTGCGCCGTCCCAGCGGCGTTCAATCCATGAAAAATCCCACATGGTGATGGCGAGGGGGTGAATCATGTGTTTTGCCTCCCGTTGATGGGGTTGGGAATGCCTTGGTGCAGCGTCGGAAGGGACGTCCGGTGCTGGACGGAAGCATTCGCAGAAGTGCGCGGTACTTGCGGGAAATAAGCAGCTTGTTTTTGCTGTAGCCTTTTAGATTTGGCGTACATTACGAAGGATTCTTACGCCGAAATCGAAAAGCAGGGAGCTTCCATTCTCAGAAAGCTCCCTGCTGCCTGAAAATGCAGACGGGTGATTGCGGGTCGAGCACTGACCCGTGGATGGATTACTTCAGGAATTCTTCCGTCAGTTCCGCAGCCAGCTTGTCGCCTTCTTCGCGATGTTCATTCACGAAGTCGTTCCAAACCGTTTCCGGATCGTCAGAGATGACCGCCTGAATGATGATGTCGCGGATGTTGTTGATGACGGCAGAACGGAAGGAGTAATACGCTTCATTCTTGGTGTTGGTCAGGTTATAGTCCGTCGGAGCGAATGTTGCGTTGGATTCCCACGTCTTCATGTTCGTGGTGAACAGGTCATTGATGATGTAGGAAGAGTATGCGGGGTTGCCGGGGAGGTAGACGTCCAAGCCTTCGAGGACGAAGTACTTCTGGAAGGCGCGCTCCTGCACGATGTAGTACTTGCTGCCGGTGGCGGCGATGTCTGCATCGGTGTAGTTCAGAACGACGTTGCCGTCCGCGTCGTAGTCCCAGTCTTCACCCTTCACGCCGTAAGCGTAGGTTTCAATCTGTTCCTGTTCGAGCAGCCAGTTGCCGACCGCCAGCCAGCGATCCATGACTTCGTCGCGGCAGTTCGCGGAGAAGGCGAACGCAGCCCACCACTCGTCGATCTGGCTGACATGGAACGTGCCGTCGGGCGCTTCGAGGCAGATGATGCCGAGGTCTTCTTCGGTGAAGCCTTCGACGTTGGTCGCGAGGGTACGGGCAGTCGTCTGCAGGATGGTCGCGCCGAGGTTGCCGTACAGGACAGCAGAGCGGCCCGCGAGGAAGCGTTCACGACCCGCGTTGTTGGAGTCGTTGTAGCTGTCCATCGCCAGCAGACCTTCGTCGTAGAGGGTTTTAATCTGCTTGATGGCTTCCAGAGAGGAGGGGTCTTCCGCGCTCCAGCAATACTGGCCATCCACGATGTCGAAGGAGCCGATGCGCTGATTCCACAGCTGCGCCAGCATCGCCCAGTGCTTGCCGCCGTTGTCCAGATCAAGCGGAACGAGCTTATCGCCCATGTGACCCGGATCCTTTTCCTTCACGTCGCGCAGGTATGCCACGAATTCGTCGTAGGTCAAGGTCTGGACAGGCGCCCAGTCATAGCCCATCGCCTTCGCCCAGTCGCGGCGATACGCGAACATGTAGGTGGTGTAGAGGTTGACGGGGTTGCTGTTCTTAATCTTGGGGAAGGTGTACAGCTTGCCATCGACGCGGAACTGGTCGAAGCAGGTGTAGCTGTTGATGAGCTTTTCCAGATTCGGGTACGCAGACATGTCGTCCGGCAGCGCCTTGAACACGCCCTCTTCCACCCATTCGAGGTACTCATCCTTATTCAGGTTGTACCACGCGATGACTTCCGGCAGACTCTGGGTGTATGCCAGCGTGCGGGTGGATTCATCCCAAGAATCCCACGCGACAAGCTGGATTTCAAAGTCGAAGTTGAACTTCTCCATCGCCTGCTTCACCAGCGGCCAGTTGAACATGTCGTCCGAGCCGTCGATGGTGAAGACCTTGAAGGTCAGGTGTTCGGCGTAGGGATTCTCTTCCGCCAATGCGGGCGTCGCAGCCAGCATGATGGGGAGAATCATTGCCAGAGACAGAACCAGAGATAGAAACCGTTTCATGTAGGAATACCTCCTTTTTTATGTTCTATCATCCTTTGCCGGATGAATAGAAATCAACGGAAAGAGAAGCTAAGCCTTAAGACTTAATCGCCCCAATCATAACGCCCTTTGCAAAATACTTTTGCAGGAAAGGATAGACGCACATGATGGGCAGCATCGTCACAATCACCGCCGCCGCCTTCATGCCGTCGGCGTATGTGCGGCGCCCAAGCTCCGCCGGAACATCCGCCGCCAGCGCACTGCTCGTCCACAGAATCTGCCGCAGTTCCAGCTGCATTGGCCACATCTTGCTGTCGAGGAACAACAGGTTGCTCCAGAACCATTCGTTCCAGCGGTCAACGATGAAGTACAGCGTCACCGTCGCCAGTGCGGGCTTCATCAGCGGCAGGTCAATCTGCCAGAAGATGCGGAAGGGACTTGCACCGTCGAGCATTGCCGCTTCTTCCAAATCCAGCGGCAGAGACTCGAAGAAGTTGCGCAGGATAATCATGTTGAACGCATTGAACGCCAGCGCAATGACCACGGCGAAGCGGTTGCCGTACAGCCCCAAGTCCTTAACCAGCAGGAAGAAGGGGACAACGCCGCCGCCGAAGTACATGGTGAAGACAATCATGTTCTGGAACAGCGCGCGTCCGGGGTAGTTCTTCTTGCTCAGCCCATACGCCAAGGTTGTGGCGAGAAACATGCTGAAAATCGTACCTGTCACCGTGTACAGCACGGAGTTGAAGAACGAGCGCAGCAGACCCGTGCCGACGAAGATGTCGCGGTAGTTGCCTATAGTCGGGCTCTGCGGCCAGAGCGTCGTGCCGTTCATGATGAATTCCTGCTGTGTGAGGAAGGAACGGACGATGGTGTAGTAGAAGGGGACGATGACGATGAACGCCAGAATCAGCAGGAAGATGATGTTGAAGACATCGAACGCCGTCGTTTTTTGGAGCTTGCGTTTCTTCCGCGCGATTTCCCGTTCAAGCAGCTTTTCTGCCTTTTTATCGGCTCTATTCGAGGAAATTGCTGTCATTACATGATGCCTCCTTCCCCAAGTGCTTTCGCCAGCTTGTTCGCCAGCAGCAGGAAAGCGAAGTTGATGACGGATTTCGACAAGCCGATCGCGGTGGAGAAGCCGTATTTCGGTTTTTCCTGGAAGGTGATGCGGTAGATGTAGGTGTCAATCGTCTCCGCCGCGTCGCGCACAACCGCATTGGTCATGTTCAGGATTTGGTCATAGCCCTTGCTCATGATGCCGCCGAACGCCAGAATGAGCAGAATCACCGCCGTCGAGCGGATTTCCGGCCATGTGATGTACCACATCTTGTGGAAGCGGTTTGCGCCGTCCACCTCGGCAGCTTCGTAGAGTTCCGGGCTGATGCCCGCGATGCCCGCCAGATACAGGATGGCTGACCAGCCAGTTCCCTTCCAGATGCTTGTCGCATACAGCAGAGGACGAATCAAACCCTTGTCTGTCAAGAAGCCGTATGTCTGTCCTCCGGATGCGCGAATCAGGCTGTTGATGACGCCCTCGCCTGCGAAAATCGTCGTCATCAAGCCACCGACGATAACCCAACTTAGGAAGTTCGGGAAGGTGTAAATCACCTGCAAGGTATTCTTGTAGTGCCGACTCCGCAGTTCGTTGAGCAGCAGCGCCAGAATGATCGGGCCGGGGAAGCCGGTAATGATGTACGCCAGACCCATGCGGATGGTGTTGAAGAACGCCGCGTTGAACTTCTTGTCCTTGAACATCATCGCGAAGTTATTATACCACGGATTCGCCCACGGACTGCCCAGAATGCCCTTGCTGATCTTGTAGTCCTTGAAGGCGACCACCAGACCATACATCGGGCCGTAGCAGAACAGCAGGACGAACGCAATGCCCGGCAGCAGGAAGAGATACACCCAGCGGTTTTTCCAGATCCGTTTGCCCAGGGACTGCCGACGCCCTGATTCAATCATCGCATGTTCTTTCGCCATGCCATCAGCCACCCGCTTTCTTGTTTTTGTGCATGGCTTTATTTTATCGCTTTTTGCCCGAAAAGGAATGCACTGTTTTCGGTTTGCACCCTCAATATTTTCGGTTTGGCTACATTTAGACCAGATTATACATTTTCAGCAGTGGACAAGCGAAAACTTCCCTGCTATAATAAGAACATCTTCCTGCTAAAAAGGGTTGCTTTCATAAGTTTCTGGATGTACTCCCGATAACGCCGTTCGGGAGGAAGGAGGACGAGAATGTACCGCATTCTGATTGCTGATGACGAGCCGATGGCGCTGTATTCCACCGCACACGCCTTTCCGTGGGCGGACTGGGGCTTTGATCCGCCCGTGCTGATGACGGAAGCGCCCGCCGCGTTGGACAAGCTGCGCACGGAACGCTTCGACGCTGCAATTGTGGACATTCGGATGCCGCAGATGACGGGCATTGACCTGATTCGCCTGTCCGGGGAAGCGGGCTTGCAGACGGTGTTCATCGTCCTGAGCGGGTATTCCGATTTCAGCTATGTGCAGACAGCGCTGCGGCTGTCCGCATTCGACTACTGCCTGAAACCGATTCTGCCCGACGCGGCGCAGGCGGCGCTGGAACGCTTGTCGGGCCGCATCCACGACATTCGTGTGGGGAGCGACCCGGCGTTTCTGGCGACGCTGAGCAGTACAGCGCCGCTCAAACCGCTTTTTACGCAGCGCGGACTGCCCGTGCCGGAAGGGATGTTGTCCATGGTGCTGTTGTCCGCGGAGAAGCCAGAGAAGCTTCCGCCGCTGCTGAACGGGTTTCAGGCGTCTCTGTCCTTCTGGGCGGACGCGAACGAAGTGCTGCTGTTCACGCCGATGCCGGAGCAGGCGCTGCTGTCCGCCCTGCCGAGGTCGCCTGACGTGCGTGTGTGCTACACTGTGCCTGTATCGCAAGACATCCTCAATCCCGTTCGGCAATTGCAGCTGCTTCGGCAGACGATGGCGGAGGTGCAGCCCGGTCAGGCGCCGGTATCCATCTACGTCAACGACTGCAGTCCGACGTTTTTCGACATGCTGAACTACGTCGATGAGCATTTGAGCGACGAATTGTCCCTCCAAAGGCTTTCGGCGCAGTTCCACCTGAACTACACCTATTGTAGTGAGCTGTTTCGCGCCATCACGGGCGCGACGTTCACTAAGTACCTATCCAGCCACCGCATGGAGCGCGCGCAGACGCTGATTATCACGACACCCATGAGCATCTCCGAAATCGCGCGGCAGACGGGGTACAGCAACTACAATCACTTTTCCGCCACCTTCAAAACATATTTCGGGCAGACGCCGGGCGCGTACCGCACAGCGCATCAAGAAGGGAGTGGGCGCTGACATATGCGCAAGCATTTCAGTTCTCTGCGCAGCCAGATGACGCTGCTGACGACCGGCACGGTGCTGGCGGTGGTGATTCTGGCGACGGTGTTTTACAGCAGCGCCCAGCGGATGTCTGAGAAGAAAGCAGCGACGTTCGTGCATTCGATGCTCGTGCAGCTGGGCGACAGCCTTGACCGCATCGGCAACGAAATGTCCTACTTGGGCAACGCCCTCCATTCCAACGAGGTCTTGCAGCAGTATTATCACGCGCCGACAGCGATACAACGAATGCAGTACGGCAAAAGTTTCATTGATTTTACTTCCAGCCTGCTCAACCACAGCACCACGGTCAGCCACATCGTCATCGTCAACAACGACCAGAGTATCCTCAGCCCGACGGAGCGGAACATCATTGCGCTGGACACGCTGGATTCCAAGTATCACCTGTTTGAAAGCGACAATCTGTCTTCCGGTTTTTACGGGCCAGCATTCGATACCTTCACGAACATCAACTTTTTTGCATACGTTCAGCCGGTCTACAACACCCGGCAGGGCGCACGGTTCCGGCAGAAGTTAGGCACCTGCGTCATCTTCGCCCGCCTTGACCTGCTGCAATCCACGCTGCGCAGCGCCCTGCCGACGCCCGGTGCAGCGCTGATGCTCATCGAGCAGGACGAGCAGATTATCCTCTGCTGCGACGCAGACGGGAACACGCTGTCCCTGCTGCCCGAATCGTTTTGCAGCGATATGGCGGACGGCTTGCAGCACAGTCTGACGCTCAACAAGACGACATACCTGACGGATTCGCTGCTGCTCTCATCAATGGGCTGGCGGCTGGTCAGCCTCGTGCCGGAGGACGAAATCGCGGCAGACCTGATGCCGCTGCTCTGGCTGGGGATGCTGATCTGCGTCGTGTTCGCCATTTGCATCGGTGTGTGGAACCTGCACATCCAGCGTAGCATCATGGCGCCGGTGAAACAGCTGACCGCCTTCATCGAAAATGACTTGGATGACAAGCTGCAAAACCGCATCCACATCAGCACCAGCAGCGAAATGGAACTGTTCTGTCAGGAAATCAACACGCTGCTGGACAAGGTATCGGAAATGACGGCGGAGCGCCTGCAGGATCAGACGCGGCTCTACGAGATGAATCTGGCGAAGAAGCGCGCGGAGCTGTCTGCCCTGCAAAGCCAGATTAACCCGCATTTCCTCTACAACACGCTGGACTGCATCCGCGGGTACGGGTACATGCTGAACAGCAGCGAAATCGTGTCGATTACCAACGCCCTGTCTTCCATCATGCGCTACTGCATCAAGGGCGCGGACATCGTCGCACTGCGCAAGGAAATGACCATTGTCAACTACTATCTGGACATCATCCGCATCCGCTTCCCGAACCGCTTCAACTACGTTTTCGACGTAGATCCGGCGCTCGAAGATCTCGCGATTCCGCGTTTCATCATCCAGCCCGTGGTGGAAAACGCGATTTATCACGGGCTGGAATCGCGCTTGGAGAAAGGGACGCTGACGATTTCCTGCCACACGACGGAGACGGGAGGCTGCGCGCTGTGCGTAACGGACGATGGCGTGGGGATTCCCCAGGAGCGGCTGGCGGAAATTCACCGGAAGCTGTCCGACAAGAGTATGCAGAACGTGCTGAACGTCCCGGCGGGGAACAGTCTGGCGCTGGTGAACATCCACAACCGCCTGCGCAATCTCTACGGCGCAAATTACGGGCTGGACATCGTCTGTCCCCCGGAGGGCGGAACGCGCGTCACGCTGCACCTGCCGATGGTGCTGGCGCAGACAGAAACAGAACAGGGAGGTCACATCTCATGAATCTGATGAACATCGAACAGAATGCCGAAAACCTGCGGCTGCTGGGGCTGATTGTCGCCCAGCGCGGCGAAACAATCTATCAGCACAATTGGGACAGCCCGTGCCGCCGCCTGCTGTTCTCTGCCAGCAAGAGCTTCACCGGGGCAGCAGTCGGTTTCGCGGTTCAGGAGGGGTTATTGCGCCTTGACGACCGCTTGATTGAACTGTTCCCGGACGAAGCGCCGGAAAATCCCTCGGAGAACCTTTGCCGCGCCACGATTCGTGATGCGCTGACGATGTGCATCGGGCAGTCGCGCGGGTACTTGATGGGTGCACAGCGCGTCGGCATGGCGGAAGAAGACTGGGCGAAAGCAGTGCTGGCGCTGCCGTTTGACGAAGCGCCGGGGACGCACTTTGTGTACAGCAACGTCGGACCGTATCTGGCGGGGCTGGCGGTGCAGAAGCGCGCCGGGTGCGACCTCGTGGATTACCTGATGCCGCGGCTGTTTGCGCCGCTGGGGATTCAGCGCACGGTCTGGGAGGTTGACCCGCTGGGGCGGACGTTCGGCGCAGCGGGGCTGCTGCTGGCGCTGCCAGAGCTGCACAAGCTGGGACTGCTCTATCAGCAGGGCGGGCAATGGCAGGGAAAACAGCTGCTTGACCCAAATTGGGTGCGCGAAAGCGGGCGCAAGCAGGTCGAAAACGAGGAAGACGGCTACGGCTACCTGTTCTGGCGCGGAAAGTACGATTCGTACCGCGCGGACGGGCTGTATGGGCAGTACAGCGTCATTCTGCCGGCGCAGGAGGCAGTCATCACCTGCACGGCGGAAAACCGGAATCAGAAGCAGCTGCTGGAAACGCTCTTGGATGCCATCGTACCACAATTATAACGGAGGACACCCGCATGTACACGCCCGATTTGCTCACCATGACCGACGGCACGCCCGTCACGTCATCCGCGCAGTGGGAGGCGCGCCGGGGGGAACTGCTGAACATCCTCGCGCGGGAGCAGTACGGCACGTTTCTGCCGCCGTCCACCGCATCCGCGCGGGTAATGGCGCCGCCAATGCCCGCCTGCGCCGGACACGCCTTGCAGGAGACGCTCGAAGTCCGCTTTGATACCCCAGCGGGAGAATTCGCTTTCCCGCTGCGGTTTCTCTATCCGGCGGACGGTCAGGCGCATCCGCTGTTTTTGCTGCTGAATTTCCGTCCGCTCATTCCGGACATCTACTGTCCGGCGGAGGAAATCCTCGACAATGGCTTTGCACTGGCGGTCGTGTGCTACACAGACATTACGGCGGACGATGGCGACTGGGGCAGCGGGCTGTGCGGGCATTATCCGCGGAAGCATCCCGACACCGACCCCGGCAAGCTCGTTTTCTGGGCATACGCTGCCAGCCGCGCGCTGGATGTGCTGACGCTTCGCCCGGAGGTGGACGCGCGGAATATCGCCGTGATTGGGCATTCGCGGCTGGGCAAAGCGGCGCTGCTCTGCGGCGCGCAGGATGCCCGTGTGCGCTTTACATGCGCCAACGATGCCGGATGCGGCGGCGACGCGCTGGAACAGACCAAGCACCCCGGCGCGGAGGATTACGCGGCGATGGCGCGCAGCTTCCCGTACTGGTTCTGCGGCAATCGCAGCCGCTACATCGACCATCCGGAGGAGCGCCCCTATGATCAGCACTTTCTGCTCGGTGCCATCGCCCCACGCTTCGCCGCCGTCAGCAGCGCGTCGCTCGACCGCTGGGCTGACCCGTATTCGCAGCAGCTTTGCTGTGCCGCCGCGTCGCCCGCGTGGAAGCTGCACGGACTGCGCGGCTTTGTTGGTACAGAATCACCCGCCGCGGTCGGTGCGGCGTACCCGGAGGGGCATATCGCGTACCATCTGCGCGGCGGACTGCACTATCTGAGCCGTCAGGACTGGCTGTTCTATATGGATTTCGTTCGTCGGCACAAGGGGGAAACGGTATGAAGACGCTGTGCGTTGATTTAGGCGGCTCGCGGGTGAAACTGGCGCTGATGACGGCGGACAGTCACCCGCAGCCGGACGTGTTCGAGGTGGATTCGCACGCGCCGCTTGCGCAGACGCTCTTGCTCGTCGCGCAGCATGCCGCCGCATGGGGACAGCCCGATGCCGTGTCGATTGCACTGCCTTGCGTGGTCTGCCGTGGAACGGTCATTGCCTGCAACGGCAAATACACGGATGCAGTCGGTTTTGACTGGATGCGCTGGTCACAGAAGACATTCGGCGCGCCCGTTTTCCTGATGAACGATGCTGCTGCTGCACTGCTGGGCGAAATGCGCTGCGGTGCGGCGAAAGACACGGACGCCGCCGCCATCCTCATGATTGGTACAGGCATCGGCAGTGCCGCCGCCCAGGACAGGCGCATTCTGACAGGTCGGCACGGCACAATGGGGATGCTCGGCGGTCACATGGCGATTGAAATGCTGCACCCCCGCCGCTGCACCTGCGGCGCGATGGGCTGTTTGGAAGCATGGGCGGGAACTTGGGCACTGGACGAAATCGCCCGTCAGGAGGATGGGTTTGCGGAAAGTGCCTTGGCGAATGCGAGAAAGGTAGATTACCGCGCGCTGCTGGACGGCGTGGCGCAGGGGGATGCGGTCAGCCTGCGGGTGTTTGAGACGGTCGCGACGGCGCTGGGGATGGGCGCGGTGAACTTGATTCATGCGTATGACCCGGAAGTGCTGCTGCTCAGCGGTGGGCCATGCCATTCGGAAATGCTGATGCGGAGGATTCGGAGATATGTGAGGGAGAATGTGTGGACACCGTGGGGTCAGGTTGATATTCGGGTTGCGGAGAACCCGGAGGGGTCGGTATTGCTGGGGCTGATAAGGGAGTAAGGGAAATTTGTGCACCCGCAGGAGCGCCCCCTCAAGCGGCTTTATTCACTGCTTGCACATTGTCGCGCCAGATGGGCGCGACCAGACAGCATCGGGAGAAACGTTTCTCTCGGTGCTGTTTTTGCGTGCGCCCGGAGGCGCACGCACAAAAATCCCCCGGCAGTCCTTCAATCAGCCCTGCCGGGGGATTCTATATGCTCAAAAATGCGAATGCAGAGAACTCAATTAGTCCTGCTTGTACCGCCACTGGCGCGCGCGGTCGCCCGCGTTCAGGATGCGCTTGCGCATACGCAGGTTCTTCGGGGTGATTTCCAGCAGCTCGTCATCATCGATGAACTCGAGGCACTCTTCCAGCGTCATCGGATGGACGGAAATCAGGCGCATTGCGTCTTCGGAAGCGGAAGCGTTGCGCATGTTGGTGACGTGCTTCTGTTTGCAGACGTTGACGACAAGGTCATCCGGGCGGGAGTTCTGACCGACGATCATGCCCTCGTAGACGTTCTGCTGCGCGCCGATGAACAGCGTGCCGCGCTCCTGCGCGTAGAACAGCGCATAGGGGGTGGAAACGCCGCTTTCGTGCGCCACCAGCGCGCCGACGCTGCGGTGCGGAATATCGCCCTTGACCGGCTCGTAGCGCTCGAACACGGCGGACATGATGCCTTCGCCGCGCGTGTCAGTCATGAACTCACTGCGATAGCCGAACAGCCCGCGCGACGGCACAAGGAACTCCAGACGAACGCGATCCTGACCAGACATGTGCTCCAGCGTACCGCGGCGGCGGCCGATTTTCTCGATGACCGCGCCTGCGGAAGCCTGCGGCGTGTCCACGACAAGGCGTTCAATCGGTTCGCACTTCACACCGTCGATTTCGCGGTAGATAACGCGCGGCTTGGAGACGGCGAATTCGTAGCCCTGACGGCGCATGTTTTCAATCAGGATAGACAGATGCAGTTCGCCGCGTCCGCAGACCTCGAACGCATCCGTGCTGTCGGTGTCGCTGACGCGCAGAGAAACGTCCGTCTGCAATTCGCGCATCAGGCGCGCGCGCAGGTGACGGCTCGTGACATAAGTGCCCTCACGGCCCGCGAAGGGGGAATCGTTGACTTGGAACGTCATCGTGACGGTCGGCTCGCTGATTTTGACGAACGGCAGACCCTCGATGCATTCCGGCGCGCAGACGGTGTCGCCGATGGACAAATCCGCCGCGCCGGACAGCGCCACGATGTCGCCCATGCGGACTTCTTCCGCGTCCACACGCTTCAAGCCGTCGTACTGATACAGGTTGCCCAGACGCCACGGCTGGCTCGTCACACCGGTCTGCACATTCGTGTGGACGACGTTCATGCCCGCCTTGAACACGCCGCGGGTGATGCGGCCAACGCCGATGCGCCCGACATACTCGGAGTAGTCGATGGTGGAAATCAGCACCTGCGCCGGGCCGTCGGGATCGCCTTCAGGCGCGGGGATGTACTTCAGGATGGCATCGAACAGCGGGCGCAGATCCGTGCCGGGGGTGTCCAGATCCAGCGTTGCCGTACCCTTGCGGGCGGAAACGTAGAGAATCGGGTTTTCGATGGTGCTCTCGTCGGCTTCCAGGTCAATCAGCAGGTCGAGGATTTCGCCCACCACCTCTTCGCAGCGCGCGTCGGGGCGGTCAATCTTGTTGATGACAATCAGCACCTTCAGCTTCAGCTCCAGTGCCTTCTTCAGCACGAAGCGGGTCTGCGGCATCGGGCCTTCAAAGCTGTCCACCAGCAGCAGCACGCCGTCCACCATTTTCAGCACGCGTTCCACTTCGCCGCCGAAGTCCGCGTGACCGGGGGTATCGACGATGTTGATTTTCGTCTTGCCGTAATGCACGGCGGTGTTCTTCGCCAGAATCGTGATGCCGCGCTCGCGCTCGATGGCGCCGGAGTCCATCACGCGGTCAACCGTCTGCTGATTCTCATGGTAAACGCCGCCCTGCTTGAGCATCTGGTCAACCAGCGTCGTCTTGCCGTGGTCAACGTGGGCGATAATTGCAATGTTACGAATATCTTCACGAACCATAACGTGTTCTCTCCTTCTATATAATCGAGAGGCACCAGAGGCGCTGCCTCTGGACTCCGAAAGGGGCGCTGCCCCTTGACCCCGCCAAAGGGTCTTCGACCCTCTGGACTCCCCTTTTCGCGATTGAGTTGAGCGCAGCTGCATACTGTATGCGCGTGTTAAGTTCTGCGCGGTTTACTTGCGGTTGGCGGTTTCCGCCAGTTCCAGCCCTGCGTTGTTCTCGCAGGCAAGGCGGATGCTCCACTCGTTCTCAAACAGCAGCACATCGCGGTCGCGGCTGTCCTTCGCGCGCCCGGACGTGGATGTCAGCTTCAGCTGGTCGATGGGCTTGGGCGTGCTCACCACCCACCGCACGAAGCGGAAGGGCATGGACTCCATCACAATGTCCACCTGATACTCGGTTTTCAGCCGGTGCTCCAGCACTTCAAACTGCAGCACGCCAACGACGCCGACCATGAATTCCTCGCGCCCCGTCTCCGTGCGGATGAAGGTCTGAATCGCGCCCTCTTCCGCCAGCTGGGTGATGCCCTTCTGGAACTGCTTGCGCTTCATGGAATCCGCCGGACGCACGCGGGAGAAGAATTCCGGCGCAAAGACCGGGATGTTCTCGTAGTGCAGCTTCGGGCCGCCGGAGAGCGTATCGCCAAGCTGATAGATGCCGGGGTCGAACAGACCGATGATGTCGCCTGCCCATGCTTCCTCCACGGCTTCGCGTTCGTCCGCCATGAACTGCTGGGGCTGCTTGAGCGCGACGGTCTTGTTCGTCCCGGAGTGCCAGACCTCCATGCCCTTCTCGAACGCGCCGGAGACGATGCGCATGAATGCCAGCCGGTCGCGGTGCGCGGGGTTCATGTTCGCCTGAATCTTGAAGATGAAACCGGAGAAGTACGGCTCTTCGGGCTGAATGTCACCGATGTCGCTCTTGCGGGGCAGGGGCGGCGGCGTGTATTGCAGGAAGCGCTCAAGGAACGGCTCAACGCCGAAGTTGGTGACGGCGGAACCGAAGAACATCGGCGTCAGCTCACCGCGGCGCACCTTGTCGAGGTCGAAAGCGTCGCCCGCTTCGTCCAGCAGGTCGATTTCCTCCGCCAGGCGCTCGCGGTAGTGCTTTGCCAGCACATGCTCCAGCGCGGGGTCGTCAATGGCGATGTCAGTCTTCTGCACCATCGATTTGCCGTGGTCGCCGCCCGTGTACAGCTCGACCATTTTCGTGTCGCGGTGATAAACGCCTTGGAAATCGCCGTCCGTGCCGATCGGCCAGTTGATAGGGCAGGAGCGGATGCCCAGCACCTGTTCCAGCTCCTCCATCAGCGCGAAGGGGTCTTTCGCCGCGCGGTCCATTTTGTTCACGAACGTGAAAATCGGGATGTTGCGCATCCGGCAGACCTTGAACAGCTTGATGGTCTGCGCCTCAACGCCCTTTGCCGCGTCAATCAGCATGACGGCTGCGTCCGCCGCAACCAGCACGCGGTAGGTGTCCTCAGAGAAGTCCTGATGACCCGGTGTGTCCAGAATGTTGATGCGGAAGCCGTCAAACTCAAACTGCATTGCGGAGGATGTGACCGAGATGCCGCGCTGCTTCTCGATGTCCATCCAGTCGGACGTGGCGTGCTTATCGCTTTTGCGCGCCTTGACGCTGCCCGCCGAGCGGATTGCGCCGCCGTACAGCAGCAGCTTTTCGGTCAGCGTGGTTTTGCCCGCGTCCGGGTGCGAGATGATGGCAAAGGTTCGCCGTTTTTCCACCTGCTGGTGGAGCAGCTCCCGGAAAGCCGGCGTGTCGTGGGCTGGCAGCATGAATCGTCCTCCTCGTAAAGTGTCTGTCGCTCCTTGAAAGTGGATATTTCTTCCAACTCAAAACGTGCAAAATGCACGAAAAAGACAAGAATGTCCGAAAAGATATTTTACCGCCAAGAACGTGCCTTGTCAAGCCATTTTCCGCGCCTTCATGGCGTTCATGGTGCTATTTTTTCCGATTTTTCAGCAAACGGCAAAAAAAGTTTCAAGCAGCTTTTTGATTGACCTTTCTGCGCGATGGTACGACACTTTTGTGCAGTGTTCGCGTGCGGCGTAGGGGTTTCGCCTTCGCAGAGGCGATTCCCCCTGCAACGAAAAAGTCAAGCCGCATAGGTGCAGCGTGAAGGGGCTTCATGGGGGACAACCCCACTGCTATTGGAGTTATCCCCAATTTATCCACTTTTCATCCCCAAATCATTCACAGATACACCGCTTTATCCCCAGCCCCGTCCGACGAAAAACGCGGTGAAAAGGCACGTTTCGTCACATTGTCTTCCGCGGGGAGCGCTCATGCCATTTGGGACAAGCACCAAAGAACGTTTATGCGCAGAAATGAATAATTATCCGCAAAACGCGAACATCCGACACCATTTTCTGGTTATCCGCAAAAGAATCCACAAGCCGCGCAGGGGGTGGACAACTTCTGTGGATAACCCTGTGGACAATGTGGATAATTTGCGGTCATACGCGGTTTGTCAAGGCAAAATCGGCAAAAAACACTGTGGATAATCCTGTGGAAACTGTGGATGCTTTCGCCCAATTTGAAACGATTTGAAGGACGGGATACATATACAGCGGATGGATAGCAGACTTGGATACATCAACAAAAGCATAATCATGCGTCAATTTGGTGTGCTTCGGACATGCCCATACCGTATCCGACATAGACTGGAGAGAGGAGGTGGGTTTCTTGGCAGAAAAATCGCCCTTTTTCCGCAATTTCGCATCGCACATCCTGCCGGTGCTGACTTTTGCAACGCTGCTTGTCGGTACGGCGCTGGTGGGTGTTGCGCTGACTCGAATTCCCCAAAGACCGACGGACGCAGCACCCCCGTCTCCCACGCCGGAAACGACATATATCGCCGCGGGCAGCCTGACCGGGCGGACGATCCTCGTTGACCCCGGCCACGGCGGCTATGACGGCGGCGCGCGCTGCCGAGATTCCGGCGTGTGGGAGAAAGAGGTCAACCTCGCCGTGGCGCTGGCGGTGGAAAAGAGCCTGACGCAGCGCGGCGCGACGGTGCTGATGACCCGCCGGACAGACACCGATCTCTGTGATGACACAACCCGTCCGGCAAATGTGACGAAGAAGCGGCAGGACATGCAGTGCCGCGTGGATATGGCGGTTCAAGGGCAGGCGGACATGGTGCTGTCCATCCACATGAACGAATACCGCGTGCGGTCGGAATCCGGGCCGCAAGTGTTCTACCGCGCGGGCAGCGGCGCGGGGCGTCTGCTCGCCGGAACGATGCAGGAAGCGCTCATTACAGCCCTTTCGCCCCAAAAGGAGCGCGCCGCTATGCCGGGCGACTACTTCATTCTCCAGCTGGATACGCCGTCGGTGCTGGTGGAATGCGGCTTCATTTCCAATCCAGCGGAGGAAGCGCTGCTGCTCTCGCCTGCTTATCAGGAGAAGCTGGGCGAAGCGATTGCGGATGGCGCAGCGGAGTATTTCCGCTTGGCACAGGCAGAAAAATGAAGGTTGCATTTTTTCGCCGCGCATGGTAAAATAAGAAGAAAAGGAAACGCATTATATCCGGAAAGGAGTATCGAATGAACATTCACGAATCCGCTGAGGACTATTTGGAAGCAATCCTCCGCCTGAAAGAAGCAAAAGGCTATGCACGCTCTGTGGATATTTCTCTGCTGCTGGGGGTCACGAAGCCATCGGTCAGCGTGGCGATGAAGCGTCTGCGCGAAAACGGCTATCTGACGATGGATGCTGACAACTTGATTACGCTCACGCCCGCCGGGATGGAAATTGCGAGGAGCATTTATGACCGCCACAAGACGCTGTCGAGCTTTCTGGAGAGTTTGGGCGTTGATTCCGATGTTGCCCGCGAGGACGCCTGCAAAATTGAGCATGATATTTCCGAGGAATCGTTTACCGCGATTCGGAAGCTGATGCAGGAGCGGGAGCAGCACCCCGAAAATCCGCAGGAGTAATGGCATATCAAAAACAAAGCCGGGTCGAATCTTCCCTGTTTCGGAGGATTCGCCCCGGTTTTTCTGTATTACTTACGTTCTGCGCGCCGAAGAGCAGCATCACCTGATCGGGCAGCAGCTCCACCACAAGCAGCGCAATCAGCCCGACGATTGCCATGCCAAAATGTCAGATGAAAATCAGCAGCGGGTCAAGCACGAGGTTCGTCAAAGGGGTATGCGGCTCATTTTTTCCCGCCCGCCACAAGGCTTCCTGCAAAGCACGCGCCGCCTGCGATCCAGTACCCCATTACGAGGCGACTCGTCGTGCCGTAAATCTCCAGCGCTCCTTGAAACAGACAGCCGACTGTCAGCGCAATGATGCCCCAGTGGTACAGCCGCACGCACCAGCGCCCCGGCAGCGCCTTTCCGCGCAGGGCGCGAATCAGCAGCGGACACGATCCCAGCACCAGCGGCGGCAGGAACGCATACACCATGAAGTCCGAATAGACCCCGTGGCTGAACTGCTCATACACGAATCCACCCAGCGCGGTCACGGCGGCAAAAAGCAGATGATAGAACGCAAGTTTCACGCATTTGCGGTCAATAGCCGATGTAGACAATGTCGCTCACGCTCCTTTCGCGGATGCTGCGCCCGTTCGTGGTCGGGCTGTTGACGACGCGCCCCTGAAATACCATCGTCGAAGAGCCGCCGCCGTCGAGGTTGTAGGCGACCTGTGCGCCCAGCGACTGCATCAGCTCTGCCAATTGCCGCAAGGAAAGCCCGGTGCTCTCCTTCGTCCGCCCGTCGGAGACGACCAGCAGGTAATGCCCTTCGCTGATTTGCCCGATGGCGGTGCGCGGGTTGGAGGTCATGGCGCGCCCGACCTCGTCGCTGCTGCTGACGGTCACTTGCCCGTCCTTGATCAGCGCCGGGCCGAACGTCAGCACCTGCCATGCGCCCTCACGCACCAGCGTGTCGGCACTCGTTTCGCCCTCGTTGATGATGCGGAAATTGCCGTCCGCACCGATGACAAGTGCGTCCGTGCCGCTTTGCGCCGATGCGCGGTACAGCACGCCGTTACGCAGCACATACCCGCGCTCCTGTGCGCCGTAATAGTCGCCGTTGATGGCGAGAATCGCGCCCGCGTTCGCCGCTTGCACGGAGGTCGTTTCGGTCAGATTGCGGGCGTAGGTGTTCCCCGCCAGCGCCGTTTTGAGCAGGGAAATGTCCGCAAGCTGCACGTCCGCGACGTACACCGTCGTGTTCTCTACGCGCATTGTCGTCAGTACAATGTCGATTTGGTCATCGTGATATTCCGTGTCGGTGGAAATGGGTGCGGTGGTCGCCTGTTCCGCCGGAGGTTCCGTCGCAGTCGGCACGGCGGTCGGAGCTTCCGTCGGCGCGGTGGAGGCTTCAGCGGTTGCCGTCGGCAGCGTGTCCGGCGTCAGCACACGGACAATCACGAACGTGTCCAGCGCCGCATAAACCGTGTACGCTATCAAAATCAAAGCAAACACCATGTTTGCGAAATGCCGCTTCATGGAGCTTCACTCCTTTCCGCTTCTATCATATCCCCGTCAAGTGACGAACAGATGACGAACCCATGACTGCTGCCGGAAAAATTCCCTTCCCTTGACGCAATCAGGGGAAAGGCGTATACTGGAAGCGGAAATTTCCACGGATGACCGCGAAAAGGAGAAGAATGATGCAGAAACTGCGGGGATACTTGGCGCTGGGAATATTCATCATGGGTATTGCATCGTTTTTATGCCTGCTTCTGCCGCTCATCGAGATAACGGATGATGCGCTGATGCTGATGGTGTTTGCTGTGCCGCCGCTTATCTGCGGATTGTTCATAGCAGTGGCACTGCATATGCTGCTGTATATGCTGCTTCTGGTGCTGTACGGCTGCAGAATACAGGTGTTGGATTTGTACTTTCTTCAGTATATCCGCAGGAAAACCGTCGGTTGGCGCGTGCAGTACCTTCCGGCGGCGGAGCGCAAGGTGGGCATACTGCTGGCGGCTGTTCCGTGGGAAAAGGAAACGGGCAGGCAGCAGGAACGGGCGCGGACGGCGTTGTTTTACGTGCAGACGGCGCTGGCGATACTGTTCTATGCGTTGGCAGTCAATTTGTATGGGACAGCATCCGCCATTGCCTGCCTTGTGCTGGCGTGGGGGTATACGTTTCTCGGCATCATCATGCCGCCAAGCGAAATTCGGAAAGTATTCCAGCCCGAAAAACGGCGCAAAATGTGGCAGATGCAGTGCCTGCTGGCGGAGAACCTGACGGATCGCCTGCTCACGGAAATGCCGGAGGAGTACTTCACGCCGCCGGACAAAATTCAAAATCAGAATGATGCGGCGCTCATGATTAACCGTTCCGCGTGGCTGGTGATGCAGAACCGCTACGAAGAGGCGCTGGACATCCTGACCATGCTGGCGCTGGAGCATCGGGAGCAGACGAAGCGCCTTTGGTGGCAGCTGATTCCGCGCGGCGTTCTGTGCGAGTTGGCATTGGACAAGCCGGGATACTTCCTGAAAGAGTATGACACGCTGTACATGCAGAAGGAATTGCGCAAGCATGAAAAGCAGCCGCTTGTCTGGCGGACGGCGTATGCGATGCATCTGCTGCGTGACGGCGATGAGCAGAAGGCGGAGCAGTGCCGCAAGCAGTTCCTGCGCCGCATCCGCCATACGACCATGCCGCGCTGCTATCAGTGGACGATAGACCGGATGACGCAGGAAAAGGAAATCTACGAATCAAGAAAGGCAAAGGAAGCGCAAGAATGAAGAATCGGACATTTCAGCGCCTGTTTCCGCTCCTGCGGATGGGCAGCATCCTGCTGGCGGCGGTACTGTTCTGCGCGGCACTAATCGGCGTGAACGCACAGCTGACTGTCGGGACGAATGAAGAGCGGAATCTGGCGACGTATCTGGGGCTGGCACTGACGGCGGTTGTGACGTATCTGCTGCAAGATGTGCCGAAAATGCTGGTCGGCAGGCACTTTGGCTGGAAGCTCGTGCGTTACGAGGCGTTCGGGCGGGTCTATCAGGCGGACGGCACAGGGGCGTTCGTGCGTGTTCCAGTACCGGCGCAAAGTCGTCTGCGCTATCAGCCGTATCTGCTTCCGCCGGAGGATGCCCCTCGGCACGACGTGACGCTGTACACGCTCTGTCCCCTGCTGTATGGCGGGGCGCTGGCGGTGGTGTTTGGCGTGCTGACACTGCTGACGCTGGGGCAGCCGGTGTCGCTGGTGCTGTGCGAACTGGCGATGGGTGGCGTGGTGCTGGTGATGACGTGCATTCTGCCGATGGAGGAGCGGTTTATCGCATCGCCGATGGCAATCGCACGGATGCTTCGAGATCCGGAACAATTGGCGGAGTGGCTGTATTTCGCGCGTATGAAGGCGAATGGCGGGGTGGAGGTGACAGATGTTTCGATTGAAAACATTCCGCAGCCTGCAACAGTGAAGACATGTCAGGATGCAATCTGCGTCTTTCAGCGAGCGCAGATTGCGCTGATGGTTCAGTGTGATGCACAAAAGGCGTATGGGCTGATGAAACAGGTGCTGGAAAGCGAGGCGCGGCTGTCATATACTGCATGGAAACTTCTGCTGAGCGATGGGGTGGTTGCGGAACTTCTGGCAGGTGAACCGGGTGAATTTACGGCGCTCTATCGTGGAAAAGCCGGCGCAGCAATACGGCAGGTGATGTTTCGCATGGTGGACTATGCGCTTCCTGCCTATGCGGTGGCGACGCTGGTGACACATGAAGCGCGGGAAGCAGAGGTTGTGCGGAACACGCTTGCGCCAGTGCGAGAGAAAATGCCGGAGCTTGATGCTTTGATGAAAGCCATCGAAGAAAAAGCCGCACGAATCGAAAGCTGATTCGTGCGGCAGGGGTTTCGCCGCTGCGGCGGCGACCAAAGGGCATGAAAACAGGTGAAACCTGCGATCGCCCTTTGGAAACCTTCGGCACCGCAACTTTTAGGGTTTCATGTTTGTTGGCTTGAACCGAAGGTTCATCGGATAAACACGCGGGCACTGCATGAAAGTGTCACCAACTGAATCGCGCGAAAGGGTCAAGGGAGGGGACTTCGTCCC
>ERZ791903.149-NODE-149-length-113308-cov-8.859862_pt1 | contig 113308 bp, 99 predicted proteins | sample MGYA00510148_ERZ791903 | MGnify/ENA primary metagenome ERZ791903 (study PRJEB30046, sample SAMN00792080) | human gut metagenome | study: EMG produced TPA metagenomics assembly of the A metagenome-wide association study of gut microbiota in type 2...
CTCTTTGATAAGACGCTCTTTTTCTACCTTAATCCGTTCGAGCAAAACAGAGGCAGGTTCATCATTAGGGTCTTGTGGCACGAGCTTGCCATGTATTGCAAGGTCGAGTATTTTTTGACGTAACTTCTTCGTATCCATATTGTTTCTTATAAATCTGCGATAGTTTGTCGCATTTATGATTATTCCTTATTAGTATTATCGGCATCCGGTTCGTATTCTTTAAACTCTTCTATCCACTCCTTTACTTTTGATTGCAGAAGAGCCTTGTTTGGTAGATAGAGTTCGTAGGCAGAGGCATAAATATTGGCATCTTTGGGGAGAGTTAAGTCTACTAATGCATCATTCTTCTTTTTACACAGAAGAATTCCGATGGTTGGCTTCTCAAAATCCTGCTTTACATATCGGTCGAAATAATTGACGTACATTTGCATCTGTCCGAGATCTTGATGGGTTAGCTTATCTTTCTTTAAATCTATAAGGCAATAACATTGCAACAGACGATTGTAGAACACCAAGTCCACATAAAAATGCTCTTCATCAAAAGTGAATCGCTTCTGCCTTGCTTCGAACAAGAATCCCTTACCCATTTCGAGCAGGAAATCACGCATCTTACTTATGATAGCACTTTCCAATTTTGTTTCACTGTATGAATCATCTACTTTTAGGCCAAGAAATTCCAGCGTAAGCGGGTCTTTGATCACATCGTCTGGTTTTTCTACTGTTTGCCCCTCTTTCGCCAGACGCATTACTTCATCTTTATTACGGCTCAAAGCCAAACGCTCATAAAGACTGGAAGCATACTGACGTTGCAACTGACGTACACTCCAATCTTGCTTTTGGCTCTCAATCTCATAAAAGTTACGCTCTTCATCATTCTTTATACGCATTAGAACGAGATAATGAGACCAAGAAAGAGTGAATGGATGAATTTGGTCTACACCGTAGACCGATTTTAATTGATTTTTGGGGATACTCCCAGTTACAGGACTATATATTTGGAAGAATTTTCTACACTTCTTAAGGGTTTCCACTGACCATCCTTCACCATATTTATCAGTTAATTTTTCAGAAATTCTTTTCAGCACCGCTTTTCCGTATGCAGCACGCTGCTCTCCTTGCTGTTCATCCTCGACAATATAGCTGCCCACACCATAGTTGGTATAAACCATTGCTGTATTAATGGTGGTCTTTACTTTTCTCCGTGATTCGTCTATTAGCTGAGATATACGTTCAAAGAGAACATCTTCTCTTTTTTGAATATTATTTTCCCCCATTACTCTTCAATGTTTGCCATTAGTTTCTGTAGTTCAGCCACAGCCTTGTTAATATTGTCACTTTTCGTTTTGATTTCCTGCATCAGTTCGGCTAAAGATTTATTCTCCTCATCTCCACCTTGTTTGATCCAGCTGATATCGAGACTTGTCTTGTCGCGTTGTAGAATCTCATTGACCGAATATTTACGCCAACGACCATTCGGATTGTTTACCGCATCGTAGGTTTCTTTACGGTTCGCCCTGTTGTCGGCTTGGTAGCATTCTACAAACTCGTTCAAATGTTGACGTTGCATTGGATTAGTAGCTAAGGTATGTTTGATATCTGTACGATAATCAAAGAACCATATGTCCTGGGTTGAAGTTCCTTTAGAGAAAAACAAAACATTTGCCTTTACTCCTTGTGCATAGAATATTCCGGTAGGTAAGCGGAGTATTGTATGCAGATTGAAGTTCTTCAGCAGTTCTTTGCGGATGATTTCACCTGCATTACCCTCAAACAGAACGTTGTCTGGCAGCACAACGGCAGCACGACCTCCATTTTTTAGCATTACCATGATGTGCTGTAAGAAATTAAGCTGGTTGTTCTTGGTCTCTACATAGAAATCCGGACGGTTGATATCCACCGATCCGGCAGGTCTTGTTCCGAAAGGAGGATTGGCAAGTATTACATCTACCAGTGTATCTGGAACTTTCTCTAAAGAATCCTGACAAACAACGGGACTCCGGTCTGTGCCAATGCCATGCAGGTAAAGATTCATGGATGCCAATGTGACCACAAGCGCTGTGTTGTCAAAACCGTGAAGGGCCTTATCTTTAAGAAAATTGCGCTTGTCTTTATCTTGTGATTGCTCTTTCATATAGTCATATGCAGCCAAAAGGAAGCCACCTGTCCCACAAGCAGGGTCGCAAACAGTTTCAGTAATCTTCGGGTGAGTTACATCTACCATCGTCTGTATCAGAGAGCGAGGCGTAAAGTACTGTCCGGCACCACTTTTCTTGTCTTGTCCATTCTTCTCTAAAATGCTTTCATAGATTGCCCCTTTTACGTCTCCATCCATCAAGAGCCATTGATTCTCATTTATCAGCGAAATCACCTTTTTCAGATAAACAGGCTTATCTATCTTATTCTGCGCCTTGGTGAAAATCGTACCTATCAGATTTTCTTCTTCACTTAACTTTTTGAGAGTGTCTTCATACTGTTTAGTCAGATCAAGTCCTTCAAGTGCTATTAGGTCATTCCAGCGATAACCTTCAGGAATGGCTGACTTTTCACCAAAAGTTTCCACATTTTCCTCATCCATCTTTAAAAAGAGGAGATAGGTCAATTGTGTGATATAGTCAGTAAATCCGATGCCTTGTCCGGCAAGGGTGGTGGCTAAAGTCCAGACTTTTTTGGTTAATGAGGCTTCTGTATTGATTGTTCTTTTTGCCATTATTATGCTATTTTTCTATAAATAATAAATTTAGAGAGTGACACCAAAGCTTCGTCAGCAGTAGCGACTCCGCCAAATGCACGAATCAGCTGGGCTGCACGAGTTTTGTCATCTTCCCGGATGTCTTTAATGCTGCAAGCTCCGTTTGAAGCTATATAGTTCACAACTTGCCGGATAATTTCAATCTGTTTCTCCGTGATATTTCGTTGTGTCTGCCCATACCAAAGGTTAAACCGTTGCTGGGCTGCCGGATAAAGGCTTTCCAATTGGTCTATCTGATGGAAGGCGAAACGTACCAACTGAATAATATTAGTCAATGCATCCTTTTCTTCTTTGGTAGAACGGGTCTTGACGTGCTTTGGATGAACGATGGTGTAGGAATTCCATAATTGTGATTGGCTGAATCTATTATTCGCCATCTTCAACCTGTTTTCCAAATCCTTTAGGAGCGAGTAGGTAATCGGGCTCCCATTATTGTTGTAAATAAGTCGCAAAGCTTCCACTTCGTCTTTATGTTCCTCGCAATATTGCTCAAAGGCAGAGGTGGTAATTTGAGCTTCTTCTATAGAAAAGCCTTTTGAAATCAAAGTATCCTCTCCCGGTTGTAGCGTATCCACGAAACCGGCATTGAGTATAAGCAGATATTCACGGGCTTCCGGATAGTTCGCAATATTGACTACCAATCCTTTTCGCTCGTTGTTAGGCTTGTTTATATCCACGTATGGAGGCAGTGAATCCTGTTCTATTGCAGTGTAAATATTACCCGATATATCTTTCATATCTGCGTGAGCTAATTCGATGAACTTATTCCGCTGGGATTGGTCGCTTTTATTATAGAGACGTGAAAGCCGGGCAGCCAATAAGCGCAAATTGTCATCGGTTAAGTTGCCGTGAGTGATACGCTCCAGCAATTCTTTGAAAGTAATCAGTTTGGTCGTTGGGCCGTCTGACGGAGGAGTGATTTTTTTATCATGTTCCGTTACTCCAACTGCATCCACCAAGAAGAAGCAGTCTTTGCTAAAAGCATTAGGAGTGACATTGCGCAACTGTTCGTCACCGATAGTACGAACACCACGTCCTTTCATTTGAATGTAGAGAGGTTCGGAAGCCACATCGCGCATAAAGAGAAGCACTTCAAGCGGTTTTACATCTGTACCTGTGGCAACCAACGTGCAAGTCACCGCAATGCGAAATTCCCTATTCACCCGAAACTGGCGTATCAACTCGTTGCTGTCTCCCGATGAATAGGTTATCTTCTGTACAAAAGTGTCATCGTTTTCATGTCCGAACACCTCTTTCGCAATACGTACGATGTTTGTCGCATGATTTTCGTTAAGGGCGAATATCAGCGTTTTGGGCAGATAGTTCATGTCTGGCTCTCGCTGAGGCTCATTAAACATTTCTGAATAGACCGCATTACGATATGTTTCAAGTACCAGCTTGATTTGAGCCGGATTGATGATGCTTCGGTTTAACTCTTCCTTCGTATAGTTTTTGGCCTCTTTATTGCTGATGTTTTCAACTTTACCTGTATAAACAGTGGCCCGTTTCAACTTGTCGCCCTCCAGGATGGCACCACCTTCTTCCGTTGCCCTCGTCTTGATGCGATAAACCCGGCAATCCACATTCACTCCATCCACGATGGATTGTTCGAGCGTATAGTTCACAATGGTATTACTGTTGAAAAATGCTTTCGTTTCCGGAACTGGAGTGGCGGTAAGCCCCACCAACTTTGCCGTATTGAAGTAATCCAGAACTTTCTTCCAGTTCCCGTAAATGGAACGATGGCATTCGTCTATGATGATCATATCAAAGAATTCAGGAGGTAGATTCGGGTTCGTTGGAAATTCTATTTCTTTGGTGTCATCGTATTCTTCATCATTATCCGTATCTTCTATATCTTCTCCTTTCAAAAGTGAGAACAAGCGTTGGATGGTAGAAATTACTACATTGCTATCCTGTGGAACTTTAGAAGAACGTATTCTATTGACGGTAAAAATAGTATTGAAAGGGTCACCGTTCTCTGTAAGACGAAACCTGCCAAACTCTCCTTCGGCTTGTTTCCCCAAGTTATTTCTGTCCACCAGAAACAGTATTCGTTTCATCGGAGTGTAGGCTAGGAATCGGTATGCTGCAAGACAAGCCGTGTAGGTTTTTCCTGCGCCTGTGGCCAACACCATTAAAGCTTTGTTTTGCCCTGAGCGAAAACTTTTCTCTAATTCGGTAATGGCTTCGTATTGGCAATCGCGCAGTCCTTTTTTACGCAAGACGGGAAGTCCTGCATAGAAGTCTTTTATACCCAGCATCCTTACAATCTCTTTGGGGGTATGTATGCGGTTTAATTCCAGATAGTCGGAATCTGCGTTGCGATAATCCTTAAATTGCACAACGTTTCCATTCGATTGATAAATCAAAGGGAGTGGTTTCATATAAGCTTGGTAACAATTAGGAACACTACGTGCATATAGTGCAGCCTGCTCGCATACAGTATTATTGGAGACATCCACTTCTTCTCGTTTGGCTTCTAATATACCGACTGCCTTTCCGTTGATAAACAGAAAATAATCAGCTTCCAAATTACCTTTTAGCAGACCTTCTTTGATCGCAACTGCTGTAATGTTGGGGGCGTAATGATTACGATCAACAACAGCCCATCCTGCGTCAATAAACATTTGGTCTATTTTTATTCGTGCCTTCTCTTCTGGTTTCATGTTCCAACAAGTGTAACTTCTGATAAATATTCTTATCAGAAGTTACAAAAGTAATAAAGAGAGCTGATATTCAGAAAATATTTTGCTAAAATCTACTTTTTACGTTTGAACTTTAAATGATCTTGTGTGAGATTAAATTGTAACTAAAACAAAAATACTATCTTTGCAGCATGAGTGAAGATACCTACAAAACCATAAGCTCCCCTTCCGAAGGGACTTACACTGAGAAGCGCAGTAAGTTCATTGCTATCGCTTTGCCCGTGCGTACTGTCGATGAGGTAAAATCGCATCTGGAAGTTTATCAGAAGAAATATTATGATGCCCGCCACGTCTGCTACGCCTATATGCTGGGGGCCGAACGTAAAGATTTCCGCGCCAATGATAACGGAGAACCTTCCGGTACGGCTGGGAAGCCGATCCTGGGACAGATAAACTCCAATGAACTGACGGATATACTGATAATCGTTGTCCGCTATTTCGGCGGCATAAAGTTGGGAACAAGCGGACTGATTGTTGCTTATAAAGCTGCTGCTGCCGAGGCGATAGCTGCTGCCGAAGTGATAGAGAAAACGGTGGACGAAGCGGTGACCTTCTTGTTTGAATATCCCTTTATGAATGATGTAATGCGTATCGTAAAGGAAGAAGAACCGGAAATTCTGGAACAGTCGTATGATATGGATTGCCGTATGACACTTCGCATCCGGAAGTCGATGATGCCGAAGTTGAGGGCGCGTCTGGAAAAAGTAGAAACATTACGCTTCGAGGAAGTGTAATGTCTCCGGCTTCCAGGTGCTCCAGTACGTTTATTTCAAAGATAAATCATTATAATGGATTTTTCGGTGAGTACCGTCGCAAAAGGGTTGTTTATAGGACTTTCCGCATCGGCATAAGGCAATCCTGCCTGTTCGTATTTCTGTTTTCCCTTCTCTGTCTATCAGTTTAAAATTACCTTCTACAATAAAAGGTCCATTGGGGGTAGCTGTAATGGCTACCATATTTTCTTCATTTTTCATGTTATCGAAAATTTAATATTTGATGTTTCAAGTAGAACGCTTCTACATGGAAATAGTTTGTTTATTCACTTTCTTTTGGAGGATTTCCTTATCTTTAAATAAAATAAGCTGCGTCTCTGCATAACTTTTTCATGCCAGCATGAAAGTTCTACCTTCGATTTGCATTATCTTTGCACACTTGTTAATTAGGAAAAAAACAATTTATTATGGCATTTGAAGCAACAAAACGTGAGTTGGGCGAACTCTATACATTCTTTCGCCTTCTGGCAGACGGGAAAGTTTCACTGGGTACACCGCAAGCCCGGAAGGATGAAACGAAATACTGGCCTATTGCACTGATACAGAGAGAGGAACACGACGGTACACGTCGTTATTACATAGAGTCGGATAATGTCCGTATAGTTAGTGGTGTATTAGAGAAAGAAGGTACATTTACTACAACTGATAAGGAAGAACAGCTCATTCCCCGTGAAGATTTTGGCGGAGCTGCCGGGTTTATTCTTGAATTATTGAAGACTACCAGCGGTTCCGACGCCATTGAAGTCCCTGAGGAATTGGAAGCATTTCTGGATGCGGTCAATATCTACGACCTGGAAGCGAAGACGGAAGACCGTACGGATTTCTCAGTAGCTTTCTGGCATCCCGAGGCTCCGTTGACAGGCTTTAATGTCCGTTGCCGTCTTAGTTCGATGAATCCATTGCTGGACGGCGGGCGTACGGCGAACCTGAAGCTGGAACAGTCGGGTATTAAATTTGCAACGCCTACGGTGAATAAGGTGAATGCCTTGCCGGAGTCTCCCACAGAAGTTACCGAACGCATGCTGATGATTGAGCGTCTGGGTGGGGTGTTGAAATACTCTGACGTAGCCGACCGTGTATTCCGTTGTAATTTGCTGATGATTGATTTGCATTTTCCTCGTATGCTGGCTGAAATGGTGCGTATGATGCATCTCGATGGCATAGCCCGTATCAGCGAGTTGACGGAACGTATCAAAGAAATCAATCCTTTGAAGATAAAGGATGAGCTGATAAATAAACATGGTTTCTATGAGTTTAAAATGAAACAGTTCCTGTTGGCACTGGTTCTTGGCATGCGTCCGGCAAAGATTTATAGTGGTACGGATTCCGCCGTGGAAGGTATTCTGCTGGTGGATGCAGAAGGAGAAGTGCTTTGCTATCATAAATCGGAGCGCCGGACATTTGCCGATTTCCTTTATCTGAATACCCGTTTAGAGAAAGGTTCGGTAGATAAGGATAAGTACGGCTTTCTGGAAAAAGAGAATGGTGTATATTATTTCAAACTGAATGTAAAGATTGGATTGACAAAAAAATAACAAGTATGAATGAAGTTTTAAAGACCATCAAGTCGCGTCGTAGCATACGCGCTTATACGGAACAGCAGATATCTCAAGAAGATTTGAATACTATTCTGGAAGTGGCGACCTATGCCCCCAGTGGTATGAATTATCAGACCTGGCATTTCACGGCTATTCAGAATGCCGCGGTATTGGAAGAACTGAATGAGAAGATTAAAGGTGCTTTTGCTAAAAGTGACGAGCCTCGTCTACAGGAGCGTGGACAGAGCCAAACTTATTGCTGTTATTATCATGCGCCCACACTTGTTATCGTATCTAATGAACCGACGCAGTGGTGGGCAGCTATGGATTGTGCTTGTGCCATGCAGAATATCTTCCTGTCCGCCAAGTCTCTTGGTATAGGCTCTTGCTGGATCAATCAATTGGGGCAGACTTGTGATGATCCGGATGTCCGTGCTTTCCTGACGAAGCTGGGTATTCCCGAAAATCACCGTGTATATGGTTGTGCTGCTTTGGGCTATGCTGCTACTGCCCCGGCAAAGGAGAGGCAACTGGCAGAAGGTACTGTGACGATCATTAAGTGATACTGAACTTTCTTTTTCTGAATTATCAGGCTGATTTCCTATCTTAGGATTTGTTTCATTACTTGGAACAAATAGTTTCACATCGAGAAACAAATGGTTTCATTATTTGAAACTGCCAATGAAATAAGGATGAAAAGGAATCGCAATGAAGAAAGAATATATCTTTCTCATTTATAAATAGAAAATGTCCGCAGGGGAGGCAGCAGTCAGGTAATTAATGAACTATACATGAAGCAATTTTGTATAATCCTGCCACCTCGCCCTTTGGACTTTTTTATTTTATTATCTTTCCATATTGATGATACCACTATCCGTATCACTGTTATTTAATCCCTTGTTTCCGGCTTTATGTTTTCTGCCGAATTCAAAAGTATAACCTATCCGGAGTACAAACATCTGTCCTGTTTCCTTTACAAAGGTTTCCGAACGGAAGGGAGCTACTTCACTGATACGTTCTTTTCCTACTTTATAATTGTTGGTAAAGGGAAACATAACACCAAACCCTGCCTGAAAGTTCTGTTTGGTATACATAGCCATGAGTGCCGTTTGGTTTTCATTCTTTTTAATCGTCTCTCCGAAGAAACTATCCTGTACTTTTCTGAACTGTCCGAGTAAAGAGAATCCCTTATATTGTAGTTGCGCCATCAGACTGTAATAGAACTGATCGTATGTGTGGCTGTAATCCAAGCCTGCCGACCAGCTACGGGTATATCCTCCCGAGGCATAGAGTGTCAGGAAGTCTTTCAACCCGAACAGTGTCGTACCATTTATCCCAATCATCAACTCTGCATTCAAGTTCTGGAATGAGCGTTGATTCTCGTCTTTTAATATTAACTTACCATCTTCTACGAAAATACTCTCCATAATGGGATTGTCGTAATATTGATGGCGTATGCTTAAGTTAGCGTTGAATTGTTTTTTGGAATAGCTGTACGACAGTGAGTTCGTAAACTGCTGGTACGTTTTCAATAACGGGTTACCACGTACGATTTGTATGGTATCTATGGCCTGTTCCACATCTGTCAGTGATCCGAGTGACGGAATGGCCGGACTGATATTGAAACGATAACGCAAGAAACCTGCTTTTTTTAGATTATAACTCAACCGTACGGTAGGCGTAAAAGTATAGTAAGCATGATCTTCATCACTTTCCTTAAACCAGGCACGCGTCATACCCACACTACCTGCATAGCTGAAATCTTTTACTTTACCCTGCACTTCAAGGAAAGCAGAGGTTTGCGATTGATCCATCTTCGATGTAGTAGGATTGGAACCTTTGTACTCGTTTTCTGTTCGCATCTGATAATGGCGGGCACCGCCGCTCAGCTTCACGTTTTCGAAACTTTTTTCATAAATTGCTTCACCGATAACGGAACGCTTGTCACCATCCACCAGTGTAAGGATATCTGCCAGTGGGGCATTCTCATCCTTATATTCTTTGTATTTCCGGTTGTTTTTGGTATGGATCAGCGTTCCTGTCACATTCATCTGAATGCTCTGCTGATGGGGTAGGGTATGCTGAAAGTAAAGATCGAGTGCCGGGGAATAACTGGATGAATGATTATTGACATACGAATATATATGGTCTGTACTGCCTACTGCCCACATTTTGTTCAACTCATTCTGATAAGGAGCATTAAACAGGTTGTTGCGGAAGATAGCATTGAAAACATATTTGTCGGTCTTTGTCAGATTGTAGGTCAGGTTCAGGTTGTTGATGAAGCTGAGTGCGGGAGATTCATCTTCAATGCCTTGCTTGATACGGTCTATGGTACGGTCGCCCAGATAGAAAGTTTCGTGTGATTCCAGTCGGCTATGATACTTGCCGTTTTTGTTGAAGTAATCTATACCCCATTCGGAGTTCTTATAGTTGAACTTTGCACTTAGGAAATTCTCTCCCCATAGGGTATGCGGCGAATCGGAAAGTTGGAAATTTACCACACCGCCTGTTTCCCGGCGACGTAAGATTATATTGACTACAGCACCCAGTTCGTCGTCACTGTATTGTTTGCCGGGGTCTTCAATAAATTCCACGCGCAGTACATCTTTGGCTCTGACGGCTGCTATTTCCTTATCTGTTACTTTGATTCCGTTGATGCGAGTTTGTACAGCTCCACCGCCACTGATGCTCATGCTGTTGGTGAATTTATCTACCTGCAGGCGAGCGATTCCCAGATTATCCAATAAGTCGTAAGCACCGAATGAACGTTTCAGTTGACTCTCGGTGGGCAGGATAATTTGTCTGTCTACCTTTTGCAGCACATTACTGGCCGATACGGTTACTTCTCCCAGGCTTACGGCATCTTCTTCCAGAAAGACATCCCCCAGGTCAAGGTTCTTGTTTAGATTCAAGAGAAGTATTTCACTTCGATAGCCTATGAAAGAAACCGACAGGCGGTAGTTTCCTGCTTTGATCTTGTTGAGAGCAAACCTGCCCTGAGTATCCGAAGTCACTCCTGTTATCAGAGTAGAGTCCGTGCCCCATAACGATACATTAGCGGCTATGATGGCCTCCTGAGAAGCGTCCGTAACACGTCCTTTGATTGTAAGGTTCTGCGCCTGCATACTGAGTACGGAGAGGACGGTCAGTAGTAAAAATAGTTTTGTTTTCATATTCGTTACTGTTAGTAGATTACTGTTTGATTAGAGATGTAAAAGACACTCCTCCCTGTCAGGGAAGATTTTATAATTTGTATTTCAGATGTTTATACTTTCGGCGTCGAGACTATGAAAGTTGGGATTGTACAGCAGAATTCAGTTCGTACACCAGAGTAAAAACTTTAACTATGATGAGCACGAAGAGGAGTCCGAAGGTAATCCATAATGCAATCTTTGCGTTTCTCTTCATGAACTGCTATTTTTAAGTTTATTATATCGTTCTATCACTTCATCTATGCTGATGCCGAGTAACTCCATGTTTAGGAATACATCGGCCAGTTGGTTATCGAAGAATTCTTTCTTTTGTATTTTCATCACCTTCTTTACCGCATCTTTTGCCAGATAAAATCCCATGCCCCGCTCCGAATAAATAATGTCTTCCGCCTGTAGATATTCATAAGCCTTCATTACGGTGCGTGAGTTCACGGCAAGCAGTGCGGAGAGTTCCCTAACCGAGACTACCCGTTCTTCCGCTTGCCACTCCCGGGTCAGTATCTTGCTGAAACAGAAGTCCACAATCTGTTGGTATATAGGTTTATTGGTTTTAAACTCCATGGCTTACAATTGTTTTTCTTTGAGCAGGAAGTAACCCGAGACCCATGTTCCGATGAGGAATAAGAGTGGAGTGGCATAATTGCAAAAAGCAATGATGGCTTCTCCCGTACTGTTCATTGGAAAGTTATATATCGGATAGGATATGTTTGCTATCCAGTATCCGTGGCTGTCGGCAGGTTCCCATAAACTTATGGAAAGTATGATTCCAAAGAAGGCTATGAAGCAGGCGCATAAGACTATAAAAGAATTTATCAGTTTTTGCTGTTTGAAGGCTATACAACCAATAAAGAAGGTACCTTGCAGCAGGCTATATGTCAGAATCTGGTCGTTTTGAATAATATGAAGTTCAATGTGATTACCAAAATGTGACAGATAGTCGGTACCCGATAAAATAAGTATTGCTTTGATTCCTAATATTAGTAGCGTACAAAATATGGGAAGTATGAGTATATACTTTATCCACAAGTGAAGGAACTTTTCAAAAGCGGAAGCGGGCAACAACAAGTAAAGGGTGGAATTGTGCTTGGTAATACTTGGTTCCAGCAGACAAGGAGCGATGCAGAGAAACCACAAGATGTAACGGCAAAAGCTATTGGCTTGCGTGTGTTCGGTGTAATAACTCATCCCTTTATTTATGTCGTACATCATACAAAGAAGGCAAATTCCCAGAACAATACCTGCGCTCCATAACAAGTGTTTTCCGGTTTCTTGCTTCTTATAATTCTCCAATAGGAAGAAACGTTTCAGATTAAAGGTTGCATTCATAATTTCTTCTTATCATTTATTCGTTCCATATCATTTTAATTCTTTCCGGTTCTTGCAGCATTGCCTTATACAGTAATTCAATATCTGTTGTATTCTCTTCTCCTTCTTCATTGGATAAGATGGAGAAATAGCCGTGCAAGTCTTGTTCGCTATAAAGACTATCTTCGGGTAAGGATGCCGTCCGGACGAAGAGTAACCGTTCACTGATTTCGTCCAGTGAGTGGTTTAATAAGATTTCCCCTTCGCCAAGGATAATCAGATGATCCAGTAGATTCTCAAAATCATGTGCTTGATGGGTAGAGATGAGCAAGGTGCTTTCATCATCCACACTACGACTGATAATGCGCTTCAAAGTCTGCCGGGAAGTGATGTCCAGTCCGTTGGTAGGTTCATCAAGCAGGGTGAGGGGAGTATGCAGGGCTAAGGCATAGGCCAACATTGCTTTCTTCTGCTGTCCGTAGGAGACAGTAGACAGTTTCTGTTTTCCGTCAATGTGTAATTCTTCCAGGTTCTGCTCAAATTCTTTTCGACTGAAATGAGGATAGAAAACTGAATGATGGGCGGCAAACTGATAAATGCTTTCAGTGGGCATCTGCATCTCTTCCGGCAGAAAGAAGTAGTGGCTCAGTAATTCCGGACTTCTTTGGGCAGAATTACAATTATCGATTTTACACTCACCTTTCCATGGGAAAAGAAGTCCGCAGATGAGATGCATCAGTGTGGTTTTTCCTACCCCATTTTCTCCCAATAATCCGTATATTCCACTACCTACTTCCAAAGATATATCGTTGAAAATAGGTTGTTTAGACTTATATCCGTAGTTTACATTCTCTATCTTTATCATAACTTCTTTGGTGTTGTACTGATGTACAACACTGCAAACGTAAATGATGCTGGTGAGAAAAGCAAGGAATAGAGACTTTAATTAATATGTTTTAGCATATTATTTTATAGAATCAGCCATACCGCCACCATGTGACATGCTGAGCCTGCCAGTACAAAGAAGTGAAAAACGGAATGCATATATCGCTGTCGGAAAGAGTAAAATACGGCCCCGGTGATGTAGCATACACCTTCGGCGATCATCCAGTAACAAGTTCCTTCGGCAACGGCATATAGTGGTTTGAAAGCAACCAGTACGGACAAGCCCATGACAATGAAACAAATGGTTTCCACATTGCTGTGTTCCTCCATTTTGCGGAAACTCACAATGGTACCGATAATGGCGCATAGCCATACGAATCCGAACAAGCCCCATCCCCAGGCACCTTCACTTCGCAGTGCAATTAGTGTGACGGGCGAATAACTACCTGCAATATGCCAGTAGATAGCTGCGTGATCCCAATTCCGTAATCGTTTTTTCCAGGGATTATGATATCTCAGTGCGTGATAAAGGGTAGAGAAGATGTAAGAACCCAGCATGCCGAACAAGTAGAGGCAGATGCCGAACGTTGCCCAAAATTCTCCGTCGCTTTTTATGAAAAACAGTGTGCCCACGATAATACCCATCAGAATGCCTGCGGCATGTGACAGTGTATTTATTCTTTCTTCTCCTTTAGTGTAGAAAAGTCCGTTATTTTTTCTGTTTCGGGTTGTATTCATTGGGTGAGATGGATAAGCAGAACATTAAAAAACGCCTCGCAAAGGTAGACGTTTTCGGGTAGAATGCAAATTTTGGGTGGATGAAAATAGGAGTCTGTTCTTCCGGGTAAAAGAAAATCCCGCTGCCTTCTTCTATCCGTCAGGGTAAGACTGGCGGATTAGAAGGGGGGCAAAACGGGACATACTATTATGAGAGTTGAGTCTTTTTATTGGTGGATGATACCTTAGAAGCACCCGTAGCACGTTGGCAACAGCTTGCGGTCGCCCAGCGTATTATCTACACGCGCTACATTTATCCAGAATTTATTTTCGCGTACGCTCTCTATCGGATAGGCAGCCTTTTCGCGAGTATAACTATGTTCCCAATTATTGGCAACCACTTCGTATTCAGGATGCGGAGCATTCACCAATACATTGTCTTCCTTATCTGCTTTGCCTTCTTTCACTTCCTGAATTTCTTCCCAGATGTTTAGCATTACATTTACGAAATTATCCAGTTCGCTGAGGCTTTCACTTTCCGTAGGCTCTATCATCAGCGTGCCGTGAACAGGGAAGGAGAGGGTAGGAGCATGATACCCATAATCCATCAATCGTTTGGCTATGTCATTTTCGCTGATACCAGTTTCTTCATGTACCTTACGGCATTCCAATATCATTTCATGGCCTACGAATCCCGTAGCTCCACGGTATACAATACCATACGTATCTTTCAGACAGGCTGCCAGATAATTGGCACTGAGGATTGCAATTTTTGTTGCACGTGTCAGTCCTTCCGTACCCATCATACGGATATATCCGTAAGTAATAGGCAGGATACCTGCACTACCGAAAGGAGCGGCAGACACAGCATTAACAGGATTACCGAATAACGGATGTCCTGGCAGGAATGGAACCAGATGTTCCGCTACGCAGATAGGACCTACACCCGGACCACCACCACCGTGAGGAGAGGCAAAAGTCTTGTGCAGGTTCAGGTGGCAAACGTCGGCACCAATAGAACCGGGGTTTGTCAGACCTACCTGTGCATTCATATTTGCACCGTCCATATATACTTGTGCACCACAATCGTGGATGATGCGGCAGATTTCGACAATTTCAGTTTCAAAAATACCGTGTGTGGAAGGATAGGTAATCATCAATGCGGCAAGCTCCTCTTTATTCTCTTCTGCTTTAGCACGCAGGTCGTTCATGTCTACATTACCCTGATCGTCACAAGCGCAAGTCACGGTAGTGAAACCAGCCTGGATGGCTGATGCGGGATTGGTTCCGTGAGCCGAAGCAGGAATCAGCACCTTGTTCCGATGTCCCTGCCCGATGTTTTCCAGATAAGCACGGATCACGCGGAGACCTGCGTACTCACCTGCCGCACCGGAATTCGGTTGCAGACTGACACCGGCAAAACCTGTAATGATTCTCAGTTCTTCACTAAGATTATTTATCAGTTCACGATACCCTTCAGCCTGGTCTTCGGGAACAAGTGGGTGCATACACATAAACTCGGGGCGACTGAGAGGTAGCATTTCTGCGGCTGCATTCAACTTCATGGTGCAGGAACCAAGGGAAATCATGGAATGTGCAAGGGAAATATCCATACGGTCGAGGTGTTTGATATAACGCATCATCTCTGTTTCCGTATGATATTTATTGAATACCTCATGCGTCAGATAAGGACTCTGACGTTTCAGGGTTTTATTGATAGTGCTGTTTACGGGAATATCTTCTGCCTTTGTCCAATCCTTTCCGGCTGCAATGGCAAAGATAGAGTGTAGTATATTGGTAGCAGCTACATCAGTGGTTTCATCGATGCTCATACCTACGTCGCCATTATCAAAATAGCGTAGGTTGACTTCCTTACTTAGTGCAATGGTACGTATCTGTTGTGCAGATACAGTATCAGGCAATACAAAACGTAGGGTGTCGAAGTATTGCTCGTTCACTTGTTTGTATCCCAGTTTGTTGATGTTCTTTTCGAGATATGCTGCAATGCTGTGAATGCGTTCGGCGATGGTGCGAATGCCTTCCGGTCCATGATATACGGCATAGAAACCTGCCATCGTTGCCAGCAACGCTTGTGCGGTACAGATATTTGAAGTGGCTTTTTCACGTTTGATATGTTGCTCACGGGTTTGCAGGGCCATACGATAACACAACTTTCCGTATTTGTCTTTTGACCAGCCAATGATACGTCCCGGAATGTTACGTTTGTACTCGTCACGCGTAGCGAAATAACCGGCAGACGGTCCGCCATAGAACATCGGTGTGCCAAGTCGTTGCGTAGTACCGAATACAACGTCAGCTCCCCATTCTCCCGGAGGTGTGAGCAGGGCAAGGCTCAGAATATCGGCGGCTACAGCTACTTTGCAGTTGGCGGCATGAGCTTTTTCTACAAAAGTGCGGTAATCTTCCACATTTCCACTTGCATTGGGATATTGCAGTATGCAGGCAAAAATATCCGATGTCATTTCCATCTCGGAATATTTTCCTGTGCGTATTTGGATACCTTGCGGGATGGCGCGTGTAGTCATTACTGCCAATGTCTGCGGGAAAACGCTTTCGTCTACAAACACGACGTTTGCACCGGATTTCTGCATATCGCGTGGACGCAAGGCATACATCATAGTGACAGCTTCGGCGGCAGCAGTGGCTTCATCCAGCAGGGAGCAGTTGGCGAGCGGCATACCAGTCAGGTCGCAGACAGCTGTTTGGAAGTTCATCAACGCTTCGAGGCGTCCCTGTGAAACTTCTGTCTGGTAAGGAGTATAAGAGGTATACCATACAGGATTTTCAAATACATTCCGTTGAATAACGGCGGGGGTGATAGTATTGTACCAGCCGAGGCCGATATACGTAGTGTAAAGTTTGTTTTTGCACGCCAACCGGGTGATGTGTCGGCCGAACTCATATTCTGTCATGGGCTCGGGGAGTGCCAACGGTTCTTTCAGCCGAATGTTTGCAGGGATGGTCTTATCTATCAACTCATCCAGACTGCCGACTCCTATTTTTTGGAGCATTTTCTCTTCGTCTTTCTCGCTGATGCCGATGTGGCGGCAAGCTAATAGGTCGCTTTTCATATCTATATTTAATTTAAGTTTATCTGAAGAATGGGTTTTCTGCCTTTTCAATGCCGATGGTAGTCGGAGCACCATGTCCGGGATAGACTATTGTCTCATTGGGCAATACGAACAGGCGGCTGCAGATATGCTCTTTCAGTTCGTCGAAGTTGCCGCCGGTGAGGTCGGCACGCCCGATGCTACCTTGGAAAAGTACGTCTCCGGAGAACATACAGTGGTCTGCAGCGCAGTAATAAACAAGGCTTCCCGGTGAGTGTCCCGGCACGTGAATAGCCTCTAGTGTTGTATTCCCAAAACTGATGATGTCTCCATCATGCAGGTAGTGCCCTATCGGCGCAGGCAGTTCGTTCCAATGGAAGCCAAACATGCGGCTTTGTTTCGGAGCTTCATCAATCCAGAATTCATCGGCCTTATTGGCTTCTACTTGCAGACCGAATTCTTTAACCATGAAAGCGTTTCCAAAGATATGATCCAGATGCAGGTGCGTATTGAGGAGATGTTTTACGTTCAGTCCATTCTTGATGATGAAGTTCTTCAACGCTTGTTTTTCCTCCTCATAATAGCAACCGGGGTCTATCACGGTAGCTTCAAGGGTGTCGTCCCACAGAACGTAGCAGTTCACGGGGAACATATTAAACTCAAACCTTTTTATTTTCATGATAGGTATATGTTAGTCATTATTTCTGTGATTAAGGCGTCACATAAACCACTTTTTTCGTTTCAAAGAATTCCTCCTCAAAATAGTCTTTCAGATCATACATCACGGTCTTGTTCTTGAAAGGCATAGCCTCATTGGCCAACTCGCCGCCTTTCAGACAAATCAGTCCGTTAGGCAAAGCATTCTGTTGTTTGGGAGTGATATTCTTACGAATGATTTTCAGTAAATCGGCAAGCGGCATTACAGCACGGCTTACAACGAAATCGAATAACTGCTTTTCCTCCTCAGCCCGGGCATGGCGGAAAGTGACATTTTCCAGTCCGATGCTGTTGGCTACTTCCGTTGCTACGCGCACCTTCTTTCCAATACTGTCGACAAGGTGGAATTTCACTTCAGGAAATAAGATAGCAAGAGGAATACCGGGAAAGCCTCCTCCTGTTCCCAGATCCATGATATGGGTACCGGGTGCGAAGCGGGTAACCTTGGCTATACCCAGTGAATGGAGTACATGATGTTCGTACAGGTTCTCGATGTCTTTGCGTGATATGACGTTTATTTTTGCATTCCAGTCTGTATAGAGGTCATAGAGGGCCGCGAACTGTTGCTTCTGCGTCTCTGTGAGGTCCGGGAAGTACTTTAAAATGATTTCCATGCTTGTTATTTATGATTTTAGTTCTCGTTTCTCACTTCGTTCAATACCATTGTATCATCGCTCAGTAAATGCGACATGATTTCATAAGGCAGAGTGATTTCTACCGGTCCCATCACATAGGGAGCGATTTCATAAATATTATAATAGAAAGTGATTCCTTTTTCACTCAGGTAGAAGTTCTCGGTTGGTTCCAGGTCTCCGGTGCTTGTATATCCCATTTCTTCTACTTCCTGGCGTGTAGTGGCCTTGTTATCTGCCATGAGTTGGTTCCACAGTAAGTCAGTGAGCGTTTCCTGATATTCTCCTACAAAAATATCGTCCAGGCGTATCGGACTCAAAGTACGCAGGTCCATATTGAGGAAAGTGGACATATAAATGCCATGGGCGCCTCCGGTAAATTCATTGTAGTCAATGCGGTAAACCAGCAGATGCTTTTTGTAATATTGCACATGGCCTTCTACACCTTTGTAATAGGAGTACCAGGCACTTATGGATACTGAATCTTCTTTTTCCGCTTCATCTTTGGCATACATCGGTTCCAGATCTTTCAGATAATCCTGAATATAGGTTTCTTTATAAGCTTGCACAGCCTCTTCGGGTGTCATCGTCATGTACTTATCGCCGAAACAGGCAGAAAGGAAATAGGTATTGAGGCTATCTTTCAGTTTCTCGTCGGACGATTTACTGGCATAGGCAAAGTTGATGGTAATGTTACATCCGGGCTTTGCTGTATCTCCGAACAGGTGGGCAGTCTCATTTACCTGTATACTGTCGAACTCCAACGCACCGGCGTTTTTGTTCATGGTGTTACCACAAGAAAATAAAAAGCCACTTGCCGCAAGTAGAATGACAAGTAGGCTGACATATTGCTTTTTCATTTGGACTTTCTTCGTTAAATTCAACATTTCGGTTTCAGTTCGCTATCGACAAATATAGGACATATAAACGAATAGAACATATAAAAAATGAAAAAATAATAGGCATAAATGCTTTTATCTACCTATCTTTGCATCAGATATGAAGAGACTTCGTTACATATTGGCAGTATTATTGTCCCTGACGGTTGTGTATGCAGGGGCCGGAGTTTCTATTGTCCACTATTGTTGTGCACGTTGCGCCACAGAGCAGGCATGCTGCACCAATGGTTGTGCTAAATGCCACAAATCTCATCATAATCCGGAAAAATCTTGCAAGGATGAAGGCTGTACGGCTACTTTCTATAAGGTAGACCTTGTGAAATACTCGTGTGAAAGCCCTGTTATAGCCGTACCTGTTATTCAACTTCTCTGTGAAGCATTGCCGGATTTCCAGTACTCCTTGCCTACGGGTGATTTGGAAGAGGTGTTCTATAATGTACCTCCACATCCTGACAGTTCGAGGCAGTATCTGGCTCTTTATTCTGTTCTCATCATTTAGAATTCCCTTATTATGGAGTGAATCTGCTCCTGTACGTTTGAAAGACCTTCATTTCTTTCAAATATGGGTCGGTACTGTACCCTAACCATACCAACTCCGTGTCAAGTCCATACCAAGTCCGTACCAAGTCCAAGCGTATAGATACGGAACAAGTACGGACCGGATAGGGAGAGAATACGGTGCAGGTCATTTAAAATGATTGCAAGAACTAATAGAACTTTAAGAATAATGAGATTTTTATATATTTTTCTTTTTCTCGCCATAACCTTGAACTTGCAGGCGCAAGTGACAGGTGTTGTAAAAGACACTGCCGGAGAACCCATTCCGGGTGCAAATGTTTTCTGGATGAATACAACCGAAGGTGCAACCACTAATGAAGACGGTAACTTCTCTATTCATAAACCTGCCCGTAGCCATATGCTTGTAGTTAGCTTTATCGGATTTGAAAATGATACGGTACATGTGGATAAGGGCAATCAGCAACTTGAGATTGTGCTTCGTGAAGGAGTGGAATTAGGTGAAGTGAATATTGTAACCCGTAAAATGGGTACTATGAAGTTACGTTCCAGTGTGATGAACGAAGATATGATCAGTAGTGCCGAACTGACACGTGCAGCCTGCTGTAATCTGGGCGAGAGTTTTGTGACAAACCCTTCCGTCGATGTAAGCTATTCGGATGCTGCCACGGGGGCCAAACAGATTAAATTACTGGGGCTCTCCGGCACTTATGTACAGATGATGACTGAAAATATTCCGAATTTCCGTGGGGCAGCCGCTCCTTATGGATTAGGATATGTGCCGGGACCGTGGATGCAGAGTATACAGGTCAGTAAAGGAAGTTCATCCGTGAAGAATGGCTATGAGTCTATAACCGGACAAATTAATGTAGAATTCAAGAAACCTCAGTTGCCGGAAGCGGATTGGGTGTCGGCAAATCTTTTTGCCAGCAGCACAAACCGGTATGAAGCTAATGCGGATGCTACAGTGAAGCTTTCGAAGCGCTGGAGTACTTCTTTACTGGCACATTATGAAAATGAGACGAAATCTCATGACTCCAATGATGATGGTTTTGTGGATATTCCGCGTGTGGAGCAGTACAACTTCTGGAACCGATGGGCGTATATGGGCGATCATTATGTATTTCAGGCAGGTATAAAGGCTTTGCATGAAACCCGTAACAGTGGTCAGACTGCTCATGGACAGACACCTACTCATGATCTATATGAAATAGGCATTCAGACAAACCGTTACGAAGCCTTCACCAAGAATGCTTATATTTTCGATAAAGAAAAGAACACGAATCTTGCTTTGATTCTGCAGGGAACCTTGCATAATCAGGATGCCACTTACGGACGTAAACTGTATGATGTGGACCAAAGCAATTTCTATGCTTCGTTGCTTTTTGAGACGGAGTTCAGCAAGCAGCATAGTCTTTCCACGGGATTAAGTTTCAATTATGATGGTTACGATCAGCATTACCGGCTGACAAATCAGGTAGAAGACGGATTGACGAAGAAATTTGTGAAGGAGTCTGTTCCGGGAGCATATGTCCAGTATACATTCAATCTGAATGATCAGTTGATGTTGATGGGCGGTATCCGGGGAGATTACAGCAGCGAACATGGTTTCTTTGTTACACCGCGTGCACACGTCAAGTATAATCCGAATGAGTATCTGCATTTTCGTTTGTCTGCCGGTAAGGGATACCGTACCAATCATGTATTGGCGGAGAATAACTATCTTCTGGCAAGCAGCCGTAAAATGAAGATTGCCCCTCATCTGGATCAAGAGGAAGCGTGGAATTACGGAGCGAGTGTATCTACTTACATTCCTGTTTTTGGCAAGACACTGAATGTGAATGCCGAGTATTACTATACGGATTTTCTGAAACAGGTGGTTGTTGATATGGATAGCAATCCGCATGAAGTGGCCTTTTATAATCTGGATGGACGTTCTTACTCGCATGTGTTTCAGGTAGAGGTAAGTTATCCGTTTTTCAAAGGTTTCAACCTTACGGCAGCCTACCGTCTGACAGATGCGAAGACCACCTACAATGGTAAACTAATGGAGAAACCACTGACCGGAAAGTATAAGGGCTTATTGACAGCTTCCTATCAGACACCTCTGGGATTATGGCAGTTTGATGCTACCCTTCAGTTGAATGGGGGTGGAAGGATGCCCGATCCTTACGAACTTGCTGACGGCAGTCTTTCGTGGGAACGCCGTTATGGAAGCTTTCAGCAACTTAGTGCCCAAGTAACGCGTTATTTCCGTCGCTGGTCTATTTATGTCGGTGGTGAGAACCTGACGAACTTTAAGCAGAAGAATCCGATAATTGATGCCTCTAATCCATGGGGAGAGAACTTCGATGCTACCATGGTGTGGGGACCGATGCATGGTGCTAAGGCATATATCGGGTTGAGGTTTAACCTTGCAAGAAACTAAAATCTAATTTTATATAAACTCAAAATAAGGAGATATTTATGAAAACAAAAAGAGTGATGGCTGCCCTCGTAGTAGCTTTATTGAGTGTAACAGCAGTGATGGCAAAAGATATCCGTACCGCTGTTTTTAAAGTTTCACAGATGCATTGCGAAAACTGTGAGCGGAAAGTGAAAAGCAACATTAAATTTGAGAAAGGAGTAAAAGAATTCTCTACAGACTTGAAAACAAAAACTGTGTCTATTACCTACGATGCTGAAAAGACAAATGTAGACAAACTGAAAGCTGGTTTCAAGAAGTTCAACTACGAAGCTGAGTTCGTTAAGGAGGCGAAGCAAGAGGATAAGAAGTAGTCGAACAAACAGCCTGTAGAGATTGTTATTTACTGTATGAGTATGGGCTGAATGATAATTTGCAATAGGCATATAAGCCTTTCAGCCTGTTATATTATCATTCCTCCCATTCTTGTACAATTATCAGCTAATTTTGATAAATCATAAAAACAATATATATGGCTAATTTAAAGAAACAGACGTTTCCCGTACTGAACATGCATTGTGCGGGATGCGCCAATAACGTAGAAAAGACCGTTCGCAAGTTGGTGGGCATTACAGATGCTTCGGTCAACTTTGCTTCCAATACACTGTCTGTCTCCTATGAGACGGATAAGCTGACATCCGGAGAAATTCGTGCTGCCGTACTGGCTGCGGGCTATGACCTCATTATTGAGGAAGAACATGCCGAAGAGCGTCAGGAGGAAGAACAACAGAAGCGTTACCGCCGCCTGAAAGGGCGGGTGATAGGAGCGTGGTTATTTGCTATTCCTCTGCTGTTGCTTTCCATGGTCTTTATGCATGTACCCTATTCTAATGAAATACAGATGGTATTGGCTATTCCAGTACTGGTGTTGTTCGGTACACCATTCTATACCGGTGCCTGGAAACAGGCTCGTCTGGGACGCAGTAACATGGATACCTTGGTTGCACTGAGTACATCCATTGCTTTTCTGTTTAGCGTTTTTAATACCTTTTTCCCCGATTTCTGGTATAGCCGTGGCTTGGAGCCTCATGTTTATTATGAAGCTGCTGTGGTTATTATCGCTTTTGTACTGACAGGTAAGTTGATGGAAGAGCGTGCCAAAGGTAACACTTCTACTGCCATCCGCAAACTAATGGGATTACAACCCAAGATAGCCCGCGTGGTGCGCAACGGTAAGGAAGAGGATATTCCTTTGGAACAGCTGAGAATTGACGACCTAGTCAGCGTACGTCCCGGTGAGCAAATTCCCGTTGACGGCTTTTTGACCGAGGGTGATTCTTATGTTGATGAAAGTATGATCAGCGGTGAACCTATCCCGGTAGAAAAGAAGACCGGTTCGCATGTATTGGCTGGAACCATCAATCAGAAAGGTTCATTCATTATTCGTGCCGAGAAAGTGGGTAGTGAAACGGTGCTGGCGCGTATTATCCGTATGGTGCAAGAAGCACAGGGCAGTAAAGCTCCCGTACAACGTATTGTGGATAAGGTGACAGGTATCTTTGTTCCTGTAGTATTGGGCTTGTCTGTACTGACATTCTTTATCTGGATGTTCTTCGGTGGTGTAGATATGCTTTCCCATGCCATGTTATCGGCGGTTTCCGTATTGGTGATTGCTTGTCCCTGTGCATTGGGGTTGGCCACGCCTACAGCTTTGATGGTAGGTATTGGTAAAGCTGCCGATCATCATATTCTGATAAAAGATGCTGTTGCGTTGGAACAGATGCGAAAGGTGAATGTGGTAGTGTTGGATAAGACCGGCACATTGACTGAAGGGCATCCCACTGTTACCGGATGGTTATGGGCACAGCCGCAGGAGGAACACTATAAAGATGTTCTTCTGGCTGCCGAACTTAAATCCGAACATCCGTTGGCAGGTGCTATTGTGACTGCTCTGCAAGAACAGGAGCATATCGAACCTGCAGCTTTGGACAGTTTTGAAAGTATTACCGGAAAAGGGATCAAAGTCTCTTATCAGGGTATTGAGTATTGGGCAGGCAGTCATAAGCTATTGAAAGATTATCATGCCGCTCTTACTGATGTATTGGGAGAGATGCTGGCCCAGTATGAATCGGATGGTTGCAGTATCATTTACTTTGGACGTAAGAATGAACTGCTTGCCATTGTAGCTATCAAGGACCAGATAAAAGCTACTTCCGTTGAAGCTGTCCGCGAACTTCGTACTCAGGGTATTGATGTATATATGCTGACGGGAGACGGAGAACGTACTGCTTCTTCTGTTGCCGCACGCTTGGGTAATATCCAATACATTTCTGATGCTATGCCAGATGACAAGGAAGAGTTTGTCCGTCAGCTCCAGCTTCAAGGAAAGACGGTGGCGATGGTAGGCGATGGCATCAATGACTCACAGGCTTTGGCTTGTGCCGATGTCAGCATTGCCATGGGTAAAGGAACTGATATTGCTATGGATGTAGCGATGGTAACCCTCATGACTTCGGACCTATTACTATTGCCGAAAGCATTCAACCTCTCCCGGCAAACTGTACGTTTGATTCATCAGAATCTGTTTTGGGCATTTATCTATAACCTGATAGGCATTCCTATTGCAGCAGGACTGCTTTATCCCATCAACGGATTGTTGCTGAACCCTATGCTGGCAAGTGCCGCTATGGCGTTCTCCAGTGTATCGGTGGTATTGAACAGCCTTCGACTGAGATACTAACTATTTCTATATTCCAACGGACTCATCCCCATGTGCCTCTTGAAGTACTTTCCAAAGAAAGAGGCACTGGGGAAGTTCAGTGAATAGGCTATCTCCTGGATAGTCATATCTGTAGATTTCAACCGTGCCTTGACGTCGATGATGACTACATGTGAAATGATATCAAGCACATTCCTTCCAGTTACTTGTTTTACGGTAGTGCTGAGGTGCTGCAGGGAGATTCCCAGTTTGTCGGCATAGAATTGGGCACGCCGTTCCGTCATATAGTTTTCAATAACCAGTTGCACGAATTTATGGCAAATCTCCTCCTTACGGCTTTTGGCAAGAATGTTTTGCGGACGACGGGCATAGAGGGTATTAATTCCCAGCAAAATGCTGTGAAGTACGCTTTGTGCCATTGCTGTACTGGTGGGGTGAGAGATAGATATCCGGGTCAGTAATGCGAAGTAATCTACAAAATAAGAGGCTATGGTATCGCTCACATTGACAATCGGATTGTCCCATATTTTGGAGAATGAACCCATAGTAGCTTGTAGCAGATTGATGCCATTGACACAGTGGGCGGAAAATCCTGCAAAGCAGAGCCGGACTTTTTCTTTTTGTTCATTGAGCTGTATGATAGTGCCCGGCATCAGGATAATCAAATCATTCTTTTTGATTTCATATTCCATCAGATTGATGGATGCCTTGATAGTTCCTTCGGTGCATAATGCGAAAATGCAAGCCTTCAATCGACACGACTGGCGATAGAGATTCAGAATATCTTCTGTAACATCTCTCCATGCCAGCATTTCGACCGGCAAATCTACTTGTGGGAAGTTATGTTTCATCTTTTTTCATTTTGCTGTCGGCAAATATACGATTTTATCCCTAAAATCTTAACTTTGTCGGCATGAAACTGAATGTCATAGATTGGAATATCATTCCGTATGCTGATGCATGGATCCGGCAGACGGAGTGGTTTGATGCTCTTGTTCGCGCCAAGCAGGCGGGGGAGGAGTATGAAAATCACATTATTTTGTGTGAACATCCGCACGTTTATACTTTAGGCCGTAGCGGTAAAGAAGGAAATATGTTGCTGAGTGAAGAACAGCTTCAGAAGATAGGAGCCACGCTCTATCATATCGACCGGGGCGGAGATATTACCTATCACGGGCCGGGGCAGTTGGTGTGTTATCCTATCCTGAACCTTGAAGAATTTTCTCTTGGACTGAAGGAGTATGTGCACTTGCTGGAGGAAGCAGTCATCCGTGTGTGTGCCTCTTATGGCATCACTGCCGGAAGATTGGAGAAAGCAACAGGTGTGTGGCTGGAAGGGGATACGCTACGTGCCCGTAAGATATGTGCCATTGGTGTGCGTAGCAGCCATTTCGTCACCATGCACGGGCTGGCACTGAATGTGAATACAGATTTACGCTATTTCAGTTATATCCATCCTTGTGGATTTATAGATAAGGGAGTCACTTCACTTCAGCAGGAGCTGAAACGGGAGGTGCCGATGGGAGAGGTGAAACAGCGACTGTGCAGGGAATTGCAAGAATTACTTCATAGATAAAAAACAGACCATCTATTCATAACGAATAGATGGTCTGTTTTTTTATTTCAGCCATTTGTCCAGCCATTCGAAGAATGTGCGCTGCCAGAGGATACCATTCTGAGGTTTCAGTACCCAGTGGTTTTCGTCCGGATAGATCAGCAGTTCGGCAGGAACGCCACGCATTACGGCAGCATCAAAAGCAGCCATTGCCTGGTTGGCAAGAATGCGGTAGTCCTTTTCGCCATGAATACAAAGGATAGGTGTATCCCATTTGTCTACAAACTGGTGTGGAGAGTTGGCGAATGTGCGTTGAGCCACCGGATTCTGCTTTTCCCAGTATGCGCCACCCATGTCCCAGTTGGCAAACCATTTTTCTTCAGTTTCCAGATATTGCATTTCCATGTTGAAGATACCATCATGTGCGATGAATGCTTTGAATCGCTTGTCATGATGTCCGGCAAGCCAATAAACGGAGAAGCCGCCGAAGCTGGCGCCTACACAACCGAGACGGGCTTTGTCTACAAACGGTTCTTTAGCCATTTCGTCGATAGCTGTGAAATAATCCTTCATACACTGACCACCGTAATCACCACTGATAGCCTCATTCCATTCTACTCCGAAGCCCGGAAGACCGCGGCGGTTGGGAGCTACGATGATATAATCGTTGGCAGCCATAATCTGGAAGTTCCAACGATAGCTCCAGAACTGACTTACGGGGCTCTGCGGACCACCTTCACAGAATAGGAGGGTAGGGTATTTCTTATTCGGGTCAAACTGCGGCGGATAGATTACCCATGTCAGCATCTGTTTGCCATCTGTAGTTTTCATCCAGCGAGCTTCAACCTTACCCATTTCCAATTGCTCGTAAATCTGCTTGTTTTCGAAGGTCAGTTGCTTTGCCTCGGCAAAAGCATCACCGTTGCGGGTAGCAGATACGGCATAGATTTCATCGCCCATGCTCATAGAATGGCGTAAAGCTATTACTTTATCTTCTGCAAGGGCAAGGGAAGCATAGTCATACATGCCGTCTGTCAACTGTGTAACTTTATCATTGGCAGCAAGGTCTACATTATAAATCTGCGTTTCACCATGCCAGACACCAATGAAATAAATGCTCTTTGAGTCCTTATTCCATAAGAAACCATCTACATTCGATTCAAATTCCTTGCTGACGAAACGTTTCTCACCTGTTTCCAGATTCATAATGAAGAGGCGGTTTAAATCTGCTTCATAACCGTCACGTTCCATGCTCTGCCAAGCAATGTATTTACCATCGGGAGAGTATTGAGGATTCGTGTCGTAACCTTTGTTTGCTTCGGTGATATTGTCTGTCTTCTTAGTTGCAAGATCATAGATGTAAATATCCGAGTTGGTGGAGATAGCATAAGCCAGACCGGTCTTTTTACGGCAAGTATATGCCACCTTGTCTCCGGCAGGACTCCATGCCAGTTGCTCGATGCCACCCCAAGGTCTCATCGGGCTTTCATAAGGTTCTCCTTCCAGTATATCTTTTATATTACTGATACTGTTTCCATCAAAATCGGCTACAAAAGGATGTGGAGCACCGGTTACCCATTCATCCCAGTGTTTGTACATCAGGTCAGTAACGATGATACCCGTTGCTTTAGGCAGATCGGGATACTTATCCGCGGTACTTTGTTTGGTTTTCACTTGTGCAATGAAAAGTAACTTCTTGCCGTCGGGGGAGAAAGAATAACCTTCGATATCACCATCATATTGCGTTAATTGCTTGCGTCCGCTACCGTCCGGGTTCATTTCCCACAACTGGCTGCTGCCACCTTCATTGGAAAGGAACGCCAGTTTAGTGCCGCCTTTTATCCAGTTCACTTCGTTCTCCTGCCAAGGGGTATGGGTGATTTGTTGGTTGCCTGTTCCATCTGTGTTCATCACAAAGACTTCACGGTTACTCTTGTTCTCCGGCACACTGTAGTAAGCTACCGTGTAAGCAATCTGCTTTTCATCGGGAGATACGGCTACACCGCCGATACGCCCCATGGCCCAGAGAGCTTCGGGAGTCATGCGCTTGCCTTCAATCTTGATGTCCGACCGCTCGATAAGCGGTGCTCCGGCTTGCCCTGCGTCTTTTGTCCCGCCGCAGGCAGCCAATGTCATAGCTGCTGACATAAGCAATAAGTTTACTTGTTTCATATAGGTTGTTCGTTACAGTTATTTTGCGACAAATATACAAATTATATGCGTTTCTCTTGCCATCGTCCCCGTTTAATGTAATTCCAGCAGAGTATTAAAATGAATGTGGAATAAACCATTTCAGAGGTCCAGCAAAGAGCTACATCCAGTTTTAAATAGAGAATGATGTAACTGATGTAGGCTACGTAGATGACCAGAGTGATTAACTCCATCACCAGTGCCGTGCGTGTGTTTCCGGTTCCCGATACTGCCTGGAAATAGACGTTGGCGGGCACAAGGAACAGATATGTGGAACACATCACCCAGAGTGAATGTACTGCCGCATCCTGCAAATCCGGCATATCTGTGTAAATACCCAGTATCAACTTAGGGAATAGAGAGAACAACAGTGCCAGCGGCAATACAAACATATAGCCGAGGCGTATGTGTTGCCGGATAGTTCCCGCCACGCAATCTTTCTCGCCTGCACCGATCAGGTTGCTGACCAGTGAACCGCACGTAGAGGCAAATGCCATGAGTACCATGAATAATATACCGGACACATTACGGATAATATTCGTCACAGCCAGTGAACGTTCGCCCAGATGTTCTACATAAAGGAAGAACAAGAACCAAGTGGACAATGAAAAAAAGTTCTGTATCATTGTCCAGAAGGAGACGTTCAGCATACGTTTCAATACTTCCATGCAGAACTTTGGAATGCGGTCCAGTCCATACTTCTGGCAGTCGATGTGGTAGCGGGTATATAAGATAAAGAAGACCAGTGAAACGAGTTCGGCAAGTGATGAACCGATAGCAGCACCGGCAATGCCGAGAGCCGGAAATCCGAATTTACCGAAGATCAGTATATAGTTGAATACTACGTTACTCAACACCATTACTACAGAGTTTAACGTCAGCGTCTTGGTCTGCGTTGTGCCCAGGAAGAAGGCGCGGAACATAACTCCACTGAATGAGAAAAATGCTCCGAATACGCGCCAATTCAAATAGCTGGTGGCTGCTTCGTAGATATGCTCCGATGCTACGATACGTTTCAGAATCAAGGGAGAAAAGCAGTAGGAGAGGATGAACATAACTACAGCCAATCCTATCTGGAAGTATATGCCTTGATAGAACAGGTTTCCGATTTCCTTGTATTGCTGTTCTCCATTGCGTCGTGCAATAAGTATCTGTGCTCCGATGCTGAAGCCGAAAGCAACCATGAATATTACCATGTAGAAGACACCTGCAATGGCTGATGCTCCCAATTCTACTTCGCCTACCCGTCCCAGGAAGGCTGTGTCTGTCATACCTATCATTTGTTCCATCAGCAGACTGATGAGAATCGGATAGGCTATCATCCAGATCTGTTTGTTGGTGTATTTAGTTTTCATTTGACTTATAGTTATAGTAGTTATAAGAGAAAGAAAGCCGGACAATTACATCAATTGCCCGGCTTTTATTATCAAGTGATGAAAAGCGGAGACTTACTTTTTATTCTGTCTCTCTTTCAACAACTGTTCCTGTTGTTTCTGCATTGCCTCCAGGCGGGCAGCAAAGCCGGTTTTTTTAGCTTTCTTCGGATCTTTCTTTCGGGCTTCCAATTGGGCAAGGAGCTTCTCTTCATTCGTAGTTTTACGCAGAATGAGAGTAGTCACCACACTAATTAATGTCGATATGAAGTAGTAATAGTTCAAACCTGAAGGATAACTGTTCAAGATGAACAACATCATAATCGGCATGAGGTATGTCATCCACTTCATCGCTGCCATCTGAGGGTTTGCTCCGGTATCCTGTTGCTGCATCATGAACTTGGAGTTCAGAATGTTCACAACCGTCATCAGCAAGCAGAACAAGCTGAGGTGACTCCCCAGGAACGGAATATTGAATGGGAAGTTGATGAAAGCATCGTATGTTGAAAGGTCATCAGCCCACAAGAAGCTTTGTTGACGCAATTCGATAGCACTCGGTACAAACATAAACAAGGCAATCAGAACCGGGAACTGTACCAACATCGGCAAACAACCACCCATTGGGCTCACCCCATACTGGCTGTACATTCCCATAACTTCCTGCTGCTTCTTCATCGCATCTTCCTGCTTAGGATACTTCTTGTTGATCTCGTCTATTTTCGGTTTCAACACACGCATCTTGGCGGAAGAAATATACGTTTTCCAGGTAGCCGGGAATACGACTGCTTTTACAATCAACGTCATCAGTAACAATACGATACCCATACTCAAGCCCCAACCGGACAACCAGTCGAAGATATTGATGGTAAACCATTTGTTAATCCAACGAATCAATGGCCAACCCAAGTAAACCAAACGGTTCAACTCCCATTTTTCTTCACGTCCCTTATCCAGCGCAGTTAGCGTCTTGTAATGGTTCGGGCCGAAGTAGAAGAACATTTGTGTAGGCTGTTTACCTGTCGGGTCAAAGCTTGTGCTCATTTCGGCAGAGTAGTCTTTGATATATCCGCTACCTTCTCTTTCCATTTTGGAAGCTAACTTTGTTTTCTCAAAGTCAGCATCTGCAATGAATACCGAAGAGAAGAACTGATTCTTGAAAGCAATCCAGTCCAAACGTTCCGGCACTTCCTTTTCATCATCCTTATTAGCAGATAAGTAGTCTGTACCGTTTCCCAGCATCTTATAAGTCAACTCAGACAAACGGTTCTCGTATACATAACCCTTTTCAATCTGGCGGGCGCGTTGTGCCCATTCAATATCTACATAGTTATTGCTTGCTGCCAATTTATCTGCCATACCTTTAGCTTCGATACTAAAGTCTACCAGGTAAGTATTGGGATGCAATGCATACTTAAAGTCTATATAACTTGCACTGTCGGCAGACAGACGCATCGTTACGGTGCTGTCCGTACGGTTTACAGTGGTGAAGTAATAGTCCTTAGTCTGTATTGTTTCCTTTTTATTATAAAAAAGGAAATTCATGGAAACATCGTTTCCGGTGAATAAGGTTACAGGAGTTTTCTTGTCCTGTTCCATATACTCTTTCAATACAGCGGAGAATATGGAACCGCCTTTGGTGCTGAGGGTCAACTCAGCCACGTCGTTCTGAATAGTAATCAGCGAATCTGTTCCTTGGAGAGCATTGAAGAAGAGTGAAGTAGAATCCACTGTTTCTACATCTTTTTCATTTGCCAATGCTGCATCTGCTTTGGCTTTCAGTGCTTCTTCACGTTGCTGTACCAGCGCAATGGAATCATAATAACGCTGCTGTGCTTCCAATTGCTCTTTGCTGGGGCGACTCAGAAAACTGAAGCCGACTAACAAAATTGCTATTAAAACAAGACCTGTAATGGTGTTTTTATCCATGAATAATTTCTAGTTTACAATTTTATAATTATTGAAATAATCTTATTTCTTTGCTTTTTCCTTTTCCTCGAAACTTTCGACAGATGCTTTAATGAAAGCCACGAACAACGGATGGGGATTCAGTACCGTACTGCTGTATTCCGGATGGAATTGAGTTCCGACAAACCACTTTAGTTTCGGTATTTCTACGATTTCTACCAAGTCTGATTCCGGGTTGATACCTACACATTTCATGCCGGCAGCTTCATACTCCGTTTTATACTGGTTATTGAATTCATAGCGATGGCGGTGGCGTTCCTGGATGTGTTCTGTTCCATAAGCCTCATAAGCCTTGCTGCCTTTCTGCAAAATACATTCGTAAGCTCCCAGACGCATCGTTCCACCCATATTGGTGATGGATTTCTGCTCTTCCATGATGTCAATCACATTATGCGGAGTTTTCTCATTCATTTCGCGTGAATCAGCATCAGTATATCCCAGTACGTTGCGTGCAAATTCGATAGCAATGCATTGCATTCCCAAGCAGATACCGAAAGTCGGAATATCATGTGTGCGTGCATATTTGATAGCTACGAACTTACCGGCAACACCACGTTCGCCGAATCCCGGGCCAATCAATATACCTGCCATGCCTTTCAATGCTTCCGCTACATTTTCTTCCGTGAGCTTTTCACTGTTCACGAAGTCTACAGATACCTTACGGTCATTGTACGTACCGGCTTGTGACAGGGCTTCACGGATGGATTTGTATGCATCCTGTAAATCATATTTGCCGACTAATGCGATGTGCAGCGGTTCTGTATTTTCCGCTTTATGACGACGCTCAAGAAAAGCACGCCACGGACCCAGTCCCGGTGTGTCGCCTACAGGCAATCCCATTTTCTTCAATATTGTTTCATCCAGTTTCTGAGCCTGCATCAGGATGGGAACTTCGTAGATGGTAGGAGCATCGATGCTCTGCACTACTGCGTTTTCATCCACATTACAGAACAAAGCAACTTTCTTGCGTACGTTGCTGCTCAGTTCATGTTCCGTGCGTAAAACCAATATATCCGGCTGGATACCTGCACTCTGCAATTCCTTTACGGAGTGTTGTGTCGGTTTGGTTTTCAATTCACCGGCTGCCGTGAGGTAAGGCACATAAGTAAGGTGTACACACAATGCATCACGTCCCAGTTCCCACTTCAACTGACGGATACTTTCCAGATATGGCAAGGATTCGATATCACCCACCGTACCACCGATTTCTGTAATTACAAAATCGAATTTATATTTGTTACCCAGCAACTTTACGTTTCGTTTGATTTCGTCCGTGATATGAGGAATGACTTGAATGGTCTTACCTAAATAATCACCACGGCGTTCTTTATCGATAACGCTTTTATAGATGCGTCCGGTTGTGATGTTATTGGCTTTTGTAGTCTGGATGCCAAGAAAACGTTCGTAGTGGCCTAAGTCAAGGTCAGCTTCATGTCCGTCTACAGTCACATAACATTCTCCGTGTTCGTAGGGGTTTAAAGTACCCGGGTCAATATTGATATACGGGTCAAACTTTTGAATGGTTACTTTGTAACCTCTTGCTTGTAGCAATTTACCAATGGATGAGGCGATGATACCTTTACCTAAAGATGAGGCAACGCCACCGGTGACGAAAATATACTTTGTTTCTCCCACAGCTATACTGTTTTTAATATTATTGTTTTGTTTGGTGTGATGTACACATTTGTGTATCTATCTGTCTACACGTGAGACTTAAAAAGCGCAAAATTACAAAAAAAAGAGGAAGTACATAAAGTTTCGGCGAAACAATTATTAAAAAAGCATGTTTTCTTTTTCTTTCTTCATTTCTATGTTTTCTAAACATTTTAATTTAATTTTGCGCTCAAAACATAGATTTTAGGGCGTTATGAAGAATAAATTTTTATCTTTATGGGCAATCGCTGTGCTTTTTTCTTCGTCGGCTATGGCGCAGAATTCGGTGAAGCCTGTATTAAAAACCGGTGGAAAAACGGCTGTAGTACAAGCGGATACTTTATCGGACTTAATGAAGCAATATTTTGTTTTAAAGTTGAAACCGGGTAGTGTTACCCGGCAATTGGATACAGTTTCCATATCCTATGAAAAATATTTCGGGGTTTTAAATTACCTGAATGATCCTTCTACTCCGGAGCGTTACATTGCGGACAATCCTAATTATTACCGTTTGTTTATCCCGTTGACTTATTATAATTCTCCCATGGAGAGAATTTCAACACTGAAATGGAAATTCCAGCCTTTCGATACGACGAAAACTTCTGTAAAGGAACCATTGCTGTTTGATGAAGCTCCTTTTACTTCGAAGAAACGTGCCAATGAGGTTGTAGATCGCGCGTTGTTATATCTTTATGCTAATGAAAATCCACGTAAGATTGTGGCATGGGAAGATGAAATAATGCAGGTAAAGAGTTTCAAGGATAATATTGAAAAGGAAGTTTCCTCTAAACCTTCTGTTATCAAATTGTTTGCTCAAGAGAATATGGCCAATGTAAAAGAGGATGTAGAGGTTGTAATTCGTAAGCCCAACTGGTGGGTAACGGGTGGAAGTGGTTCTTTGCAGATTACTCAGAATTATATTTCAGAAAACTGGTATAAAGGTGGTGAAAGCACAAACTCTTTCCTGGCGAATCTGCAGTTGTTTGCTAATTATAACGATCGCGAGAAAGTACAGTGGGAAAATATGTTGGAAGCCAAGTTAGGTTTTGGCTCCACTCCTTCGGACAAGTATCACGATTATCTGGTAAACACTGACCTGTTACGCTTGTATAGTAAAATGGGTATTCAGGCGGCTTCTAATTGGTACTATACTATTTCAACTGAATTTAAAACTCAGTTCTGTCATGGTTATAAGGCGAACAGTGAGAAATTAGTTTCAGCTTTCTTTGCTCCGGCGGACTTATCCACCAGTGTCGGTATGGACTATAAGTTGAAAAAGAAAAAGTTTAGTCTGTCTGTTTTTATAGCTCCATTGACTTGGACGATGCGTTATATAGGTAATAAAGACGTGAATGAAGTGGACTTCGGTTTGGAGGAAGGCAAGAGTGTACGCCATAACTGGGGTTCACAAATACAACCGACATTGGATTGGACAATTATTCCTTCCATCGTGTTGAATTCCCGTCTGAATTATCTGACCAGTTACGAATGGACTCGTGTAGAGTGGGAAAATACAATCAATTTCATATTGAACCGTTATCTCTCTACAAAACTGTATGTACATGCACGTTATGATGACAGTAGCAAGCCGACTACAGGAGACAGTCACTTCCAAGTGAATGAGATTCTGAGTTTTGGTATCAATTATAAGTGGTAATTATAGATCTTGATATAAATGTAGTAAATGAGGCTGCTTCCTTTAAGGGGGCAGCCTCATTTATAGTATCATTTTGTCATTGTGTGCCAATCAAAGGCTCTACTCCTTATTTATATTGACAGATGGATTCTCTGCTTTACTTTAAATGACAGTGCAAAGTGATATATCAATCCGTGTTTTAAAACAGCTTTTTTGATTTTTTTTGCAGAAAAAATGAAGAAAAATGGTTAAAACGGGAAAAAGTGCATTATCGTACACATAAAAAAGCAGGTGAAAGCCTTGCAGTTCACAAATAATGCGTAAATTTGCCGCAATTTGTAATGCACAGTTTGCAAAATGGCAGATATTATAAAACATCAAGGTATTGTGGAAAACATAAACGGTTCTCATGTTGTGGTGAGAATTGTCCAAACATCAGCTTGTGCAGCGTGTAGCGCTAAAGGACATTGTGCCTCGGCTGATACCAAAGAAAAAATGATTGATGTAATCAGTAATGATGCATCTTCTTACCAACCCGGTGACCGGGTAATCGTCTTCGGAGAGTTATCAATGGGGATGATGGCGGTGTTACTGGCTTTTATAGTACCTTTCTGTGTTCTGATTATTTCCCTCTTTATATTTATGGCTATCTGGAACGATGAACTTCTCTCTGCGATTGGTTCGTTAGTTCTCCTTATACCTTACTATTATATATTATGGCTGAATAAAACACGTATGGGAAAGAAATTTTCTTTTTCAATAAAGCCGATAGACTAACTATTAGAACATTAAAATAAATAATTAAATAAATAACTAATTTATGAATGTAATTCTGATTGCAGTGATTTCATTGGGGGCTATAGCGCTGGTTTCGGCTGCTATTCTGTATGTCGCTTCCAAGAAATTCGCCGTGTATGAAGATCCGCGAATTGCACAGGTAGGAGAGGTGTTGCCTCAAGCAAATTGCGGTGGATGTGGTTACCCGGGTTGTAGCGGTTTTGCCGATGCTTGTGTAAAAGCAGGTTCGCTGGATGGAAAATTCTGTCCGGTAGGAGGGCAACCTGTTATGACGCAAATTGCTGAAATCCTTGGTTTGGATGCTACTGCTGCCGAACCGATGGTTGCGGTTGTGAGATGTAACGGAACCTGTGCCAATCGTCCACGTGTAAATATGTACGATGGTGCGAAGAGTTGTGCTATTGCAGCTTCTCTTTATGGTGGTGAAACAGGTTGTAGTTTTGGATGTCTGGGCTGTGGTGACTGTGTGGAAGCCTGTCAGTTTGATGCTATCCACATGAATTCTGAAACAGGACTTCCGGAAGTGGATGAAGCCAAATGTACTGCTTGTGCTGCTTGCGTTAAGGCCTGTCCGAAGAATATTATTGAAATTCGCCCGCAAGGCAAGAAGTCACGCCGTATCTATGTACAATGCGTGAACAAAGACAAGGGTGCTATAGCACGTAAGGCTTGTACGGTTGCTTGTATCGGTTGTGGTAAATGTGTGAAAGTTTGTCCGTTCGAGGCCATTACGCTGGAGAATAATCTGGCTTACATTGACCCGAACAAATGTAAATCATGTCGTAAGTGCGAAGAAGCTTGTCCGCAGAACACGATTATCGCACTCAATTTCCCGCCACGCAAGCCGAAGGCGGAAGGTGCTGCTCCGGCTGCTGCTCCAAAAGTAGCTGCTGCACCAAAAGCCACAGAAACTTCTAAGGTAGCAGAGGCTCCTAAGGCTGTAGAAACCCCGAAAGTAGTTGAAACCCCTCAGGTTGAAACTCCGAAAGCGGAAGCTTAATAATCAAGAAGTAATAAACGACTAAAATACAGAATTGTATGTTGAAGACATTTTCAATCGGTGGTGTTCATCCACACGAAAATAAACTTTCAGCACATCAGCCCATCATCAAGGCGGAAGTTCCTGCCAAAGCTGTGATTCTGCTGGGACAGCACATCGGTGCGCCTGCAAAACCACTTGTGGCTAAAGGAGATGTGGTGAAAGTCGGTACAAAGATTGCTGAACCCGGTGGTTTTGTATCTGCAGCCATCCACTCGTCTGTCAGCGGTAAGGTTGCTAAAATCGATTCGATTATCGATGCCAGCGGTTATCCGAAGCCAGCTATTTTTATCGACGTAGAAGGTGACGAATGGGAAGAAAGCATTGACCGCACTGAAACTTTGGTGAAGGAATGTAATCTTACCTCTGAAGAAATTGTAAAAAAGATTGCCGATGCCGGTATTGTAGGTTTGGGGGGTGCTTGTTTCCCTACTCAGGTGAAACTCTGTCCGCCGCCTGCATTCAAGGCAGAATGTGTGATCATTAATGCCGTAGAATGTGAACCCTACCTGACAGCTGACCACCAGTTAATGCTGGAACATGCAGAAGAAATTATGGTAGGCGTGTCTATCCTGATGAAGGCAGTAAAGGTTAATAAGGCATTTATCGGTATTGAAAATAATAAGCCGGATGCTATTCAGTTGATGACAAAAGTTGCTTCCAGTTATGCAGGTATCGAGGTGGTTGCCTTGAAAGTGCAATATCCGCAAGGAGGTGAAAAGCAGTTGATTGATGCCATCACCAACCGTCAGGTAGCAAGTGGCGCATTACCTATCTCTACAGGTGCCGTGGTACAGAATGTGGGTACTGCATTTGCCGTATATCAGGCTGTACAGAAGAATAAGCCATTGTTTGAACGTGTGATTACCGTAACAGGAAAATCGGTAGCAAAACCCTCCAACTTCCTGGCACGTATCGGTACACCAATGAAGCAGTTGATTGATGCTTGCGGTGGTTTGCCCGAAGATACGGGTAAGATTATCGGTGGTGGCCCGATGATGGGAAAGGCGTTGATAAATACAGATGTACCGACTGCCAAAGGTAGCTCTGGTATTCTGATAATGAACAATAAGGAAGCCAAGCGTGGTGAAATTCAACCTTGCATCCGTTGCGCGAAGTGCGTGGGTGCTTGTCCGATGGGATTGGAGCCTTACTTGTTGTCGGCGCTTGCTGAACATACTGAATTCGAGAGAATGGAGAAAGAAAGAATTATGGATTGTATCGAGTGCGGTTCTTGCCAGTTCACCTGTCCTGCGAACCGTCCGTTGCTGGACTACTGCCGTTTGGGTAAAGGTAAAGTAGGGGCGATCATCCGTGCACGTCAAGCTAAAAATTAACGAAGTATGGAAAATAAATTAATAGTATCACTTTCGCCCCATGTCCATGGTGGTGACAGCGTGAAAAAGAATATGTATGGCGTGCTCATTGCATTGATTCCTGCATTTCTCGTATCACTCTATTTCTTCGGACTGGGTGCGCTGATTGTTACGGCTACATCGGTGGCTGCCTGTTTGTTCTTTGAATGGGCTATCGGCAAATTCCTTTTAAAGAAAGAAACCACGACTATTTGTGACGGTTCTGCCGTAATCACAGGTGTGTTGCTGGCATTCAACTTACCTTCCAATCTGCCTATCTGGATTATTATTCTGGGTGCATTGTTTGCAATAGGTGTCGGTAAAATGTCTTTTGGCGGACTGGGTTGTAATCCGTTCAACCCCGCATTGGCAGGCCGTGTATTCCTGTTGCTCTCTTTCCCTGTGCAGATGACGAGCTGGCCGGTTGTCGGACAGTTGACTTCTTATACAGATGCAACGACGGCAGCTACCCCTCTTAACCTGATGAAGCAGATTGCCGGTGGAAATATAGAAGCCTTAAAAGATTTGCCTTCTTCTTTTGACTTATTGATTGGTAATAATGGAGGTTGCTTGGGTGAAGTAAGTGCCTTGGCATTGCTGTTGGGATTGGCCTATATGCTTTGGAAGAAAATTATAACCTGGCATATTCCTATTTCTATATTGGCAACAGTATTTATATTCTCAGGTATCATGCATCTGGTGGATCCGGAAGTATATGTATCTCCGGTACTTCAACTGCTTACAGGTGGTTTGATGTTGGGTGCTGTCTTTATGGCTACGGATTATGTTACTTCTCCGATGAGCAAGAAAGGGATGCTGATCTATGGTGTGTGCATTGGTCTGCTGACAGTGATTATCCGTTTGTTCGGTGCTTATCCTGAAGGTATGTCATTCGCAATCCTGATTATGAATGCCTTTACTCCGCTGATAAATACATATTGTAAACCTAAACGCTTTGGGGAGGTAGCGAAGAAGAAATGAAAAAGTTAGAATCATCCTTGAAGAATATGTTGCTGGTACTCACGGGCGTTACTGCTATTTCCGTGGCGTTGCTGGCATATGTAAATGAGCTGACTAAAGAACCTATTGCACAAGCCAATGCAAAGACGTTGAGCGATGCAGTCAGTGCAGTGGTTCCTGGTTTTGATAACGATCCGATTGCAGAAAAGAAGGTGCAGGCTGTGAACGGCGTGGATTATGCCGTATATCCTGCAACGAAAGACGGACAATTTATTGGTGCTGCTGTAGAAGCCAGCTCAATGGCATTTGGCGGTGAACTGAAAGTACTGGTCGGTTTTGATGCAGAAGGAAACATTATAGATTATTCTTTGTTGTCGCATGCGGAAACTCCGGGATTGGGCTCCAAAGCTGCCGATTGGTTTAAAGAAGGCAATAAAGGAAGCATCAAGGGAATGAATCCGGGTAAGGCTCCTTTGTCTGTTAGCAAAGACGGGGGACAGGTAGATGCTATTACCGCTTCTACCATTACTTCACGTGCTTTCCTGAATGCTGTGAATGCTGCTTATGCTGCTTATGCGGGTCAGAATGAGTCTGATGCTGCTACGGGCGCTACACAAAAAGTTGTTGAACCTGCTGAAAACGCAGTCGCTGAGGCTACGGATTCCATCAGCGCTAAATAAAGAAAGGAGTAGAAGATATGAATAATTTTAAAGTTATGATGAACGGGATTATTAAAGAGAATCCTACGTTTGTACTCCTGCTTGGTATGTGTCCTACGCTGGGTACTACCTCTTCCGCCATCAATGGTATGGGTATGGGACTGGCAACCATGTTCGTGTTGATTTGCTCTAATGTTGTAATCTCGGCTATTAAGAATGTTATCCCTGATATGGTGCGTATTCCATCCTTTATCGTAGTTATCGCATCTTTTGTAACGTTGTTGCAAATGGTGATGCAGGCTTATGTTCCTGCTCTGTATGCTACACTGGGTCTGTTTATTCCGCTGATTGTGGTAAACTGTATCGTACTGGGACGTGCCGAAGCTTTTGCTGCAAAGAATACTCCGGTAGCCTCTTTCTTCGATGGTTTGGGAATGGGGCTTGGTTTTACCTTGGCTCTTACTCTGCTGGGTGCCGTACGTGAGTTTCTGGGAACAGGCAAAATCTTCGATCTGGCCATTCTTCCTGAAGAATACGGTATGTTGATATTTGTACTTGCACCGGGTGCGTTCATCGCGTTGGGTTATCTGATTGCATTGATTAACAGCTTGAAGAAGAATTAATAATGGAAAATTAAAAATTAGAGATGAGAGTAGCAACTACTTTTAATTTTTAATTTTTAAGTCTTAATTTTGAAAACTATGGAATATATATTGATATTTATTTCGGCAATCTTTGTTAACAACATCGTGTTGTCACAATTCCTGGGAATTTGTCCGTTCCTCGGAGTATCCAAGAAAGTGGAAACTGCATTGGGGATGTCGGCTGCCGTAGCATTCGTACTTACTATTGCTACTATAGTGACATTCCTTATTCAAAAGTTTGTTCTTGATGCTTTCGGTTTGGAATACCTGCAAACAATAACTTTCATTTTGGTAATTGCAGCCTTGGTTCAGATGGTAGAAATCATCCTTAAAAAAGTATCACCTTCCTTATATCAAGCACTGGGTGTATTTTTACCTTTGATTACTACAAACTGTTGTATTCTTGGTGTGGCCATTCTTGTAATTCAAAAGGATTATGACCTGTTGACAGGTGTAGTTTATGCATTCTCTACTGCTATTGGCTTTGGCTTGGCATTGACACTCTTTGCGGGTTTGCGTGAACAGATGAGTTTGGTGAATATTCCGAAAGGCATGAAAGGGACTCCGATTGCTTTAATTACAGCCGGCCTTTTGGCTATGGCTTTCATGGGATTCTCCGGTGTAGTAAAGATCTGAAAAAAGAACATTCGGTAATAGATAAGGGGGAGAAGAAATTCTGCCCCTTTTTAATTTAAACTAAAAAAAATACTCTTTTTTCTTTTTATCTAAAATAAATTTCCTTAAATTTGCCGCCACAACGATGATAACCTATAAGAATAAATCATTGATGAAAGAAAAAATCTTAGTTACAGGTGGAACAGGTTATATTGGTTCACATACTGTAGTAGAACTTCAAAACGCAGGTTATGAAGTAGTGATAATAGATAATTTGTCAAACTCTAGCGCCGATGTAGTTGATAACATCGAAAAAGTATCAGGTATTCGTCCTGCATTCGAGAAATTGGATTGTTTGGATTTCGCTGGTCTTGACGCTGTGTTTACTAAATATAAAGGCATTAAAGCCATCATCCACTTTGCAGCCAGTAAGGCTGTAGGCGAGTCGGTTCAGAAACCATTGCTTTATTATCGCAATAATCTGGTTTCATTGATTAACCTACTTGAGTTGATGCCAAAGCATGGAGTGGAAGGTATTGTGTTTTCTTCTTCTTGTACAGTTTACGGTCAGCCTGACGAATTGCCGGTAACGGAGAAAGCCCCGATTAAGAAAGCTGAATCTCCTTACGGTAATACGAAGCAGATCAATGAAGAAATCGTTCGCGATACAGTGGCTTCAGGTGCTCCTATCAATGCAATTTTACTGCGCTATTTCAATCCGATTGGTGCGCATCCGACAGCATTGCTTGGTGAGTTGCCCAATGGTGTGCCTCAGAACTTGATACCTTATCTGACCCAGACCGCTATCGGTATTCGTGAGAAACTGAGCGTCTTTGGTGATGATTATGATACGCCCGACGGCTCTTGTATACGCGACTTCATTAATGTAGTCGATTTGGCAAAAGCACATGTTATCGCTATCCGCCGTATCTTGGAAAAGAAACAAAAGGAAACAGTGGAAGTGTTTAATATCGGAACGGGACGCGGTCTTTCAGTATTGGAATTGATTAACGCTTTCGAAAAGGCAACCGGTGTGAAACTGAATTATCAGATCGTCGGTCGTCGTGCGGGAGATATTGAAAAGGTATGGGCCGATCCTAAATTCGCTAATGAAGAGTTGGGTTGGAAAGCTGTTGAAACCATCGAAGATACATTGCGTTCTGCATGGAACTGGCAATTGAAGCTTCGTGAGAGAGGTATTCAATAAGCGATAAAAGAGATTTTTGTTTTTATTAACAAATAAGAAATGAACAAATGCTTCCCCGCATTTGTTTATATGTTGCAAATCAGCCTGACGCTGTTTATGTATATGTGAATATCCGTAACTAGTACTTATGCCTCCCCGGCATAGACAGGTAAGATTGCATAGTAGTTTTGTCGTGTTTTATTTTGTGTTTGTGTTGTGAATAAGCCTTGTCGGGAGACAGGGCTTATTTTTTTTCGCATCAGCGAACAAAAAAAGAGGCTTGAATTCAGCCTCTCTGATTATATATGTGGATGATTTTTATCCGTTATCTCAATATGCCTTGATATACAAATGCTTTTTCTCCGAAGTCTTCTTTTGCTACTTTATCATTTTTCGGTTTGAACAACCCGAATACAGATGAACCGGATCCTGTCATTGCTGCATATATAGCCCCTGCCTCATACAGCTTCTCTTTAATCTCTTTGATAGCGGGAAATTGGGGGAATACGCTTTCTTCGAAATCATTCACCATTCGTTCTTTCCATTCTTCTATAGGGCGCTTTATAACCTCTTTCAATGGAATCTCCTGCCGATGAGGTTTTATCCGGGCAAATGCTTCGCGTGTAGAGACAAAAATATCCGGTTTCACTAAAACAATCTGATATCCTTTTAAGGATAAGGAGATAGGAGAGAAGATGTTTCCTATTCCCTCTGCATAAGTTGGGGTGTTCCGGATGAAAAAGGCGCAATCCGCTCCTAATCTGGCGGCATACTCTTCTAAATTTTCATCCGACAATTTCAGGTTGAACTTCTCATTCAGCAATTTCAGCATGTAAGCTGCGTCCGATGAACCGCCGCCTAATCCCGCACCGGAAGGAATATGCTTGAACAGGTGAATATCTATGGGAGGGAGATTGAATCTCTCATCTAAAAGCTTATAAGCTTTCACTACTAAGTTATTTTCTGCTTCTCCTGCAATTTCCAATCCCGCCTGATGCAGACGAAACTTCTGCGTGCTTTCATTCAATATATTGACTTCTAACGCATCTTCTACGGGGACGGGATAGAATACTGTTTCCAGATTATGATATCCGTCAGGACGCTTCTCTACAATGTTCAGCCCCAGATTTATTTTGGCATTCGGAAATGTTATCATGGTGTTTTCTATTTTAATACGTTAATCCTACTATCCACAGAGGCAGTTTTTTACCTGTGGCATATTCGATGTTATCAGCAAGAATAAAGGAATCCGGTAGGTCGGCAATCTGCTTGAAGGTCTTGTCTGCTCCTCCTACTTCGAATGTATATTTGTGGTCGACAACAAAATCTCCCTGCGCTTTTCCGTATTCTATTTCGTGATTAACCGAAAGCTGGCTCATTACAAAAGTCTCTCTTGCTGTACTAATCTGTACAGATGTAGAAGCAATGGCATAGAGCAAGTTCGGGTTCTGGAGATATATTTTGTCCGGTTTCTGCATCTTTTTAACTGAGGTGAGATCAGAATACAGTAATTTAAGCAGTTCTGCACGATCCAAATTTTGGAGATAAGTAATCACTGAGTTTCTGGTAAGTCCTATAATCCCTGCCAGCTTGGTGATATCGACTTCATAAGGAACAGATGAAGCCAAAATGCTCAATAGCGCTTTCAATTTTCTTACGTAGGCAGGAGCTACTCCGCACAACAGAGGCATCTCCTGTTCTAAGATGAAGTTGACTACATTTTCAATATTCATGTAGTAATCTTCCCGGTTGCCGGTGAAGAATGGATAGTAACCGTCATGTAAATACTCATTGAACATTTGTACAGGTCTGCACTGTTCGTTAATGCCTTGGCAAATCTCGCCTGCATTCCTTAGTACTTCTTCTAAAGAAGCGACCGGAATCCGAATATTCTTATAGAACATCAAAAATTCGCGGAATGATAAGCCATACATATTGTAAGGCAGGCATCTTCTGGAAAGGTCTGCATCTGCATTTAGTATATTGAGTAGGGATGAACCGCTGAAGACAATCTGCATAGATGGATACAGATCATAGATTTCTTTAAGCTCTTTGCTCCAAGTAGGGTATTTATGAACTTCGTCCAGAAACAGATGTTTACCTCCCTGAAGATAGAATTTTTCTACAAGCTCCAGTAATGTGTGACTGCTGAAATAAATGCTGTCGAGTGTACAATAGAGAGCTATCCGGCTTCCGGGTGAATAATTCAATTTGATGTATTGTAGCATTAAAGTTGTTTTCCCTACACCGCGAGAACCTCTGATGGCAATCAAGCGGTTGTTCCAATGAATCTTATTCATTAGCTCTCTTACAATATTGGTGCTTGTTTGCGCCAACATTCTTTCTTGCTTTAAAAACAGGCTATCCATATTCAAAGTGATTTATGTAGCAAATATACGAATTTGTTTAAAGTAAAAAGCAAATTAGCTGGATATTTGTTTAAAGCAGAAAGCAAAATCTAGATATTTTTGTTTATAAAAGAAAGCAGTTTGAACTTGATTGATTTGAAAATAGTAAAAAGGTTGCTCTTGGGGGAGAGCTAACCTTTTTGAGATCATTTAGTTCTGCAGTAGCTTTAAGATATATTTTCCCGGCATAATAATCCGTGCCTTCATCTGTGGTGAACTGTTGATGTCATAGATGATTTTCCAAATTTTGCCTCCCAATCTTCCGAAGTCCGTCAGTCTGAGAATGGCGTTTTTCTCTTTTATGGATGCAACTTTTTGCCGTTCCAATTCTGCTATCAATCCTTCGTAGTTGTGCGTCTGCCTGTTGAGTGCATACTCTGGAGGAACAAGAAGAATCTCCTCATTCTTCACTGTCTCCCCTTGGGGAGATATAGAGGGGTCTGTTTTATTTTCTTTATTCTCTTTATTTGTTGCTAAAGCGTTGCCTGCCTTTGCATCTCTGATTTTCTGTTGGTTAGCCAGTCCTCCATGCTTGCCTGCCTCTCTGTTCGCTTCGCGCTTGGCTTCCAGTGGTCTCATCCGCAGGATAAGCCCGGGCGATGAAAAGGCTGTATCGTCCACCTCAAAGAGTTTATAATTGTAGATAATTCGCTTCGAGGTAGTCACTGTCACTCTCATCTTTTGTGCCAGGATAGGCAGTACCCTCAGATCGGCTTTATATCCGTTCTGTAACCTCAGGAATTCAAGCAGCATCCAGTAGATGCCATATCCTTTCATTCCTTCTTTTTGTATCATCATCATAATTTTAAAGTTATTGCCTGCATTGGCATCATGTAATAAATATGAATCCATAATTCTTCATTCTTAATTTTCATTCTTCATTTAAACAATCGGTCTCCATTCCAAGAAGTTTTCAATCTGGAAAGTCCTCCATCCTTGCTGTTCCATATCCCAGTATGCTACATGGTTTTTGATGCGCTCAATATCATATTTCTGATGGAAATCGGATTCATAATAAATAAGTGTTCCTCTTGCCATGTAGAATTCGCCATTTTGTTTTCTGTAGGCTATCAGCGCACATCCGTATGGCATGTACTCGGTCAACTGTCGGATGCGTAGGGTCATCCATGCAATGGTTTCTTCGGATAAATCGGTTTCTTGCCTGATAAGTTTTTTCCATAGATTCTCTACTCTCTCATTTTTCGTTACATACTTCTGTTGGTGCCCCAACTTTTGTTTTTCCATTTTTGTACTTTTAGTTATTTGTAAATTGTTTATAATCAACCTTCTGTGATGGCTACACCCTTTGCTTCGGATAGCTACACCCTTTTATGCTTAGGGCTACACCATCCGGGTGAAAGGGTGTAGCCCTTCCACTGTCAGGTTGACGGGGCAAAGTTATGTCCTTTCTTTGGAGTAAACTATCAATGATTTATCCTTACATCATATCCATAGGGGTCTATGTGTTCCGTATCTTCCTTTTGTATCACTGCCCAGATCTTTCTTAGTTCTGTCATTAAACTGCTTAGTTCCAGTGGAATATCTTCTCCTTTTTCGTGTTTTAAGCCATCACCCGATTCGTGTAAATGCATTCCCAAATCGCTTATGGTGTTGATATTTAGGCCTCTGAAATAGCCTAATTTGAAACTTCTTAGAACTCCTACATACATGTGAGTTTTTGCACCTGCATAATACCGTTCAGCCAGTAAATTTTCGTCGACTATACTAATTCTGCTTACTGTTCTGTTACTGCTTTTTCTCTGATTTTCAACTTGATGTGACCTTTTCTTTGTGTCAGATCCATTCTGATTCTCTTTTTTTTAAATCTTTCATATTGAATAAATTTTAATTAAATATTTAACTGATATTCACAGTTAAAAATGTTGCAAAAGTAGAAAATAAAGTTCAGATATGATAATGGGGGGAAGAAAAGTGAAAAGAATGTGATTTTTTGTTGGATTCAAATAGCTGTAAATAAGATTGGTAACTTCGTTTTTGAAGCTGTTTAAAAAACGTTCGTTTAATGGACGCAAAGATAGAGGTGTTTTTGGAAACGACAAAATGTTTGATAAAAAATCTTCTTGTGATTACTTCTTTTATACGATAATATTCTGATTATGAGCAATAAGATGGGAGTGAAAATATCAGTTAACATCTATTCATTTTATTGTTTTCTTCATCTCCCACTTTTAAAAATAATTGACGTCCATTAAACGAACGTCTAAAAGACATTTTTTGTTTGTGACTGGTTCGTTTATAGCTTTTTACCTGTAAGGTAATGAACTGCTATAGAAAATCTGTAGGCAAGAAGGACGCAAAGCTTGCTATATTCTACATAAAGCGTTCGCAAATGGTTGAATTTCAAGTGTATGCAAGGAATTCAAAGCCCCGAGAGAACACCCTTTTCTGAAATAATCATAAAATGGAAGTGGAGAAAGAGAGCGAAATATGGTATGCCATGCGTGCTACTTATCGCAGGGAGTTGGATGCTATGCGACTACTTGAAAAAGAAAAGTTAGGTTGCTTTATTCCGATGCAATATAAGATTAGTATAAAGAAAGGCAAAAAAGTTCGTGTTTTAGTGCCCGTCGTTCATAATCTGGTTTTTGTTCATGCCTGTCCTTCTGAAGTGAAGCGTGTTAAATCACAGCTCACATACTTGCAATACATAACTGATACTCGCAGTGGTCAGAAAATAATTATCCCCGACAACGAGATGCAGCGTTTCATCGCTGTTGCCGGTACCTACAACGATCATCTCTTGTACTTCCAACCCGATGAACTGAATTTGTCCAAAGGCACCAGAGTCCGCATCATTGGTGGTGATTTTGAAGGGCAGGAGGGGCTTTTCTTGAAAGTGAAAGGTGCACGCGATCGTCGTGTGGTCATCGAAGTACAAGGTGTTATTGCTGTTGCTATGGCGACTATCCATCCGGATCTTATAGAAGTAATCGAATAATTAACAGCTGTCATTTGCTGGCTGGTAAATCATAAATTTGAAATCATAAATAGTTATGACTCTTTCCGAAGAAACATTTGCTCTTCAGCGTGCAGCGCACGAACTGATGTATTTAGGTATGGACGGGAGTCCGGTCTATAGCGATGACCTTTCCCGTCGTAATGGTGAAGTTTATCGTTTGACCACGGCTTTGTATAACTCTGGCGCTAAAGGTTCTACTACTGAAGAACAGACAAATGTCTGTCTTGCACTGCTGATGGGTTATAGTGCCTCGTTTATTGATCACGGTGAAAAGCAGAAGCATGTTCAGGAAGTTTTGGATCGTTGCTGGAACATTCTTGATGCTCTTCCAGCCTCGTTGTTGAAACTTCGTCTGCTCACTGCCTGCTATGGTGAAGTATTTGATGAGGCTTTGGCTGACGAAGCTCATTCGATTATTGCTTTATGGGATTCTACAAAGCTTACTCTTGAACAATATGAAGCTATTGCAGAATTTCAAAATGTGGTTGACAACCCTTATCCATGGGAGTATATTGATGAATGAAAAGGGAAAATCTGGATTACAAGAATTGAACCAGACGTATTTAACGGAGAATTTGTATAATTAGTTAGAAACATCCAATTACTTTTATTTCTCGTTTTTGTGCTTTGAGACTATTTTACTTTAATATAGATCGATGCTTTGATTTATTCATCAATAAAGAACTCTTTAATATATGATATTTCAGTTTACAGATATGATTTTTTATATAGAGCCTGTGGTATTGAGGAGGATAAACTTTAGTCTTATATGTGATTAAAATGGTTTAATAGTAGAGAATATATGAGCCGGAAATTGGACTACGTTAATTTGAATTTTAGGTTGAGATGCTAGCTATATATCCACTAACTATACAATGAATACTTGATTTTTTATTCGATTATTATAAATATTCTATGATTATTAATTGACTTATGATTTATACTGTTAAAAAACTAAAAAAACACATTGAAAGAAGATATAGAAAGTCGTATATTGATAAGCTGTCTTTATTATTACCTCATGATATTAGTATAATAACTAATAATTGTTTGTCAGGATTAATGTGCCAAGATATTGGAATTCAATACAATTCTCCAACGGTAGGTCTTTATTTTTTTTATCCAGATTATATAAGATTTTTAGAGAATATTGATAAATGGATTCATATACCTTTGGAGTTTAAAGAAAAGTCTAAATACGAATTAGGTAGAATTAGGTATTTGCAAAGCAAGAAAAAATATCTTATTGGGGTATTGAGTGATGGAATAGATGAAGTTGAAATAGAGTTTTTACATTATTACGATGAAACAGAGGCAAGGGAGAAGTGGAATAGACGATGTCAGCGAATTAATGTAAATAAAATGTTAGTTATTGGAAGTGAGTTGGATAGTTGTTCACAAAAAGATATAGAATGCTTTTCTCAATTACCTTATAATAATAAAATCTTTTTTACTGCCCATAATTATAAAATAGAAAATACTATTTATATGAAAGAAATGGAGAAACAGGGCTTTGTTAATGCTCCTGCACGATTGAGCTTAATTTATAAATATATGTTAGCACATTTAGAAAGGTGTCCTTTTGTTTGAAAAAATATCTGTATATAATTAAACTCATCCAAATTAAAAATTGCCATACATTGAATAATGTTAGTAATTTCTCTTAAGACTAATTTTTCGTAATTAGCCAGATATAAATTCTATAAGATGAAAAATAATAAGTAATATATATGAAAACTATAATGCTTGTTTTTGGTACACGACCAGAAGCAATAAAAATGGCACCATTAGTAAAGGAGTTTCAAAAGAGTGCAAAGAATTTTAAGACTGTAGTGTGTGTAACGGGACAACACCGCGAAATGCTCGATCAAGTATTAGATATCTTCGATATCAAGCCTGACTACGATTTGAACATCATGAAGCAAGGTCAGGATTTGTATGATGTAACAGGTCGGGTGCTTCTTGGTATGCGTAATGTTCTGAGGGAGGTAAAACCTGAGATTGTTCTTGTTCATGGTGATACTACAACATCAACTGCTGCCGCTTTGGCAGCATTCTATCAACAAATCCCTGTTGGTCACGTTGAAGCAGGTTTGCGTACCCATAATATATATAGCCCATGGCCTGAGGAGATGAATAGGCAGATAACAAGTCGTATTGCTACGTATAATTTTGCGCCGACTCTTCGAAGTCGTGATAATCTGCTCAACGAAAATATCGATAATAATAAGATAATAGTCACGGGTAACACTGTTATAGATGCACTATATTGGGTTGTTGAAAAGATAAAAAATAGTAATATACTTACTTTCAAATTGAGTAATGAATTATATAAATTAGGTTATAATGTTAATCGGTTAGATAACGGTAAGAAGCTTGTACTTATCACAGGTCATCGTCGGGAAAATTTTGGTAATGGTTTTGTTAATATCTGCATGGCGATCAAAGAAGTAGCTAGAAAATATCCCGATGTGGATTTTGTTTATCCTATGCATCTGAATCCTAATGTCCGTAAACCCATTCATGAAGTCTTTGGAAGTGAACTTAGTAATCTTGGAAATATATTTTTTATAGAACCGCTGGAATATCTCAGCTTTGTATATTTGATGGAAAAGTCAAATATTGTATTGACGGATAGTGGTGGTATACAGGAAGAAGCACCTAGTCTTGGAAAACCAGTTCTTGTTATGCGTGATACGACAGAGCGTCCAGAGGCTATTGAAGCTGGTACTGTAAAATTGGTAGGTACCAATTATGATACCATTATTGATAATGTTTCAGAACTATTAGAGTGTGAGGAATTATATAATAATATGAGTTGTGCTGTAAATCCCTATGGTGATGGAAAAGCTTGTAGTAGAATTTTAGAGACATTACTCAGCAAATAATGAAAAAATATAAAATTGGATATACGACTGGAACATTTGATTTGTTTCATATAGGGCATCTCAATATTTTGAAAAAATCGAAAGAGATGTGTGATTTTTTAATTGTCGGTGTGAGTACTGATGAAGTGGTTCAAAATTATAAACATAAAGTCCCTGTTATTCCTTTTAGAGAACGTATGGAAATAGTAAAGTCCATTAGATATGTTGATCAAGTTGTGCCTCAGTTATCTATGGATAAATATCAAGCTTGGTCTAAACTTCATTTTGATGTAATGTTTCATGGAGATGATTGGAAAGGTTCTGATTTATATAATGATTATGAAGTTAAATTCAAAGAAATAGGAGTTGATATTGTTTATATTTCTCATACGAAAGGAATAAGTTCTTCAAAAATAGCTGATGAAATAAAATATGGTAAGTAATATTCCTGCTTTATTTTTAGGCACATATCAGAATTCACCTAATTTAGCAAAGGTTGTAGAAACAGCTTTTCAAGAACATGTTTATGGCTTTGACACTGCTCCTAGCTATGGTACGGAAAAGATATTAGGAAATATTATTAACAAAAATTTATTTAAGTATCAAGTCGATAGAAGTGAAATTTGGATTAGTGACAAAATTGATTCATGGCAAATGTATGCAACGAAAGGGTGTATAGATAAATATGTAGAAAAGGCCTTATGCTTAATGAATCTTGATTATTTTGATATTCTTTATATTCATTGGCCACAACCTGAGTATTTTATTAATACATGGGAGTCATTCATTAAAATAAAACAACGTGGACTGGCTAAATATATAGGTTTATGTAACGTACATAGAAGACATATTGATCTGATTAATGGTCAGACAGGAATAAAACCAGATTATATACAAATAGAGAGACACCCTTTGAATACATGCGCAACAGAAATTGCGTATTATTCAAAATTGGATATAAAAGTACAGGCATATTCTTCTGTTGGGAGAATGGATAAGCGACTAATAGAAAATAGTGATTTAATTAATTTAGGTAAGAAATATAACAAATCAATCCCTCAAATTATATTAAGATGGCATATTGATACAAATATAATACCAGTATTTATGAGTAATAAGCCAGAGCGAATAAGGGAAAATAATAATATTTTTGATTTCTCTTTAAAAGAATTTGAGATAGAGAAAATAAATTCATTGAATATTGATTATAAATTGTTTGTTGAATCATTAAGTAATCCAGGAATATGACTAGATGTAAGATGTTATTGTTGTTTTCGTTTTTTATCTTACTTCTGATTATTAATGTTTGTTTGGCGTTTGTAGTGGGTATTATACTTATAGCAAACCTTTATGTTAGGAATCGATATATGCGGAGAAGGTTCAATCCTTGGCATGATAAAAGAAGAAATTTTGAAACAATTGTCATAGGTGATAAATATAATGTAAATAGGCTGTGTATAAGTATTGATAAAACTTTGGAGGAGACGATTTGGGGACGCAGTTTATATGCTAGTTTTCATATTCTACGAACATACTTTAGTTTATTGAAAAATGACGGTAAAGTGTATATAGTTTATCGAGAGAAATATTTGGAAGATTTCTCTCCAATTGATATGTCTATAGTTTATCATCCGGTTACTCTGTCTATTATAGGATGCAAATATTGGTTTATAGAGAGAAAATTTCCCATATTTTTTATGCTATTATATTGGTGTAAAAGAGTGTTTCGTATTTTTACTGCTCCTAAAAGAGATATAGAAGCTTCATTAATTTCACAAATCAAACTATTCTGTGAAGAACGTCAAATACAAGTTGAATTTATAAAAATATAATAGTATGGATTTTCATTATTCAAAAGAGAAGAATGTTCAAATAATTATTTCATTATTGAAACAATATGGAATAAAAAAGGTGATAGCGTCGCCAGGGTCAACAAATATTTCCGTGGTTGCAAGTATGCAATATGATCCATTTTTCGAAATGTATTCATCTGTGGATGAAAGATCTGCGGCATATATGGCATGTGGACTGGCAGCAGAGTCTGGAGAGCCGGTGGTATTGACTTGTACAGCAGCAACAGCATCAAGGAATTATCTCCCAGGTTTAACTGAAGCATATTATCGTAAGCTTCCGGTTCTTGCGATCACATCTACTACCCCATTAGCAAATATAGGTCACCATCAGAGACAATCTGTGGATCGTTCTTCTATACAGAAAGATATTGCAAATTTAAGTGTTCTCATACAAATTGTTAAGGATGATTTGGATGAATGGGATTGTGTAGTGAAAGTTAATAAAGCACTGTCAGAACTTACTCATAGGAGTGGTGGACCTGTTCATATTAATCTTGAGACAGAATATAGTATGGACTTTTCTGTTGTGAAACTACCAAAAGCTAGGATAATAGTACGGATAGAAGGCAAGGATATGGGTAAAATGCCACAAATGTCCAAGGGTAAAATCGGTATAATTATTGGTTCTTATGATAATATGAGTGAAGCATTGGCTGAATCGATTGAACGGTTTTGTGCATCTTACAATGCTGTTGTTTTCAAAGATCATACAAGTCATTATTATAGAAGATATTCTATCAACTATTCATTATTAGGTATTCAAGAGTTTTATCAATCTACAATGACAAATATTGATTTACTCATTCATTTAGGAAACGTATCTGGAGATGATTATTCTATTGGGGCACTTTCTAAAGCAAAAGAAGTGTGGAGAGTTAGCTGCGATGGAGATATGATAGATACCTTTAAAAAACTCCATTATGTTTTTGAGATGGATGAGAAGAGCTTTTTTGACTATTACTGTACTGATACGAAGAATATTAGCTTTTATGAAAGTTGTATTCAAGAATACGACTCTATTTTAGAGCGCTTTCCAGACATTCCTTTTTCCAATTTATGGATTGCGAACCAATTACATCGTGTAATACCTAAAAAATCACGAATCCAACTTGGAATTTTGAATAGTCTTAGAGCATGGAATCTTTTCCGACTCGATGATTCTATAAGAATATATTCTAATGTTGGAGGATTTGGAATAGATGGTGGAATGTCATCTCTAATAGGTGCTTCCCTTTGTGATAAAAATAAACTGTATTTTGGAATATTTGGTGATTTACAGTTCTTTTATGATATGAATGTGATTGGTAATAGACATATTGGATCGAATGTTCGTATTCTATTAATTAACAATGGACGAGGAATAGAGTTTAGAAACTATCATCATCCTGCTACCATATTTGGTGCAGCAACTGACTTATATATTGCTGCCGCTGGTCATTATGGTAATAAGTCTAGTAAACTTATAAAGCATTATGCAGAAGATCTAGGCTTTGAATATATATCTGCAAGTAGTAAGGATGAGTTCTTTAATATTTATAATAAATTTGTGAGTCCAGTTTTAAATGATAAGCCTGTTATATTTGAGGTGTTTACAAACACAGATGATGAGAGTGAAGCTCTTAAATTAGTAAGACATATTGTAGTAAATCATAAAGATTACGCTATTAGAACTGTCAAAGATGTAGCCAAGCAAATACTTCCTTCCGGCGTCATTAATCGTATGAAAAAAGTAATAAAATGAGAAGCTATGTTGAAACAGATAGCTAGAAATATATTGGGAGATAATATCGTAAAACGAATTAATACAAAGATACAACGATTTGCTATGCTTATGTATGGAGAAAAAGCTATTGCGGAATTTGATACAGTTTTCAGAAGTTTAAAACTAGACTATTGGCTAGCATTTGGTACCTTATTAGGGGCATATCGAGAAAAAGATTTTATAAAAAATGATGATGATATCGATACTGCAATGTATTGCACTGATATTACTCCAGAAGTTATAGATAAACTAGAAGAGAAAGGGTTCATATTTGAGCATGCTATTCTTACGGATGATAATTTGTATTGTCAGATTTCATTTAAATATCATGGTGTTTCTTTCGATATATATGGTTTTAGAAAAGGACTTTCGAGTGAGAAACTTATCACTGGATTTATTCCAAGAGCTTTGCATGATAAAAATTGGACAGAAGCTTTTAATTTGAATAAATTTAAGATTCTCCTCGTAAATATGAACTATGATGGATTTGTTGATACACATTTTAAGAACCTGATAGTGTCTATACCTCGTAACTCTGAAGTATTTTTGAGGAAGCATTATGGTGATGACTTTATGACGCCGATTCCTGGTAAAAAAGGAAGTAGCAGAGAAACAATATGCGAAATTCCTATTGAAAAGTTGACGGCTTCCATTGTAACAAGGGAGCAATTATTTGAACGTTTAATCAAATGACAGGAAATTCATTAAAAAGTAAAACATTAAAGGGGGTGTTTTGGAGCGGAACTGATAGATTTTCGTATTATATAATTCAGTTCGTCATTAACATTGTGATGGCTAGGCTATTATCCCCTAAAGACTATGGGTTAATTAGCATCTTAATGGTTTTTATTGGTTTTTTTGCAATTTTGGTTGATGGTGGATTTAGTACGGCTCTTATTCAGAAGAAAGATAGGAGTGAAACTGATTTTAATACAATTTATATTGTAAATGTAGTAACATCAGTACTATTATATTTTCTTTTATTTGGATTATCTCCGATAATAGCTGAATTTTATAAGGAATCATCTCTTGTGTTACTTCTGAGAGTTCTGTCGCTTCAGCTAATCCTTTCAGCTTTTATGTCTGTTCCGTTGATAAAGCTTACTATAGCTGTTGATTTTAAGAAGATAGCTATTGCAAGTATTATTTCTGCCATTGTATCAGGAGTTGTAGGAATTTTTATGGCATATACTGGATGGGGTGTTTGGTCATTGGTATTTCAACAGCTAATGCTATTATTTATTAGATGTATATTGTTGAATTTGATACAAAAATGGAAACCGATAATGTTGTTTTCTGTCCAATCATTTAAAAAAATATTCTCATTTAGTTCCAAGCTGATAGCATCATCGCTTATCGACCAAATATATTTGAATCTTTATCCTCTTGTTATTGCAAAGTTTTTTTCAGCAAGAACTTTAGGTGTATATGCTAGAGGTGAACAGTTTGGGAAGTTACCTGTTGTATTGCTTAGTGATGTGTTCATAAGGGTAACATTACCTATTATGAGTTCTATTCAAGATGATACGGAACGGTTGCGAAATTTATATCGCGAATATATACAGGCATCGTCGTTTGTTGTATTTGCAATTATGTTGTGGCTATTTATAATTTCCAAACCATTGATTTTACTTTTACTTACCGAAAAATGGATAGACTCTGTCCCTGTGATGCAAATTTTATGTTTGGCAATGATGACATTGCATATAAGTGCGATTAATAGGAATCTTCTTTATGTAAAAGGGCGTTCAGATTTAGCACTCAAGTTGGAGGTTGTAAAGAAAATATCTGCTATTATCATTTTTTTGATTTCTATAAATTTTGGTTTAATAGGTGTTTGTATAGGGCAGCTCGTTTATGGGCTTTATGCTCCAACTTTGAACTCATATTATACAAGATATTTGATTGGAGTTAGTTATTTAGAGCAACTCGTTGATTATGGGAAATTTATGATTATTTCAATAGTTTCTGCATTATTACCTTTTTGTTTGGTCTATCAGATTAATTCATATTGGTTGCAGATTTTTATTTCAACAGTATTGTTTTTTAGTATATATATATCAATTAATGCTGCCTTCAGAACACGTCCATTCTATTTGTTGCTTCCAATAATAAAAAGAATAATAAAAAGATGAGAAAATTGATTATATTATCATATGACTATGAGTTATTTTTTGGTGATCGGTCAGGAACGGTAATCAAAACACTAATTGAGCCGACGAATCTATTGTTGGCTCAATTTGAAGAATCAAATTTAAAAGCTACTTTCTTTGTTGATTATTTGATGATTAAATATCTTGGACGAAATACTGATGAACACAGTGTATTAGATTTGCGCCTGATTGAAGATCAAATAAGGGATATTGTTCAACGAGGGCACCGAATAGAACTCCATATACATCCCCATTGGGTTGATGCCAAATATAATGGTGATGGAACTTGGAATTATTCTGATTTTTCTCATTATAGTCTGAATTCTTTTACAGAAGATGAAATTACTGAGATGTTTATAGAAGGGTGCAATATACTCCATTCTATTATCAGAAATGTTGATTCAAATTATCAAATTGTTGCATTTAGGGCAGGAGGATGGGCTATTCAACCTTTTTCTCTTTTGAAAAAAGCTTTCTTATGTACTAATATTCGTATTGATTCATCAACTAGTTATGGTATAAAAAATGCAAATAAAGATTCCTATTATGATTTTACAAATATTCCAAGGAAGAGTGTTTATAGATTCGAGAATGCCGTTGAGATAGAAGACGTAGAAGGTTCATTTATGGAGGTGCCGATTTCTTCATATTATCGTTTTATTTTTTATAAATTGTCTGATAGAATCTATCGACGATTCTCTTCGCAAATGGCTATTTATGCGGATGGAACGCATTTTAGAAAATCAGATCAACTTAAGACGAAATTACATTTCTTTAATAGATCAATGTTTAATACGACATGTGTGTCTACCATTACAGCAGTAATGTCAACACTATTGAGTAAAAAACGTCTTTTAGTATATATTGATCATCCCAAAGACTTCACAATGGGAACCTTAATTTCGTTAAAAATCATATCTAAATTTGTTCAATCAATAACATATAAAGACTTATTATGAAAAATAACATGAAATTTGTAGTTATAACAAAATCAGATTTAAGATTTATACCTCCTGTCATAAGTGTATCTTATATTTTGAAGGATTTAGGGCACAATGTGCATGTTATTACAAGTGGTGCATCCGATTCTATTATAGAACAAATGAGGCAGAGGAATATTACGATGGATATTTATCCTTATGCAACAGCAACACACATATTAGGGAAAATTTGGGAGTATTTAAGGTTTAGAAAATTAGTAAAACAAAGATTGGAAGAGCTGTCGTTTGATTATTTATGGATAGAAGGAGCTACAACAATGCGTTCTCTAGGGAGCTTTATTAAGAAATATCTATATATTCTACAGATATCAGAGTTGCATGATAATTCAAGGGCGCAGCTGAAAACTATAGGAAAAGTTATTCATCAAGCCAAACTCGTTTTTATGCCTGAATATAACAGAACAGTGTTTTATCAAGTTTGGTTTCATTTAAAGAAACGACCGATTACATTACCTAATAAACCATATTTTATACCTTCTCAAGAAGAGCTCGGATCTTTGAAAGATAAGTATAAAGAGCTGTTGACGATTTTTAAATCGTATAAGGTTATATTATATCAAGGAATGTTTTTTGAAGAGCGTGACTTGTCGAATTTCATTCGAGCAATAAAAGAACTGGGAGGTGAGTACAAACTAGTTCTTCTTGGAAAAGGAATGGACATGCTTCGAAGATATAAGGAAATAGATAATACATTAGTTCATATTGAGTTTATTCCTGCACCAGACTATTTAGTATTTACCAGTATGTGTTATTTGGGAATTGTTACTTATGATTTAAGATCCTTGAATACAGCCTATTGTGCACCCAATAAGATATTTGAATATGCGGCATTTGGCAAACCAATAATAGCTAATAATATTCCAGGGCTAAAGCTTATAGGTGATTTACATGCAGGAGAAATAGTTGATGAAAATAATGTTTTATCTATCAAAAAGGCCATATTGCAAATTGAAAAGAATTATACTTCATATTATAGTGGAGCATTGGACTGTTTTAATAGTATAGATAATAATAACACTATAAAGCAATCATTGAAATTATTAGATTAATGGCTGGCACGTTTAGGAGCAAGAAATATTCTATTGCATTACTATCCCTTATTTTCATAATAAATCCATTCTTTGCTTGTATATCTAGTATTGCAATGTTGAAGAATAGTAATCTAAATGTTAAATTATTGTATTTTTTTATAGCGATATTTATAGGACTACTTGCATTTACACAATATTCACCAAATGGTGACATATCACGTACTTACCATATTATAAATTCTATAAGTGATTTTTCCATTGCAAATTTCTTTATTTATCTTGTTACTGATAGATATATTATTTATACAGCTGTAAATTTTTTGATAACAAAAATTGTTGGAAATGTACAATATACATCATTGTTTTGGGGATTTCTCATGTATTATATATGTTTTCTAACAATACTTAATTTAGAAAAATATTTTGAAAATAAGAATGAGAAAAAACGCTTTGTCTTATTATCTGTTGTTTTTTGTTTTGTCATTTTTGTAGAAACTATGGAGGTGATGAAGCAAGCTGTAGCAACATCTATAATGTTCTATAGTTTTTCATATTATTTGCTGGATAAACGATTGAAATGTATAGTTGCTTTTATTTTATCTTTAGGAGTTCATTTCTCTCCTCTGTTTATGTTACCCTTATTTTTTATTAAAAAAATGAATTCTGCTTTTATTTATATTATGTTATTATTGAGTTTTTTATTGCGTAATATTAATTTAATGGAGATATCTACACAGGTGTTAAATTGGGTCGGGTTGTTTCCTTCAGTTGCATCAGTGGCAGATTCTTATACAGAACAAAATTTTAATAATTTTTTCTCTAATGCACCATATTTTCAATTTACATTTGGGTTCTTATGTTCAATAGTCTTGTTAAATCGTATTTTAGTGAGCAGAAGCAGTGATATTATAGATAAAACATGTCTTATTTTCATAATAGTGTTGAATCTTAACTATTCTAATAATCATAATTTTACAAGATTATTATTGTTCTCTTTTCCAATTTATATAATGATATATATGAATATTCTTTATAGGCTGAAAAATTCTATTACAAAAAAAGTATTAATACTATTCATTTTATCTATTACTTTTTTCCTTCAATTTTGGTTTTCTTTTGGAAGATTAGGTACAGATCCCTTAAAGTATCAAACTAGTTTTATGAATAATTCAATAGTAGAAATAGTTATTTCTCCTTTATATTCATACTTGAATTATAAGGTTCCTGTAGATTAAGATTAATAATAAAAAGAATTAAGATGAACATAGCATTTATATACTCTAGTATTACGATAGAAAAGGTAAATAATAGATACTATCATAATTTTCTGAATGATATTATCTCACGTTATTCTCAATTCGGTTCATTGGCTGTATGTGTTTCAATGGAAGAAAAAAATAGTAGTAATCTGAATGAAATAAATTTTTCTAGTATAAAATTTATTGAGGTTAAAAAGGAAAATAATATTAGAAATAGAATTAATCGTCAACATAATAGACGTGCAATAAAGAAGGTTGTTGAAAAGTGTGATCTTTTAATTGTGCATATTCCTGATTCAGTTGGAGATATGGGAGCTCGGTATGCTAAAAAGTTGAGAAAACCGTTTCTTGCTGTCGTTATTGGTTGTGTGTGGGATTCTCTCTGGAATCATAGTTGGAAAGGAAAGCTATTGGCAACCTCGGCTTTTTTCAACATGAAAAGAACTGTATGGGAAGCTAATTACGTGATATATGTAACTTGTCAATTTTTGCAAAACAGATATCCGACAGCTGGAAAAAATATCGGATGCTCTGATGTCGTAATTGAAGAGAATAATGAAAATATATGCTTGAAACGAAAAGAGCGATTTACTTATTTAAACAAGTCTGATAAAATAAAAGTTGCTACGATTGGAAGCCTTGACGTTTCATATAAAGGGCAACGTTATATTATAAGAGCATTGAAAACATTGCTTCAAGATGGATGGAACTATCATTATTATTTGATTGGTGGAGGTGAGGGCAAAGCATTGTTGAAACTTGCTAAAGAATTAGGTGTTGAAGATCATATTCATTATTTAGGAGTACTTAAGCATAGCGATATTAATGAGTGTCTTATGAGCATGGATATTTATGCACAACCATCTAGACAAGAGGGACTTCCGCGAGCTGTTGTTGAAGCAATGAATGTGGGTCTTCCCTGCATCGGTTCTAATGTTGGAGGGATACCAGAATTGCTTCCTCAAGAACTTATATTCGATGAGGGAAACGTTGCTGGTATTGTAAAGTTGCTTGAAGTTACTCCTTGTTCTTGGTGCAAATATGTGGATTATAGCTTTAATAAAGTAAAGGAATATGATTCTAAGATATTGGATAATAGAAGAAATGATTTTTTTAAAATGATAGTTTCAGAGATATTAAAAGAATAAGTAATAAAAGTTCTTTTGAATTTATGAAGAAAACTGCTTGTAAAAATAAAATATTTTTTTGAATTTGTGTAAAACTATACAATAATGGATAGGTCTTTTTCATTCCAAAATAAATTTGGATTAAAAGTATTGTCTTGGATTCAGCATTATAATCACTATAAATATTGGAAACGTCGTGATATTGTAACTTCATCCAGTAATAAAACGCCTTTTTTTATAAAGTTATACTATCTTTATTATATAAAAAAAATAGATGCTTATCATAATTGCTCTTTTGGTACGAATCTAAATTCTGGTGCATTTTTTGCAACGCCTCCTCATCTTCCACATGGACCAAATGGTATCATTATCGGGCATGATGTTTGTATAGGAAAGAGATGTACTATATTTCAGCAAGTCACAATCGCTCATGGTGATGTGAAAATATCTGACGATGTGATGATTGGTGCTGGTGCAAAAATACTTCCAGGAGTTATTATTGGGAGTAATGTGAAAATAGGAGCGAATTGTGTAGTTGTAGAAGATGTTCCCGATAATGCTACGGTAGTGTTACCAAAACCACGGATTATTTGTAGAAATTAGGGATATGATATTTGTTGGTATAACAATTTATTTATCTATATAGTTAGAACGTTTTTTGTGACGTGATTAAAAACGAGATTCTATCACTGTTTTATTTTGTACTTCTTGGATTTATTCTATTAGAATTAGACACATAATAAGATTGTTTTTTATACTCAAAAAGCGGACAATATTGCTGATATAACAAAAGTGGGAGATGATAATCCTCTTAGTCGCATAAAGAACCTGTTTTTCATTGTATAAGCAAAATATATATAATCATATTTTTAGGTAAATGTACAAAATAATTCGTCTTACTACCATTTCAGGCAGTTTATACTATCTCTTAAAAGGACAATTACGTTTTTTATCGAAGTATTATGAAATAATAGGTGTAGGCTCTGATTTTAATACAGGCAAACTGCGAGAAGTATCTGATCGTGAGGGCGTGCGTTGTATCGATATACCTATGTATCGAGAGATTTCGTTGCTGAATGACATGAGATCTCTAATAAAGTTAATAAAACTGTTTAAAAAGGAACAACCTTATATTGTTCATGCCAATACTCCTAAAGCCAGTCTGTTGTCTATGATAGCGGCTTGGATAATAAGGGTACCTCATCGTATATATACTGTAACAGGTTTACGTTTTGAAACAGCAACTAAAAAAATACGTTGGTTACTGATCATAATGGAAAAGATTACTTGTTGGTGCGCTACGAAAGTGATTCCTGAGGGAGAAGGTGTGAAGAAAATGTTGATTACTAATGGTATTACGAAGAAACCATTAAAGGTGATACTGAACGGTAATATTAATGGAATTGATGTAGAGTATTTCTCGCGTTCGGCAGAAGTCATGTATAAAGTAGAGACTATAAAGGAAGGGGGGACTTTTAATTTTGTATTTGTGGGGAGAATAGTCAAAGATAAAGGGATTAATGAGTTGGTAAGAGCTTTCTCAAAATTGATATATATCTATCCCGAAATAAGGTTACATTTAGTTGGGAGCTTTGAGCGTGAATTGGATCCGCTTGATGAAAATGTAGAGAGGATGATTAGGGAAAATGAGGCAATTATAATTTGGGGATTTCAGCCTGATATTCGTTCTTTTCTTGCTGCTTCTGATGTTTTTGTATTCCCTAGTTATCGGGAGGGTTTTCCAAATGTAGTGTTACAAGCTGGTGCAATGGAATTGCCTTCAATTGTAACTGACATTAATGGTTGCAATGAGATTATTCAGGATGGTGTAAATGGTAGGATTATTCCGCCGAAAGATGAGGAGGCTTTGTATGAAGCGATGAAGTGGATGTATGAACATCGTGAGATGGAAGTGAAAAAAATGATTCCATATACTAGACCAATGATTGTAGAACGATATGAACAAAAAAAACTATGGGAGGCATTGCTTGAAGAGTATAACAGTTTGCTGTAGTTTTTAATTTTTTTTATTGTTAATATTCAATGAATGTATGCAAATATCAAAAGAGTGTTTTTCCTGACTCTTTGATTTTATAATTATAGATGTCGTTTGTCAATGTGGATTTTTGGTTGAAATATAATTGTGAAATAGATGCAACGGTAGCGAAAGCTTATATTAATATCATCAATGTGATAGATAAGTTGTGAATTAGAGTGATATTATACAATAAATTCGCAGATAAAAGATAAAGTAATGTTGGTTTATGTGGTGCTAAACCGTAAGAATTTGAATTATTATAGAAAGATTTAATGATATGTACAAGAATTTCTTGAAGAGGGGAGTTGATCTTATTATTGTATCTTGTGTCTTGCTAATCGTCTGGTCAATATTATTACTCATTTCTATCTGGCTTTATTTTGCCAATAAAGGTACTGGCACATTCTTTATGCAAGAACGTCCGGGTAAGTATGGCAAGATTTTCAGAGTTATTAAATTCAAAACAATGACTGACGAACGTGATGAAAATGGCAACTTGTTGCCAGATGAGAAACGTTTGACAAAAATAGGAAAATTCATCCGTTCCACTTCCATTGATGAATTGCCACAGTTGATTAATGTATTGAAAGGCGATATGGCTTTGGTAGGTCCCCGCCCTTTACTTCCCCAATACCTTCCTCTTTATTCCGAAGAACAGGCTCGCCGTCATGAAGTCCGGCCAGGCATTACAGGATGGGCTCAAGTGAACGGTCGTAATGCGATTAGTTGGACAAAGAAGTTTGAACTGGATGTATGGTATGTCGATCATTGCTCTTTTCTACTTGATATGGAAATATTATTTATGACAATAAAGAAGGTGTTTATAAGGGAAGGCATCAGTTCTGATACTTCCGTTACTATGGAACCTTTTACTGGAAATAATTAAATTAAAAAATGAAAGATATTGCTGTTTATGGAGCTGGCGGCTTTGGACGAGAGGTCGCATGCATTATAAAAAAATGTAATGAAGAAAAGAACCGTTGGAATTTTATCGGATTTTTTGATGATGGCAAACCTGTCGGTAGTGAAAATGAATATGGGAAAATATTGGGTGGTATTGAGACCCTAAACAGTTGGAATGGACAATTGGATATTGTGATAGCAATAGGTACGCCGAAGATTGTAAGAACTGTTTTTTCCAGTATAACCAATACTTCAGTTGAGTTTCCCAATATAATTTCTCCTGATTGTCTATGGCTGGATAAAGAAAAAGTCTTTTTAGGGAAGGGAAATATTGTAATGTGTGGCTGCATAATCAGTTGTAATATTCATATAGGTGATTTTAATATATTGAATTGTGGGGTCAGCATAGGACATGATGCCAGAATTGGAAATTTTAATTCGATGATGCCTGCTGCTAGAATTTCAGGATTTGATGAAATAGGGGATGGGAACTTCCTGGGAGTTTCATCGATCCTTTTGCAGGGGATAAAGGTCGGTGAAAACGTGACAGTCGGTGCAAATAGCGTGTTGATGAAAGATGCGAAAAATAGCTCGACCTATTTGGGAAATCCGGCTAAAATAATCTTTTAACATATATGTGATATGCTTCCAGATTTTAAATTTCACCATATAGGTATAGCTGTTTGGGATATAGAGGAGACAGCCCTATATTATGTTGATGCTGGATATATGAAGGCAGAAACGGTTATTGATGAGATACAGAATGTAAAAATTTGCTTTTTAACGAAAGAAAATATGCCAATGTTGGAGCTATTAGCACCTGTAGATGAGAACTCTCCTGTAAACAGGATCTTAAATAAGATGGGAGTGTCCCCTTATCATTGTTGCTATTTAGTCGACGACATGGAAGATGCTGTTTGTCGTTTAAAAAAGAAGAAGTTTGTCCCTCTAATAAAACCAGTGGAAGCATGTGCTATTGATGGAAAACGTGTCTGTTTCCTATTTAGTAAGACAGTTGGTTTAATAGAATTAGTTGAGTCTTAAATGGTTTCATTATGAAGTATTTTGTTTTTCGCAATCACACCTTAGAGAATCTTTTTGGTACTACGGGGATAGGTTATTCCGGTTATGACGATATCTCTTATGTTGCTCCAGATGCTGATTGTTATATTTGGTTTTATCAGGTTCCGGTTAAGTTCGATAGGGGAGCCTTGTCGGAAGAGGTAAACGGGTATTTTAGTAAGCTACGAATGGTTTACGATCAACTATCTTCCCATAAGCAACTGATAGTGTTTTCTTTGGAAGACCTTTATGATTTGAATTTTTACAGTACGGATTATGACTTAAAAAATGCTATTATAAGATTTAACACTGATGTTCGTGAGTTTGCGAATGAACATCACAATGTGAAGTATCTTGATTTTTCGGAATTCCTTTCCAGTTATCCTAAAGAACAGTGGATAGATTGGAAATATTATTTTATTTCCTTGGCGATAATAAATCCAAGGCTAGCCGGAACTTTCCGCAAATGGTTTGTCCGTAAGACAGAAGAGTTTACTTTAAATAGGAAGAAGTGCTTGGTGCTTGATCTGGATAATACTCTTTGGAATGGTATACTTGGAGAGGAAGGTATTGATGGAATCGAAATAGGAGGAGAATACCCTGGAAAAGCTTTTCTTTATTTTCAGGAGGCTCTTATAGAGTTAAGCAAGAAAGGGGTCATTCTGACGGTTTGTAGCAAGAACAATGAGGCTGATGTTCTAGAGGCATGGGAAAAGAATCCGTTTATAAAGCTCAATCAAACATATTTCTCGGCATACCGAATAAATTGGCAGAACAAAGCCGACAATATAAAGGAACTAGCTCAAGAATTAAATATAGGTTTGGATAGCTTTGTATTTGTGGATGATAATCCCACAGAACGCGAACTGGTGAAACAACTTTTACCTATGGTAGAAGTTCCTGATTTTCCTGAGCAGCCTTATCTGCTACCATCGTTCTTTTCAACTTTGGTTGAACGCTATTTTCGTATATATACCATTACGGAGGAAGATGAAAAAAAGACGGAACAGTATAAGGCGAATATAAATAGAAATCAAGAAAGAAAGAAATTTGTGGATATGGGTGCTTATCTTGCCAGTCTTGAAATAGAAATAACAATATCAGAAGCAAATGAATTCAATATTCCTCGCATAGCGCAAATGACTCAGAAAACAAACCAATTTAATTTAACTACTAAACGCTATACTGATACAGATATTTATGGTTTTATAGATGAAGGCTGGAGCGTTTATTGCATTAGTGTCAAGGATAAGTTCGGAGATAATGGTATTACTGGGACTGTCATGCTAGAACCACTTGCCGATGGAATGAAGATTGACTCGCTACTGTTGAGTTGCAGAATATTAGGTAAGGGAGTAGAGTTGGCGTTTATACGTTTTATTTTGAATCATTTATATAATCGCGGTATAACGAAAATATATGCTGAATACTATCCAACCTTGAAGAATGTCCAAGTAGCCGATTTCTATGAAAGGCTTGGATTTGAAGGCTTGGGACAAAGTGAAGATGGCGCAAAAACATATATACAATATTTGTCAGGAAATTATCAAATAGAATCATATTATAAAATAAAAATGAACTGATATGGATGAGAAGATATTAGAAATCTTGAAACTAGTGCTTGAGTTGAATAACATTGATAAAAGTTGCTCTCAAGCGAACTGTGAAAAATGGGACTCTTTGAAGCATTTAGAATTGATGGTAGAGATCGAGTCTGAATTTAATGTAGAACTGGAACCGGAAGAAATAGCGAAGATGAAAAGCTTTGAGGATATAAAGAAAATACTTCAGCAATACAGATAGAAATTATTCATTTCATGACTTTTGTTGATGATTTTCGTGCAAGTTTTTAACTTGAAAAATATGTCTAAATTATTTTGTTGGTTATTTGTGCCATACTATTTATGGCGTAAATAACCTTTCTTTTATGCTCTCGCTTTTCAAATTATTGTTCTTTTAATCATATAATTTCATGGACAAGAGAATTTATCTTTGCCTCGCTCATATGAGCGGCAAGGAGCAAGACTTCATACGCGAAGCCTTTGATACAAACTGGGTAGTTCCTTTGGGGCCCAATGTCAATGCTTTCGAAGACGACCTGAAACATTTTGTGGGTCAGAATAAGGAAGTAGTCGCATTGTCGGCAGGTACGGCAGCCATCCATTTAGGTTTAATTCAGCTTGGCGTCAGTGCAGGTGATGAGGTAATTTGCCAGTCATTCACTTTCTGTGCTTCAGCTAATCCGGTGGCTTATCAGGGGGCTACGCCTGTATTTATCGATAGTGAAGAAGATACCTGGAATATGGACCCTGCTTTACTGGAAGAAGCTATCAAAGACCGAATTGCGAAAACAGGTAAAAAGCCCAAAGCTATTCTTCCTGTACATCTTTATGGTATGCCTGCCAGGATAGATGAGATTTGTGCTATTGCTGCGAAATATGATATTCTTGTATTGGAAGATGCTGCCGAAGCTTTAGGTTCTGAGTTCAAGGGACAAAAGTGTGGTACGTTCGGTACTTTTGGTGTGTTGTCTTTCAATGGAAATAAGATGATCACTACTTCGGGTGGTGGTGCGTTAATCGTTCCTAATGAAGTGGCAAAGAAGCAGACCATGTTTTATGCTACTCAGGCTCGTGAACCTTTCCCTCATTACCAGCATGAAAAGATCGGTTACAATTATCGCATGAGTAATATCTGTGCGGGTATCGGCCGTGGTCAGATGACTGTGCTGGAAGATCATATTGCCCATCACCGCCATGTGCATGATCTTTATGCAAAGGCTTTTGAAGGTGTGGAAGGTATTACACTGAAATCTAATCCTGACGATCGTTTCAATGCTAACTATTGGTTATCTACGATTCTGATTGATCCGGAGAAGACAGGTACTAACTATGACGAAGTTCGTGTGCAACTTGATGCTAAAGGTATTGAGACCCGTCCTTTGTGGAAACCTATGCATCTTCAGCCTGTCTATGTGAATAATCCTTGTTATGTGAATGGTGTTTCAGAACGTTTATTTAATATGGGGTTATGTATCCCTGCCGGACCTTGGGTGACGGATGAAGACGTAGCGTACATCGTGGAGCAAATAAAGGCATGTTTGAAAAAGTAAATCATAACGCTTAGGTATAATATTCATTTATAACTACTTACAACTTTTCTCAGAAAAACCGCTCTCTTCACTCATTTTCCTGCTTTTATTAGAGATTTAATCCTCACCTTTGCATCAACGTTGATCAACAAAGTGAATTAAAAACAGAATTTAAATCTCTAAATGAAAAAGTATGAGTGTAATTTTTAGAACGGTAGAGAGGCCGTCTGACCCTCGGGTTGAGAATTCTCCCAAAAAGTTTTTCCCTCAGTTAATAACTTTAGGACAGAGCGTGGACTTGGCATTTATAGCCCAGAAAATGCAGGATCGTTCTTCGCTTTCTATCGGTGATATCCGGAGTACTATGCAGAACTTCGTGGAGAAGCTGAAAGAGCAGTTGCTGGAAGGTAAAACTGTAAATATTGCCGGATTGGGCGTATTTATGCTGGCTGCAAAATCTAAGGGAGAAGATAAGACTGAAGATGTGACCGCCAAGAGTGTGGAGAGTGTTCGTATCTGCTTCCAGGCCAACAGGGAACTGAAGATAACCAAGACTGCTACCCGTGCCGGTGAAAAACTGGATTTGGTCAGCTTGGATGATTATCTGAAAAATTTAGCTAATGTTCCATCAGGAGGTGGTTCAGATGGTGGTTCAGGAGGTAATTCGGGTGATGGGGGAATAGAAGACGATCCTCTGGGGTAATTTCCAAAGCCAGCAACTTTGGAAATTAAAGAATTAAGAATTAAAAATTCAAGACTGCGCAGTCTGTTGATCGCTGAATATTAATCATTAAAAAACGATTCTCTTATGAAAAAAACGAGTTGGAATGTGATATTGAAAGTCATTATTGCCGTAGCCAGTGCCATTGCAGGTGTGATTGGCGGTCAGGCAATGACCATCTAAGAATAAGTTTGATATAAACGTAAAGAGCTGTTTTCGAATTTCGGGAATGGCTCTTTTTTTGTTTGGTAGAATAGGGATGATTTTGATTAATAAGCGTTATCTTTGCCATCCCTTTATAATTCATAGTATTTAAAAATGGCAGAACAAAAAAGAACTCCCCGAAGTAACTCCAAGGCAAAAGTGCAGCCTGTAACTGACTACGGACGTATACAGCCGCAGGCGCCGGAATTGGAAGAAGCTGTGTTGGGAGCATTGATGATTGAGAAAGACGCTTATTCATTGGTAAGTGAAATTCTTCGCCCGGAGTCTTTTTATGAACACCGGCACCAGTTGATTTATTCCGCTATCACCGATCTGGCTGTGAATCAGAAGCCGGTGGATATCCTCACGGTAAAAGAACAGCTTGCTAAACGTGGTGATCTGGAAGAGGTGGGCGGACCGTTCTACATTACCCAGTTAAGTAGTAAGGTTGCCTCTTCGGCACATATTGAATATCATGCACGTATCATCGCGCAGAAAGCATTGGCACGCGAACTGATTACGTTTACCAGCAATGTTCAAAGCAAGGCTTTTGATGAGACTCTGGACGTGGACGACTTAATGCAGGAAGCTGAGGGAAGACTCTTTGAAATTTCTCAGCAGAACATGAAGAAGGATTATACACAGATTAATCCGGTTATTGCTGAAGCATACCAGTTAATTCAGATTGCAGCTGCCCGTACTGATGGTTTGAGTGGTTTGGAGAGTGGTTTTACCAAACTTGATAAGATGACTTCCGGTTGGCAGAGATCCGACCTTATTATTATTGCTGCCCGTCCGGCAATGGGTAAGACGGCGTTCGTGCTTTCTATGGCAAAGAATATTGCGGTGAATTATCGCAATCCGGTAGCTGTGTTTTCGCTTGAAATGAGTAACGTACAGTTGGTAAATCGTTTGATATCCAATGCGTGCGAAATTCCGAGTGAGAAAATCAAGAGTGGACAGCTGGCAGATTATGAATGGCAGCAATTGGACTATAAATTGCGTGACCTTCTGGATGCGCCGTTGTATGTGGATGATACTCCTTCTTTGTCTGTATTTGAGCTTCGTACAAAAGCCCGTCGTCTGGTGCGTGAGCATGGAGTGAGGATTATTATTATCGACTACCTGCAGTTGATGAATGCAAGTGGTATGTCGTTTGGTAGTCGTCAGGAAGAGGTAAGTACCATTTCGCGTTCGTTGAAAGGTTTGGCGAAGGAGTTGAATATTCCTATTATAGCCTTGTCGCAGTTGAATCGTGGTGTGGAGAGCCGTGAAGGTGAAGAAGGTAAACGTCCGCAGTTGAGTGACTTGCGTGAATCGGGAGCCATTGAGCAGGATGCCGATATGGTATGTTTCATTCATCGTCCTGAATATTATAAAATCTATACATCGCAAGATGGTACTGATTTGCGTGGTATGGCAGAAATTATTATTGCTAAGCATCGTAATGGTGCGGTAGGTGATGTTCGTTTGCGCTTTATCGGTCAGTACACCCGTTTCCAGAATCCGGAGGATGATATGGTGATTCCGCATCCGGCAGAAGGAGGCGGAGCTACTTATGGCTCCAAAATAAATGCGGTAGGTGATGGCAGTATACCGCCTCCGGCTGAGTTCGCTCCTCAAACAGATAATCCGTTTGGTGGGGTGGGGTCGGATGGACCGTTGCCATTCTAAATTATCGGTAAATTAATATAAGAATTTTAATATTACAGCCGGAATTACTGTTTATCATGTAGTTTCGGTTGTTTTCATTAATTTCTTATCGGATAATTCCCTGTCATCCAAAAAAACTTTGTAATTTTGCGGGTCACTTTTGGAAACAATAAAAAATTAATGATATGAATATCTCTTATAATTGGTTGAAAGAGTATGTCGATTTCGATTTGACACCGGAAGAAGTTGCGGCTGCATTGACTTCTATAGGTCTGGAAACAGGTAGTGTAGAAGAAGTGCAAACAATTAAAGGCGGACTGGAAGGTCTCGTGATAGGTGAAGTGTTGACATGCGTTCCTCATCCGAATTCAGACCACATGCATGTGACTACTGTAAATTTGGGACAGGGAGAACCTGTACAGATAGTGTGCGGTGCACCGAATGTGGCTGCCGGTCAGAAAGTGGTAATTGCTACTTTGGGTACAAAACTCTATGACGGGGATGAATGTTTTACGATTAAAAAGTCAAAACTCCGTGGTGTTGAGTCCAACGGCATGATTTGTGCTGAAGATGAAATAGGTATCGGTACGGATCATGCAGGTATCATCGTTCTGCCCGCTGATGCAGTTCCGGGGACTCTTGCCAAAGATTATTATAACATAAAGAGCGACTATGTGCTGGAAGTGGATATCACTCCGAATCGTGCCGATGCTTGTTCGCATTATGGTGTAGCTCGTGACTTGTATGCTTATCTGGTGCAAAATAACAAACCGACTTCTCTGAAGAGACCGTCTGTAGATACTTTCTCCGTTGAAAATAATGATTTGGATATCAAAGTTACAGTTGAAAACAGTGAGGCTTGCCCTCGCTATGCCGGTGTAACAGTGAAAGGCGTAACGGTTAAAGAAAGTCCGGAATGGTTGCAGAATAAACTCCGTATCATCGGACTGCGTCCTATCAATAATGTAGTAGATATCACAAATTACATTGTTCATGCATTCGGTCAACCGTTGCACTGCTTTGATGCGGATAAAATTAAAGGTGGTGAAGTTGTAGTGAAGACGATGCCTGAAGGTACTCCGTTTGTTACATTGGATGGCGTGGAACGTAAATTATCCGATCGCGACCTGATGATTTGTGACAAGGAAAAACCGATGTGTATTGCCGGTGTATTCGGTGGTTTGGATTCCGGTTCTACGGAAACTACCCAAGATGTCTTTCTGGAGAGTGCTTATTTCCATCCGACATGGGTTCGTAAGACAGCTCGTCGTCATGGGCTGAATACAGATGCTTCTTTCCGCTTTGAAAGAGGCATTGATCCTAATATCACTATTTATTGCCTGAAACTGGCTGCCATGATGGTGAAAGAACTGGCCGGCGGTACTATTTCTTCTGAAATAAAGGATGTTTGTGCTGCTCCTGCTCAGGATTTCATCGTAGAATTATCTTATGAGAAGGTGCATTCGTTGGTAGGTAAAGTGATTCCGGTGGGGACAATCAAGAGCATTGTTACCAGTCTGGAGATGAAAATAATCAATGAGACAACAGAAGGATTGACTTTGGCGGTTCCCCCTTATCGTGTAGACGTGCAACGCGATTGTGATGTTATTGAAGATATCCTCCGTATTTATGGATATAATAATGTAGAAATACCGTCTACGCTGAAGTCTAGCTTGACTACGAAGGGCGAACATGATAAGTCTAACAAGCTGCAGAATCTGGTAGCTGAACAGTTGGTTGGTTGTGGCTTCAATGAGATTCTGAATAACTCTCTGACACGTGCCGGCTATTATGACGGTATGGAAACTTATCCTTCCAAAAATCTGGTAATGTTACTGAACCCGTTGAGCACAGATCTGAATGCAATGCGTCAGACTTTGTTGTTCGGGGGGCTGGAAAGTATCTCTCATAACGCCAACCGTAAGAATGCCGACTTGAAATTCTTCGAATTCGGAAATTGCTATTATTTCGATGCAGAAAAGAAGAACCCCGAAAAGTCGTTAGCTGCTTATACAGAGAATTATCATCTCGGATTGTGGGTAACGGGTAAGAAAGTATCCAACTCTTGGGCACATGCTGATGAAGAAAGTTCTGTATATGAATTGAAAGCTTACGTAGAAAATATTTTCCTCCGTTTAGGGTTGAATATGAGAAATCTGGTAGTCGGTAATCTGGTGGACGATATTTATGCTACTGCCTTGTCTGTACAGACTAAAGGTGGAAAGCGTCTTGCTACATTCGGTATTGTAACGAAGAAGATTCTCAAAGCTTTCGATATTGATAATGAAGTATATTACGCTGATCTGAACTGGAAAGAGTTGATGAAAGCTATCCGTTCTGTAAAGATCAGCTATACGGAAATCTCCAAATTCCCGGCTGTGAAGCGTGACCTTGCCTTGTTGATCGATAAGAAGGTGCAGTTTGCGGAGATAGAAAAGATTGCTTATGAAACTGAGAAGAAGTTACTGAAAGAAGTATCTCTTTTCGATGTTTATGAAGGCAAGAATCTTGAGGCCGGCAAAAAATCGTATGCTGTCAGCTTCCTGTTGCAGGATGAAACGCAGACACTGAACGATAAGATGATCGATAAGATCATGTCGAAACTCGTGAAGAATCTGGAAGATAAGTTGGATGCAAGACTTCGCTAATTGATAGTTAAACAATTAATAATTAAACATTAAAATATAATTCCAATGGGAAGAGCATTTGAATATAGAAAAGCTGCCAAATTGAAAAGATGGGGTCACATGGCAAAGACCTTTACAAGACTGGGTAAACAAATTGCTATTGCAGTAAAGGCTGGTGGCCCGGAACCGGAAAATAATCCGACTTTGCGTTCGGTTATCGCTACTTGTAAGCGTGAGAATATGCCGAAGGATAACATTGACCGTGCTATCAAGAATGCAATGGGTAAGGACCAGAGCGATTATAAAGGAATGACTTATGAAGGATACGGTCCTCATGGTATTGCTGTATTTGTAGATACATTGACTGACAATACTACCCGTACAGTTGCCGATGTACGTTCCGTATTCAATAAGTTTGGTGGAAATCTGGGTACTATGGGGTCATTGGCTTTCCTGTTCGACCATAAATGTATGTTTACTTTCAAGAAGAAAGACGGCATAGATATGGAAGAACTCATCCTTGACCTGATTGACTACGATGTAGATGATGAGTTTGAAGAGGATGAAGAAGAAGGGACAGTCACTATCTATGGCGATCCGAAGAGCTATGCGGCTATCCAGAAACATTTGGAGGAATGTGGTTTTGAGGATGTCGGTGGTGAATTTACTTATATCCCGAACGATACGAAGGAGGTAACTCCCGAGCAACGTGAGACTCTTGACAAGATGATAGAGCGTCTTGAAGAATTTGATGATGTACAAACGGTTTATACCAACATGAAACCGGAGGGAAGTGAAGAGTAATGAAGTATACTTATAAGACTCAAGGTACATGTAGTTCTCACATTGAATTGGAAATAGAAGATAATATAATAACAGATATCGCGTTTTGGGGAGGTTGTAACGGTAATTTACAAGGTCTTTCCCGTTTGGTAAAGGGAATGCCGGTAAATGATGTGATTTCCCGTCTGGAAGGGATTCGTTGTGGAAGACGTTCGACTTCTTGTCCGGATCAGTTATGTAGGGCACTGCATGAAATGGGATTCTAACTAAATCCCTGTACTTTAAAAAATATAGGTTGGCCCTCGGTATTGCACAATGCCGGGGGCTTCTTTTTTGAACAGAAAGTGTGGCTTGCTTGTTATTATTTCGTATTTTTACGCCATAAAAAGAACGAACAATGAAAAATATTCTGAAAGACTTGAAACGTAGGGACCACAAGCGGTATTTGGGGGGGCTGGACGTTTTTAAATATATTGGTCCCGGACTCCTTGTTACAGTAGGTTTTATTGATCCCGGAAACTGGGCTTCTAATTTTGCAGCGGGTTCCGAATTTGGATATTCCCTGCTTTGGGTGGTAACTTTATCTACGATCATGTTGATTGTATTGCAACATAATGTGGCTCACTTGGGGATTGTTACAGGTTTATGCTTGTCGGAAGCTGCTACGAAATATACTCCTAAATGGGTTTCTCGTCCTATTCTGGGCACTGCGGTGCTGGCATCCATATCGACTTCCCTTGCCGAGATACTGGGAGGAGCAATTGCCCTGGAAATGCTTTTTGATATTCCCATTATATGGGGAGCTATATTGACAACCGTCTTTGTCGTCATCATGCTTTTTACGAACTCATATAAGAAGATAGAGCGTTCCATCATCGCGTTTGTTTCAGTTATTGGGTTATCCTTTATTTATGAGTTGTTCCTGGTGAAGATTGACTGGCCATTGGCTGTAGAAGGATGGGTGACACCTGCTTTTCCGGAAGGAAGTATGCTGATTATTATGAGTGTGCTGGGAGCAGTGGTAATGCCACATAATTTATTCCTGCATTCGGAAGTAATACAGAGCCATGAGTATAATAAGCAAGATGACAGTTCTATTCGTAAGGTTTTGAAGTATGAGTTGTTTGATACGCTTTTCTCCATGATTGTGGGATGGGCTATCAATAGTGCTATGATATTGCTGGCTGCTGCTACTTTCTTTAAAAGTGGTATTCAGGTTGAAGAACTGCAACAGGCAAAGTCTTTGTTGGAACCTTTACTTGGAAGTAGCGCTGCAGTTGTGTTTGCTTTGGCCTTGTTGATGGCAGGTATTTCATCTACCATTACAAGTGGTATGGCGGCAGGTTCTATTTTTGCCGGTATCTTTGGAGAATCCTATCATATCAAGGATAGCCACTCTCAGGTGGGCGTAATCCTTTCATTGGGCATTGCGTTGTTGCTGATATTCTTCATCGGTGATCCTTTCAAAGGATTGTTGATTTCGCAAATGGTGCTTAGTATTCAGTTGCCATTTACTGTTTTCCTGCAAGTGGGACTGACGTCTTCGCGTAAAGTAATGGGGCAGTATGTTAATAGTAAGTGGAGTAGTTTTGTACTCTATGCTATTGCGGGAATCGTTACCGTATTGAATATTATGTTGCTGATATCTGAACTAGTATAAACCAAATAAACGATCATATGAAAATTATTACATATAATGTAAACGGGCTGCGTGCAGCTGTTAGTAAAGGTTTACCGGAATGGCTGGAACAGGAACAAGCTGATGTAGTATGCATTCAGGAAACCAAATTGCAACCGGACCAATATCCGGAAGAAGCATTGAGTGCATTGGGGTATAAGCATTATCTCTATTCTGCGCAGAAGAAGGGGTATAGCGGAGTTGCCATCTTGACTAAAAGAGAGCCGGACCATGTGGAATATGGCATGGGGATAGAAGAATATGACAATGAAGGCCGTTTTATCCGTGCCGATTTTGGCGATATATCCGTCGTAAGTGTTTATCATCCTTCAGGAACGAGTGGTGACGAACGCCAGGCATTTAAGATGGTGTGGTTGGAGAAGTTCCAGGAGTACGTGACGGAGCTGCGAAAATCACGTCCGAAACTTATACTTTGCGGAGATTATAATATCTGCCATGAACCGATAGATATTCATGATCCTATTCGTAACGCTACTAATAGTGGTTTCTTGCCCGAAGAACGGGAATGGATGACGCGTTTTCTGAATGCCGGTTTTATCGATACTTTCCGTGTGTTGCATCCCGAACAGCAGGAATATACGTGGTGGAGTTATCGTTTCAACTCCCGCGCAAAGAATAAAGGATGGCGTATTGATTATTGTATGGTGACCGAACCTGTTCGCCCGTTACTGAAAGAGGCGCGTATTCTGAATGATGCTGTACATTCTGATCATTGTCCCATGTTGTTGGATATAGAAGGCTAAAAAAAGGATAGGGTAATGTTTGAAGAAAGAATAGAGAAAGCGGTAGAGTTTTTTAAGAGTGGTTATAATTGCTCCCAGTCTGTGGTGCTTGCTTTTGCCGACATGTATGGATTTACGCAAGAACAGGCGGCGCGTATGGCAGCTTCCTTCGGTGGAGGTATCGGGCGTATGCGTCAGACTTGTGGCGCTGCATGCGGTATGTTTCTGCTTGCCGGACTGGAAACCGGAGCGACTGATCCCAAAGATCGTGAAGGAAAAGGGGCCAATTATGCAGTAGTACAGGAATTGGCTGCCGAGTTTAAGAAACGGAACGGCTCTACAATTTGTGCTGAATTATTGGGGTTGAAGAAGCCGGAAGGAGTGTCTACTCCCGAAGAACGCACCGACCAATATTATGCTAAACGTCCGTGTGTCAGGATGGTGGAAGAAGCTGCCCGCATTTGGGCGGAATATCTTGAAAACAGACCGTCTATTTAATGTAAACAAACCATCAGTTTCGATTGAATGAATCATTCTTTTTGGTCTGACCTGCTGAAAAAATGCTCTTTTTATGACATATAACATAAAAAAACAGATAATAATGTGTTATATAACATAAATATAACTATCTTTGCCGCTGAAATAAAATCTGAACCTCACCAATGAGAGAATTTAGATTAAAGCATGTATAACTAAAAACAAAAAGAAAATGTTAAAAGAAAAAGCTGGTGAAACTGCAGGAAAAATTTGGAGTGCTCTGAATGAGACTGAAGGTTTAACTGCTAAACAAATCAAGAAAGCAACTAAGTTGGTAGACAAAGATTTGTTCTTGGGCCTTGGCTGGTTGTTGAGAGAAGACAAGATTTCGACTCAGGAAGTAGAAGGCGAACTGTTTGTTAAGTTGGTTTAAGAGAGAGTGACATTTATCTTATAAAAAGAAGCGTTGGTACATTTATATGTTATCAACGCTTCTTTTTATGTTCTATTCCATTGGTGAGAGAGAGGTCTAGGGAGCCAGTCTTTCCTGTTTCCAGCTACCATCTTTCTGAAGTATATACTGAATGCGGTCGTGCAGGCGGCTTTCCCGTCCCTGCCAGAATTCAAAGCGGGTAGGAGTTACGGCAAAACCACCCCAGTTGTCGGGACGGCTGATTTCATGTCCCGCCAGTTTGAAGACCTCTTTTACGAAAGCTCGCATAATCTCCATACGGCTACTTATCACCTGGCTTTGCGGAGATATTCTTGCCCCTATCTTGCTTTTATAGGGTCTGCTGGAAAAGTAAGTGTCCGACACTTTGCCGGGGCACTTTTCGGCTTTGCCTTCAATGTGTACCTGCCTTTCCAATTTGTGCCATACAAAAGAGAAGGAAATATATGGGTTGCCAGCCAATTGTCTCCCTTTCCGGCTTTCATAATTAGTAAAGAATATAAATTTGTTGTTTTCCACTCCTTTCAGCAGAACGGTGCGTGTAGAGGGATGTCCTTCGGCCGAAACAGTTGCTACTATCATGGCGGTGGGCTCGTCCGCATTGTGGGCAATGGCATCATTCAACCATTCTTCGAATTGCTCAAAAGGATTGTCATTGATAGTACATTGTCTCAATTTACCTTTGGTATACTCTTTTCTGATCTCGGATATTTTAGTTTCCATATTTTCTACTTTGTTGTTGTATTTGGGGGATGCAAGAGTGATCCCTATTATTTCTGTGTCGGATAAAGCGGATTGCCGGATTCATCTACTTCGGTCCAGTCTTTGATGCTGACATTGGGGAACGATACGGAATTTCCGTCTATGATGGCACTGAAGACGTACGAAAATCCTCCTGCCAGTTTACCCGGAATGGGAATGCCTACGGTATAGGTACGCGGAGTCGTTTCTCCGTCTGCCAATATCTTTAATGTCAAAGACATGGGGCTTGTAGCTTTTGTCGGTAGGACGATGGCCTGCGTGAGAAAACCGTTTTTCCCCATAGTGAGCGGAGTGGTATCATAGGTAAAGGTGGATTCAATAATTCCGGTCTGTATATCGAGAGTGGCCCCCGGGGTGGGTGGAAGTATGCTTGCTGAAATCAGGCTGTCCAGTTTTATACCGTCGCCGGCTGACAAATCAACTACAACCTGAGTGGCGACATGTTGGAATACAATGGGCATATGGATTTGTGACGTTGTGACGTCCTGATCCAGATTTTCCCACCATAGGTAGTCAATACCATTCTTTAGCGGAGCGGATATTCCATCTATCAGGTCTGGAGGATAAACGGATGAGTTTTCAGAAAACGCATACATATTATATGATCCGTTACTCAAATACATTTTATATCCTTTCAATCCGGTCAATACACCTGCGGAAGCGGTTGAATACAAACCTTCGGCAAAAGGGGCATCGAAATTCCTGTCTGTAGTTTCAAAGGCATAAATCTGACTTACCAGACCTTTAGGCATGGGCGACATGGATCTGGTTACTTTACGACTTTCGAGTGAAGCGGAAAAGGTGATGAGCGCATCTTCTTTCTCTGGAGGCTGATTGTTGTCGGATTCATTGTTTTCGGGCGATGAGCCATAAATGATTATCTCATTCTTGGAGCATCCGGCCAATAATAGGAGGGAACACGCAAAAATAATAAATTCTTTCATTTCAGTTATTCAGTTTAGGTTATTATGCATACATAACAGTGGGATGATAGAATAGTTTTAGGATATATAGACATTTACGACCTTGGATATTAAATAAATCACTTTCAAAACCTCATATTTTTCATTATCTTTGCGCCCGCAAAAGGAGGCGAGCCCGTTGCGAGATATTACCATTTTGTTTTGCGACTGTACTACGAGTTATTCAGCCTCATTTTGTAATATACTTATTTATAGATAGATAATTGTAGAAAATGAAGAATATACGTAACTTTTGCATTATTGCCCACATTGATCATGGTAAGTCTACTTTAGCTGACCGTCTGCTTGAATTTACCAACACCATACAAGTGACCGGAGGACAGATGCTGGATGATATGGATCTGGAAAAAGAGAGAGGTATCACCATTAAGAGCCATGCTATTCAGATGGAGTATACGTACAAAGGTGAAAAGTATGTTCTGAATCTGATTGATACTCCGGGACACGTAGACTTTTCGTATGAAGTTTCCCGTTCTATTGCTGCTTGTGAAGGTGCGTTGCTGATTGTAGATGCTTCGCAAGGTGTACAGGCACAAACGATTTCCAATCTTTATATGGCAATAGAGCATGATCTGGAAATTATTCCGGTTATCAATAAGTGCGATATGGCGAGTGCCATGCCCGAAGAAGTGGAAGACGAAATTGTAGAGTTGCTTGGTTGCAAACGTAGTGAGATCATCCGTGCTTCCGGTAAGACGGGTATGGGCGTAGAAGAAATTCTGGCTGCGGTTATTGAGCGTATTCCCCATCCTAAAGGAGACGAGGAAGCACCTTTGCAGGCTTTGATCTTCGACTCCGTATTCAATTCTTTCCGTGGTATCATCGCTTACTTCAAGATTGTGAACGGAGTGATCCGTAAGGGAGATAAGGTGAAATTCTTCAATACCGGTAAAGAATATGATGCCGATGAAATCGGTGTGCTCAAGATGGAAATGGTGGCGCGTCAGGAACTGCGTACTGGTGACGTGGGATACATTATTTCCGGCATTAAAACCTCTAAAGAGGTAAAGGTGGGAGATACGATTACCCACATTGCCCGTCCGTGTAAAGAAGCTATTGCAGGTTTCGAGGAAGTGAAGCCGATGGTTTTTGCCGGTGTGTACCCCATTGAGGCGGAAGACTTTGAAGACTTGCGTTCTTCTTTGGAAAAGCTGCAATTGAACGATGCATCACTGACTTTCCAGCCCGAATCTTCATTGGCACTGGGCTTTGGATTCCGTTGCGGATTTCTGGGACTGTTGCACATGGAGATTGTGCAGGAGCGTCTTGATCGTGAATTCGACATGAACGTGATAACTACTGTACCGAACGTTTCTTATAATATTTACGACAAACAAGGGCATATGACAGAGGTGCATAACCCTGGAAGTATGCCCGATCCTACTCTGATCGATCACATTGAGGAGCCTTATATCCGTGCTTCCGTTATCACAACTACAGATTATATCGGTCCCATCATGACCTTGTGTCTGGGTAAACGCGGTGAACTGGTGAAGCAGGAATATATTTCCGGCAATCGTGTGGAGATCTATTATGACATGCCTTTGGGAGAAATTGTGATTGACTTTTATGATAAGTTGAAAAGTATCTCGAAAGGATATGCTTCTTTTGATTACCATGCCAGCGGTTTCCGCCCGTCCAAGTTGGTAAAACTGGACATTTTGCTGAACGGCGAACCGGTGGACGCTCTTTCAACACTGACACATTTCGACAATGCTTATGATTTGGGACGCCGAATGTGCGAGAAGTTGAAAGACCTGATTCCGAGACAGCAATTTGATATTGCTATCCAAGCGGCTATCGGAGCTAAAATCATTTCTCGTGAGACGATTAAGGCGGTGCGCAAAGATGTTACGGCGAAGTGCTACGGTGGCGACGTCAGCCGTAAGAGAAAGTTGCTGGAGAAGCAGAAAAAAGGAAAGAAACGTATGAAACAGATTGGTAATGTGGAAGTGCCGCAGAAAGCGTTCCTTGCGGTGTTGAAATTAGATTAATATAAAAAAGTATAAAAGCTGATTCATATTAGTCCGGGGATTGTTCTCTTTCTGTAGGACTGTCTTGACAATCCCTTTGTTTTGAAATTTCTAACTAATAATAAATGAGAAAAGTTCTATCGTTTTCGGCCTTCCTGGTGGTAGGCCTCTTTATAGCGCAATATCTGCCTGCATGGTCAGGAAGTGATTATGGTACGGTGAAAACTGTATCAAATGTGTTGCTGTATATTTGCCTGGGATTCATTATGATTAATGTGGGACGTGAGTTCGAAGTGGACAAGTCCCGATGGCAAACATACGCAAAAGATTATTTCGTTGCTATGGCTACGGCCGCCATGCCTTGGTTTCTGATCGCTATTTATTATATTTTCGTTTTACTTCCGCCGGAATACTGGAATAGTTGGGAGGCATGGAAAGAAAACCTGTTACTGAGTCGTTTTGCGGCTCCTACTTCCGCAGGTATACTATTTACTATGTTGGCTGCCATCGGACTGAAGTCCAGCTGGATCTACAAGAAGATTCAGGTGCTGGCCATCTTTGATGACCTGGATACGATCCTTTTAATGATTCCTTTGCAAATTATGATGATCGGGCCGCGCTGGCAGTTGCTGGTTATTATCCTTATTGTCTTTCTGTTGCTTTCCTTCGGTTGGAAGAAGTTGAGCAAATACAATATGCGGCAGGATTGGAAAGCCATTCTGTTTTATTCCGTTCTGGTGTTTGCTGCCACTCAATCGCTTTATCTTATTACAAAGAACTTATATGGAGAAGATGCCAGCATTCATATTGAAGTCCTGCTTCCGGCATTCATTTTGGGTATGGTTATGAAGCATAAAGATATTGATACGGCTTGGGAACGTAAAGCTTCAACCGGAATTTCATTCATCTTCATGTTCCTGGTTGGTATGAGTATGCCTCCGCTTCAGGGAATCAGTCTTCCTGGTGATACGGGGCTGGCCTCAGTAACCGGTTCGCAGGAAATGATGCCTTGGGCACTAATTATTGTACATGTGGTTATTGTATCGTTACTTTCCAATGTCGGTAAGCTGTTCCCGGTATTCTTCTACCGCGACCGTAAATTGAGCGAACGTCTGGCACTTTCCATTGGTATGTTTACCCGTGGTGAGGTAGGGGCAGGAGTTATTTTCATTGCGTTGGGTTACAATCTGGGTGGCCCGGCATTAGTAATTTCTGTGCTTACTATTGTATTAAATTTAATATTAACAGGTATATTTGTGCTCTGGGTTAAAAAACTGGCGTTAATGAGCTATCAGGAGTAGCTTATTAACCGTGTCAGGCATCCCTTTGCAAACCTAATACTTAAATCGAACATATGATTATTTTACGTACTGTGAGAAACTTTTCGGCACTGAATGTGGTGGCGAGTATTTTATTATTCCTGACGGCTATTCTGGCAGCTATTGTTGCCAATTCTTCATTAGCTCCTGTTTATCAGAGCTTCCTGTCGCAGGAGTTGCATTTGCGTATTGGTGATTTTAACTTGCTTTCGCATGGCGGTCATAATCTGACGATGATTGAATTTATCAATGACTGTCTGATGACAATCTTCTTTTTAGCCGTGGGATTAGAGATAAAGCGCGAGTTACTGGTAGGAGAATTGTCCTCTTTCAGGAAAGCTATTCTGCCGTTCATCGCAGCATGTGGAGGAATGATATTTCCGGTTTTGGTTTATTCATTTCTGGTAACTCCCGGTACTCCTGAAACGCAAGGTATGGCTATCCCTATGGCTACGGACATTGCCTTCTCATTGGGAGTGCTTAGTCTGCTGGGTAAACGCGTACCATTAAGCCTGAAGATTTTCCTGACTGCTTTTGCTGTAGTAGATGATATTGGTGGTATTTTGGTGATTGCCATTTTTTATAGTTCCGAAGTTGCTTACGGTTATTTGATTGTAGCCGCCATACTTTATGCATTCTTATATTATATGGGAAAGTTTGGTATGACGCAGAAGATCTTCTTTCTTTTCTTCGGTATTATTATTTGGTATTTATTCTTGCAATCCGGCATCCACAGTACAATATCCGGTGTGATACTTGCATTTGTGATCCCCGCCCGTCCACGACTGGATGCGGGTAAATATATCCGGCGTATCCGGGCTATTATCAGTTCTTTCCCGGTGGTACAGTCTGATAACATTGTGTTGACAAACGAACAGATTGCTACATTGAAGCAAGTGGAGCGGGCTTCGGATCGTGTGATAAGCCCTTTACAATCTTTGGAGGATAACTTGCATGGAGCTGTGAATTTTGTCATTCTTCCTTTGTTTGCTTTTGCCAATGCAGGAGTCGTTTTTAGCGATGGCGGAGAAGTTATAGGGAATGTAGGTCTTGCTGTTGGTTTAGGTCTCCTTTTGGGTAAGTTCTTGGGTATTTATCTCTTCACCTGGCTGGCTATTAAAAGCGGACTTACCCGTATGCCCGAAGGCATGAACTGGAAGAATATTGCGGGAGTATCGTTGTTGGGTGGCATTGGATTTACAGTATCATTGTTCATATCCAATCTTTCTTTCTCCGGTGCTTATCCGGAATTGCTGAACCAAGCTAAATTCGGTGTGTTGTGTGGTACCATTATTGCCGGAATACTGGGATATGTGGTACTGAACCAGGTATTGCCGAAGAAAAAGAAAGCATAAATAAGAGTATGAAACCTATCCTCGTATTGCAAAAGAAGTTTCATTGCTTGAAACCATTAGTTCCAAGCAATGAAACTCTCTGTTTCAAGGCATGAAACTTCCAGTTCCAAGCGGTGAAACACTTTGTTTCAAATGATGAAACACTTTGTTTCTTGCAATGAACTTACATTAATGACTGAATGTATTTAATTCCTTTTAAACTGCAAATACTCCTTGCCCTTATACTTCTTCTCTTTTTCTATATATAATAGGTGTATTGACTACCTACTAATAATATTAGTTAAACTACTTCTTTTGTTAGTTTAATAACTAATAATATTAGTTGTTTGTTTAAAACTAATTCCTATCTTTGCACTGTTCACTCAAGTAAACTTGAAAATATTATGAAACGATTGACTGCTAAAGAAGAGGAAATCATGCAAATGTTTTGGGAGCATGGTCCGATGTTTGTTCGTGAATTGCTGGCTTTTTATGAAGAGCCGAAACCTCATTATAATACTGTATCTACCTTAGTTAGAGGATTAGAGGAAAAAGGCTTTGTGAAATACAAGGCCTATGGTAACACATATCAGTACTATGCTGCTGTTTCCGACAAAGAATATAAGCGTTCTGCACTGAATGATGTCGTAGCCCAATACTATAATAACTCTTATACCAATGTTGTATCTACATTTATTGAAGAAGAAGGTATGTCTGTAGACGAATTAAAAGCGCTGATAGCAGAGATCGAAAGCAAAAAGTCGAACAGATAGAAATAGAGTTATACTCGGCAAATAAATAGATCATGGGAACTATATTGTTTTATATATTTGAGTCTACCTTATGCCTGACAATCCTGTACTTTCTGTTCAGATTGTTTTTCAGGAAAGATACGCTGTTCCGTACGAACCGTTTTTTGTTGCTGGCGGGAACGATGGCGTGTATGTTACTTCCATTGCTGCAAATAGATGTTCCTCAATATACAACTTTGCAGCTGCCAATAATTACTGTAAGACATTTATTGACAGAGAAGGAAGTAAGTGCTCAAATGGAAGGAGGAACTGGTGAAAAACATTTGTCCGAAGAAACAAGTCTTTTGATGGCAGAAAAAGGGGAGAGGATAGAGGGAGGTCGTGCGAATGTGATTCATGTTATTCCTGTGATCTGGCTGTTGGGCGGTTGTTATTTTATCGGAGCTTTGATAGTGCTTGCTTTCCTCTTGCTTTCTACCATCCGTATGCGCCGGCTTATCCGGAGCTATCCTGCCTGTAATTGCGGGAAATATAAGTTGGTCATCTGTCCGGAGAAGATGGTCTCTTTCAGTTGGGGGCATACAATTGTCCTGTCACAGGAGGATTACGAACGGAATCCCGGAGAAATCCTGTTGCATGAGCAAATGCACCTGCAACATAAGCATACATTGGATTTACTTTGGATGGAATGTATCGTTGTATTCCATTGGTTCAATCCTGCCGCATGGCTCCTGATGCGTGAACTTCGTGAAGTGCATGAATACGAAGCCGATAACGGCGTTATTAATAATGGCATTGATGCAACAGAATATCAACTCTTGCTGGTGAAGAAGTCCGTGGGCACAAGGCTCTACTCTATGGCTTGCGGGTTCAATCACAGCAAACTTAAAAATCGTATCACAATGATGTTAAAAAGAAGAACAAACAATTGGGCACACTTGAAGCTATTGCTTTTTGTGCCTGTAGCTGCCGGAGCGCTTTATGCTTTTGCGCAACCGGAAGTTAAAAAGACAGTGGGACAGGTGATAAACAACCCTGTAAGTGTGAAACTAGATTCAGTCCAGGAGGGTGAATTGCAACAGTTGGAGGCTTTTTTCGAGCGTAAAGCAAACGACGCTATGGGCGGAAAGAAGGAGTATAGGCCCGAGAAGCCAATGCGGATTTGCAGCTTTTTTGTGAATATGAATAATAAGATGATGCTGGATCAGGAATTGATTAAGGAATATGATGTAGAAACCTTGTCGAGCCGATTTACCAATTTATTGATGAAGTCATACAAGGAAGCTGTAAAGAAAGATGAGAATCAGCTGCTTGTGCTATCTGTGATATATGACCGTGGTTCGTCATCCACCGCTATCACTTCTTACCTGCGCACCATAAAAGAGGCTTATCTACAAGTTCGTGGAGAAATTTCCGGAGACTTAGGTGGAGTTTCCGAAGCTCGTTTGGATAGTTTGCTTCCTATATTCGTTTCTTTTAGAGAACCTAAGATTTACAGTTCTAAATATAAGACGGCTTCGGATATATTTTTACCCATAGAAGTATCTTTGTATCCGAAAGGAGGTACAAGCTCAGTGATAAAGCATCCTTCTCTTCAGGAATTGGAATTGAAGCTAAAGGATTACCAAACGATTGCCAACAGCGATGGATTATCAGTGGGACTGAAGTTTGATAAAGATGTTACTATGGGAATCGTGGAAGATGTGAAAGAAGTTATTCGGACAACTTTATCCCATAAATAATGCTTTACTGAATAAAAACATATACTCGGATTATAACGAAACAGCCGGCTTGTTAATTCATAAACAAGCCGGCTGTAAGTTTATAGATGTACGATAAATACTTTTATCTGATTTTAATTTCGCAATTGTCAAGGCTCTCGATGATCGCCAGAGACTCCACATGAATACCTTGCCCACGAAGTTCGTCACCTCCATGCTGAAAGGCTTTTTCTATGATGAAGCCCATGCCCACCAGTTCGGCCCCGGCCTGTTTCACAAGTTCCATGATACCTTTGGCAGCATTTCCGTTGGCCAGGAAATCATCGATGAAAAGTACCCGGTCGCCCGGACGGAGAAAGTCTTTACTGACACATACATCATAAGAGCGTTGCTTGGTGAAAGAATAGACAGAAGTAACCAGCATGTTCTCCATTGTACTCGGCTTTTTCTTTTTTGCAAAGACTACGGGTAATTCCAATAAATAACCTACCATAATGGCGGGAGCGATACCGCTGGCTTCTACCGTGATAATTTTGTTGATAGGGGTGGAGGCAAAGCGTCTGACGAACTCCACACCGATGGATTTCATCAGGATAGGGTCCATCTGGTGGTTGATGAAGTTATCTACTTTCAGTATGCCTCCGGGGTAGCATCTTCCATCTTTCAGGATACGGTCTTTTAGGATTTTCATGTTTTATATATCTTAATTTGGATTGTCTATTTGTCCTGTCCGTTTTCTTCCTCCTCCGTTTCCTCTTCTTTGGGCAGCAGTCTTGCTGATATTCGCTTTTTAGGAGTCAGACTCATATTACGCAGCAGTTCGGCCTGTCTTATCACACTGCCGTTGCCATCCGAAAGCTGGTTATAAGCCTTGTCATAATCTCTTTGCAGTCCGCTCAGATTGTCACCGATGCGCAGGAATGTATCTGTAAATCCGGCAATCTTTTCGTAAAGCAATGTACCTCGTTTGATAATATCCTGCACATTCTTTACTTGATTTTCCCGTTTCCAGAGATCGAGGGAAAGGCGGAGCGCACTGATCAGATTGGTAGGACTCATCAATACCACCTTTTTATTATAGGCATATTCCCATAGGTTGGTATCCGCTTTGATAGCCGTCAGGTAGGCAGCTTCGGTAGGGATAAACATCATCACAAAGTCCGGCGCTTTTGCATCATAATGCGAATAATCCTTCTGACTGAGTTCATCCACATGTGCCCGTACCGATTGTAGATGTGCTTTCAGCCAGCGAGCCTCTTCCTCTTTGTTTTCAGCGGAATTGTAGGCGGCATAGGCAGTCAGGGATACCTTAGAGTCGATAATCATTTCCCGCTCATCCGGGTACCTGACAATAATATCTGGCTGCATTCTCTGACCGCTTTCTTCGTTGGTCAGCATTTCACCCTGTTCGTTTTTCAGGAATTCCTGGCGGAAATAATGTTCGCCTTCTATCAGGCCGGAAGCTTGCAGCAGTCGTTCCAGTATCATTTCTCCCCAGTTGCCCTGTATCTTGGAATCACCTTTTAGCGCACGGGTCAGGTTGTTGGCATCTTCGCTGATCCGGTTGTTCAGTTCTACCAAGTCTTTGATGCGTTCTTCCAGCGAGAAACGTTGTTTCGACTCTTTGTCATATACTTGTTCTACCTTTTCCCGGAAATCTTTCAGGTTTTCCCCCAGTGGGCGGAGTAAATTGCTGAGATGCTCCGAATTCAGCTTGGTGAAGTCTTCTGTCTTGCTTTTGAAAATGCGGTTGGAGAGATTCTCAAACTCCGTGCTCATGCGTTTGTGCAAGGCTTCTGCTTCTTCAGTTTGCAATTTCAGGCGTTCTTCCCATTGCTTCTGCTGCTCTGCCAGTCTCAGGTTGAAAGATTTTTCCTGCTCCGCTAGGCGCTCGGCTGTGATGGTTTTCTCACGTGCAATCCGTTCTTCTACCGTACGGTTCAGCAGTTCTTCCCGTTCGCGGGTGGCTTGCAATTGTGCTGATAATGCGGCACTTTTTCGTCCGGCTATCAGATACCCTACGCCGACACCTACTATAAGGCCGATAATTAGAAAAACAATATCCATGTTTACTCAGTCAATATCTCGTTGCCGTTTTCGGTAATCAGAAGCATACTTTCCCATTGTGCCGAGGGCAGTCCGTCGTCTGTGCAGACGGTCCATCCGTCCGCTTCGTCAATAAAGACTTCGTAAGTTCCCATATTGATCATCGGTTCGATGGTGAATGTCATTCCCGGAACGATAAGCATACCTGTGCCGCGCTTGCCGAAGTGCTCAACGTCCGGTTCTTCATGGAACTTGATTCCTACGCCGTGTCCGCACAGGTCGCGTACTACACTGTATCCGTTTTTCTCCGCATGTTCCTGAATGGCTGCACCGACGTCTCCAAGCCGTGCCCACGGTTGTGCTGTCTGTACGCCTATGTCACGGCATTCCTTTGCCACCTGTACCAGGCGTTGCATTTCCGGCTTCACTTCTCCAATCATATACATTCGTGACGCATCCGAGAAATATCCTTTATAAATAGTGGAAACGTCCACATTCACAATATCTCCGCTGCGCAGGAACTCTTTCGTGCTTGGGATGCCATGACATACCACGTCATTGATACTTGTACATACACTTTTGGGGAAACCTTCGTACATGAAAGGGGCAGGTATTGCATCATGATCCGTTGTAAATTCATAGACCATGTGGTCAATTTCCGCGGTGGACATTCCTTCGCGGATGTTTGCAGAAATGTAATCCAGCAGTGCGGTGTTGATTTTGGCACTTTCGCGGATACCCTCCAGTTGTTCTTCAGTGCGCAATAAGTGGCGCGACGGTAGTTTATAACCTTCCTTTTTATAGTGTTGAATCTTCGCTTCTACTTCGTCGGAATAGTTTTTAGGAGCAAACCGGACTCCTTTTATGAACTTTTTCATTGTCTTTTTCTATTAATAGTTGCTACAAAAGTACACAATAATATAGTGTACTTGTACTTGTAGGCACAGAAAATCGTTCCTTTCTTTGTCACAATACCTATTTATAGGGTCCTCACTGTGCTGATCTCACTTCTTGAATTATCGATTCGCTTTACCTGAATTTGGGTTTTGATCCGCTCGCGCAGTCCTTCTACATGGCTGATGATACCCACTTTCTTGCCGCCCATCTGGTGCAGTTTCTCCAGTGTGTCCATTACTGTGTTCAGATAATCACTGCTCAGGGTTCCGAATCCTTCATCAATGAACAATGTATCTACAGACAGGCTGTGCCGGCTGAGTGAAGACAAACCGAGTGCCAATGACAAAGAAACCAGAAAACTCTCTCCACCGGACAGTGTACAAGCTGGACGTGGTGTGCCTCCCTGATAAAAATCGCGCAGTAGGATAGTGAGTGAACCTGCTTGGCATTCCAATTCGTAGCGTTTGGTGAGATGTTGCAGGTAGAAATTTGCTCCATTGAGCAGTTCTTTCAGTACAAAACTTTGTGCGATGTTTCGGAAATTCTTTCCTTTCTCGTCACCAAAGTGATGGCAAAGACGGTCCCATTTCAAATACACTTCCCGCAATTCGTCCGCACGTTTCTTCTCGTCCTTTATCCGGGCGATGTTCTTAGTGTTTTCTTCCAATTGGATTTTTAGCCGTATGAGGGCCTGATTGCTTACTGCAATTTTCTCATCTAAAGCTATGATAAGGCTGTCCAGACTTTCAAGGTTTTCTTCCTCTTCCATTTCCGGTTTTTTGCTTTGGTGTTCTTCCAGTTGTCCGGTTGTTAGTTTGAAAGCTGTTTGTGTGGCTACTTCTTCTTCTTTAAGCCTTTGTTGACCGGTACGCAAGTTCTCTATTTGCTCGCTATAGTAGGAGGAAAGAGCAACGAGGCGTGCTTCGTTCATATCCGGATGTATAGTATAGAACGCTGTAAGGTTGGCTTGCAGCTCGTCGATGTTCTTTCGGACAGATGAGATGTTTTGTTTCAATCCGCTGACTTCGGAGTTCAGGGTATTCCATGCCATTCCCAGATTTTTGATTTCCATCTTTTCCTCTATTGGCAGTTTTTTCCATTCGGGAAATGCTGTGTAGATCAGATCCTGCGTTGCTGATATACTGTCCAGCTCTTTCTTTATGAGGGAAATGGTTGCTTTTAATTCCGATTGCCTGTTCTGTGCCAGTTTATAATGTACTGTAGACTTTTGTAAGCGTTCGATAAATGAGGTAGGAGCAGTATTCCATTCTGTTTGCCATCCTTTCCAAAGAATAAGTGGGCTGACACGTTCCAGTGTGGTGCGAATGATATCCTTTTCACTTTCGGTTAGCGAATGTTTATTAGTGATATCATTTTTTAGTTTCGTCAGATTCTTGTCAGCAGTATCGAAAGCATTTCGGGCGGTCTCCACTACTTTCTGATGTCCATCCTTTAAGTGCTGCAATCGGGAGATATTGTTGGAGAGGATTTGTACTTCGTTCAACCTGGCATTGATGTCTTCAAGGTGCTGTTTATTTTCTTGAATTTGTCTTTCCAGGATATCTCTGGTATTATTTGAGATTATTAGAATATTACACTGACGGCATGTTTCTTCAGCTTCAGTTTGAATAAATTCATATCCTTTCCGGGCTTTATCTGTTGCCAGACGACTCCCTGCTATCATATCCTCATAAGTTTTGGTCTCCGTCCGGTTACTATTCAAAGTTTGTTCTGCTTCCTTGTATTCTTTCTCTTTTGTCTCCAGCGATTGCTGGATAGGGGCAAGTACAGACTGAAAATCTTCATCCTTGCTGAGTGATTCTATCTTTTGGCCACATACCGGACACATATCTCCTACAGAAAGACGGGCACGGGCTTCTTGTGCCCACTCTTCCACAGCTTCTTTTTGTTTGTTGTAGAGCATTTTTATCTCATCGTAGGCTTTCTTTTTAGTGTCGAACCTATTTCCCAGTTCTTTGTGTTGGCTTTTGCTGGTTTGCAGCTTTATTTCCAGAGATTTCAGGCTTTCTTCTGCTATGTTCAAGGCTGCTTTTTTCTCTCCTAATAGTATCAGGGTATTTTGAGCTTTTAGCAACTTTTCCTTAGCCGTTTCCAATACATTCTTCTTTTCCTGTAGGACATTTCGATTCATGGATTCAAGCCGGGCATTCAATAAGTTTATCTCTTGCTGCTTAATCTGATTTTCTTCATTTTTCCGGTTGAAGTCATTTTCCTTATTCGTGCGTTCCTGCTCCCGGACAGGCTGCTGCCGGGACAATTCTGCTATTTGTTTTTCGTAGGCAGCGATGCGTGAGCGAGCAGAAAGCACAGCATTCAGGTCTGTAACGATGGATTGACTTTGCTCGAACATAGGTAGGAGCGGGGCGTGAGTTTGCAGATACTCTTCGGCAAGTATTAGTTTAGCTTGCAATTCTTTCAGATTTTCCTTCAACCAGGAACAGCCACTACTGAGGTAGATGAAACTCTTTTTCAACTTCTCAGTTTGCTCTCTGTCTTTTTCCTGTTGCTGTTGTTGCTGTTTGAGAGAAAATAACCAGTTACGGGCATCTGCAGTATTATTCCAGTCTTTTATCAATAGTTCTTTCTGCAGGAAGTCATCCGATTGCAATTGTTCCTTTTTCGTTTCCCAGTTCTTTTGTTGGTTTTCTTGAGTGAGGATCAGTTCTGCAAACCGCTTCAGCCAGTCACGTTTCAAGACTGCTGTATTCTTTTGTACGGTATTTCCATTGATATCAGCATTTAGTGTAGTTGTAGTTTCGGAGATTTCGTTTATCTCTTCATCAGTCAGCACATGGATACCTTCCAGTTTTTGGTTCTGATTCTCATATTCTATGCGTTTCTCTTTGGTGATGGCGTAAATCTTTGCACCTATTTCAGAATAGATTCCGGTACCTGTCAGTTTCTCCAGGATATCCGATTTTTCACTCTCCTTACTCTGAAGAAATTTGGTGAAATCTCCCTGTGCCAGGAGAGTAGTACGGCAGAATTGTTCAAAACTTAACCCTATAGCTGCTTGTATTTCGGCCTTTATTTCATTTTTCTTAGTGATTTGGAGATTCGTTTTCCGATTCTCTAATGTCCACTTTGCATCTTGAATGGCACCCGATGCTTTTCGGTGTGCACGGGCTACGTACCATTTGGCAGTATAAGGTATCTCGTTTGAACCGGTGAACTCCAGTTCCGTCCACGCCTCGTTAGTATTTCTGCGCATCAATTGGCGGCTGTCGTTTATTGATACATCCTCCTTTTTAGAAGAAAAAGTTTGCCCTATGTCCCGATACTTTTCGTTTTCTGCCCGTTCCATGCGCGGCGTTTCATTGTAGAGTGCCAGGCAAATGGCATCGAGTAATGTAGTTTTGCCGGCACCTGTCTCCCCACAAATCAGAAACAGGGATTCTTCGCTCAGTGGTCCATTCTCAAAGTCAATCACAGCATCTTCTATAGATGCCAGATTTTTGATAGTCAGTTTTTGAAGTTTCATGATTCACTACAGATTATAGGGAATTAATGCAGAATGCTTTTCTCTTTTACCTTTTGTACGACGCTATTCATCAGTTCGCAGAGTTCTTCATCCATTTCTTCTCCTTCTGTTTCCTGAAAATAAAGTTTTGCTATTTCCAATGGGGACATTTCCTGCATTTCCTGAATAGAGATATGCCTGGTTTCATCATCTGAAGTGTGCTTCTCCCGATTGGGTTTGATATAGCAGAATTTGCAGTTTTTCCCTTTTACCGCGCTCGATGCCCGTTCGTTGCAGTCGGGCGCCAGATAATCTTTTATCAGAACATTCAGGCGGATATAAGCCGGTTTGTCATCCGGGTATTCCTCCAGCAGTTTTATAGCTTCTTCAAAATCTACTGCTTCCTTGGGTAGCGTGATGAGTGGCATCGGATTCTCTATTTCAATTGTTTTGATCTGAGGTGCTTTTTCTCCTTGTATTTCAACAATGGAAACAGAATGTGGATAAGCCTCGTCGAAGCTGACAGGCAGGGGAGCGCCACAATATCGTGCACAATACCTGCTTCCTTTAATGTTCTGTGGGCAATGGATGTGACCGAGTGCCAGATAATCGTATCCTTCGCCCATTGCACTGATAGGGACATATTCTATTCCGCCTACGGTTTCGTCATGCCCGGTTTGGTCGCTGCCTTCTATGGAAAGGTGTGCCATCAATACAACAGGTAGTCTTTCCGCATTCATTTTTTCTACTTCGTCCTGCAATGCCTGAAAAAAGCGTGCTTGCCGTTCTTCGCGGGGTGTTTCTGTGTCCAGTATCGGGAAGTTTTGCGGATAGACGTGAGGTACGGCGATAATATATCCTTTTAGTATTCCTCTGTCGTTTTTCACTTCCACGATATGTTTTTCCAGATTGACTTCTTCCTGGTTTCGTTCTATGTTTCCTACTACCTTTACACCGAAATGGTTCCACAGGCTACTGTCTATCTCTAATTTAGAACTGCTGTCGTGGTTTCCGGCAGTTACTACAATTGTCATTCCGGGGTATGCCCTGTGAATTTCGAGCATACCGTCTGTGTACATCTTCTGGGTACTTGCCGATGGGGTGGAGTAGTGGTAGATGTCTCCGCTGACTACCATTGCATCCGGCATTTCTTCTGCCACAATGCGGGTTAGTTGTTTCAGGAATGCTTGTTGCTCGCGACTGCGGTCATAGTTGTATAGTGTATGTCCCAGATGCCAGTCGCTGGTATGAAGTATTTTCATGATTTTACTGTTTTCTGTTCTCAAAAGTACGTAGAATATGGAAGATACGCAATTCTCTTTAAAAATCTCTTTACTAAAAACTGGGAATTCTCTGATTTTTAATTAGTTTTGCAATCTAAATCTCTCTATGATGTAGGCCTTTTGTTCCTTGTGTGGTAAAGAATGGATACACTTGTAGACTAAACTGTAATTTCGATGAAATATTTGCAAATAATAATCAGAGTGTTTATTATATTAGTTGTTTTTCTTTCGAATGCTGTTAATGTATTTGGTGAAGTCTCCTCAACATTTAAACCCGGAAATGAAGATAGAATATTGATTCTCAATTCATACAGTGGATCTTCCCGTTGGAGTAACGATTTTATTATCCCCATTTATAATTCTTATCAACATAAAAACTCTCCGTATGTAGTGGATGTGGAACATATGGGCGGGCAATTTATGCATCTGCAAAATACGGAAGATTTATCAGAATACAAAGAAAACCTTTTTGGAAAATATGCAGACAATCCTCCGAAACTCTTGGTCCTCTTGGGTAGTGCCTCCTGGGGCTTGCTGAAAGAGAGTATAGAAAAGCAATGGAAAGATGTTCCCATTATTCTCTGCACCGAGACGGATTATGTAGGTCCACAAGAGGCCTATTTGCATAGGCGAGCTATTGCGGCGGAAGAGAGAACACCTCTGACAGATTATCGAGGCAACCTGTCGCTGACCGTGTTTCATGTGCCTGCCTATCTTAAAGAAACTGTTCTGTTGATGCAGAATCTGATGCCTGAAATGGATGAACTTATCTTCTTGTCGGATGCCCGTTACATAAGTGCTCAGTTTCGCTCGGATTTAAAAGAGATTGTGAATAAAGACTTTCCGGAGTTTGAAATAAAAGATTATGTTGCCGGTGAAATGACTACCGATGAATTGGCTGATTCACTGGCTCATGCAGAGGAGAATAGTGGTGTTCTCTTTTGCTCATGGTATCAGGAAAATGCTCAAAAAGGGAATGCTGTATTGACCAATAATATTTCCAGAATCCTCAGCTATTATTCTTCTTCACCTATTTTTTCATTAGACAATACCGGATTGCAACGGAATGGTTTGGTAGGCGGTTACTTTTTGGATGAGAAGACAATCGGAAGGAAAATTACAGAAATAACTGCCGGCGTTTTAGCTGATAACAACGTGAAAGGTGTTCGTATGGTGAATTGTGGAACTCCCACTCCTATGTTCAACTATTATGATCTTACAGAAGCCGGATTGTCACCTAAGTTGTGCCCTCCTAATTCTGTTTTTTATATGATGCCTCCTTCTTTCTGGGAGCAACACAAATATAGTGTCATTTTGGGAATTACCACAATTTTGATTTTGTTTATGTGGATGTGGTTGTGGTGGTTGTATAAGAGCAGAAGAAAGCAAGCCGAACAGATAAAGTTGATGACCAGCTATCATAGTTTGTTTGAGAATATGCCCATAGTTTATTTGAAGCAACAGCTGGTTTATGATTCTGCCGGAAAGATTGTAGACTACATCACAGTGGAAGCAAATCCCCGTTTCGAGAAATACTTCAAATCTATGGGGGAGGTCATTGGTAAAAGAGGAAGTGAAGCAGATCCGAAAGGTTTTGAAAGGATGTGTCACCTCTATAGTATGGTCAACTCTACTCAGAAGGAACTTTCATATCAATACTATTACGAAAATATAGGTAATTATTTCAATGTAATTCTGACACCCTCTAAGCATAAGGGATACGTTGATGTATTCTGTGTGGACAATACCGAGTTAGCCGAGACACAACAGATGTTACGATCTGCTAATCATAAATTATCAATGTCGCTGGACGTGGCTAATATTGTTCCCTGGAAATGGGATTTGGAGAAAGGTACTATGCTTTGTGACGTAAACCGCCCGGTAGAGCTTAGCCATGATGATAGCATGATGAACGAGGAACAACTTTCCGTACCCGATTATCAATATTTTGCCAAAATTTGCAAGGAAGACAGAGACCGAGTAAAGAGGGCTTATAAGGAGTTGACGGAAGGTAATGTTTCTAAGATCAGAGAAGAATATCGCGTGATAGTTCGTAAGAATGGAATATCGCGTTATGAATGGGTTGAGGCTCAGGCCACTGTGGATAAGAGGGATGAAAAAGGTAATCCGATAACTTTGGTTGGTTCTTCTCTCGTGATAACCGGACGAAAGAAAATGGAAGAAGATCTGATTATAGCAAAGGAGAAAGCTGAAGAATCAAATCGTCTGAAGTCTGCTTTCCTAGCCAATATGAGTCATGAAATACGTACTCCACTCAATGCTATTGTCGGATTTTCCAGTATCTTGGCAGATACGGAAGAGCAGGAGGAGAAAGAAGAGTATATCAATATTATTGAGAATAATAATACGCTATTGTTGCAACTGGTCGGAGACATCCTGGAGCTTTCCAAGATTGAGTCCGGAACATTGGAATTTGTTTTTTCCGATTTAGATCTGAATGCATTGTTTAAGGAGATAGAAGAATTTGCCCAACTTCGTCAGAAGAATGAAGCTGTCCCCATCCGATATGTACCGGAAATGCCGGACTGTACTGTAAATATCGAGAGGAACAGGCTGACGCAGGTTATGACGAATATGCTTAATAATGCTATGAAGTTTACTTATAGTGGAAGCGTCACTTTCGGTTATCGACTGAAGGATACTGATTTCCTTTATTTTTATGTTACGGATACGGGATGTGGAATTGAAGAGGATAAGAAAGATACTGTTTTTGGTCGTTTTGTGAAACTCGATTCTTTTTCTCAAGGTACAGGATTGGGACTGTCTATCTGCCAGAGTGTTGTCGAAAATTTGGGTGGTAACGTAGGCGTTGAATCTGAACCTGGCAAGGGCTCCACTTTCTGGTTTACTCTTCCTTATCATCCTGTGGAACTCAAGTCGACGAGAGAACAGAAAGAGCACCGGTTAAGTAAAGTAGAGAAGCTCACCGTTTTAATAGCTGAAGATAATGAAAGCAATTTCTTGTTATTTGAATCTATTCTGAAACGTAAATATAACATTCTTCATGCTTGGGATGGAGAAGAGGCGGTAGAATTGTTTAAGAAATACAATCCTCATTTGATATTGATGGATATCAATATGCCTAAAAAAACGGGCTACGAGGCTACACAGATCATACGTGAAATATCACCGACAGTTCCTATCATGGCAGTAACGGCTTATGTCTATGCAGAAGATGAGGAGCGCATCCTGAATAGTGGTTTCGATGCGTATACTTCTAAACCTATCAATGCACAGAAATTGCAGAGTGATATTGTAGATTTGCTTAAAAAGCAGTTGATCTTCATGTAATCTTATTCCGAAATTGAGCATAAAAAAGAGCTGTACTGTATCCTAAAGGCAGGATTATACAGTACAGCTCTATTTCTTTTATATCAGACCTTATCTGATTACTATTCAGTAATACAAATTGCTACACGATTTTCATTATTATTAGAGAAAGGCTGAACCTTATCTCCCTTAAAGTCTACCATGATTCTGTCGGCAGAGATACCTTTTGCTTTCAAAGCCTTCTCAACAGCTAAAGCACGTTCTTTGGAAAGTCGTAGGTTAATAGCTGTTGTACCGGTTCCAGCGTCTGCATATCCGCAAATAGAGACTTTTACATCTGCGTTCTTTTGCAGGAATGCAACCAGATCAGCTATTTTACTTTCTTCAGAAGAACGTATAACAGAAGAATTTATATTGAAGAAGATATTTTCAGTCAAAGGTTTCACTTCCTCTTTTTTCTCCTCTACTGGTGCAGGAACATAAACTGGTTCCGTCTCTTGCTGAACTTCCACTACTGTTTCTACGACCTCCGGAGTATAAGCAACGACAGGTTTTGCTTTTTTGCCACTTTTTCCGAACTTGAATGTAAAACCGGCCAATGCATTAAGCTGCCAGTCGGCATTGTCAGCCTTCTTGGAGTTGAATTTATCCGACACGACATTGGCATTCACTTCAAGATTGAAAGATACATGGTTGCTCAGACGCAAATTTGCACCCAATCCTCCACGACCGGCTACAAATACCTTTTTGCCGCTCCAGAGATATTGCATGCGGTAACCTGCTGCATCCAGTGCAACAGCATCGTCATTGTTGAATCCACCGGCAAGACCTACTCCCAAGAACATATAAGCGTTGAAGAAACGTTTTGGATTATAGTGGCAGAACAGGTTGCTCAGGTCAAGTGTGGCATCTACGTTTCCTTGTAGATAGTTGAATTTATAGGAATCGTCAAGTGCTGCCCATTTACCTTTTGCTTGCCAGCCACTTGCACCGGCACGTATTCCCCATAGAGGAGTAAACTTGTATCCGACAGAAAGAGCTGCTGCAGGAGAGATCAGGTCTTTAAAACTGGCCTCACCAACAGTTTCTGCAGCACCTGCCTGTACCTGCATATACCAATGAGGTTTGAATGTTGTTTTACTTTCTTCTGTGACTTGTCCGGAAGATTGAGTATTTTGTGCCAATCCGGCTAAAGTGCTTAGGCATAGAGCCATGAGCATAAAACTTCTTTTTGATTTCATATTCGTTTGTTTTTTAATTTTTTGAGTTCGCGAAATTAACTATTATTTGTTAGATTTACACTATATAACAAAAAATAAAGGATTTTGTTTGCGTTGTAACGTTCATAGGAAAGGATTTTGTTGGCTGGCATATAATTAGTTCATAATCAGTTGTCTGGGATGGCTACACCCTTTACTCCGAATGGCTACACCCTTTTGTGCTCAAGGCTACACCATTCGGGTGAAAGGGTGTAGCCCTGTCACAAACATGATTTTTACGTAATAATCTATGCTGTTTTATATATCTTAGCTATCTTTGCCTACTAAAATATTTAAAGCTACAAGAATATGTTAGGTCGTATCATTGCAATGGTCATAGCTGGAGTGATTATAGTTTATCTGGTTCGTTGGATAGATAACTTTTTCTCCGGATTCCGAAAATGAAAGATATAATAAGCCCCGAAATTTATCATAAGTTTCGGGGCTTATTATGTTCTATTTCTCAATCCATTCTGTTATCTTCTCCGATAGCGGATCAGTTGTGGAGCCATAGGAGGCTACCCACTTTCCATTCTCATCTATCAGGAATTTATGGAAATTCCAGCCAACTTTTGCGTTTTCCACACCGTTTTCGCTTTTTTCGGTAAGCCATTTATAAAGAGGAGCAATGTCTTTTCCTTTAACAGAGATTTTTGCCATCATAGGGAAGGTAACTCCGTAGTTCAATGTGCAGAATTCTTTGATTTCCTCATTACTGCCTGGCTCCTGGCTCAGGAAATTATTGGCAGGAAAGCCTATTATTACAAAATTGTCTTTTCCATATTTTTTATATAACTCTTCAAGTTTGGCATATTGCGGAGTGAAGCCACATTTGGATGCTACGTTAACTATCAGTACTTTCTTTCCCTTAAAGGTGGAAAGTGACAAATCTTCTCCATCAATCGTCTTGACTGTGAAGTCATAAAAGCTTTTCTGCTGTGCATGGGCAGCTATTACTGTTATTGCCATAAATAGACTTATAATAATTGTTTTCATATTACTGTTCTGTTTATATATAAAAACAAAATGAAGACATGAATAGTTTATTATTGGAATAAAAAAAACACTACCTTTGCACCCCGGTAAAAAGATTAGTTTTTTGTAGGTAAAATAGGTATGAAGAAGAGTCTTATTGCATTAGCGTTCGGCACCTTGGGATTAGGGATTGCCGAGTTTGTCATGATGGGCATTCTGCCTGATGTGGCTAAAGATTTGGGCGTTAGTATTCCTGTGGCAGGGCATTTTATTTCTGCATATGCTTTGGGGGTATGTGTCGGGGCGCCCACTCTGATCTTGGCCCGTAAACATCCACTGAAACATATTTTGTTGGCGTTGGTGACTCTGATAATGGTAGGGAATATCTGTGCAGCAATGGCGCCTAATTATTGGGTATTATTACTGGCCCGTTTTATTTCCGGACTTCCTCATGGGGCATATTTCGGTGTGGCCTCTATTGTTGCTGAAAAATTGGCTGATAAGGGTAAAGGCTCTGAGGCCGTATCTATCATGATTGCCGGAATGACTATAGCCAATCTTTTTGGAGTTCCATTGGGAACATCATTGAGTAATGCTATCTCATGGCGGGTAACATTCTTACTGGTGGGTTGTTGGGGAGTGATTATCCTTTATTATATCTGGCGTTGGGTACCCCATGTCGAAGGTTTGAAAGATACTGGTTTCAAAGGACAGTTCCGTTTTCTTAAAACCCCGGCTCCCTGGCTCATTTTAGGGGCAACAGCACTGGGTAATGGCGGAGTTTTTTGTTGGTACAGTTATATTAACCCGTTATTGACGAATGTATCCGGATTCAGTGCCGAAAGCATTACCGGATTGATGGTATTGGCCGGTTTTGGTATGGTGGTGGGCAATCTGGTGAGTGGGCGTCTTTCTGACCGGTATACTCCCGGAAAAGTAGGTACTACTGTGCAAGCTATGATTTGTGTCGTACTGTTATTGATATTCTTCTTGTCTCCTTATCCGTGGTCATCAGCATTATTGATGTGTCTTTGTACTGCCGGTTTGTTCGCGGTTTCCAGTCCGGAACAAGTGTTGATTATCCGTGTGGCAAAAGGTGGAGAGATGCTGGGAGCGGCTTGTGTGCAAGTGGCATTCAACTTGGGAAATGCCATCGGTGCGTATGTTGGTGGGCTTGCTATCAGTGGCGGTTATCGTTATCCGGCACTGGCAGGAGTTCCTTTTGCCATGGTTGGTTTTATTCTGTTTCTGACCTTCTACAAGAAATATCAGGCGAAATATTAAAACATTTCGATATCTTTTCGTATTTTTGTCCACAGGTATTAACTAAACTTGATAATTATGAAAACTTTGAATTGCGTAAAAATATTATTGCTATGCGTCTTTGCTGTTGGTTTATTGTCTTGCGGGGATGATGTATATTACACGATGGAGAATAGTGACAAAAAGCTATGTGACAGAACCTGGATAGATGAATATGAAACGGATGAGGGTTTAACATGTACTTATCAACTCAGATTCTTTAAAGATAATAATAAAGGGCAGGAACTTACAACCACCTATGATACCGGTGGAAAAACGACTGTCGACAGAGAGTTTTCCTGGCGTTGGACAGATGATAGCAAGGAAGCTTTAAGACTCACTTTTTCAGATGGAAAAGTAAAGTACTTTGAGAATGTATGGGTACGTGATCATTACCTTAGCGGTAAACTGGACGGAAAGGTGCTGATGATGACAGACTCCAATTATACGAAAAACTAAATAAATAAGCGAGATGAAAAAATATCTATATTTTATATTTGTATGGGTGTTTGCCCTGAGCCTGACATCATGCGAAGATGATGATCAGTATAGTATAGAGTCAGTAATCATAGGACGGGCATGGACAGGAGATGTAGGTATGTATGCTGAGAATGGTGAACCTATTTTCAGTACATTTACTTTTTGGGGAGATGGATTTGGTGAAGAATACCAGTACTATTCATCTGATGGAGCTCCTTATGATAATTTTCGTTTTAAATGGCTGTGGGAGGATGATTACAATAATAATCTAATATTAGATTATGGTAGGGCAGGTGTATCTTATATGGATGATGTTAGAGTAACAGGAAATCAGTTAAGAGGTACATTCTTCTTGACGAGTGATTCTCGAGGATTTAATTTTATACTGGGAATGGAATAAAAGATTAGAAAATATATAATAATAAAATAGGCCACTTTATAAAAGCTGCCTATTTTATTATATGCTTTCTTATTTCTTCAGAAACAACTTTTTAAAATCATTCGGATAAGGAGTTTCAAACTGCATCAATTCTCCTGTAACCGGGTGATAGAAGCATAATTTGAAGGCATGTAGCGCCAGGCGTCCGATAGGATTTACTTCTTCGAGTCCGTAACGCCCGTCCCCAACAATAGGATGTCCTAAGTCTTGCATATGCACCCGGATTTGGTTTTTACGTCCGGTTTCAAGATTTAGTTCCACAAGAGAATAACCATTGGCACGCTTAATAGTGCGATAATGTGTAATTGACTTTTGTCCTCCGTCATCTGTCGGACTGGAATATACGTAAAGGGTGCGATCCGTGAGCCAGGATATTATACAACCGGCATTCTTCTCCAGCTCTCCCGCAACTACAGCTATATAACGGCGGTCGGTTACAATCTCATGCCAATTATCACGCAGTGTGCGCTGTGTTTTTTCATCTTTTGCAAACATCATTAATCCGGAAGTATCACGATCGAGGCGGTGGACAATATAAACGTTGCTACCGCGTCCATTAGAGCGTTGCACATATTCATTTAGAATATGATAGGCTGTACGTTCCTTCTGGCGTTCACTGCTGACTGACAGTAAACCTTGCTTCTTTTCCACCACTATGATATAGGCATCTTCATATACAATCTTCAGCAAGTTGTTATGAAACTCCTTTTTACCCTTATCACGGCTAATCTGTACTTTCATGCCCGGTTTTAGCGGAAAATTGTATTGAGTGGTTATCACACTGTCTACAAATACCACTCGTTTGCTGAGCAATGATTTTAGTTTGGTGCGACTGGCGTCCGGCATCTTGGCTGCCAGGAACTCCATAAGTTCCATCGGTTCGTTTACTGTGTAGTCCGTATATTGAGTGCGGGCCCGTGCTATTATTTTTCCTCTTGCCACGTTGATAGTGATTAATGGTTAGTGATTAGTGATTAATTCTCAGTCTTCATTTCTTAATTCCAGAAGCACTACGTTTTCTACGTGGTGAGTATGTGGGAACATATCTACCGGCTGTACGGCTTTTACTTTGTATTTTACGTCGAGCAGTTGCAGGTCGCGTGCCTGTGTGGCTGGATTACAACTTACATATACAATACGTTTCGGTTCGGCAAATAAGATAACGTCTACTACATCCTGATGCATACCGGCTCGAGGAGGATCGGTGATAATAACATCCGGTCTACCATACTGGTTGATGAAATCCTGTGTTAGCATATCTTTCATATCACCGGCAAAAAATAAGGTATTCTCGATACCGTTGATTTCTGCATTTACTTTTGCATCCTCAATAGCTTCGGGTACATATTCGATACCGATAACTTGGCGGGCTTGCTTGGAGACAAAGTTAGCAATGGTTCCTGTACCTGTATAAAGGTCATATACCAGTTCCTTTCCGGTTAATCCCGCAAAATTGCGTGCTATCTTATAAAGGTTGTATGCTTGTTCGGAATTGGTTTGATAGAACGATTTAGGACCTATTTTAAAACGTAATCCTTCCATTTCTTCAAAGATGTGATCTTTACCTTTAAAAGTATATACATCCAGGTCGGTAATAGTATCGTTGCGCTTATTATTAATAATGTATAGAAGAGAAGTTATTTCGGGAAATGTATCAGCAACATATTGCAGGAGTTGTTTGAACAGTTGCAGCTCTTTTTCTTCTTCTTCTATTTTTGCAACGAGGATCACCATAAGTTCCCCGGTAGTGGAGGTACGGATAATCATATTGCGCAACATCCCTTCCTGAGTACGCAGATTGATGAATGAATAATCATGCTCGTAAGCATAATCGCGTACAGCATTCCGGATACGGTTGGATATGTCATCCTGTAACCAGCATTTCTCTATAGCCAGTACTTTATCAAAAGCATTGGGGATGTGGAAACCTACAGCATTCATTTGATCATATACCACATTTTGCTTAACTTCTTCTTCCGTCAACCAGCGTTTGTTAGAAAAAGTGTACTCCAGTTTATTTCTATAGAACTGTGTTTTCTCAGAACCGAGAATCGGGGAAATCTCCGGAAGTTCAATTTTTCCGATGCGGGTAAGATTGTCTGTTACTTGTTTTTGCTTGTATTTGATCTGTTCGGAATAAGGGAGAACTTGCCATTTGCAACCACCACATACCCCATAATGTTGGCAAAATGGGACGGCTCTTTCACGAGAATATTCGTGGAACTTCACTGCTACGGCTTCAGCATAATGATGCTTTTTTCTCTTAATTTGCAGGTCTACTATATCTCCGGGAACGACATAAGGTACGAAAATAACCAAATCATTGACCTTTGCGATGGCTTTTCCTTCGGCAGCCACATCCGTTATTGTCACTTTCTCCAGTAGGGGAAGTTCTTTTCTATTTCTTGCCACTTTTACACCAGTCTAATAAATTATTCTGCAAAAATAGACATTTTTTCGGGAATTCTCTCTATGAAGTGAAATATTAAAGATTGCAATGTCGAAATTGCATTTTGATAGAAAGTTTTTTCTCAAAAAGTTTTCTAGTCTGCGAAATATACTTAGATTTGCGAACAGAAAAAAATCACAATCGAGAAACTTAAATTTATATTATGGACAAGAAAAGAGTTTATACCTTTGGTAACGGTCAGGCAGAAGGAAAGGCCGACATGAAAAATCTTTTGGGAGGTAAAGGTGCCAACCTTGCCGAAATGAACCTTATCGGGGTTCCGGTTCCTCCTGGTTTTACAATCACGACTGAGGTTTGTACCGAATATAATGAGATGGGGCAGGAAAAAGTTGTTGCTCTGTTGAAAGGTGAAGTAGAAAACGCTATAGCAAAAGTAGAAGAATTGATGTCTTCTAAGTTCGGCGATATAGAAAATCCATTACTGGTTTCAGTGCGTTCGGGCGCTCGGGCTTCTATGCCGGGTATGATGGATACGATCCTTAATCTGGGTCTGAATGATGAAGTAGTAGAAGGATTGACACGTAAAACAGGTAATGCACGTTTTGCATGGGACTCTTATCGTCGTTTCGTACAGATGTATGGTGACGTGGTATTGGGTATGAAACCGACTAATAAAGAGGATATCGATCCATTTGAAGCCATCATTGAAGAGGTGAAGCACGCAAAAGGTGTGAAGCTGGATAATGAACTGGAAGTGGAAGATCTCAAGGAATTAGTGAAGAAGTTTAAAGCTGCTGTAAAGGAGCAAACCGGAAAAGACTTCCCGGCTTGTGCTTATGAGCAGTTGTGGGGTGCTGTTTGTGCAGTATTCAATTCTTGGATGAATGAACGTGCTATTCTATATCGTAAAATGGAAAGTATACCCGATGAGTGGGGTACAGCCGTTAATGTTCAGGCAATGGTATTCGGCAATATGGGTGAGACTTCTGCTACAGGTGTTTGCTTTAGCCGCGATGCCGGTACAGGTGAAGACTTGTTTAATGGTGAGTATTTGATTAATGCGCAAGGTGAAGACGTTGTGGCAGGTATCCGTACTCCGCAGCAGATTACCAAAATCGGTTCACAGCGTTGGGCAGAACTGGCAGGTGTTAGCGAAGAAGAACGTGCAGTCAAATATCCGTCAATGGAAGAGGCTATGCCGGAAATCTACAAAGAACTGGATACTCTGCAGACTAAGTTGGAAGACCACTATAAAGATATGCAGGATATGGAATTTACCGTTCAGGAAGGTAAGCTTTGGTTTCTCCAGACGCGTAACGGTAAACGTACCGGTGCAGCTATGGTGAAGATTGCAATGGATTTGTTGCATCAGGGCATGATTGATGAGAAAACTGCATTGATGCGCTGCGAGCCCAATAAATTGGATGAATTGCTCCACCCTGTGTTTGATAAGACCGCTTTGAAACAAGCCAAGGTTTTAACTCGTGGTCTTCCCGCATCTCCGGGTGCTGCTACAGGACAGATTGTCTTCTTTGCAGATGATGCTGCAGAATGGCATGCTGCCGGTAAACGTATTATAATGGTACGTATCGAGACTTCTCCCGAAGATTTGGCGGGTATGGCTGTTGCAGAAGGTATTCTTACTGCCCGCGGTGGCATGACTTCTCATGCAGCTGTGGTTGCCCGTGGTATGGGGAAGTGTTGTGTGTCGGGCGCCGGTGCTTTGAATATTGATTATAAGGCTCGTACCGTAGAAATAGATGGCGTTCTGCTGAAAGAAGGCGATTATATTTCATTGAATGGTAGTACAGGTGTAGTTTATAAAGGTCAGGTAGAAACAAAGGCTGCTGAACTTTCAGGAGATTTTGCTGAATTGATGGATCTGGCTGATAAGTATACGAAACTTCAGGTGCGTACCAATGCAGATACTCCTCATGATGCTGCTGTGGCTCGTGATTTTGGTGCTGTAGGTATCGGTCTTTGCCGTACGGAACATATGTTCTTTGAAGGTGAAAAGATTAAAGCTATGCGTGAGATGATCCTCGCAGAAGATGCAGAAGGACGTCGCAAAGCTTTGGCCAAGATATTACCTTACCAACAAGCAGACTTTAAGGGTATCTTCCAGGCTATGGAAGGTTGTCCGGTAACTGTTCGTCTGCTCGATCCTCCTTTGCACGAATTTGTTCCGCATGATTTGAAGGGACAACAAGAGATGGCAGATGCCATGGGTGTTAGTCTGCAATATATCCAGCAACGTGTAGAATCACTTTGTGAACATAATCCGATGTTGGGACACCGCGGATGTCGTTTAGGTAATACATATCCTGAAATTACTCAGATGCAGACACGTGCTATCCTTGGTGCCGCTCTGGAACTGAAGAAAGAAGGTGTGGAAACCCATCCGGAAATCATGGTTCCGCTGACTGGTATCTTGTATGAGTTCAAGGAACAGGAAAAGGTGATTCGCGAAGAAGCTGCTGCACTTTTTGCTGAACTGGGTGACAGCATTGACTTCAAGGTAGGTACAATGATTGAAATTCCTCGTGCAGCTTTGACTGCTGACCGTATTGCTTCTTCTGCTGAGTTCTTCTCATTTGGTACAAATGACTTAACGCAGATGACATTCGGTTATTCACGTGATGATATTGCTTCTTTCCTCCCGGTTTATCTGGAAAAGAAGATTCTGAAAGTAGACCCGTTCCAGGTTCTCGATCAGAATGGAGTAGGACAGTTGGTACGTATGGCTACGGAAAAAGGTCGTGCTATCCGTCCGGATTTGAAATGCGGTATTTGTGGTGAACATGGCGGTGAGCCTTCTTCTGTAAAATTCTGCCATAAGGTGGGTTTGAACTATGTTAGTTGTTCTCCGTTCAGAGTGCCCATTGCACGTCTGGCAGCGGCGCAGGCAGCTATTGAAGATCTGAAATAAAAGACTTCATAAATCTTATATTTATAGGCTGTAAACCTTTTTCAGAAAGGCTTACAGCCTATCTTTTTTAGAAGAAACATGTATCTATTGATCAGTTATTTGTTTTTTCTTTAGTATATTTGTGCCCACATATAGAATTAGGATCACCTTTATCTTTTAATAACCAATTTTATGAAGCCGGATTTTGCAACATTTTATATTTTAGGGGCATCAGATTTTTATCAAAGGAATGAAATACTCTTGCTTTGCTTTGGAGTAATTATTTTATTACTTCTGGTCATTATGATTGTGGTGTCTATCAACAAGACCAAGAGGTTGAAGACTTTGCAACAATTAAATGAAGTAGCGGAAGAAAGTAATCAGCTGAAGAATGCCTTTATTGCTAATATGACCCATGAGATACGTACGCCACTTAATGCGATTGTCGGATTTACAAATGTACTTGCTGAGACTGATAATCTGAGTAGGGAAGAACGAATGATTTTTCTGAAAGAAATCAATGACAATAAAGATTTTCTTGTTCAGATGATTAATGATTTATTGGACTTCTCAAAGATTGAGGCCAATACAATGGAATATAAAGATGGAGATGTGGACGTGAATGCTTTGATTCAGGAAATGTGTGCTGCTGAGAATGCGCATCCTCGTCCATCGGGTATTTTGATTGAGTTTGTAGAGAAACTTCCTCAATGCCGTTTAATGATAGATCGGGTACGCTTTGCACAGGTTATTAATAATCTGGTGAAGAATGCTTTGAAGTTTACAGAACAGGGTAGTGTGAAGATTGGATATCGTCGTTTGAGCAATAATAACTTTTATTTTTACGTAGCTGATACCGGATGCGGTATTGATGAAGATAGTCGCCGGGCTATTTTTGAACGCTTTGTGAAGATGAACTATAATATTCGTGGCACAGGTTTAGGTCTTTCTATTACGAAATCTATTGTTGAACACTATGGTGGTGGCATTGGTGTAGAATCTAAAAAAGGAGAAGGCTCTACATTCTATTTTACTTTACCTGCTGGGGTCGAATATAAAGAATATGGGAAGTTCTAATAGAATTTGAACTTTTTAATCCGCCATTTCCTTTAGTTTCTTAAAGTGGCGAATGACACCTAAATAATCTCGATCTGTACAAACATTGAATTTATTCCATAAATCACCAAGTACTACTGCACCTCCAAATCCGAAATCTTTTATCTCCAGAATATTGTCTGGAGTAATTCCTCCTAAAGCCATAACTTTAGTATCTATTATTCTTTCTTTTCCAGCTGCGCGCAATTCTTCCGGAGTATAACCGGAAAGAGTACCTGTTTTGGTGATACAGTCATAAACGGGACTCATAAATACATAATCATAAAAATGCTTTTTACTTTTTACTTCTTCTACAGAATGGCAAGTACAGCTGACATGTCCTGAGTAATCATGTGGCTCATTAGGATTACGTGTGTTCAGATGAATGCCCATGAGGTCAAACTCTTCCTTTAAATAGAAATGTTCGTGAGTAACAATGCGTCTATGATATTTTTCAGGTATTAGCGTCAAAAGTCGCTCGGAATACATAGCAGGAGTTTCCGGCTTCCGCAGATGCAAAATATCCAGCCCTTCTTCAAAGAGTGCTGTAATGATCTTGTCCTCTTCCACAAAGAATGTGGGCGCTGTGACTACGATGAGCTTCATTTTTATTTGTTAAACGTTTATGTTTAGCAAAGTTAATGATAAATGCTTTCAGTAGGTAACGTTTTTCTTTAAAATATGTTAGATTGAAACACAAACGCACCTATGGGAAGTTCTTATTCCCGTAGGTGCGCATTAAAAAAGAGTTTATAAGGTTGTTGCTGCTTATTTCAGTCGATTACCCACTACGTCCCAGTCGATAATACTCCAAAGAGCATTTACGTGGTCAGCACGGCGATTCTGATAATCAAGATAGTAAGAGTGTTCCCACACATCGAAGCCTAACAATGGAATAAGTCCTGCACGTACAGGGTTACTGCCATTAGCTTCTTTGGTTATATGAAGTTTTCCGTTCTTATCTACTGATAACCAAGCCCAGCCAGATCCGAATAATCCTACGGCAGCAGCTGTGAACTCCTTTTTGAAGTTATCGAAGCTTCCAAAATCGCGTTTAATAGCTTCTGCTAATTTTCCAGTTGGCTCACTATGAGCAGGTTTGGGAGAAAATTGCAAGAAGTATAAAGTATGGTTCAGAACTTGTCCTGCATTATTGAAGATGGCTCCATCCGGTGCAGTGGCTACTATGGTTACTAAATCTTTATTTTCATACTCTGTACCCGGAACCAGGTTATTGAGGTTATTTACGTATGTTTGTAAGTGCTTACCGTAGTGGTAATCTATAGTTTGCTGACTGATTACAGGTTCCAATGCATTGTTTGCATATGGAAGTTTAGGCATTTCGTATGTCATAATTATAAGCATTAAAGATGTTAATAATGTATTCATAATTTGTCTTGAATTATGTTTCTGTTAATATAACGTTTGATATCCAATAAATGTTCTTCCATATCTATAAAACTTTTTGAAGATGTAGAATGACTTGTTGCAGAAGTGCGTAATAAATAGGAATTTACGAACTATTTTTTGAAATGTAATATGCTATCTTAATTATTTTAGTTCGTATACATTGTATGAATCTAAAAAGAATCCCTTAATTTTGCATACATGAATACGAATTATATCGAAGAACTGAATGAAGGACAGCGCGCAGCAGTGCTCTACAACGAGGGCCCGTCACTGGTTATAGCCGGTGCTGGTTCCGGTAAGACGCGGGTGCTGACCTATAAAATAGCCTATTTGTTAGAGAATGGTTATCAGCCATGGAATATATTGGCTTTAACTTTTACCAATAAAGCTGCCCGTGAAATGAAAGAGCGTATTGCTCGGCAAGTAGGAGACCAGCGGGCACGTCATTTATGGATGGGTACATTCCATTCCATATTTTTGCGTATTTTGCATGTGGAAGCCGTAAATATAGGTTTTACTTCACAGTTTACCATTTATGATACGGCGGACAGTAAGAGTCTGGTGCGTTCTATTATAAAAGAAATGGGCTTGGATGAGAAAGTGTATAAACCGGGGAATGTACAGGCACGTATATCCAATGCGAAAAATCATTTAGTTTCACCTGCGGCGTATGCATCCAATAAAGAGGCATATGAGGGCGATTGTGCAGCTAAGATGCCTGCAATACGTGATATTTATCATCGCTATTGGGATCGTTGCAGGCAGGCGGATGCAATGGATTTTGATGATTTACTTTTTTATACTTTTATACTGTTCAGGGATCATCCGGAAGTGCTGGCGCGTTATCAGGAACAGTTTCGCTATATTCTGGTAGATGAGTATCAGGATACTAATTATGCTCAGCATAGCATTGTGCTACAGTTGGCAAAAGATCATCAGCATGTTTGTGTGGTAGGAGATGATGCCCAGAGTATTTATTCTTTCCGGGGAGCTGATATTGATAATATATTATACTTTACTAAAATATATCCCAATACAAAAGTCTTTAAACTGGAACAAAACTATCGGTCTACACAAACTATTGTTTGTGCGGCGAATAGTTTGATTGAGAAGAATGAGAGGCAAATACGTAAGGAGGTTTTTTCGGAGAAAGAGAAAGGGGAAGCCATCGGTGTGTTTCAGGCATACAGTGATGTGGAAGAGGGGGATATTGTAGTCAATAAGATTGCGGAACTTCGTCGCTCGGAGCATTATCCCTATTCGGATTTTGCGATACTTTACCGTACCAATGCACAAAGCCGTGTCTTCGAGGAAGCGATGCGTAAGCGTGGCATGCCATACCGTATTTACGGTGGATTATCCTTTTATCAACGTAAGGAGATTAAGGATGTGATAGCCTACTTCCGACTGGTGGTAAATCCGAATGATGAAGAAGCATTTAAACGGATTATTAACTATCCGGCTCGTGGTATTGGTGATACGACAGTGGGTAAGATCATTACTGCAGCTACTGAGAATGGTGTCAGTCTTTGGACTGTGTTGTGCGAACCGTTGACATATGGGCTGAATTTCAATAAGGGTACACATTCCAAATTACAGATTTTCCGCGATTTGATTTTTGGATTTCTGGAAGGTGTAGTGGATAAAAATGCTTATGAAATTGGTACGGAAATTATCCGTCAATCCGGTATCATTAATGATGTCTGCCAAGATAATTCTCCGGAGAACCTTAGTCGTAAAGAGAATATCGAGGAATTGGTCAATGGTATGAGTGATTTTTGTGCGATGCGTCTGGAAGAAGGTAATCCTAATATATCGTTGACTGATTTTCTTTCGGAAGTTTCACTGTTGACAGATCAGGACTCGGATAAAGATGGAGATGATGAGAAAATCACACTTATGACTGTCCATTCTGCCAAAGGATTGGAATTTAGGAATGTATTTGTGGTGGGAATGGAAGAAAACCTTTTTCCCAGTGGTATGGTAGGGGATTCACCGCGTGCGTTAGAAGAAGAAAGACGTTTGTTCTATGTGGCCATTACCCGTGCAGAAGAACATTGCTTTCTTTCATATGCCCGCACCCGTTTTCGCTATGGAAAAATGGAATTTGCCAGTCCCAGTCGCTTCCTGAAGGATATAGATATTCGTTTTCTGCGTTTGCCCCAGGAGGCAGGGCTTAATAGCAAAATAGATGATGAGTCCGGATCATTTCGTCGGGAGAATAGCACTGGTTTCTCTCGTTCGCCTCATGTACGCGAATCATTTTATAATAAGGAAAAGGAAACTCCTCAGCGTCCTAAGCAGCAGATAATTGCTCCGAGTGTTCCACGTAACCTGAAGCGGGTGACTTCATCAACTCCTGTTTCTTCTTCAACTTCTGCTTCTGCGATAGCAGTACAACCCGGACAATTGATTGAGCACGAACGTTTTGGTCTGGGAGAAGTTGTGAGAGTGGAAGGTGAAGGGGATAATGCTAAAGCTACCATTCGTTTCAAAAATGCGGGTGATAAGCAACTTTTATTGCGCTTTGCCCGTTTTAAAATAATCGGATAAAAAAGAAAATATGATAGATTTTGATCGTTTCCCTTCTCCATGTTATATCATGGATGAAGAATTATTGAGAAAAAACCTCACGTTGATAAAAAGTGTTGCCGATCGTTCCGGAGTAGAAATAATTCTGGCTTTTAAATCATTTGCTATGTGGCGCTCATTTTCTATTTTTAGGGAATATATCGAGCATTCTACGGCGAGTTCCGTATATGAAGCGCGATTGGCATTGGAAGAGTTCGGCAGTAAAGCTCATACTTACTCTCCTGCTTATACGAAGGCTGATTTCCCGGAAATCATGCGCTGTAGTAGCCATATAACCTTTAATTCTTTGTCACAATTCTGCCGTTTCTATCCTACGGTGGTAAAGAAAGGAAGTGGAATTTCCTGTGGTATTCGTATCAATCCTGAATATTCAGAAGTAGAAACAGAGTTGTATAATCCTTGTGCTCCCGGAACCCGTTTCGGCATAACGGCAGATTTACTGACTGAAACCTTGCCGCAGGGTATTGAAGGGTTTCATTGCCACTGCCACTGTGAGTCTTCTTCTTACGAGCTGGAACGTACGCTTAAGCATTTGGAAGAAAAATTCTCTTATTGGTTTCCGCAGATAAAATGGCTGAATCTGGGTGGTGGTCATTTGATGACACGTAAAGATTATGATGTAGAGCATCTTATTCATTTATTGAATGATTTGCATAGCCGTCATCCTCATCTGCGTATTATTTTGGAGCCAGGTTCTGCTTTTACCTGGCAAACCGGTGTTTTGACTTCCGAAGTAGTGGATATTGTAGAAAGTCGCGGCATTCGCACGGCTATTCTCAATGTTAGCTTTACCTGTCACATGCCCGACTGTCTTGAAATGCCTTACCAGCCCGCTGTATGTGGTGCTGAAATGGGAAATAATGGCTGCCATGTATATCGTTTGGGAGGGAATTCATGCCTGAGTGGTGATTATATGGGAGATTGGAGTTTTGATCATGAACTACAAATCGGAGAACGCATAGTCTTCGAAGATATGATTCATTACACTATGGTAAAAACAAATATGTTTAACGGAATCCATCATCCTGCTATTGCTATGTGGACAAAAGATGGGAAGGCTGAAATATTCAGGCAATTTTCTTACGAAGATTATCGGGACAGAATGAGTTGATAATCAAAAACATGTCTTCAGAGTGGAGGAGATGTCTAGTTTTCTTCGCGAAAAAAACGGGCGGAATGTTTGCAGGTTTGGAGAAAATATCTACCTTTGCATCCGCAATCGCGGAAATAGCTCAGTTGGTAGAGCAT